>OBWK01000174.1_pt1 | contig 48772 bp, 44 predicted proteins | sample 1495251 | NCBI WGS metagenome assembly OBWK01 (sample SAMEA2580065, study PRJEB22360) | human gut metagenome | biome: human gut; feature: human-associated habitat; material: faeces | place: Denmark | collected 2008/2010 | reverse complement strand
TTCTTATGCCTTTAAAAATAAAATTTACAAAACCTATGTTTTTCAGTGCCCTCGATTGAGGGGCGGGGGAGCTGAGATGCCGTAGGCATTTTTTTATCCTCTTGACAAAACCAAAAACCTAGTGTACTATCTAACTATAGCACTGATACACGAGGCGGAAGGAGGAAGAAGATGAATTACAATGCAGAGATACCGATCTATCTGCAGGTCATTCACGACTTGAAGAAAAAGATGATCCAGGGAAAGATACTTCCCGGAGAGAAGCTTCCATCCAACAGAGAGCTGGCGGTTCTTTATAAGATCAATCAGAACACTGCAGCAAGGATTTACAGAGAGATGGAGACTCATGGATATTGTTATACAAAGCGGGGGATTGGAACATTTGTGAAGGAGGAAGAGACGATGTTCGAGACGATAAAAAAAGAAATGGCAGAAGAATTGTTGAGCAGCTTTATACATGAGATGCAGGATCTTGGATTTGAAAAAGATGATATTATCTCAAAAATTGCAGACTACAAGGAGGAGAGAAGATGATTTTAGAATGTCGTGATTTAAGCAAATCATTTTACACAAAAAAGGCGCTGAATGAAGTTTCGCTGAAACTGGAAGGCGGAAAGATCTATGGTCTGCTAGGGGAGAACGGAAGTGGGAAGACCACATGGATGAAGATCATCTCCGGTCTGACAAAGCCTACATCCGGAGAGGTTTTGTTCAAGGAGCATCCGTGGTTCTATGGAGATAAGGCAGAGATCGCCTACATGTCTACAGAGCCGTTTTTCTACAGTTTTCTGGATGTGAACGGAGTCGGACAGTACTATAAAGATTTCTTCCCGGATTTTGATGAGAAGAAATTTCACGAGATGGTAAGAAGGATGTCCCTGGAAGGCAAGATGAAGGTCAAAGAACTGTCCACCGGTATGACAGCAAAGCTGAAGGTGATCGCAACACTGAGCCGCAAAGCAGAGCTGTATCTTCTGGATGAGCCGTTCAATGGAATTGATTATAAAGCAAAAGAAGAGATTCTCGGGATGATCTTGGAGTCAGCAAATGAAAAAAATACCTTTGTAATTTCCACACATATGATCGATGAGATCGAGAGTTTTATCGATGAGGCAATCTTTATCAAAGACGGAGAAGTTGTGCGCCGGATGTCAGTGGAAAAAGAACGGATGCAAAGTGGAAAATCCGTGGCAGATATTTATCTGGAGATCATGTAGGAAGAACAAAGGCAGAATGAGAAAAGAGAAAGAGAGGAAACAAAATGGGACGTTTGATCAAATATGAGCTGAAAAAACAGCAGACATCCAGAAACATCATACTGGCGCTGCTTCTGGTATTTTTACTGGCATTTGCGGCAGGAATTTTTTCAGACAATGGGAATATGGTAGGAATCAGTATGGGACTGGAGATTTTTGTTGGAATGTTTGTCTTCTTCTATATGGGAATTGAAAGTCTGTTGATATTGAATCGTGACCTGAAAACAAAGCAGAGTCATATGCTCTGGATGGTGCCGATGCCGAGCTGGAAGATCCTTGGTGCGAAATATATCGCAGCAGCGTTGCAGATTTTCTGTATTTCAGCAGCATATGTGCTGGCTGGTACCGCATGCGTTATGACGATGATCGCAAAAGAGGGAGCATGGAAAGAACTTATGCAGGCAATCCGCATGGGATTTGAGTGGCTGCTTCAGGGCAACCTGGACTGGATAACCGTTCTGGCAATCTTGCTGTTTTTCTTCCTGGCATGGACATCTGTGATCGCAACCGGATTTCTGGCAATTATTGTATCCAGAACGGTATTGATCAATTCCAGATTTGCAGGGATTGTTTCTTTGATCCTGTTCTTCGTGATCAACGGAATTGTGGAGTATGTTTATAACCTGTTTGCAAGATACGAGGTTCTGGGAATTCACAAAGGACTTTATATCGGAATCGCAGAATACGGATTCTATATTGTGGTATGTGTTGGATTGTTTGCCATATCCAGCGTGCTGGCAGAAAAGAAATTAAGTGTATAAAATATGGAAGGTACAGTCTGTTAAATCGGATTGTATCTTCTTTTTTAATTTTACAACTGTCTTGTCATATGTAAAGTCTTGTGCTATAATGGTCAGCAATTAACGATAAAAATTTAACAATTCAGGATAAGTGAGGGAATAGAAGATGACAATTGTGGAAGAAATCCAGAAATTGAAGCAAGAAAAAAATGCAGTCATTCTGGCACATTATTATGTAAGGCCGGAGATTCAGGACATTGCCGACTACATCGGAGATTCTTTTTATCTGAGTAAGGTTGCAGTTGGATTGAAAGAGCAGACTATCGTATTCTGTGGCGTTTCTTTTATGGGAGAGAGTGCGAAGGTACTGAACCCGGAGAAAACCGTATTGATGCCGGATATGCATGCAGACTGTGCAATGGCACATATGGCAGATGCAGATACGATCCAGAAGATGCGTGATACATATGAAGATCTGGCAGTGGTGTGTTACATCAATTCTACTGCAGAATTGAAGACACATTCCGATGTATGTGTGACATCTGCCAATGCAGTGAAGATCGTAAAAGAACTTCCGAACAAGAATATTTTCTTCATTCCGGACAGAAACCTGGCGCATTTTGTGGCAGAGCAGGTACCGGAGAAGAACTTTGTATACAACGAAGGCTATTGCCCGATCCATGAGAAGATGCAGGTGGAAGAGATCAAAAAAGCAAAGGCACAGCATCCGAATGCAGAAGTATTGTCCCATCCGGAATGTCCGAAAGCAGTGCTGGAGATTTCCGATTATGTGGGAAGCACATCCGGGATCATTGATTATGCAGCAAAAAGCGAAAACGAAGAATTTATTATCTGTACGGAAAATGGAGTTCGCTACAAACTGGAAAAGGACAACCCGGGCAAGAAGTTTTATTTTACAGAGACAGAGCCTGTCTGCACAGATATGAAGCTGATCACATTAGAAAAAGTTCTTCACGTCTTAAAAACAGGAGAGAATGAAGTGCATTTGAGTGAAGCATTGAGAACGGACTCCAGAAAACCATTGGAAAAAATGCTGGAGCTGGCAAAATAGAGTGTCTTTTTGAAAAAAGAGACCTGCCGAAAGGAAAGAGAGTATTATGAAGAAAAAAGCAGATGTTGTTATCGTTGGAACCGGTGTAGCGGGATTGTTTTCGGCGTTGAATCTTCCGGATGACAAAGAAATCATCATGATCACGAAATCAGATGCCGAGAGCAGTGATTCATTTCTGGCACAGGGCGGAATCTGTGTACTCCGGGATGAACAGGATTATGACAGCTATTTTGAAGATACGATGAGAGCCGGTCATTATGAAAACCGGAAAGAATCTGTCGATATTATGATCCGCAGTTCTGGAAAAATCATTGAAGATCTGGTAGGATATGGAGTAGAATTTGAAAAGGACGGAGAAGCGTTTGCCTACACAAGAGAGGGGGCACACTCCAGACCGAGAATTCTGTTTCATGCAGATGTGACAGGAAAAGAGATCACCAGTAAGCTGTTGGCGCGGGTAAGAGAAAAGAATAACGTAACAATTTACGAATATACAACCATGACAGACATTCTTGAGGAAAACGGAAAATGTGCGGGAATCACCGTGAAGACGCAAAGTGGTGAAGAGTCCTCTATTTATGCAGATTATACCATTCTGGCAAGTGGAGGAATCGGCGGGTTGTACCAGCATTCCACAAATTTTCCGCATCTGACAGGAGATGCACTGGAAGTGGCGAAAAAACATCACATCCGTCTGGAGCATCTGGATTATGTACAGATCCATCCGACTACATTGTATTCGGAAAAGCCGGGCAGACGATTCCTGATCTCCGAATCCGTCCGTGGGGAAGGCGCACTTCTCTATAATAAAAACATGGAGCGTTTCGTAGATGAACTGCTTCCGCGAGATGTGGTGACCAGGGCAATCCGGGAACAGATGGAAAAGGATGGAACAAATTTTGTGTGGCTGTCCATGGCGCCGATCGAGAAAGAGACGATATTGAGTCATTTTCCGAATATTTACGAGCATTGCCTGGAGGAAGGCTATGATGTTACAAAAGAGTGCATTCCGGTCGTTCCGGCGCAGCACTATTTTATGGGCGGTATCTGGGTAGACAAGAACAGCCACACGTCCATGCCGCAGCTGTTTGCAGTGGGAGAGACAAGCTGCAACGGTGTGCACGGAGCGAACCGTCTGGCAAGCAACTCTCTTCTGGAGAGTCTTGTATTTGCAAAAAGAGCGGCAAATCTTATCAAAGAGCAATGGTGCCTGGAAAAAGAACAGGCTGTATAAAATGAAAGAATAGATGAAACATAAAGGAGAAACCAGATGAATCAGATTACAATGAAGCTTCAGGCAGATCACCTGATCTTAGAAGCGTTAAAAGAAGACATTTCCAGTGAAGATGTGACAACCAATTCAGTGATGAAAGAGGCAGTGGCAGGTGAAGTAGACCTGATCTGCAAACAGGATGGAATTATTGCGGGACTGGAAGTATTTGAGCGAGTGTTTGCACTTCTGGATCCGGATACAAAGGTCGAATTATACTGCAAAGACGGAGAGGAAGTAAAAAATGGACAGCTTATGGGAAAAGTCAAAGGAGATATTCGCGTCCTTCTTTCCGGAGAACGTGTTGCCTTGAACTATCTTCAGAGAATGAGTGGAATCGCGACCTATACCAATTCTGTTGCAAAACTTCTGGAAGGAAGCAAGATCAAACTTCTGGATACCAGAAAAACAACGCCGAATATGCGTATTTTTGAAAAATATGCAGTTCGTGCAGGCGGCGGCTACAACCACCGTTACAACCTTTCTGACGGTGTGTTGTTAAAAGACAATCACATCGGAGCAGCGGGAAGCGTGACAAAAGCGGTGCAGATGGCAAAAGAGTATGCACCGTTTGTCAGAAAAATTGAAGTAGAAGTAGAAAATCTGGATATGGTAAAAGAAGCGGTGGAAGCCGGCGCAGATATCATCATGCTGGATAATATGTCACCGGAGGATATGAAAAAAGCAGTGGAGCTGATCGACGGAAGAGCCCAGACAGAGTGCTCCGGAAATGTGACAAAAGAAAATATCGCGCGTCTGACAGAGATCGGAGTTGACTATATTTCCAGCGGTGCGTTGACACACTCCGCTCCGATCCTGGATATTTCTTTAAAGAATCTGCATGCAGTGGAATAAAGATGCAGAAAAAGAAAGAGAGGAACAGTATTTATGACAGGTTCTGAACGCAGAGATCAAATCATAAATCAGATTAAAAAAAGCAGTATTCCGGTATCTGGGGCGCAGCTTGCAAAAGAATTTGATGTCAGCCGGCAGGTGATCGTGCAGGATATTGCGCTGATCCGGGCAGCGGGACATGAGATCATATCCACAAACCGGGGATATCTTCTGAATACTCCACATTCCGTGAACCGGATCTTCAAAGTGAATCACACGGATGAAGAGTTGGAAGACGAGCTGTGTACGGTAGTGGATCTGGGCGGAAAAGTGGTGAACGTGATGGTCAATCACAGGGTGTACGGTCACATGGAGGCAGAGATTAACATCACATCCAGACGAAAAGTGATGGAATTTGTAGAGGATATTAAGCGGGGAAAATCAAGTCCTCTGAAAAATATTACCTCCAATTACCACTATCATCTGATCGAGGCAGATTCCGAAGAGACACTGGATCTGATCGAAGAGGCATTACGGCAGAAAAAATTTCTGGTTGAAGTGGCCGCTGGATCGTAATAAGACAAATTTTTAAAAGGTGCAATCTTGACTTATCATTCCGGCTGTGATACGATTTTCAACGAGAAAGTGTGTATTTTATACACATATCTGGTAGAAAAATCATACGGAAAATGCAAAGACGGAGAGAGTAGGTTATCCGAAATTTTACAGAGAATTCCCGGAAGATCCGAGAAAGGATCCGATGCTGAGAGGGATGAACGGAAGATGATCGAACATGGCTCCCGAGCGGCGCAGCAAGCATGATGTGAACTGCGATGGGTTCGCCCTTTACAGCGAGAGAGTGTTTTTGGCAGCACTCACAGAGGTTTCAGCCGTGAGGCTGAGATAAATCAGAAGTGGTAACACGGTATTCACCCGTCTTCTTGGCAGCAGGAAGACGGGATTTTTTATGAAGGAGAGAAGAGAGATGGCAGACAAGAAACCATATTATATCACAACAGCGATTGCCTACACATCAGGCAAACCGCATATTGGAAACACTTATGAGATTATTCTGGCTGACGCGATCGCAAGATACAAGAGAAGTCAGGGATACGATGTATTTTTCCAGACAGGAACTGATGAGCATGGTCAGAAGATCGAGCTCAAAGCAGAAGAGGCGGGAGTAACACCAAAAGAATTTGTAGACAATGTTTCCGGAGAAATCAAGAAAATCTGGGATTTGATGGATACTTCTTATGACAAATTTATCCGTACAACAGACGAAGATCATGAAAAACAGGTACAGAAGATCTTTAAAAAACTGTACGATCAGGGAGATATTTACAAAGGTCACTATGAAGGAATGTACTGTACTCCATGTGAATCTTTCTTCACAGAATCACAGCTTGTAGACGGCAAATGTCCGGACTGCGGACGTGAAGTACAGCCGGCAAAAGAGGAAGCATACTTCTTTAAAATGAGCAAATATGCAGACAGACTGATCGAGCATATCAATACACATCCGGAATTCATTCAGCCGGTATCCCGTAAAAACGAGATGATGAACAACTTCCTGCTTCCGGGACTGCAGGATCTGTGTGTTTCCAGAACATCATTCAAATGGGGAATCCCGGTAGACTTCGATCCGAAACATGTAACTTACGTATGGCTGGATGCGCTTACAAACTATATCACAGGAATCGGATACGACTGCGATGGAAACAGCACGGAGCAGTTTCACAAATTATGGCCGGCAGATCTTCATCTGATCGGAAAAGACATCATCCGCTTCCATACGATTTACTGGCCAATCTTTTTGATGGCACTTGATCTTCCGCTTCCAAAACAGGTATTCGGACATCCATGGCTGCTCCAGGGTGACGGAAAAATGAGTAAATCCAAAGGAAACGTTCTTTATGCAGATGAACTGGTGGATTTCTTTGGAGTAGATGCAGTTCGTTATTTTGTTCTTCATGAGATGCCATTCGAAAATGATGGAGTGATCACATGGGAACTGATGGTAGAGCGCATGAATTCGGATCTTGCAAATACACTTGGAAATCTGGTCAACAGAACTGTTTCCATGACAAATAAATATTTCGGCGGAACTGTAACAGATAAAGGTGTGGCAGAAGAGGTTGATGCAGATCTGAAGGCAGTGACAGAAAGCACACCAAAAGCAGTCGAAGACAAGATGGAAGAGCTGCGTGTGGCAGATGCAATGACAGAAATTTTCAATCTCTTCAAACGCTGCAACAAATATATTGACGAGACAATGCCATGGGTACTGGCAAAAGATGAAGCAAAAAAAGACCGTCTGGAAACAGTTCTCTGGAACCTCATTCAGAGCATTTCCCGCGGGGCAGAGCTTTTGGAATCCTTTATGCCTTCTACAAGCAAGAAGATTCTGGAACAGCTTGGAAATGGTCATGTAACAGAAAAACCGGAAATCCTCTTCGCAAGACTGGATCTGGAAGAAGTTCTGAAAAAAGTAGAAGAGCTGCATCCACCGGTTGAAGAAGAAAAAGAAGAGGAAGATGTGATCGATATCGAAGCAAAACCAGAGATCACATTTGACGATTTTGGAAAAATGCAGTTCCAGGTCGGAGAAATCATTGCCTGCGAAGAAGTGAAAAAATCCAGAAAACTCCTTTGCTCACAGGTGAAGATTGGAAGCCAGGTAAAACAGATCGTATCCGGAATCAAAGGTCATTACACAGCCGAAGAAATGGTCGGAAAGAAAGTGATGGTTCTTGTAAATCTGAAACCGGCAAAACTGGCCGGAGTATTATCCGAAGGAATGTTGTTATGCGCAGAAGATGCAGAAGGAAATCTCGCATTGATGACACCAGAGAAAACAATGCCGGCAGGAGCAGAGATCTGCTAAGAAAATAGAGAAAATGAATAGATCCCCCCCGGATTTCAGGAGAAAGAAGCCTGACATCCGGGGGATGTGTTTTGCAAAAATTATTTAGCCTCTTCAATCCATTGTTTTACAGTTTCAACATCAACCCCGGTCAGCTGAGCAATCTGCTCCAGGGAGTTGCCGGAATGAAGCATATGGAGAACAATTTCTTTTTGTCCGAGATTAATGCCCTCCTCAACGCCCTCTTCATATAAATCTTTCTCATAAGCCTTTTGATTAAATGATGTCAGAACCATACTGATTACCTCCGCTTTATGCTTCACCAGTACATCCCGAAGAATTCCCTTTTCAATACAGATGTCCACCGCTTTCGTGACAGCGTGCCTCGGATCACTCGTTTTCTTACACTGGATCCTTACCGTATCTATAAAAATAGAATACTCTTTCAGCCGCTGGCATTTTTCCATAAGCGCAAGGTTATGTCCGTAATTGATATTCAGCATCACTGCGGTGCACTGCAGACAAGGCTGCCGATTATCGGATACAGATTCAAATGCATCCGTCAATTGAAGAATCGTCTCATCCGGTTGTTCTTTTGTGCCGTTATAGAACACAAAGTATTGAGGAATCGGCAGCTTTTTTAAAGAGCTGCTGTATAAATTGATATTTTTCGTCTCAACGTATCCATCATATAACCTGGCGAGATAGATCAGTCCGCGCAATGGCATATTTGGATTATACGTGCTCTGATGTTCATAGAGATTCAGTGTCCCGCCGATCAGGAATGAAATATCATTTTTCATAGAGAGATAAACAGCGTCCTCCAGTGTATTTACTTCAAGATCATTCGGATTTTCATAGCAGGTATTATTCAATGCATTGTACAGGTCCAAAAGATCCCTCTTGTTATTGAAAACCAAGCGAAAAAGCCGATCCTTATATTTGTGATTCGGGACAGGGTGTTTCTGGTGATTTCTTTTTTTATTTTTTCTCATGTACTTTCCTCCATTATAAAAAACTTATTCTGTAGATGCAATCTTCTTATTTTTGTGTTCGGTTAAAAATAACTGAAAATCTGGCGAAACGCCGGAAAACAGACAGCTTCTAAAAGACAGAAGCCAATGCTGTACAGACGACAGCTAAAAAGTAAATTTATTATATCTGTATCTGTGTACAATCGCAATGCGCATATTATACAAATCAAATATTCAGAAAATTCAAACAAAAAAGAATAGTTTGAAAATTATTAAAGAAAAATATAAAAAATGTATTGACAAATAAAAGGCGGAGTGGTATTATTAAGTCAATCCAAAAGAGATACAACAATCACACATCTCAAAAGGATATTTAACTAAAGAATGATTCTTTATTCGTAAAACATCATTCTATTAGATTAAAAATAAACGAACTAAGGAGGCAGAGGTCCAATGGACAGTATATCATCAGTTACATATCAATATGTTAGTGGTACGGTAGATGCAGGTTCCTGTAAAAGAGACCTTTACCACAATAGATAAGATCCAGTAAAAGTGAATGAAAAGATCAAATCGAAGAGATTGTAAAGCTGGATGAAAATGAAAAGATTCGACATCTACAGACGTATTGAATATAGATACCACATGTAGCCAAAGTTCCCGAACATGTGTAAAGAAACATGGATAAGGAACATCAGTTTTATATGAAGCACCCCCAGTTATAGAAAGAATAATCAAATAGGATGTTGGAATATCGTCAGATGATACTGCAGCAGCCGAAAGGTTATAGAGAGAATAACTGAAGAGAGGACTTTCATGATAGGATGATACCGATACCGAGTCGGATTTAGGTTATAGATATTGTTAAATTGAAGAACAGGAGGTTTCATATAAGCCAGTCTTAGTGGACAGACTGCTATATCAATTAACAAGTGTAAAGGTCTTACAGGAACGGAATCGAGATAGTTCCTTCGATTTATAAAATAGAATATGAAAAATTTGAATACAATAAAAATGCATCTTCAATGTCAATTGAGGGTGCATTTTTTTGACATTACGGGAGTCATATGGTAAACTAGAACAAACTAGGCAATGAAGAGAAATATACCTATAGGGTACAGACTAAGTATAATGAGGTGAGCATAGTGGACAAGTATGAATATAAGTTGAAGACAGAACAGATGCTAAAACTTATGGAAAACGGTGCATACAACAGAGCCGCTGAGATTGCTGACAGCATTGATTGGAAGCGTGTCAGAAATGTAAATATGCTGTTAAACGTCAGCAATATATATGAGAAGATCAGAGATTACCGTAAGAGTTTTGGAGTTCTGAGAGCTGCCTATCATAGAACAGAGGGGAGCAGAAAGATATTATATCGCTTGTGTACTCTTGCGATAAAGGTTGGAAATCTGGAAGAGGCGATCGACTATTATGATGAATACGTACAGGCTGCGCCAAAAGATCCCAATCAGTACATCTTAAGATACCGCCTGTTGAGAGCACGGAGAGCTCCGATCGAGCAGCAGATCCGTGCGTTGGAGCAGTTCAAAAAAGCAGAGTATGTCGAAGAGTGGGCATACGAGCTGGCCAAGAGATATGAAGAAGCCGGGATGACAGCCGAATGTCTGGAAGAGTGTGATGATCTGATTCTGTGGTTCAGCGAAGGCAAGTATGTATACAAGGCTATGGAGCTGAAGATGCGATACAAGCCATTGACTCCGCTTCAGCAGGAAAAGTATGACAGAAGGCTGGAAGAAGCAGAAAAATCTTCAGAAAGAGAAGCGAAAAAACTGATCGATCTGGGCAGAATAAAAGCTGAGGAAGAAGAAAAGCGGAGAAGAGAGCAGGAAGAAGCTGCCCGTTATACAGAGGATATGCTGGAGCGTTCTGAGCAGATCGCAGAGCCGGAGAATGCCGAACTCAGTGAGGAGGAAGTGGCAGAGCAGCTGAAAAAAGCGGAGCCGCCGAAGAAGAAGCTGGGTGATACGATGAAGCTTGGCGAGGCACTTCAGAATCTTTTCCATACAGAAACAGAAGAAGCGCAGGAGCAGGAAGAGATTGAACTTTCAGAAGAGGATGCGGAAGAGTACGAAGAAGACATCGAAGAATTGGCAGAAGAGGACGCAGGACCGGTGGAAGGTGATGACGAGGAGAGTACAGGGGAAGATGATTGCTCAGATCTGGCAGAAGCGTTGGAAGAGATTGAGTCATTATCAGATCTGGAATTGCTGGATCAAGTGGCAGAGGAAGAAGTGATCGAAGAACCTGTAGAAGAGATCATTGAGGAGACGATCGAGACGAAAGTTAAGGAAGTTGACCTGAAAGAATTAGAAGAGCTGGCAGAACCGGAAACGGCAGATGCAGCAGATGTGGAAGTAATCGAGGAACCTGAAGTAGCAGAAGAGGCTGAGAAGGAAGATATGGAAAAAGAATCTATTAAATTAGAAGAAACAGAAATCAAAGAGGATGAGAGAATAGACGAGCCGGTTGACGATATACTTGATATTGATGATATTCTTGCTGAGTGGGAAGCCGCAGAGGGCGGTGTTGAACCGGAGGAAGTTCCGGAAGTGAATGAAGAGGATGTAGAGCAGATCGAGCGCAAGCCAAAGAGCCCGATCTTATCCCCGGATATCCAGAGGATGATCGATGAAATCGAAGGTGTGATTCCGGAAGAAGAGAGTGAGGAGATTCCGGTACACACGAGCACTCCTGTTGCACCTCCTGAGAATAAGGAGGAAGCAACAGAAGAGCTTAGAATGGAATCAGAAGAGCTGACTCTGGATGTTGACAGTGCAGAAGATTATGAAGACCTTCTGACAGAAGATGCAGCAGAGGAGTTGGAAGAGGAATTTGAAGAAGAACTGGATTATGAGGACGATTACGAATCGATTGCAGCAGGACTGCAGGAAGAGTTCAAGCCGACGCTGAGTGATGAACCGGACGATCGTGAGATCCCGGATGAAGAGCCTGTTGAGTCGGATATTCTGAGTTCTACGACACCGCTGAGCAGAAAAGAGACAGCGAAGCTGATCGCGACAGGAAAGACTGCACCGCTTCCGATGGATGAGATTGCAGATGCATTATCGATTTCCGATACAGGATTTTTGGTACACAGCCGCTATGACCTGTCCGGACAGGGCGCAAAAAGAGCAGGGCTGACAGAAGAGCAGAAGAAGCTGTTCTCCTACTTTGTTCCGGTGCGCGGCATGAGCGAACAGCTTGTGGATGTTTTGGAGCAGGACCGCAACTGTACGAACAGAAGAGGTACATCCAATACAGGCAACCTGCTGATCGTCGGAAACAAAGGCAACGGAAAGACGGTTCTTGCGGTTGATGTGGTCAAAGCGATCCAGAAGCAGAGAAAGATCCGTCAGGGAAGAGTTGCGATCATCACCGGAGAAGCGTTGAATAAGAAGAAGATCAGTGATATCATTGCCAAGCTGTACGGTGGAGCGCTGATCATTGAAAAAGCAGGAAAATTAAGTGAAAGAACGGTTGCGAAGCTGAACAAGGCAATGGAAAAAGATACCGGAGAGATGCTGATCGTGCTGGAAGAGCAGAGAAAGCCGCTTGACCGTATACTTTCCTCAAACAGAGAGTTCAGAAAGAAATTTACGAGCAGATTGGAAGTCCCGATCTTTGTAAATGATGAGCTGGTTACATTTGGTCAGACTTACGCACAGGAGAATGGATATCGTATCGATGAGATGGGAATCCTGGCGTTGTACAGCAGGATTGATGCGCTGCAGAGAGAAGATCACGCAGTGACAGTAGCGGAAGTAAAAGACATTATGGATGAGGCGATGTCGCATTCACAGAAGGTATCCGCCAAGAAGCTTGTAAAGCGAGTTCTTGGAAAGAATACAGATGATGCAGACAGAATTATTCTGACAGAAAAAGATTTTAATATTTAGAGAAAAGTGGAAGAGAGCGATTTCTTCCACTTTTTTTGCGCTGATAGAATATAATATATAAAAAGTGAGATGTTGACAAAAATATGGAGAGAGGTAAAATAACCCTATTATGGAAAATAAAAGAAAAATTTTTGTTGATTTTGCGGAAAATTGTGCATAAAAGGACTGTAATGTTGAAAAATGGAAAAAAGTATAGTAAAATGATAAAAATAGACTAAATTAGGAATGAAAAAGAAGAGAGGATTAGTTTTGAAGAAGTGTTTAAATAAAATGGAAAGTACTGCGATATGGGAGTTTTGAAAAAGGGTAAAGCATTGGCAAGTTATATCAATAGAGTTATTTATAATACTATTGATATGGTACTTGCTTTTTTTCTGGCCTTCTGGTCATTGGCTAATTGTTGATTTTCGCTAATAATGCAAATGAATGGGAGTAAAGGATGTCTAGTAAGAAAAAGATGAAAAAGTTTATGGGAGTAGTAGTTACTGCCACAGGGACGGTAATTACAGGGTTGGCTATTATTGTAAGAAAAAAATCTGGTAAATGTGATGAGAGATCAGAGCAGAACAATCCATTTGAAGGGAAAAAAGTGATTTTTATAAAAGATGAGAAAGATGGGGAGAATGCAGACGGTGTGAGAGGACACCTCGAGGCAATTGGTAATAGTGAGTATAAACCGGGAATTTATGCGAGATATATTAAAAGAGGCCTGGATATAGTACTTAGTTTTGGTGGTCTTATAGTGTTGAGTCCGATATTTGGTGCAATTACGCTTGCCATTAAAATAAACGATCCCGGACCAGTTTTATTTACGCAGAAGAGAATAGGACAAAATAAAAAATATTTTAAACTTCATAAATTTAGAACAATGAAAATGAGTACTCCTCATGATGTACTAACGCATATGCTTGGAAATCCTGATCAGTATATCACTAAAGTGGGGAAATTTTTGCGTGCTCATTCACTGGATGAACTTCCTCAGATTTGGGATATATTTGTTGGCAATATGTCTGTAATCGGACCAAGACCAGGGCTTTGGAATCAAGATGTGTTAACTGCTGAGAGGGATAAGTATGGTGCCAATGATGTGAAGCCGGGGCTTACAGGGTGGGCACAGATTAATGGACGTGATGAACTTGAGATTCCTGTAAAAGCAAAACTGGATGGAGAATATGTTCAAAGGCAGAGTTTTTTGTTTGACACCAAATGTTTTTTGGGTACATTATCCAAGATAGGATATGATGAGTCAGTTGTAGAAGGCGGTACTGGAGAAATGAAAAAAGCAGGTAAAGAAAAAAAGAAAATATTGTTTTTGTCAAATCATTTTATTACACTATTTTCTTTCCGAAAAGAGCTGATCCAAAAGTTGGTAGAGGAAGGGCATGACGTGTATCTTTCACTTCCGGAAGATCAGGATGACTATTTTGCGAATTTAGGTTGTCATATAATTCTTACAGACGTTGACCGTCGAGGGGTTAATCCTAAGAATGATTTAAAATTAATTTTCTTTTATAAAAAGATGATTCCAGAGGTCAATCCGGATATCGTTTTTTCATATACGATTAAACCCAATATTTATGGGACACTTGCAACAAACGGGAAATATAAACAAATATGTAATATTACCGGAACAGGAGGAACATTTTTAGAAGATAATCTGGTGGCTAAAATATGTAAGATCCTTTATAGAATATCTATTCGCAAATGTTATAAAGTACTTTTTCAGAATACGGGAGACAGAGACTTTTTTATTAAAAATGGTCTGGTAAAGAATAATTATGAGATGCTTCCGGGATCAGGGTGTAATCTTAAAGAACACAAATTTGAACCGATGCCGGAGGATGATATCATACGATTTATTTTTATTGGACGTGTTATGAAACTAAAAGGAATCGACGAATATCTGGAAGCGGCAAAGGCAATTAAAAATAAATATAAAAATATAGAGTTTTTGATTGCAGGTTGGAACGAGGAAGAAGAGTATAAAAAAATCGTTGCGGAGTACCAAGAGCAAGGAATTGTTAATTACATAGGATTTAGAAGTGATATTGATAGATGGATTAAAAAATGTAACTGTACAGTATTGCCATCACATGGTGGAGAAGGTGTTCCGAATGTGTTGCTTGAGAGTGCAGCAAGTGGTCGTGTATGTATTGGTTCTCGAATTAATGGAACGATGAATGTAATTGATGACGGAGTGACAGGATATTTGTTTGAGACAGGAAATGCAGACAGTCTGATTGAAAAGATGGAAACATTTATCAAATTGGATCCGGCAGAAAAAGCTGCTATGGGCAAAGCAGGAAGAGAAAAGGTTGAACGTGAATTTGATCGCAAAATGGTGATTCGAAAATATTGTGATGAGGTAGCGAATTCATGAATGGATATAAAAAAATTATAAGCAGTCAAAAAATGAGATTTGCTATTTTAAGAATGCTTAAGTTTGTTCCCGATAAAGCAATGATCAAATTGCAGTATCGGATTAAATTGAAAAGAAAATTAAATTTGAAAGATCCGAAGCGATATACAGAGAAAATCCAGTGGTACAAACTTTATTACAGAAATCCTGTAATGATGGAGTGCGTAGATAAATATGGAGTACGGAAGTATATTGAAAAAAAGGGACTTGGTAACATTCTGAATCAGTTGTATCAGGTGGTGGATCGTCCGGAGGAGATAAACTTTGATCAACTTCCTGATAAGTTTGTTATTAAAACAACCAATGGAAGCGGAACGAATATTCTTGTTAAGGACAAGAAAACATTGAATATTGCTGAAACAAAGAAGAAATTAAATGATTTTTTAAATATGGCAGAAGCTTCAGCGGGAAGAGAATGGGCATATGGCGGTTCCAGCAAAAAAATTATCGTTGAAGAATTGCTGGAAGATAATTCTAATAAAGATAAAGGTATTTCAGATTATAAGTTTTTGTGTTTCAATGGAAAACCAGTATATGTAGTATATGATAAAGATAGATTTTCTAATCATAAAAGAAATTTTTATGATGTAAATTGGAATTATGTAAAAGTAGACAGTGATTGTCCATGTTTTGAAGACAGTGTGAAAAAACCGGAGAATTACGAGAAAATGGTTGAGATAGCGAGTGTGCTATCCCGCGATTTTCCTGCGGTTCGTGTGGATCTTTATAATATTGAAGGGAAAATATATTTTGGTGAGTTGACATTTTATCCATGGAGCGGGTATGTTCAATATACACCGGATAGTTTTGATTTTGAATTGGGCAAATATTTTGTTTTGCCAGAAAAAGCTGGGAGATAGTAGTGTGATTAAGTTATTTCGAAATGGATGGGCTTATTTTCGAGGTCTGATATTTAAAATTTTTCACTGTGGCATTGTAGGAAATAAGTTTAGATACTTTAGCGGAGCCTCTATACGGCTGTATAGAGGAAGCAATGCAAAAATCGGAAATCATGTAAAAATCGATAATCATGCAGTGATTGCTGTTCAGGGACAAGGTGTTCTTGAAATTGGAAATGATGTAGGGATTGGAATCAATAACATGATCGTCTGTCATAAATCTCTTCGGATACAGGATGGAACAATTTTAGGTCCCGGGGTCAATATATATGACCATGATCACTTATATTCACAAAAAAATGGTGTTGATTCGAAAACATATAAGTATGCAGATGTGAATATCGGGAAGAATTGCTGGATAGGAGCCAATACAGTAATCCTCAGAGGCACAACGATAGGAGATAACAGTGTAATTGGAGCAGGATGTGTCTTAAAAGGAGAGTATCCGGCAGGAGCTATTATTATTCAAAAAAGGGAAACAACGATTATTAAAGATGAGGGGAAATAGTGGAAAGAAGATATAGCATTATAGTGCCGATTTATAAAATCGAACAATATATCACACAATGCATAGAAAGTATTATTCATCAAACCTACAAAAATATTGAAATTATTTTAGTGGATGATGGTTCAGATGACAACTGTCCGGTTATTTGTGATGAATACGCACTGAAAGATGATAGAATCAAAGTAATACATAAAGAAAATGGAGGCTTGGTCAGTGCGAGAAAAGCAGGTGCACTTGAAGCAACAGGTGATTATATCTGCTGTGTAGATGGTGATGATTATATTGCAGAGAATTACATAGAGGAATTTGAAAAGAAAATCAATGAGACGGAAGCGGAAATCGTATGTTGCGGGTATTATCTTGTAACTCCGGAAAAACAGACATATACGCCGGTTAATGCCAGAAAAGGGTACTATTCGAAGGATGATATTTGTACAGAATTATTTCCGAATTTATTGCAGAATGAAAGTGGACGATTCTTTCTTCCAACAGTATGGGGAAAGGCAATCCGGGCAGAGTTATATAAAAAGAAACAGATGGAAGTTCCTGATCAGGTTACTATGGGAGAAGACGGTGCATGTACAGTTCCCTGTATTTATGCTGCGCATTCTTTAGAAATAATGGATAAGGGATTATATTATTATCGCTACAATGAATCGTCTATGACAAAAGGAAGAAAACCATTAAGTTGGGAATGTCAGCTAGTCATTGCAGAACATTATAAAAAAGCTTTAGACTTGGAAAAATTTGATTTTAGAGAGCAGTATAACAGGCGTATTGAAAGAGGATTCTTCACAGTGGCGAGAACTCAGTTTAATAAAAAAGAAAATTTTCGGAGTATACGAAAAGATATTCTGGAACAATACAAAAATCCGATTTTTGGCAATGCAATAAAAGCAGCCAGATTTAAAGGCGGGATTATGAGTATTGTAGATTTTTTTATTAAGCATAAAAGTGTGTTGGGAATCTATATCCTAAGTAAACTGCATTGAAACAGAATGTAGTAAGTCAAGGCGATACTATGGAGAATATTTATGATAGTAGATAGAAAAAAATTTTTGATGTGTGTATCAGTCGCGTTGAGTTTGATCTTATATATTTATATTTTGATAAATCTGAGAGGATATTCGAATTCGGATTTGGTTGTAAAAATATCCTGCATTAGCTCACTGATCATTTTAATTTTAGAATGTTGGGCGATATATCAGCAGGATAAAAGATTGTTTACTCCGACAATTATGATTTTGGCAGCATTTTATTTATTTCAGAACGGACAGCTTTTATTACTTGCTCTGGGAATAGAGTTTAATGATTTTTATATTTCTACATTAAAACAATATTCCTCAGATGTTGCAATTTATTCATCTATCAGCAATGTACTGACAGGATTTGCGGCATTAATTATGACAAAACCAGTATCGGATGAATATTTGCCGAGAAAAGCGAGAAGAATTGATGAGCTTACACCGGAATTTATAGAATTTGCAGCAAAAGTAGGGGTTATCCTGACGGGTGTGGTTACAATACCGTTAGTATTAATCAAAACATATATTGGAATGGGCGGAGGATATTCTGCAGTAAGAACATTTGAAAGTGGAATTCCTTCCGTGTTTAATTTTATTGAATATATGTTTATGCCATTTGCTGTTCTGATGATAGTATATGCAGGAAAAGAAAGAAATAAACCAATAAAAATAGCAGTGGCTGTCTGGGCGATATTGACAGCACTTTGCGGTGACCGTACGACAGGAATCGGAGCCCTGGTAGTTCTGATTTTTCTCTCTTATCTTCAAGCAGAGGAATCCTCTGAGGAAGACAAACCCAGCACAGGGAAAAAAATGGTTCGGTTTTTGTTGATTATTTTCCTTGGTGTTCTATTACTTCTTTTCATACAAATTGCGTACGCTGTAAGAACCAAGGGAGACTTAAATCTGGGATCGTTTTCCGGCTTGATCACAGATACAATATCGGATCTTGGATTTAGTTGTTTCCCGCTTTTTACAATGATGAACATTGTGCCGGCTTTTGAGGCGTTTCAGTTGGGAAAAGGGTATGTTTTGTCAATGATAGGCGGGTTAATCCCATCATTTATTGATGTAACAGGAACAATAGGAAAAATCAATCAGCAGTCCAGAATTTTTGAGACATGGCAGACTCAATATTATAGCCAGTACAATTTTGGATTAGGTTTCTCCTTAAATGCAGAATCATATATAAATTTTGGATGGTTTGGACTGATTGCGATTTTTGTGTTAATGCTTGTAGTTTTTGGAATGTTGAATTCATGCAGGTATGACGATGAGACAGATCAGTGGGGGCGATATAAAATCTGTATTTTAGTATTTTTATGGTTTACACTTCCGCGGCGTGACAGTTACTATGTATGGAAAGCAATTTCATATTCCATAATCATCATGTATCTGTACTTGCGTTTTATGAGAAGTATGGGTAATGCGAAAAATGGACTGTGATGTTTTGACAGATATGATAGGGGCATTGAAATGAGTAATTTAAATAAACAAGTACAAAGTGCCACAAAGTGGTCTGTATTTACTGAAATAGCAGTAAAGATTATTTCTCCGATTACAAATATGATATTGGCACGTGTTCTTACGCCTGAGGCATTTGGGGTGATCGCAACAGTTACTATGCTTGTATCTTTTACAGACATATTTACAGATGCGGGATTTCAGAAATATATTGTGCAGCATCAGTTTCGGGATGAAAATGATGAAGATTTATCCATATGTGTTGCGTTCTGGACGAATATGATGATTTCAATCGGGCTTTGGGGGATGATTTTCCTTTTTAACGAACAATTGTCAGTCATATTAGGAAATCCCGGATTGGGACGTGCTATATATATGGGAGCATTGATTTTGCCGCTTACCTCTTTTAGCAGTATACAGACAGCAATTTATAGAAAAAGTTTTAATTATAAGGGAATATCTTGTGTCAGGATTGCGGTGAAACTGGTACCCCTAATAGTAACCGTTCCACTGGCGTTTTTAGGACTTTCTTATTGGGCGTTGATCATAGGAAACATTGCAGGAGAATTGTGCAATGCAGTGCTTCTTACTTCAATGTCAAAATGGAAACCGAAATTCAGATACAGTTTTGATAAACTAAAAACGATGTTTCGCTTTTGTGGCTGGACATTATTGGGAACGATCTCTTCCTGGTTGGTCACGAATGTGGGAATTTTTGTAATAGGAAGATTGTTTAACGAGTATTATCTGGGTATCTATAAGACCGGAACAACAATGGTTGCACAGATTACATCTCTGATTTCAGGAGCTACAATCAGTGTGCTATTCTCTGCGTTATCAAGGCTTCAAAATGACGAATATGAATTCAAAAACATGTATTTTAAGTTTTTGAAGGGAGTAGGGCTCTTAGTAGTACCACTAGGTATTGGGATTTTACTTTATAAAGATGTTGTGAGAAACATATTGTTGGGAAGCCAGTGGGGAGAAGCGGATCTGTTGGTAGGGCTTTGGGGCTTAATATTAGCCGAAAGTGTTATTTTCAATGATATGAGCGGAGCAATCGTTTTATCAAAAGGTTATCCGAAACTTTTGTTTATTGCCAATATGATACAGGCGGTCTGTATGGTTCCGGCGTTATATATCAGCGCACAGTATGGATTCCAGGCATTGGTCGTTGTAAGCTGTATTGTCAGGATCCAGCTTCCGGTTACTCAGACAATCATGGCAAAAAAAGTGTCCGGAATCAAAGCAACAGAGGTTATACACCAGATCAGATATTATATTCTTGCATCTGCAGGTATGGCTATTGCAGCCTTGTTTATGATTCAGATTGCAGGTTCTGGAATTTTAAAATATTTTTCTATTTTTATTTGTATTGGAATTTATTTTGGAATTTTATTTTTCATTCCGTCAACAAGAAAAGAATTAAATACATATTTAATTACTATGAGGAAAAAGATCAAAAAATAAAAGGAGTTTTGTTTTGAAAAAAAGGATATCTTTTGCTTTTAATCATTTACAATATTCAGATGGCGTTGCACGTGCGGCGATAGGGATTGCCAATCTTTTATCCGAACGAGATGACATCCAGGTGATATTGCGCCCGATTTATCATGTCGACAAGAGTGTTATGTCTATTTTGGCTTCAAATGTGGTGGTAAAACCAGTATTAGGCTTTTATTTTTCCGGTATGTCCAGAATTTTAAACCGACTTCCGGGAGCATTGTTACATAAACTTGTTTTTGGGATGAAAGAGAGTGATATTGAAATTGGATTCCAGCACGGGACTGCAACAAGAGCTGTGGTTTCCGGGACGAAAAAAAATGCATATAGAATGGTCTGGGTTCATGGATATGATGAAAGACTGACATTGAGAAAATATTATCTCAGGGCAGACAAAGTCGTTTGTGTTTCAAAGAGTAATGCAGATAAGTTAAAGCATGATCTCGGGATGGGGGCGGATAACTCCAGAGTAGACTACTGTTATAATCCGATCGACAATCATGAGGTTGAAAAACTGGGAAAAGAATCGGCAGATTTACCGGCGTACAGTGGTGTCAGAATGATAACAGTAGGGCGGCTTTCTCCGGAAAAAGGATATTTGAGACTGCTTCATGCTTTGAGTCGATTAAAGCAGGAAGGATTCTTATTTCAAATGATTTTTGTCGGCGATGGTCCGCAAAAAGAAGAATTGTTACAGTGTACAAAAGATATGGGCTTGAGCGAGTGTGTTATTTTTGCAGGAGCACAGAGTAATCCACACAAATATACTGCAAAAGCAGACGTATTTATCTGTTCTTCGTTTGCAGAAGGTTACAGTACCTCATGTACAGAGGCGGTAATGCTTGGAGTACCTGTAGTGTCAACTCAGGTGAGCGGAGCCGAAGAAATTATCGAGAGTGCAGAATCGGGTCTTGTGGTGGAAAATACAGAAGATGGATTGTATGAAAATCTAAAGAAAATATTGGAAGATCCGGAAGTTATTTGCAGGTGGAAAGAAACATTGCAGAATTCCAAATACAATTTTTCAGTTGAAAAGAGAAGTTTGAAATTAAAAGAACTGTTAGAAATATAAAATTCCAGAAAGTATAGTTATAGGTAGAAAGGTATAATAAATTATGAAAGTTATTTCATGTGCAAGTTTTCGAAATACAGGTTCCAGCGCGGTTACAGATTTGATTTCAGAATATGATTCTGTTCATTCATTAACAAGATATGAGTTTCGATTTGTCCATGATACAGATGGAATCATGGATCTGGAATACAATTTAATTGAAAATCATAACCGTGATAATTCCAACCATGCAGTAAAACGATTTTTGCGTCTTTCAAGATTTAATGCGGGTAAATGGTTTAATAAAAGATATGAACCTTTTTTTAATGGTCAATATATGAAATTAACAGAAGAGTACATTGCTGAACTGACAGATTTGAAATATCATGGACATGATTTTTATGATTATTATGACAGAGGCCTTTTTTTCTATTACAGGAAACGTCTGGAAAATAAAATTATCCGGAAATTAACAAAAAAGAGACGCAGTGTTTTAGAGAATGAATGGATGTATTGTGCATATCCTACGGAAGAAAAGTTTTTAGACTGTACAAGAAAATATATCAATTCTCTATTTTCAGAAGCAAATACGGACAAAAAACCTTATCTTTTAGTTGATCAGATTGTACCGTCATCTAATATCAAAAAAAGTTTAAGGTATTTTGATGATATATATGTGATCGTAGTAGACAGAGATCCTAGAGATTTGTTTATTATGGCGCAGGTATTTCATGATCCGATCGTTCCGAGAAATTCTGTAAGAGATTTTTGTGACTGGTTTTTATTTACTCATACAGAGAGAGGGGGAAGCAGTTTAGATGCACCGCGCGTAATAAAAATTAATTTTGAAGATCTCATATATAATTATACGAATACAGTGAAAAAGATTGAGGAATTTACAGGATTGGAAGCCATGAATCATACACAAAAATTTTCCATGTTAAATCCAAAACGCTCAGTACACAACACTCAATTATGGAAAAGATATGGAAAAAAAGAAGATATCGAGTATATTGAAAAACGATTAAGCGATTATCTGTTTCCGTTTGAAAATTACTCAATAGATTCCGTAGAAGGAATCTCAGTAGAAGATACCAGTATGTTTGACAGATAAAAAATAATGAGGGAAAATACGAAGGAAAGAGAGTGAAAAGATGAAACGTTTTGGAATAGTAAGTTATAATATATATTGCAATTTCACAAATTATGGTTCTGCGCTGCAGTCGTATGCGTTACAACAAGCTGCAAATGCTGTGGGAGAGGGAGCATGGGAAGCGATCGTACTTGATTATTGTCCGGATCTTCTGGCAGACAAGAATCCGCTGGACCCTTTTAAAAATATGTGGGATCAGGATGAAGAGTCTCAAAGAATGTGTGAACTCACTATGCCTGCGATCAGGGAAAACTACGAAAAATTTAATCATTTTTATGAAACACGTCTGAAGAAAAGTACACACAAATATGTTTCTTCAAATTTTAATGACGTAATGGAAGAAGAAAAACTGGACGGATTTATATGTGGAAGTGATACGATCTTTTGTCCGGATGAATTTGGATTTGATGACGGATATTATGCAAATTATGACTGTATGAAAAACAGCTATTCCGTAGCATATGCAGCAAGTTTTGGAGATCCTCACTTTACAGATGAGACATTCCCTGTGTTAAATGAACGTTTAAAAAACTTTAAGGCGTTTGGTCTGAGAGAAAACCTGATGATTCCATATGTAAAGGAACATACTGATGTACCGGTTCAAAAAGTGATTGATCCAACGTTACTTTTAGAATATGAAGACTATGATGTTCTGGCCAGTGACCGACTGGTAGAAGAAAAGTATCTGCTGATTTATTCCAGAAGATATAATTCGAAAATGGAAGACTATGCAGAAAGAATGGCAAAACAAAATGGGTGGAAGATTGTAGAGATCAGTCTGCGGGCTACCAATGCAGAAAAAGGGCATATTATGTTCTATCAGGCCGGAGTGGAGGAATTTTTATCATTGGTAAAGCATGCAGAATTTGTTGTGACGAATTCCTTCCATGGAATTATTTTGAGTGCACAGTTTAGAAGGCAGTTCGTTATTTTTTCAAGAGAACAGTGCAATACCAAGATTCAGGAACTCCTGGATTTGTTTGGAACTTCTGATCGTATTATGGTTAATGGAGATGAAACGATTTCAGAAAAAATTGATTATAAATCCGTACATGAAAGAATAGGAGAAGCCCGTAAAGAATCCCTGGCGTTTTTAAAACAAGAGTTGGCCGGCTGTTAATTTGGAGGTGTCAGAAAATGCTTAATTTCACAGTAGGACCGGTTCAGTCTTCAGATATAGTATGTGCAATTGGCGCTGAACAGGTTCCGTATTTTAGAACAGCAGAATTTTCAAAGGTGATGTTGGAAAATGAAGCATTCATTAAAAAGTTTGCGAAAGCATCAGAAAGATCAAGAGTTGTATTTATCACGGGGTCGGGTACTGCATCTATGGAGGCTGCGATTATCAATACACTCACACCCAAAGACAAAGCAATTGTGATCAATGGCGGAAGTTTTGGTCAGCGGTTTGTACGCCTTTGTCAGATACATGATATATCATACTCGGAAATCACATTAGACTTCGGAAAAGCACTGACAGAAGAAATGCTGCAGGAGTATGAAGGGAAAAAAGAATATTCCGCAATGATCGTCAATCTGCATGAGACATCCACAGGTGTTCATTATGATATTGATATGATCAGTGAATTTTGCAAAAGAAATCACCTGTTTTTGATTGTTGATGCAATCAGTTCATTTCTGGCAGACGACTTTAATATGGAAAAGCTGGGAGTAGATGTTATGATCACGGGATCGCAAAAAGCATTAGCCTGTCCTCCGGGGATATCTGTTATCGTACTTTCGGAAAATGCAATTCAAAGAGTTGAGGCAAACGATCCAAAGTGTATGTATTTCGATCTCAAAGATGCACTTAAAGATGGGGAAAGAGGACAAACTCCGTTTACTCCGGCAGTTGGAATCCTTCTTCAGATCAACGCAAGATTGAAAGAGATTGAAAGAGAAGGCGGCAGTGATGCGGAAATAAAAAAAGTTGCTGAATTAGCCTCTGATTTTCGGGAAAAGATACAGGGACTTCCATTTGAAATTGTTTCAGAGTCAATGTCAAATGCAGTAACACCAATCCATCCGACTACAGCATCTGCAAATGATATTTTTCTTACATTAAAAGATGAATATGGAATCTGGGTCTGCCCAAATGGAGGAGAACTTAGAGATAAAGTATTTCGGGTAGGGCATATCGGTGCACTTACAAAAGAGGATAATACAACTCTGGTAAATGCGTTTGAAGATATGCAAAGAAGAGGTCTTATATAGAAAAACCAGGAGATGTACAGATATGATAAAAGTAATTACATATGGAACTTATGACTTACTCCATCATGGGCATATCCGGCTTCTTGAAAGAGCAAAAGAACTGGGAGATTATCTTATAGTTGGCGTAACAGCAGATGACTTTGATAAAAAAAGAGGAAAGATCAATGTACAGCAGTCTTTGATGGAGCGTGTGGAAGCTGTCCGGGCGACAGGAATTGCGGATGAGATCATCATTGAAGAGTACGAAGGTCAGAAAATAGATGATATCCGTAAATATGATGTAGATATATTTACGGTAGGGTCTGACTGGAGTGGAAAATTTGATTATCTGAATGAATATTGTAAGGTAGTATATCTTCAAAGAACGCAGGGCGTATCCAGTTCTGAGCTCAGAGAGCAGCAATGTGCGGTGAGACTGGGACTTGTGGGGGACTCGCCATTTCTAAATAAAGTAAGAATGGAGACCGAGTTTGTGAATGGGATCCAGATGAAAGCTTTATGTACAAAGCGGATCAGCGTCATGAATCCGGAGCTGCAGAAGGTAGAACTGATCACTGATGACTATGAGAAACTGTTAGAAAATGTAGACGCGGTGTATATCAGATCCTTACCGAAAGATCATTATGAACACATTAAGAAAGCGCTGATGCGGGGAAAACATGTTCTTTGTGAGTCACCGCTGACTCTAAGTCAGAAAGAAAGCAGGGAGCTGTTTCAAATAGCGGAAGAAAATGGACTGATACTTATGGAAGCGATTAAAACAGCATATGCTACAGCATTTTCAAGATTGCTTCTATTGATCAAAGGTGGAAACATAGGGGATGTGATCTCTGTAGATTCAACTTGTACAAGCCTTAGAAAACAAGACGGAATGGAACGTACAGACTGGGATGGAATTTACGAGTGGGGACCGACCGCATTGCTTCCGATTTTTGAACTGCTGGGAACAGACTATAAGGATTATAAGATCATCACACGATTTTATGATGCAACGAATACACATGACAGTTTTACAAAAATGGACTTTATCTATGACCATGCAGTTGCCTCGATCAGAGTTGGAGATGGTGTAAAATCAGAGGGAGAGTTGATCGTGTCGGGAACAAAGGGGTATATTTATGTTCCGTCACCATGGTGGAAAACAGATTATTTTGAGATTCGATATGAAAATCAGTCAGAAAACAGACGCTATTTTTATCAATTAGACGGAGAAGGCATTCGTTATGAACTGGTAGCCTTTGTACGAGCTATAGAGAATGGAAGAATGACGGATAATATCAGCCGAAATGTTACATATAAAATTTCGGATATTATGGATGATTACGTAAACAGAAGAAACATGATGATGATATAAGAATGAAAAGAAGGTGCAAATCATGCAAAAAATAACGCTGACAAATAAAACAATTTTTATAACCGGAGCTGCAGGTTTTATTGGAAGCAATCTGGTTCTTGAGCTGTTTAGAAGTCAGTCTCAAGTTCATATTGTGGGAATTGATAATATGAATGATTACTATGATGTATCGATCAAGAAATGGAGATTAAAACAAATCGAGAAAGCAGTGAAATCTCCAAACACATGGACATTTATTAAAGGTGACATTTCAGATACAGTGGTCATTCATGAAATTTTTGAAAAGTATGAACCTGATCTCGTTGTAAATCTTGCTGCACAGGCAGGGGTACGTTACTCGATTACAAATCCGGATGCCTATATTCAATCTAATCTGATAGGATTTTACAATATATTGGAAGCTTGTCGGCATAGCTATGACAATGGTGCAAAAGGTGTTGAGCATCTGGTATATGCCAGCTCCAGTTCTGTATACGGTACCAACAAGAAAGTGCCTTACAGTACAGAGGACAAAGTGGATAATCCGGTGAGCCTCTATGCGGCAACGAAAAAGAGCAATGAATTGATGGCTCATGCATATTCTAAACTTTACAATATTCCGAGTACAGGACTTCGCTTCTTTACTGTTTACGGACCTGCAGGAAGACCGGATATGGCATATTTTGGGTTCACAAACAAACTTTTGAAGGGTGAGACCATACAGATTTTTAATTACGGGAACTGCAGACGGGATTTTACGTATGTAGATGACATCGTGGAAGGCGTAAAAAGAGTCATGTGTGGTGCTCCGGAGAGAAAAACAGGAGAAGACGGACTGCCGGTGCCGCCGTATGCAGTGTACAACATTGGAAACAGCAATCCGGAAAATCTTCTGGATTTTGTTGATATTCTTCAACAGGAATTAATTCGGGCGAAAGTGCTCCCGGAAGATTACGATTTTGAGAGTCATAAGCAATTAGTTGCCATGCAGCCCGGAGATGTTCCTGTAACTTATGCAGATACAACGCCATTAGAAAAAGATTATGGGTTTAAGCCAGATACACCTCTTCGTGAGGGATTGAGAAAATTTGCTGAATGGTATAAAGAATTTTACAAAGTATAAGAGGAAAAAATATCATGGAAAAATCATTGAATATTGCCGTTGCGGGAACCGGGTATGTCGGTCTGTCTATTGCCACACTGCTTGCACAACACAATCATGTTACAGCAGTGGACGTTCTTCCGGAAAAGGTAGATCTGATCAATCAAAGGAAATCTCCAATCCAGGATGAGTATATCGAAAAATATCTGGCTGAAAAGCCATTGGATCTCACTGCAACATTAGATGGAGACGCTGCTTATGGGGATGCAGATTTTGTTGTGATCGCAGCTCCGACGAATTATGACAGCCAGAAAAATTACTTTGATACATCTGCCGTAGAATCTGTAATAGAGCAAGTTCTGAGAGTCAACCCGAATGCGGTCATGGTCATAAAATCAACGATACCGGTAGGATATACAGTCAGTGTTCGTGAAAAATATCGTACAGATAAGATTATTTTCAGCCCGGAATTTTTGCGGGAATCAAAAGCGTTATATGACAATCTGTATCCGAGCAGAATTATTGTATCAACGGATCCCACAGACGAAAACTTAGTGGAAGCAGCGCATACGTTTGCAGAACTTCTGAAACAAGGCGCTGTAAAAGAAGAGATCGATACGCTGTTTATGGGATTTACAGAAGCAGAAGCAGTGAAACTGTTTGCGAATACATATCTGGCATTACGTGTTTCTTATTTCAATGAATTAGATACTTATGCAGAAATGAAAAATCTGAATACAAGGGATATCATAAAAGGCGTGTGTTTAGATCCAAGAATCGGAGAGCATTATAATAATCCATCCTTTGGATACGGAGGATACTGCCTGCCAAAGGACACAAAACAGTTGCTGGCAAACTATAATAATGTTCCGCAGAATATGATGACTGCCATTGTGGAGAGTAACAGAACACGAAAAGATTTTATTGCAGACCGAGTATTGCAGATGGCAGGTTACTACGGATATGATGAAGATAACACATATGATTTCAGATTAGAAAAGCAGGTCGTTGTTGGGGTCTACCGGTTAACAATGAAATCAAACTCTGATAACTTTCGTCAGAGCAGCATTCAGGGTGTTATGAAACGAATCAAAGCAAAAGGCGCTACAGTGATCATTTACGAGCCTACATTAGACAATGGAACAACATTCTTTGGCAGCAGGGTTGTTAATGATCTGGCAGAATTCAAGAAACTTAGCAACAGCATTATTGCTAACAGATATGATGACTGTCTGAGTGATGTGCAGGAAAAGGTCTATACAAGAGATTTGTTTCGGCGCGATTGAGAAATTCGAAGATACCGCGTAAAAACATAAAATATTTTGAAATGTAAGGAGGGGTACCTATGAAAAAATTATTGATTCTCGGAGCAGGAGGCTTCGGGCAGATGGTGAAGGAAACAGCGATCCAGCTGGGGTATGAGGAGATCGTATTTCTTGACGATGCGGCGTTTGGAAAGGACGTAGTCGGAAAGTGCTGCGACTATACGGCCAAGTATGGAGAATACAAGACGGCAGTAGCGGCATTTGGGAATAATCATACGAGACTATTCTGGACAGACAAATTGCTGGAGGCAGGATATGAAGTGCCATCGATCGTGCATCCGTCTGCAATTGTGAGTCCAAGTGCGGTTTTGGGACCTGGATGTTTTATTATGCAGCGCGCGGTAGTGAATACGCACACCCATGTGGATCGGGCGGCGCTTGTCAACAGCGGAGCAGTTGTGGATCACGATTCGGTGGTATGCGCCGGAGCGCATGTGGGGCTTGGAAGTGTGGTAAAAGCAAACTGTACGATCGAGCAGGAGAAGAAGGTAGAGGCAGGAGAAGTCATCTTCTCTACCAGAAGAAAGATCGAAGGTGTGGACAGCAGAGCGCTTGAGGATGCACTGTATGCATTTGGATTCGGTCCCCAGTGCAGTTATGTAAAACCGTTTGGGGAAGGGCACATCAATGAGACTTACGCAGTATATATGCCGATGGAAGATGGCACAGAGAAGCCATTATACGTACTGCAGAGAATCAATATCAATGTGTTCAAAGAGCCTGGTAAGGTAATGGAGAATATTTTCGGAGTGACAGAGTTTTTACGGGATGTGATCCGTCGGGAAGGCGGAGATCCGGATCGTGAGACACTGGCCTACATCAAGACGAAGAGCGGGGAGACATATTTTGAGGATGATGAAGGTCAGCCATGGCGCTGTGCGAATTTTATCGCCAATTCTGTGTGCTATCAGATGGTGGAGCGTCCGGAGCAGTTTTACCAGTCAGCCAGAAGTTTTGGTCACTTTTTGAAGCAGCTTGGGGAATATCCGGCAGAAAGTCTTTATGAGACGATCCCGAATTTCCACGACACGGTAAAACGATTTGAAGCGTTTGCACAGGCTGTAGAGCGAGATGTGAAGAACCGCGCCCGTCTGTGCCGTTCGGAGATTGAATTTGCACTGGCGAGAGAAAAAGACTGTGGAGCTCTGATGAGCAGGATGGAAGCAGGTGTTCTGCCGCTGCGTGTGACACACAATGATACAAAACTGAATAATATTTTATTTGACGCAGAGTCCGGAAAAGGATTGTGTATCATTGATCTGGATACGATCATGCCGGGACTGGCAGCCAATGATTTTGGAGATTCGATTCGTTTTGGCGCATCTACGGCGGAAGAAGATGAACGTGATCTGGACAAGGTCCATTTTGATATCAATCTGTATGAGCTGTATGTGAAAGGGTATCTGGAGATGGCAAGAGATGTTCTGACACCGGAGGAGCTGGAGAGTCTTCCGTGGGGTGCAAGATTGATGACATTCGAATGCGGAATCCGGTTCCTGATGGATTTTCTGCAGGGAGATACGTATTTCAAGACGGCATATCCGGAGCACAACCTGGTTCGTGCCCGTACACAGTTCAGACTGGTACAGGAGATGGAAGATCAGTTTGATGAAATGTGTCGGATTGTGAGAGAGTTCAGATAGCGGCCAACAAAATTACAAGAAAAAAGTAAGGCCAGTTTAGATATTCTAAGCTGGCTTTGACTCTCTCTTTGATGCAATTACCAGGCGACAATACATAATAATTTCGCCAATAACGATAGAAATACAGATGATACCACCAATAATCAAACGCTCCATTTTTTTCTCCTTTTAAGATACTACGGTTCTTATAGAAGTATATACATTTGTGCATTGTTATATGCAGGAAACAGGTGGCAAAATATGGAAAGTCGGTTTTAAATTGACAAAAAAATTAAGAAGTGATACTCTTGAATAGAGACTGCAAATTTTTAGAATAGGAGGAAATGTGGATGAGTGGATATATTGATATGCATTGCCATATTTTACCTGAAGTAGATGATGGGGCAGAAAGTATAGAAGAGACTGTTCAGATGCTTCAAATTGCGTATCAGGAAGGAATCCGCTGTATTATAGCCACACCGCATCATCATCCAAAGCGGGGGAAAGAAAGTCCGAAAGTACTTAGGAAAAAATTGAGATTAGTTAGAAGAGAAGCTGAAAAAATCGATAAAAAATTTCGTGTTTATCTGGGGACAGAAGTGTTTTTTGGGCAGGATATACCTGAAAAACTAAAAGCCGGAACCGTTTTATCTATGAACAAAAGAGCGTGCGTACTTTTGGAGTTCTCTCCGATGGATAGTTTCTCCTATATTCAGCAGGGAATACAGACTGTGCAGATGGCAGGGTATGAAGTGATACTGGCACATGCAGAGAGATATATGTGTTTACTGGACAAGCCGGAGCGGATCGAGTATTTATGGAAGATGGGAACATTGATACAGATCAATTCCAGCAGCATCACAGGTGGAAGTGGAAGAAAAGTTAAAAAGTTTGTCAGACAGCTTCTGGCTCAGCAGATGGTGCATTGTGTCGGAACAGATGCTCACGGGATAGAATACAGAGAGCCGAGAATGCAAAAGGCGGCAGAGTATGTAGAACGAAAATATGGAAAAGAATACATGAGGAGGATATTTTTCAGCAATGCAAAAGAGCTGCTGAAAAAAAGAAAAGAAAATGAGTCAGAATAACATGAATACGAGAACAGTAAATGATGGGATAGACCTGTTAGATCTGTGTAAATCAATACTCAGAAAAGTACATCTGGTCATTTTGGCGGGAATTTTAATGGCGTTCGCTGCAATTCTGGTTACAAAATTATTTGTGACGCCAATGTATACATCTACAACAAAGATGTATGTCCTGTCAAAGCAAGACAGTGAAACAGCTGTTACATCAGGTGATCTTCAGGTGGGATCTCAGTTGATCAAAGACTACGTAGAGCTTGTAAAAAGCCGTTCCGTTATGGAACAGGTGATCAATATTTTAGGAGTTGATATGGATCCGGATAAACTCAGTGATGCGATCACCGTATCGAATGCAGCCGACACCCGGATTTTGAGTATTTCTGTAAAAAATGAAAATCCAAAACTTGCAAAAGAGCTGGCTGATACAGTTCGTGAGGTTGCAAGTGTACAGATTAAAGATATTACCTATGCAGATTCCGTCAATACAGTAGAAGAAGGCAATCTGCCAAAGAGCCCCAGTTCTCCGAATACAATGAAAAATGCAATGTTTGGTGGTATTCTGGGAGTACTTATTGCATTTGCAGTGATCATCGTGCGTTATGTTTTAGATGATTCGATCAAGACACCAGATGATGTTGAACATTATCTGGAATTGACAGTCTTGTCCTCTATTCCAGTCGCATCTGATACATCTGATATAAAAGAAAATAAGAAGAGCTTTAGCCAAAGAGTATTTCGGAAGGAATAGAAGAACAATCAGAAAGGGAAAATAAGATGCTGGAAGTTGAATTAAAGGATTTGGAAAAAGACTATCGAAGTGACGAAGCATATAAAATGCTGAGAACAAATATCGAGTTTTCGGGAGAAAAAAATAAAGTACTGGTGTTTACAAGCTGTACACCGGGTGAAGGGAAAAGTACAGTGTCTCTGTCTGTTGCTGAATCATTGGCACAAAGTGGAAAAAAAGTACTGTTCGTAGATGCAGATCTGCGTAAGTCTGTACTCGCCGGCCGGCATGGAGTGCATGGAGAACTGAAAGGGCTCAGCCATTTTCTGTCCGGAAAAGAGAAAGTGGAGGATGTAGTGTGCAAGACACAGATAGAAAACCTGATGATGATCTTTGCAGGAATTGTGCCGCCTAATCCGGCAGAGCTGTTAGGGCAGGAAAAGTTTGAAGGTCTGATTACAAGCGGAAGAAAGGTGTATGATTATATTATTATTGATGCTCCTCCGCTTGGGAATGTCATTGATGCTGCGATCATAGCGAAAGTTTGTGATGCATCTGTACTTGTTGTTTCTGCGAATGTGATCAGCCGTAAGTTTGCCAAGACAATCAAAAAGCAGCTGGAGCGTTCAGAGTGTCCGATTTTAGGAGTGGTTCTTAACAAAGTAGATATGAACCAGAATAAATATTATGGAAAATATTATGGGAATTACGGAGAAAAGAAATAGAGGATAGATGAAATGAAGCGAGGATTATTGGGGGTCATATTGGCTGCAGCCTGTGTAATCTTAGGGGTTGCCATTGTATATGTAGATTCCGCACAAGATGACAATGCGCCTACAATTACAGTGGGCGACGAACCGGTTGTTTACCAGGAGGGCGCCGGGACAAAAGATTTACTGGCAGGGGTAAAAGCAGAAGACAAGGAAGATGGAGATCTTACAAAAGAAGTTTTTGTAGAAAAGATCGTTCCGGTCAAAGACAATAAAGCAATTGTATATTATGGAGTGTTAGATAAGCATCAGAATGTAGGGACAGCAACAAAAGAGGTGGAGTATCTTACGGGAGATGCCCAGACGGGCGGGGGACGTCCGACATTGCAGCTTACAACCGGCAGTGCAGATGTTCCGGTCGGAGGACCGTTTGATCCAATGGGATATATTGCATCAGTGTCAGATGATACGGACAGTCCGGAGACTCTGAAAGCTGCGATTACAGTAGACGGAGCATATGATATTGCTCAGCCGGGTGTCTACCAGCTGACATATACAGTAAGAGACAGTGCAGGAAATACATCGGACCCACAGAATTTAACTCTGACGGTTCACTAAACTAAAGGAGGAGCGTGCAGTGAAGAACAAACGAAAAAAAACGAGAAGAAAATACCATGTAGCTGGAATTTGTATTACATTGATACAATTGATCTTATCCATTCTGCTTTTAGTACTGGCAGGAAATAATGGGATGATTCCGGGAAAATACCTGATTCCGATAGGTGTTGTTCTTGTGGTATTGTTTGGCGTCGCATTTGGTTTACAGTTTTTGCGGGGAAAGGGATATATCGTCGGGATTGTGATCAGTATCCTGGTAGATATCCTGATGGCAGCAGGTATCTTCTCTATTTATAAAGCAGACAAACTGTTAGGCGATGTAGGCGGAGCAACGTATAAGACAGACAATATGATCGTTGTTGTACGGGCAGATGATCCGGCCGAGACGTTGATGGATGCGAAAGACTATCGTTATGGTATTCAGACAAGTCTGGATACTGAAAATACAAATAAGATGCTGGAAGACGTTCAGAAGTCCGTTGGAAGAACTGTCAAGGTACAGGAATATGCCACAATCCAGGAAGAAGCAGAAGCCCTTCTGTGGGGAAGAGTTGACGCTGCGATTTATAATGAAGCGCTGGCAAGCGTGATTGAGGAAAGTATTGATGATTATTCTTCTCAGGTAAAAGTGTTATATCAGTATGGAATCGAGACAGAGATTGTAAAAGAAGAAAAAGATGTAAATGAGCCATTTAATGTCTATATCAGTGGTATTGATGTATCGGGTGAAATCTCTACGACCAGCCGGAGTGATGTCAATATTATTATGACAGTCAATCCAAAGACAAGAAAAATCCTGCTCACATCTACACCGAGAGACTATTACGTACCAATTCCGGGAGTTTCGGGAGAGCAGAGAGACAAGCTTACCCATGCAGGTATTTATGGAGTAGATAAGTCCATGGAGACATTGGAAAGTTTATATGGAATTGATATTACCTATTACGCACGAGTAAACTTTACATCACTGATGACGATCGTCGATGCACTTGGAGGAGTAGACGTTCAGTCAGAGTACGAATTTGAAGCCGGAGGATATCACTTTAATCAGGGAACAAACCATCTGGATGGAAAAGCTGCACTTGCATTCTCAAGAGAGAGACACAGCTTTGAAGATGGAGATAACCAGCGCGGACGAAATCAGGAAGCTGTTCTCACAGCGATTCTGAACAAGGCTATGAGTCCTGCCATTTTGACAAAGGCATCATCGATCATCTCCAGTGTATCCAACAGTGTGGAGACAAATATGACAAGCGATGAGATGGCTAAATTTATAAATATGCAGCTTTCCGAAGGAGGAAGCTGGCAGATCGAGTCTACAGCAGCCGTAGGTAACGGAGATACGCAGACATGCTTTTCTTCCGGAGCACAGCCGTTATATGTTATGTGGCCGGACGAGGCTTCTGTAGCGATGATCACACAGAAAATGCAGCAAATATTATCTGGTCAATAATATATCGTAGTTCAGTTGAAAGACCGCAGTTTTCATTGCATTGACAATGGAATCTGCGGCTTTTTTCATGTGCAGGTGTATTAAAATAGATATATATATGAAACAGGGTGTCTATAAACAAATGTGAAATTATTGTATAAAATGGCAAGCAGAGTTGAAAAATAGCAGAATTTGTAGTAAAGTGAAATCGATGATGCTTCTTTATAAAAATTTTATAAAGAATGCGGACTTGGGGATGGAAAAAGGATAGGAAAAGTGATCCAAAAATCTTGAAAATGGAGAGAAGCGGGAGGAAATTTTGTGGAAAAAAGATTGAATCAAAAGAAAACTAATGCGGTTCGGTATACGAAAAAGAAACTTGAACACTGGCAGGTTGTATCTATAGCACTGGCCGGGTATGATGCAATTGCAATTATTTTGTCGTTTTTTCTGGCACTGTGGTTTCGGTTTGACTGCAGATATTCTTTGATACCGAAAGAATATCTGGGAGCTTATTTCAAGTTTATCGGAATTTATGCAGTGTTTTCATTGTTTGTGTTTTTACGTTTACGTCTGTACAACAGTATCTGGCGGTTTGCAAGTTACAGTGAATTGATGAGAATGATACTTGCGACAGCAATTACATTTGTATTTCACTGTGTGGGAATTACATTCCTGTTTAGAAGAATGCCGATGTCCTATTATTTCTTCGGAATTATGGTCCAGTTTGGGCTGACTCTGGCAGTGCGGTTTGCATACCGGTTTGTCTTACTGGAGAGAAGTAAGCGAAAAAAAGAAGAAGAGATTGCGAAAGCAAAGAAAGTGCTTTTGATCGGAGGAGGAAAGGCCGGTCAGATTATTCTGCGTGATATCAAGACGGCACAGGAACTGAAAGATATTGTATGCTGCATTATCGATGACAATCCGAATAAATGGGGAAGATACATAGAGGGCGTTCCGATTGTCGGAGGGCGGGATGATATTATGTCCTGTGTGGAGCGTTATCATATTGATAAGATCATTGTGGCGCTTCCAAGTGCGACAGCAGAAGAAAAACGTGATATTTTAAATATTTGTAAAGAGACGGGATGTGAACTGAAGAACCTGCCGGGAGTCTATCAGTTCCTTACCGGAGAAGTAAAAGTGAGTGCGCTGCGGGATGTGGCTGTAGAGGAACTGCTCGGACGTGATCCGATCAAAGTCAATATGGAAGAGATCCATGAGTTTATCAATGGCAAGAAGGTAATGGTGACCGGAGGAGGCGGAAGTATCGGTTCCGGGCTTTGTCGTCAGATTGCTTCATATAACCCGAAACAACTCATTATTTTTGATATCTATGAAAATAACGCATATGATATTCAGCAAGAGCTGAGAAAGAAATACCCAAATCTGAATCTGGTCGTTTTAGTCGGTTCTATCCGGGATTCCAGAAGAATCAATTCTGTCTTTGAGACGTATAAACCGGATGTTGTGTACCATGCGGCTGCTCACAAGCATGTGCCTCTTATGGAAGACAGTCCGTGTGAATCCATCAAAAACAATGCGATCGGAACTTACAAGACTGCATATGCAGCAATGATGAACGGCTGTCAGAGATTTGTGCTGATTAGTACAGATAAGGCGGTCAATCCGACAAATATTATGGGAGCAAGTAAGCGACTTTGCGAGATGATCATCCAGTCTTTTGACCGTATGATCAAAGACGGAACACCGGAAAAGCTGCCAATTCTGTATGCACATGCTGATGATGAAGACGGTGCAATGGTAAAACAGAAATTTTCGGCAGATATCAAGACCGAATTTGTAGCAGTTCGTTTTGGAAACGTGCTGGGAAGCAATGGATCGGTAATTCCGCTGTTTAAAAAGCAGATTGCAGCAGGAGGTCCGGTCACAGTTACACATCCGGATATTATCCGTTATTTTATGACGATCCCTGAAGCTGTCAGTCTGGTGCTGCAGGCAGGAACGTATGCTCATGGCGGTGAGATCTTTGTACTTGATATGGGAAGCCCGGTGAAGATTGATACATTGGCAAGAAACCTGATCAAGCTGTCCGGCATGAAGCCTGATATTGATATAAAAGTAGAGTATACCGGACTGAGACCGGGAGAAAAGCTTTATGAAGAGAAACTGATGGCCGAGGAAGGTCTGAAGAAAACAAGAAATGAATTGATCCATATCGGATGTCCGATTCCTTTTGAAGTTGAAACGTTTTTAAAAGAACTGCAGACTTTGATGGATATGGCATATGTAAATGCAGAGGATATCCGTGAAAAAGTGGCAGAAGTCGTAACGACTTATCACCCTGCAGGAAAGCATGGAAGCGAGAAAAAGGGCGAAGTGTATGAGAGATTGTTAGGGGAGAAGAGTGCGTAACTATGTAGGAATGACAAGTTTAAAAAGAGAGGAATGAGAAAAATGATGAAAATTCCATTTTCACCGCCGGATATGAGCGAAGCAGAGGTTAAAGAGGTAAAAGAAGCTATTTTATCCGGTTGGATTACCACCGGTCCCAAAACAAAAGAATTTGAACGTCAGATTGCGGCATATTGCGGAGTTAATAACGCAGTCTGCCTGAACTCCCAAACTGCATGTGCTGAAATGGCATTAAGAGTTTTAGGAGTTTCTGAAGGTGATGAAGTGATCGTGCCGGCATATACATATACAGCATCAGCGTCGGTTGTATGCCACGTGGGGGCAAAACTTAAATTTGTTGATATTCAAGAAAATTCTCTTGAAATGGATTATGATGCATTAGAATCAGCTATTACAGAGAAGACAAAAGTAATTATTCCGGTAGATTTAGGTGGAGTTCCTTGTGATTATGATCGAATTTTTGAGATTGTAGAAAAAAAGAAGTCTCTTTTTAAACCGAATAATAAAATTCAGCAAGCAATAGGAAGAATTGCAGTTAATGCGGATGCAGCACATGCTTTTGGTGCGGGATATCATGGAAAACGGGTTGGGAGTATTGCAGATTTTTCCAGCTTTAGTTTTCATGCTGTCAAGAACTTAACGACAGCGGAGGGGGGAGCCCTTACATGGAAAAGCATACCGGGAATTGAAGATGAAGAAATTTATCATAAACTTCAATTACTATCATTGCATGGGCAGTCAAAAGATGCTCTTGCAAAAACACAGCTTGGAGCTTGGGAATATGATGTTGTGGGGCCTTGGTTTAAATGTAATATGACAGATATTATGGCGGGAATTGGTCTGGCGCAGATGAAGCGCTATCCGGAAATGCTAGAGCGCAGAAAAGAGATTATCAAAAAATATGATGAAGCATTTAAACCATTGGGTGTTGAAGTGTTGCCGCATTATACAGAGGATCATCAGTCTTCGGGACATCTTTATCTTACAAGAGTACCGGGAATTACATTGGAACAAAGACAAGAAATCATTGTGAAGATGGCAGAAGCAGGAGTTGCCTGCAATGTACATTATAAACCATTGCCAATGATGACGGCTTATAGAGATATGGGATTTGATATTAAGGATTATCCAAATGCTTATGAGTATTTTGAGAATGAAATTACACTGCCATTACATACAAAACTGACAGATGAAGAAGTGGAGTATGTATGTAAGAGTTATTGTCAAATTGTAGAAGAATACATATGATAATAAAAAGAGAATGGAGAAATTGTATGCAGAAAAAGTGGGAAGAGCTTCCAGAATATATGAGAAAAGAAGAAGTGCGTCCATATTATGAAATTTTGAAAAGAAAGAAAATAAGTTTAATTTTCAAGAGGGTGTTTGATTTTATTGTAGCATTAGGAATGTTAATAATAATTTCACCAGTGATGTTAGTGATTTCATATTTTATTGTATCGGATTCAAAAGGTGGTATTTTTTATCGACAGGAAAGAGTTACGCAGTATGGCCGTAAATTTAGAATTTTAAAGTTTCGTACAATGGTAGCTAATGCAGATAAGATTGGTTCGCAGGTAACGACTCAGAATGATAATAGAATTACAAAAATAGGGTATTTTTTGCGTAAATATCGTTTAGATGAATTACCACAGTTGATTAATATTGTACTTGGAGATATGAGTTTTGTTGGTACAAGACCGGAAAGCACGTATTATGTAAAAAGGTATACATCAGAGATGTTTGCAACGTTATTACTTCCAGCTGGGGTTACATCAGAAGCCAGTATTTTTTATAAAGATGAAGCTGAATTATTAGGAGATGCTAAGGATGTGGATGATATTTATGTGAAACAAGTATTACCAGAAAAAATGAGGTATAACTTGGAAAGTATAAAAAAATTTAGTTTTTGGAGAGACATTATAATTATGATAAAAACAGTGATAGCAGTAGCGAGGTGAGATTATTATGAAAAGAACAGGAAACAGAGAAAAAACAGTTGTAGCATTAATAACCAATCATGATGATGATGTTTATTGTTTTCGAAAAGAATTGATAGAAAAAATGCAGGAAATGGGACTTGAGATACTTATTTCATGTCCATACGGTGAAAAATTAAAATTGATGGAAGATATCAAATTTCAACATGATAATGTATATATTGACAGAAGAGGAACTAATCCTATCTCAGATTTAAAATTACTGCATCATTATAGAAGAATGCTACGGAAGTATCAACCGGATGTTGTTCTTACATATACATCTAAACCCAATGTCTATGCTAGTTTAGCAGCTGCAAGTCTTAATATTCCTTATATTAATAATGTGACAGGATTAGGAAGTGTTCTTTCCATGGGAGTAATAATGAGAAGATTTGTTATGATGATGTTTAAGGTTGCATTTAGAAAATCAAACTGTATTTTCTTTCAAAATGAAGACAACATGAAGCTTGCATTAAAACAAGGAATTGTCACAGGGTCATACCAGCTTATTCCGGGTTCAGGTGTTAATTTGGATAGATATCCATTACAGCCATATCCTGATGGCGGAGATGGAATACATGGGGAAACTATTATTTTTAATTATATTGGGCGTGTGCTTCACGATAAAGGAATAGATGATTACATAGAAGCGGCAAAAATAATCAAAGAAAAGTATTCTAATACAGAGTTTAATATACTTGGTTTTATTGAACAGACAGAAAAAGAATACGAAGATAAGTTGAAAAAGTTAGAAGAACAAAATGTTGTAAAATATAGAGGCCAACAAAAAGATGTAAAACCATTTATTAAAAGAGCTCACGCTATTATCCATCCTAGTACATATGGAGAAGGAATGAGTAATGTTCTTTTAGAGAATGCTAGCTCAGGAAGACCCATTATTACAACAGATAATCCAGGATGTAAAGAGACTTTGAGAGATAGTGTGACAGGATATATATATCATGGGGGTAATGTGGAAGAACTTGTAGAGAAAATAGAAAGATTTCTTTCCATAAATAATGACGAAAGAAAAACTATGGGAGAAGCAGGAAGAAAATACGTGAAAGAAAGATTTTCAAGAGAGATAGTTGTCAATGCTTATGTAGATCAGATGAAAAATTATATTAGCAAGGTATAATGGGAGATATAGAAAAATGAAATACAAAATGGGATATACGGCAGGTGTATATGATATGTTCCACATAGGTCACCTTAATGTTATTAAAAATGCAAAAGCATTATGTGAAACGTTAATTGTTGCTGTTTCAACAGATGAGCTGGTTCAAAGCTATAAAAATAAAACTCCAATTATTAGTTACAAAGAAAGAAAAGAAATTGTAGAAGCAATTCGTTATGTAGATAAAGTAATTCCTCAGACTAATATGGACAAAAAAGATGCTGCTATTAAAAATAAAATAGATGTTATGTTTGTTGGAGATGATTGGAAGGGGACTGAAAAATGGAATAGAATAGAAAAGGAATTATCAAAGATTGGAGTAGATGTAGTATATTTACCACATACAGAAGGAATTTCTTCAACTATATTGAGAACAATTATACAGCGCTAATAAATGCAAAAAGAAAATTATTTTGATAAAAGCGTTTTTAATATATAGCCTGGATTATTCACGGCGTAGCCGTGGAAGTGGCTGAAAGCCACATAGTTACTGTATTTTAATTGAATATTGCTTTTCACTTATCAAGTGAATAAAAAAAGAGCATCCGTTTGTGGTAAAATTAAGGTGTTCAAAGCCATTAATAATACAAACAAAGGAGCCCTTCATGAGTATTGTAAACACCTTATCACTAGAAAGCAATAGACAGATTAAAATAAATTTTGATGGAGGAGATTTATCCTCCGATGCAGGCTTACTTCTTATCAAAGAATTCGTAAGCAAACTTGGCATTGATAAACTTTTCAGTCACTCATTTAAGACCAATGATTCTGCATCATTTAGATATCACACTGACAAGGAGAATCTCCTTCAGATGATATATATGATCATTGCAGGTTACTTTGAAGATGATGATTCAGATGAACTTACAAATGATCCAGTATTTAAAGCGGTGCTAAATAAAGATGCTTTAGCATCACAACCTACGGTATCAAGATTCTTTAACCGTATGGATGAAGATACTTTAAACCAATTCCTTACGATTGGCAGAATACTTCGAAAAAGAGTTTACAGTATTCAGATGCCACAGGCTGTTATTCTGGATCTGGATTCCACTTTTCTTGATGCATACGGTAAACAGGAAGGCAGAGCCTTTAACTTTCATTATCGGAGCAATGGATACCATCCACTTGTCTGTTATGATGGAATGACTGGGGATCTGATAAAAATCCAACTTCGTGATGGAACACAGTATTCCTGCACTGGAGTGGTTGACTTCCTGCAACTGATACTTGATGAATATCTGAATGATTATCCAACAATCCAAATTCTGCTTCGGGGTGACAGCGGTTTTGCTACGCCTGACCTTTACAAGCAGTGCGAGGAAAATGGCACAAGCTATGTCATCCGGCTGAAGGAGAATGGTATTCTCCGTGAAAAAGCATCCCATCTTGTGGATGAGCTTGATGAAATCACCAGGAATAACAAAGTTGATTATGCGGTAGTTTATGGTGAATTCATGTACAAAGCAGGTCCATGGCCTTATGAAAGGCGTGTGGTTTGCAAGGTTGAAAAGCCGGAAAACCAGATGGTTTACATGTACACATTTGTTGTCACAAACATGGATTCCTCACCAGAGTATCTCATAAAATTTTACTGCAAAAGAGGACGGATGGAAAACTTCATCAAAGAAAGCAAATCTGGTTTTGATTTCGCTTCTGTAAGTAGCCATGCTAGAATCGTAAATGCCAACAGACTTCAGGTACACGCTCTTGCGTATAACATATTTAATTGGTTTAGACGATTGGCGTTATCAGCAAACATGCGAAAACAACGCATAGATACCGTCCGTTTAAAACTGCTGAAGATTGCTGCAAAAATAATTCGTTCAGCAAGATATATCACATTCAAGCTGTGCAGTAGCTGCCCTTATAAGAATGAATTCTATGAGACACTTTCAAATATCGGTAAGCTGAATGTGCAGCTGGAATAGCAACTATTAACGAACCTTGATAGCTTAACAATTGCACTCTGAACTCTGCCACAGGGATTTTATACCCTTTTGACGGGTTAATTGAGTGATGTTATGGCTGCATGGATCAATTTTTAGATTCATGGCACAGCTATCGCTTCAGATACTGTTCCGTGAATAATTTAGGTATAGTGTTGACAGGGTTGGACATAGTAATACAAAAATTAAAAGAATAAGTGAGAAAAGTAAAATGAAATTTACATATCAAAGTATAAAAGAATCATTACCAGTTAAAAAAAATTCAAATAGTTCATGGTGGGTAAAATTATGGGTTAGAAAGATATCATTTTTATTCACATACATTTTTATGAATTTGGGATTTTCACCTAATGCAGTTTCAATAGTATCTATAGGTGTTGCTTTAAATTCATGCATATGTTTTATGATTTCAAGTCCAATAGCCATTGTTATAGCGGTAATATCAATTAATTTTTGGCTAATATTAGATTGTGTAGATGGGAATATAGCTCGTTGTCGGAAGAAAAAAACAATTTATGGAGAGTTTGTTGATGATATTGGCGGATATTATACAGTTGCCTTTGTATATTTAGCATTGGGTGTATGCGCGTATAATTGTGGAGGAATGTTGGTTGATAGTGGAAATAAATGGATGCTAGTATCTGGTGGAATAGCTTCTATATGCGATATACTAGCACGTTTAATTAATAAAGATTATGTGAACTTTTCAAAAAATAGAGTTGATTATGTACCAGATGATTATAGGACAGAAAAGAAAAAGTCCTTAAGTTATATTCGAAGACGCGTAGGAAAAGAACTAGGAATATCTGGTGTTTTCATGCCATTAACAATTTTATGTGGAATTTTTAATTCATATGATCTGATGGTGGGATTTTATCTGATTTTTAATGGAATTGCTCTATTGTCAACTACTGTTATTTATATTTATAAAGCAGATAAATATGACAGAAAAGAATCGATATAAGTGCTTTGGTGGTGGATTAATAGTTATGCTTGATGTTCCAGATAAATTTGTTGTAAAAAGAATTTCAGCAAAATTTATTAGTGTAGATAATTGTTTATAAGGAAAAGCAGTCGTTGGAATTACGTCATTCAAACTATGTAAATAAGATAACGTTAAAAAATATTATTATGAAAAGAAGTGATTACATTTATGAAATATTTATATATAGGATATTACACAGATGACAAAATATTTGGGGAAATTTTGGAACGAAAAATAAATAATATGTCAGTGGCAAGACAAAAATTTGAATATAACATAATTCGAGGGCTTCATGAAAAGGTAGCAAATGAAATTGAATTTTTATCTTATGTGCCTACTGATGGGGCGTTAACTATACCAGAATATACATATATAAATGAGGTAAAAATAAAACATTTTCCTGTAGACAAAACAAGTGTGCTGTCTATGCTTATGCAGATGAAAAAATTTAATCAATGGTTATTAGAACATAAGGATGAATTAAAAGAACTAAAAATTATTATGTATGCACTTAATCCATTATTTTTGATTCCATTACTAATGGCTCGAAAAAAATATGGGTTTAAAATTATTACGATATGTTCAGAATTACCTCAATTGCGTCGATATGGCTTCTCTGTACCTGCAAGAATAAAAAGAAAAATTTTTACTAAATTGAATAATAAATTTGATGGATACGTGCTGTTTTCTAAGCATATGGCTGATAGAATAAAGTGTAATAATATAGAAAAATATATAGTTCTTGAAGGAATTGCACCAGACATTCAAAATCGACCGCAAATGAATAAAAAGAATATAGTTATGTATGCAGGAGGATTGGCAAAAGACAACAATGTTGCAAAGTTAGTAGATTGTTGTTGCAAAATTAAGGAGTTAGATGAGCTTTGGATTTGTGGAATTGGTGAAGATGCTTCGTATATTGAACAAGTGCAAAAAAGTGATGCTAGGATTAAATATTTCGGTCGAGTAGAAAATAGACAAGTTTTAAAAATGGAACGGCAGGCTAAAGTGCTCGTGACAATTAGATCACCAAAAGTAGAACTTACAAAATATTCTTTTCCATCTAAAATATTAGAATATATAGCTTCAGGAAGTTTGGTGGTTTCAACAAAATTAAAAGGGATTCCTGAAGAATATTTCGATTATATACTGGAAACTTCAGAGGAAGAGGAAGAGATAATTTCGGTGTTGAAACAGGGGCTATTAATGTGTGAACGTGAATATCAAGTGAAATGTAATATGGCACAAGAGTATATTAAAAGCAAAAAAAATTATTTGATTCAGGCAGAGAAAATTATTGAATTAATCAAGGGAATATAGAAAAGTGAGAAAAAATAAAATGAAAAAAGTTCTTTTATGTTTTAAGATGCCTCATGGAACATATATTGGTGGTGTTGCAACAATTATCAATAACTATTTGCAAAATAAGGAAAAATTTAAAGCAAATGGATATGATATAGAACTATTCGATTATGTTATGGAAGATAAGTATAAAAAATTGCCATCTAAAATATCAGAGATTGTTTATGGCATATTACAAAGAAGGGCATTAAAAAAGTATCTAAAATTAAATTTAGTTGATGTGATCAATATTCATACTTCAAGAGAATGGCTTTATGTAAAAGATATATTATTAGCTAAAATGATTGCAAAGAAATATGGGATAAAAGTTGTGTTAACAATTCATGTAGGAACAGCGAGTACAGTATATAATCGAATAAGGTTGCTAAAACAAAGTACATTGAAAATAGTTAATCGATATGTTTCAAAGATAATATTTTTATCAAAAGAAATACAGAATGAATTTATTCATTTGGGTATTAAAAAAGAGAAAACGGAGGTTTTATATAATCCTCACTTTTTATCTCAAGTTGAAGATGAAAAAGAAGGCGATAGGAGAGCGGTGCTGCAACTTTTATATGTGGGTGCTTTACATAGAGAGAAAGGAATATTAGAGTTATTAAATGCACTTTGTAATATGGAAGATTTTGATTTCCATGTAGATATATGTGGGATAAATACAGATAAATCTATTATACTGGAATTTGAAGAATGCATACAAAAATTAGATAAAAAAGTGACATTACATGGATATGTATCAGGGAAAGAAAAAACACAACTTTTTAATCAAGCGGATGTATTGGTGTTGCCATCATATCATGAAGGGATGCCATTGGTAATAATGGAAGCTCTTGCAACTGGGTGTGCAATTATTTCTACTAAAGTAGGGACGACACCAGAAATCCTAAATAAGGAAAATGTATGTTGGGTGAAAATTAAAAGCAAAGATGATATTATTAATGCGGTGGAGAATTTATATAGAAATCCAAAACAGTTGCTCAATATGAAGAAAAGTAATTTTGAATTAGGTAAGAAATTTACTATAGAGCGTCATGTGGAAAAATTATGTGACATATATTCGAAAATGTTTTGAAATTTTAATTGAAATAGGAGTATTGTTAATGAAAAAAATAAGTAGTCCCATTGTTTTCTTTTCGTTTTATATGGCGTTAATGTTATTTCAAACATCAAGTGGTAATATGGGAACGATATTAGCATTAGTAACTATAGCGGGGACAATAGTAACAGCTTTTTTTAGTAAAAAAGTATTGATAAATCACTTTAGATTGCCGATAGAAAGTGCTTTACTTTTGGCATTTATTTCTATTGTAGGTATGACGACTCTATTAAGAAACATGTCAGTAGGAGATTATATAAAGTTATTGGCACAAATTTTATTATGTATCATAATGCATGCAATGTTTGTAAGCTCTTATCAAAGGCATTATATCTACTGGATATTTATATTATCTGTTACATTTTATGCTATATGTGCCATTTATTCATGCATCAAAATGGCAGGAATAAGATATGTTCATTCAAGCATTGTAATTTTGGGGACGCCAATAGACCCTAATTTTCTTGGAATTCCCTTTGTTGCGGGAACTGTGCTTCTATTAAATAATGTTTTGAATAAGAAGAAAACAATTATATCTATTTTTGCTTATATGGTAGTTGTAGTGGCCATAGTCTTTACATCCTCAAGAAGTAATCTTATATGCTGGATAATTTCAAATGGATTATTGCTTGTTTTTTATTTATCGAATAATAAGGTTTACAGAATTCAAAAGTTGATATATATGATTCTTATTCTTGTGGTTGCATATTTAATGTTTCGCTATTTAAGTACAAGTTTTTCAGAACAATTGGAACGAATGACTTCATTTGGCGATGGAAGTGATAACGGTCGGATTGAATTGTGGGAACGTGCTATAGAAGCGTGGGAAAATGCACCTTTGTTCGGTCATGGAATACAAGGAATGTATAGAATTTATGGAAAAGCTACCCATAATACATATTTACAATTATTAAGTGAAACGGGTATAGTGGGTGTTTTACTGATGGTTGGATATTTACTAAATGTTCTTTTAAAAACTTTTAAGAGTGAAAAAGTTTATTTTTGTGTCATGATAGGTCTTATGATTCAGATATCTTTTTTAGATGCATTAGATAATAGGTGTGTATGGGTAATTCTTTCGTGGTTTGCGTTATTACCTAAGGAAAAGAAATTACAAAATAAAAATTGATTATATGAGGAGTTTATATGAGTTGGGTAAAGAAAACTGTATATGAAATTATTCAAAGAAATCGAAAAAAGAAGTTAGCAACGTATGGAGAAAATGTTAGGATTTCTAAGAATTGTAATTTTCAAGGATTAATTGATGTTGGAAATGATGTTGTAATAGGAGTTGGAGCATATTTTGTATCTACTAGAGCAAAATTACAAATTAATGATTATGTGGTGTTTGGACCTAATGTTACAATTTATACAGGAGATCACCCGAGTGATGTATTAGGAAAGCATATAATAGAGATTGATGAGAAGGATAAAGATCAGTTGAGTGATGGAAAGCAGTGGGACAAAGATATAACAATTGAGTCAGGATGTTGGATTGGAACAAGAGCAATTATTCTCAAGGGAGTTACTATAGGAAAAGGTAGTATTATAGGAGCAGGAGCAGTTGTAACCAAAGATGTACCACCGTATTCTATTTATGTTGGTTGCGGAAGTAATGGGAAACTAATAAAGCGTTTTGAGGATTTGGAAATTGAAGAACATGAAAATAAATTGAGAGAGAGAGGAATCACAATAAATTCTATAAGAGGTGAAGAAATTGCTTAAGAAACTGGTGAAAAAAATAAGGAATAAAAAAACAGAAGAAAAGTTTCTTGTATCAGCTGTGGTTGATTCAGGAGCAAAAATTTTATATCCGGCGTCTTGTCGAAATGATGGAGAAAAAGAAAATATTCAGATAGGAAACCATTCTTATATTTCTGCTGTGTTCCAAGGTCTTTGTGGAGGAAAGATTACAGTTGGAGATAATGTTTACATAGGATCCGAGACAGTTATTCAAGCTAAAGAAAAAATTGAGATAGGAAATGATGTTATTATATCAAATAATGTACTGATTGTAGACAACAACAATCATCCAATAGAACCTGAATTAAGAAGAGAGATGTCACATTGTGAGAATTTTCTAACGGATGAGAAATGGACATGGAAATATGCTAAAAGTAAACCTGTAAAAATATGTGAGAATGTATGGATTGGAAAAAATGCTACAATTATGAAAGGAGTAACAGTTGGAAGGGGAGCAATTGTTGCATTAGGAGCAATTGTAGTACATGATGTTCCAGAGTATACTATCGTGGCAGGAAATCCAGCAAAGGTTGTAAAGGAGTTAAAATGAAGCATATAAATACAAAAGGTGCATCGTGGGATTCAATGTTTCTCACTTTTGTAAAAATATTAACTACGTTAACATCAATAGTAGTAACAAAAATTTTATCAGTAGGTTTATCTTTAACTGATTATGGAACATATTCGCAAGCAATATTAATTGTTTCGATTGGAACAACGATAATTCTATTTGGGCTAGGGGATGCTTTGAATTATTTTTATAATAATCAATCAATCGAAGCAGCTGAGGAAAAAAGAGAAAAAATAGTTAATACTATCTTTTTTATTGAAATAATTTTAGGAATATGCTTTATGGTATTGGTTATAGTACTCCGTAATATATTTTCGATATATTTTTCAAATGCGGCTTTGGCTGGTGTTCTTACTATAATCGCTATAAAACCTATGCTAGAGAACGTTATATATTTTTATCAAGTGTTGTA
>OBWK01000170.1_pt1 | contig 49384 bp, 29 predicted proteins | sample 1495251 | NCBI WGS metagenome assembly OBWK01 (sample SAMEA2580065, study PRJEB22360) | human gut metagenome | biome: human gut; feature: human-associated habitat; material: faeces | place: Denmark | collected 2008/2010 | reverse complement strand
GGAAATCGCGGCTGAGGCAGGGGACAGCAGTCCTTCTTGCGGTTGCTATGGCGGCCGAGGGCGGTATGCCGGCATACGGTTATATCAAACCGAAAAGCGGCAGACAGACCGTAGCCGGAAATGACGGAACAGGGATCAGTGAGACGGAAGACTGGATCGAAACATTTCCGAACGGTGTCTTTGCGTTTAAGGACAATGCAGTTTACTTAAAAGAGGGAGAGAAAAAGGAAAAGAAGCTCACGGTGTACCGTCTCGGCGGCCGGGATGGGGAGGCAACTGCCCATATCGCCCTGACACCTGCTGCGGCAGAGATGGAGGAAGATGGAGGAGAATTAAACACCGCGAACGCGGTGAGCTGGAACGATGTGAAGCTTAGGGTGGAGGATCCGGTCGGTACCGAATGGATCGCGACTTCGAGCTCTGCGGAGGCTGCAAGAGTGTCCTACACGGAGCTTGACACAGAGGCGGAGGACCCGTTTGGCACCTTATTCGTTGACCTTACCTTTGCGGACGGTGAGTGGGTAAAGGATATCCTGATCTCCGCAGTGGACGATGATGAGCATGAGGCAGAGGAATTTCTTCTGGCTATGATCTATGACGCCTCCGGGGAGGAATTTAACGACTCCGCAAACCGTCTGACGGTATGCGTTACCGATAATGAAGAAGCGATCGACAGTGAGATCGGCTTTGAAGTGTCGGACCTCCGTGTGGACCGGTCAGAGGGACAGGCACAGCTTGTCTTAAAACGCACCGGCGGTATCCAGTATGTGAGCCAGGTGGATTATTACACAGAGGATGGAACTGCGGAAGCCGGAAAAGACTATGTGAAGGCAGAAGGCAGCACCGGATTCGCGGGCGGGATCGATACGACGACGATCACCGTGGAGCTGATCAATGACGGGGAAGCTTCTCTTGATGAGGCGGACGATGTGACATTTACAGTCCATCTGAAGAATCCGAAGGCGGCGACACTGGCGGACGGTGGGGATACCATCGAAGTTTCCCTTTATAATACGAACAGTGCCGACAGGAAAAATCTTGCGACGCTGACTTACCTTCCGGATGCGGAGGACGCGTCAGATCGTCTTGTGATGAGTGATGAGGCACTTGCTCCGGCAGAGGGAGATACCGTTCTGGCAGAGGTTGTTGAGAATGCCGGGGAAACGGTGGAAGCACTCGATATTACGCCGGTTCTCGGTGACGCGGAGAGCCAGCCGATGACACGGACATTCCTCTACGGGGACGCGCTCCAGTTTGGAAGCAATCAAGGATCCTGGAAGCAGTATGCCCGGATCGCCGGTTCGGCTCCGGGGGCATCTGACGATGTAAATGGATACGCAAACGCGGACTCCAGACGGAAGGAGGGAGAAGGAGGCTCCAACTGGTACTGGAAGTACGGAAGGTATGTGGATTCCGGTACAGATAAGGATAGGACAAATTTCACATTTTCCGACAACGGATGGAAGATCGCAACAAACAATACGATCTACGCGAGACTCTATATCGATCATCTGTATGATAAATATGAGTCACTCTATGTGGACAGTGACTATACATCCCACAAAAAAGCGGGAAAATACAATGCGACCTTTGCTTATGTCGGAAACCTGAATGATCAGTATCCGAAGGATATGGCCTATGGTGACGGACAGGACAATGTAAAAAGGTTTCTCAGAAATGAAGCCGCGGACAGCAATGTCATGTTCCGGAATGATGGTACCTTTATCTCGGAAAATTCCGGAAATTATAAGCGAAAAGCATTCTATCTCGGCGGACAGGCCGGATGCGGAAGTGATGCGAGGACATCAAACACGAAAGCAACCGCAAACCTGTGGCAGGCAGTGACAAGCGGAAGTGTGTCGTATGATACACTGAAAAACTACAATTATCTGTACATGCGTGTTGAGTCCCAGGCAAACAAGAACATTACCGGAAGACAGCAGATCAGGAATGCGTATTTAAAACGAAATGCGTTTACGGACAACCCGATCCTGCGGATCCATACGGCGGATGACCAGATGCTGGACGATCTTCGTAATTTTGGTTCCGATGCAAAGAGCGAAGCGGCAGATCAATTTATCCGGAACAAGCTTGCCCCGTCCGTCAGGATCGAGGACGGCGGTACGGATGAATGGGGAAATCTGTACGTAGGCAGCCGGCTGAAGCTGACGGAAAACAGCCAGAGCGGCATCTATAAGTTCCATGACACGGTCCGCCTGATCGACTGCCGGAGCCAGAAGATCGTGAATACGGCAATGCCGGATGGAAAGTCAGCGTCGATTACTTTACTGCGGAACGACAATAAGCTGACAAACAGAAATGATAATTACTATGTGGACGTTCCGTTAGACAGAACGCAGAATTTCGTCTTAAACTTTTCCGCATCCATCGATAAGGACAATGACGGAAATAAGACGGCTGAGGAATATGAGTCCACAAAGTCCGGTCTGGAGAGCATGCTGAAACATGCAACGATCACCCAGGGCGTGTACGATAAGAATCTCACAGAAGGGACCCATAAATATTATAAGGACCGGACGGTTGCCTTAGAAGGTCTTACAGTAAAGGATAATACCTTCTTCCTGGCCGGTGTGAAGAACTTAAAGTCCGTCAATTTCCATCTGAAGCATGACGATGTGATCCTGTTTAACGGTGAACTGTATCAGGGCGACGAGGAGATCCCGGTAAGTCTTGCGGAGCTTTCCATGCCGACGCTGGAATTCCAGTTTTACGATTACACCGTTCTTGGACATGTACGCACGATGGAGATCGGCAGCATCGCGGAGGCAGCTCTTTATGTAGACTATAATGAGAACGGAAAGGTCGATGTTACGCTGAATCCGGAGACAGGTCTCTATGAACTGGATGAGGTTGACGGAAAGACAGATCTCTTCGTTCAGGCACTTGTGGACGACAGCTATGATATCGGAACCCTTGAACCGGTGGTCATCGAAGGAAAGACGTATGACCAGCTGGTATTTGTCCGCTACAATATGATCCCGCGCTGTTTGAGAGTTCCGCCGGGAGCTTCTGCGGATGAGACCTGCCAGATCGTTCCGAACTTTACGACGATCGTGACGAACGAGGAGCAGAAGTCACGTCTCACAAAGGAAATGCAGTCTTATCGCCAGATCAACGGCGGCGATACGATGACACAGAAAATTTATACGGAAAAAGCTTCGGTAGGCTATGTTTCCTTCCCGCTTGGCGGTGATTATAATCCGGCAGAGTATAACGGAAACACGGCAGACAGTAAGAATGCATATGTCTGGAATCCGAATTGGCACGGAGCGCTCTTAAAGGCTTTTGAGAACCCGGGCGAGATCCGGCTGGATGATACGATGATGACTACGGACCAGTATCCGGCGGCAACGGAGAAGGACCAGATCAATGCGTATCTCGGAAGCTTTCATGGAAATGATACATATGCGCTGACGATCCTCTACCGGGATCAGCTGGAAAATTCCAGACTCGGAAGCTTTTATGCAAGACCGTCCAAGGGATCCTTCTCCTTCAATCAGGATGAGATGCCGGTGGTAGGGGTGGACTCGAATATCACGCAGTCCGGTCAGGGCTCGAATCTCTCAAAGACAGATCCGAAGATCAAGCTTCCGAACCTGAACCTTGGTTTTGGCCCGGCGGAGCTGATCATGGATGGTGATATCGTCGGATTTTCCATCGGTATTCCGCTTTACAGTAAGAAGACGGAAACCGAGTATGTGGAGAAGGGAAACAATCTTCCGAATTCCAAGGAAACACCGAAGATCGAGAAGATCAGTAAGACAAAGACGGGAAATACCTTTACGGAATCCAGAGACGCATTGAATGACATGAAGAATGCGGTGGGATTTGGAGAGAAGGGGGAAAACGCGATCTCCCAGCTTCGCGACGCGGCAAGCAGGAAATCGAATACCCAGACAACCGGAACATACGGTACGAACTATGTTAAACCACAGGGAAAGACCAGTGAGAAAGGCTTTGATCTTGCCCTCAATATGACCTTCCTGTGGAAATACAGCCAGATCAGCAACAAGTTTGAATTCCAGCAGGCCGCGTTCCTTCTGGCGGCGGGCGGTTCTGTGAAGATGACGGTCTATCCGGAGCCTGTCCATATTGTATATGTGTTTGTTGTATTTGGCGCAGATCTTGAAGTCCAGACAGGGCTGGAGGTCGAGGAGTATACAAAGGCGGATGGCACAAGGGGAAGTAAGGTGATCTTCTCCGGTGTTGAGATCAGCCCGACGGTCTATATCGAGGCAGGCGGCGGTGTCGGAGTGGAGGTCGCAAATGTAGAGCTTTACCTGAAGTTCTCTGTGGCGATCGCGGCATCCTTTGGAACAAAAGACGCGGCAGCAAGCTTTGATAAATTTGTAACGACCGGTGCGGTCGGCATGAGGATCACACTTCTTTTCTTAAGCTATGAGATGGATCTCATAGGCTATGAGACTGGCTATGATAAGAAACGGTCCGATGACGGAGAGAACACATGGTTCTTCCGCTGGCATGCGCTTGGAGAAAATTTCGGCGGCGGGACAAGAAGTCTCATAAGATCGAGAAAGAGCATCGACGATGCCTACGAGGAACGTGGAATCCACATCCTGTGGCCGGAGGATCGGGAATACGACCAGTGGATCTATGCGCCGGAGGACAATCTTCCTGATCCGTCCTCAAGAGCGATCCAGTTAAATGATATGCCGTTTGAGGTCAGCGGTTTCGGTTCTTCCGCCAGTGCCTATAAGCTGGCAGAAAATCTTGGAAGTGGTACAAGATACCAGCTTCTCACCTGGACGGACGAGCGGGGAGAGGACCATAACTATCTGCTCTATGTGATCAGCAAGGACCTGACAAAGAACAGTCAGGAACGCGACAACAACATGCAGGACAGCAAGCTTGTCCTTTCAGAGCTTGTATCAAAATCGGAAGAAGGAAATACGGGACTTGGTCTTGTAAATCCATTTGAGTCGGATGGCAGTGAGCTGTATGTCGTTGTAGACAAAAATCTCGGAACTCCGGATGCAGCGGGGGATCTGGACTTTTACGGTTCTGTTGACAAGGACGGAACGCTCCATGTTTCATGGGCGAGCTATAAGGGAACAGGTCTGCTCCCGCAGGATGCGTCCCCGTCCAATGCAGCTTACCTCATGAGCCAGAATACGGTTGTGAAAACAACGAAGATTCAGCTCGGCGGAACTTTGGAAGATGAGAATGGTCGTGTAACAGAGACCGTACGGGAGTGGAAAGCAAGCGATTCCAACGGCTATCGCTTCCAGCCGGTTTCCGCAGGTGACGATCTTGTGGTATTCTCCGAGGCACATCCGTACGATGCGAATGCGCTTGAAGAGCGGAAAAATGCGTATGACGAGTACTTCAATACCCGGGACGGCGAGACAATCGACAAAGATCACACGGAAGGAAGCGGGGATCCGCACGCGGCGGCAAATGCGGCGGTCAACTATGATATCGACCGTGTATACGGAGATTATTCGTTCTTAAACTTTGCAGTAGCAAGCCCATCCGATGCCTCCAGAGACTGGAAGGTCTATGTGGCAAGCCCGTCCAATGCATGGAAGCAGAATCACACGAGAATCGACAGCATCGTGATGCGGAAGGCAGAAGGCGAAGGTGTTTACTACCTTGCATACAGCACGACAGGCACACAGGTGGATGGAGACAGCGAGAAGAGCAATGTAAAGCAGCTTTTCCTGCAGAAGGTAACGTTTGATCCGGATGGCGGTGTACCGGAAATCGGCACGCCGGTTCTTCTGTACACACTGGTGGATAACGATAAGGATTCAACAAAAGATGGAAGCTACAGCGGCGGAAGTCTTGTGGAATCCTTCGAAAATCCGTATTTTACGAACTTAAACTTCCTTCATGGGGCGCTTCACATGTCCGATGATGGAACGACGCCGGAGGCGGAAGATTTCTTCCTGTTCGGCATGAACGGAAATACGTATGTGATTGATGAGCGTGGTGTGGAGACACTTTTGAATGGCAACGGCACTGTATCTGTGAAGCCATTCTTTACCCCGTCGACCTATCAGGATTCCGACGGAACCGTGCGCCAGGAAGCCGATGTCCGCTCCGATGTGATCATTGGGGCAGACGGAGATGGAAATATTTCAGCAGTTTATACGGATACTGTTCCGGATACGGTCAATAATGCGCTGTATATCAGCCGTTATGACGCAAAGGTCAAAACCTGGGGTGCGCCGGTGATGCTGGCGATGAACCACATGCAGGTCTATGAGGATACTGCAGGAAGCGGACTGGATCATGAGATAATCCGGGACTACTATTTCGATAAAACCCACAATGGCGGCATGAACCGGTTCCTCTTTGCGGCACCGTCAATCGCTCTCGGACAGAAAAAGTCCGCGGCAGTGATTACTCCTGATACAGGAGATGATGAAAACGGCGGCATGGCGGGACAGACAGCAGCCGGCAGTGATGACGGCGCTGTGGCCGATGTTTTACAGGATGCGAAAGAGGCAACTCTTCTTATCGTGACAAAGGGTACATTGACGGAACTTACTAAGGCGAAACCGTATAAGAACCGTGAAGGTAAAGAGGTAACGGAGATCATCCCGGCGACAAGAAACGGCCGCATGGCATCTGATACCGGTTATTACGCGATTTCCTACGGAATCGGAGCCCAGAAGATCGGGGAAGCTTCCCTGAAGTTTGACTCCTACAATTTCGTGGAGGGCGCATGCCTGACACCTCAGATCTCTTTCCGGAACAGTGGAGACACAGCGATCCGTGCGAGCGAGGCAAATCCTGCAACCATCAGACTTATGGCAGCGAAGCTTAACGAGGATGGTTCCGTAAACGGAGAGGCGAAGGAGCTCATGAGCTGGACGGTGAAGGAGAATATCCTCGCAGGCGCGAAGGCAGATACCTCGGAGCTTGTGGATGCGTCCGGTCTGAAAGCCCAGACGAAAGCACTTCCGGCAGGGATCGATGAGATGACCCTGTACTTTACGATCTCGGAGGATCAGAGCTATTTCCATGAAAACGCGTTCTCCTGGAGCTCGGTCGGAACGGCAAATGCAAGCTATGTTGTCGGGAAAAAACCGGAGCTTGGCTTTGGCTATCTGAAGGTCGGAGCGGAAGGTCATACGACGATCACGACAAGAAGCCGGACAAGGGCGGCGGGAGAGCCGACGGTTGAGGTTTATGCGGATATGCAGATCAACAATACCGGTACGGAAAACGCTGAAGGTCTGAAGATCAAGGTCGAGTATTCGAAGATCGAGGAGAAAGCCGGTGTTGAGGAGACGGTCTGGTATCCGGTCGATACAGAGGGAGAAGCCCTGATCGCCGGACCGGAGTGGAAGCTTGACAAGGCAACCTCTCTCTTCAGCCTCTTTAGAAGGAGCGCCGGCAGCGATGGAATCTTTACTCTGAAGGATCAGGACGGACATGCGGTCAACACCCTGAGCGCAAGATCCGCGATCAACGTGACAGGAACCATGAAGCTTCCGGTTTCCTGCTACGATGAGAAGGACCCGACAAAGTCCATGAATCTCAGATTTACGATTCTTGCCGGGGACGAGAAAGAGGACTATGAGTACACAACCGACAATAACAGCCTTTACAGAAGTCTGGAGCCGGTCAGCCTCTTTGAGGTTCCGGATACCTTAAACCTGATTCTTGGAAATACCGTGGAGATCCCGGTGGGAATCAGCAATACAAGAGTGACGGAGGAACCGTCCGTGACGGTCCGTGAGGTCAGCGGTGCTGACGGAAGTGAGGAGAAGTATCTTGGAAGTCTCTTCTACAATGCGGATACAAAGAAGCTTACCATCACACCGGAGAAGACGGGAACCGGAATTATCCGGATTGCAGATCTGAAAACAGGTTCGTTTACCGATATGGCATTCGCTGTCAACACAGAGGGTGTCAATATCGTGACAACAAACCCTGCACTGACATTCACGGATGGAACGGAGCCGTTCCGGGATGAGACCTCCTACAGCACCTTCACAGATGTATTCCCGTATATGAGAGACACCTGTAAGGGATATCAGGATGGAACATTTACATTCGACACCTTTGCGGACAACATGGATCTCTACTTTAAAGGAAAGGTAAAGGTTGCGATCCGCGGAAATGATTTCGGCTTTATCGAGACGGAATATGAGAGCGACAGCTTCTTCAATCCGGTTGCGGTGAACTTTGGAAACCATGAACTGAAAAAGTGCAAGGTGGAAGTCACAGTTACCGGTGAGATGACAGAATTCGATAAATATGTGGAATTTTATGGACCGCGGGGACTTGATTCCGATAAGAATCTTCAGGAGGAGATCGAGAAGAATAAGGATACGGCGAAGCCGTTGATCCTGTATGGAAAGAGTATCCCGAAAGCCGGCACGGTAAAGACCGGTGAGACGATCCTGTTCCCGGTATGGTTTGCGGATAATACGGGAATCCAGGCAGCGACGATTGACGGAAAGACAGCAGATCTCGTATCCAATACCGGAAACCGGCTTGCAAAATCCGAGCTTTCGATCAATAAGAACGGAACGTATCAGATCCTTGTCCGCGATGCGGCAGGACTTGAGACGATGGAGACGCTGCAGGTCGACTGGTTTGATGAGAAAGGAACACTTACGAATGATTCCTGGCCGGAGGGCACCGTGAAGATCACGGATAAGGACGGAAAGGAACCGGCAGACGGAGAAAAGCTGGATGAGGGTGATGCGTATCTTGTATACACAAGCTCGGATGCAACCGATACTGCAAAGGTATCTGAGCTGGAGCTTTCTTCTAAAAAATCGATTACTGAGAAGCAGGTTTTGGCAGAACAGGAGGCTCCATATCAGTTTGCGCTTGCGAAAAACGGACTGTATATTGTCCGGTCCACGAATCGTGACGGGCTTACGCAGCTGCAGATCATTCCTGTGGCAGACATCGATCTTGAGAAACCGGTTGTAAATGTCATGTGGATCAAGAAAGACGGCGAAGATAAGATTTACATGGAAGTGGTCGCTCCGGACGCTCAGGAAGAGGAGAAAAAGGTTACCTGGGAACTTGTAGAGAGCGACGATCCGGATGGAGGTGCGGATGAAATCCAGTTGAGTCAGAGTGATGATCCGACGGATTATATCCAAAATTACATCAAGATTCCGGATGAGGTCAAAAATTATCTGATTCTCAGGGCAACGACCGCTGACGGAAAGAAAACAGCACAGAAAGTTTATGATAACCAGGCGAAGCTTCGAAACATCGAATTTTCGTCAACAGGTCTCACCTGGGGAACTGAGTTCACACCGGAGATCACAAGCTATCGCATCAATGTAGGAAAGGATCAGGACGGAAATCCTGTGATCCCACAGATTGAGAAGGCGGAAAGCCTGACAAGACGGGGAATTGTTACGATCCGTCAGGCAGAAGCTTCGCAGGATAAGCGGACGGCAGAGATCACGGTGGAAGAAAACGGACAGACCAGGATCTACACGTTCCGCTTTACCGTAGATGGATGTATCTGTAGATTTGACGGACTTACGATCGCCGGGGAAGAAGAGCAGACGATCGAGACGGATAAAGACACCGTGGAGATCCCGCTGGAGCCGAAGGCAGAGCGGAGGACCTGTGATGTTGCCGGACATATGGCAGCGCCGCTGACTTACACGTATGAGATCCTTTCCGGTGCGGATATCGCGTCTGTGGATCCGGATACGGGAATCCTCACTGTGAAGGATCAGGGCGATGTGAGAGTGAAGGTCACGGTGACAGGTGCTTTTGCGGGCAGCATGTCGGAGGAGAAGGAGTTCCATGTGACGAAGCTCTGCGAGGCGAAGGTTGTGAACCATCATGGCGGAACTGTAACGCAGGAGAGCCAGATATTGAAGAAAGGAGAGATATTTGAATCAGAGGCATCCGAAGGAAAGGGCTTTGTATTCCTCGGGTGGAGAATTGCCGGAACAGACGGAAATTATCTGAGCACGGATAAGAAGCTCGCAATGACCATGGAACAGTCCACAGAGCTGGAAGCAGTCTTCCGGGATGTGGAAGATCCGACCGGTGAGCTGATACTCGGGGAGAATTCCTGGAAGTCATTCTTAAATAAAGTGAGCTTCGGCCTGCTGTTTAAGGAAAATGTGGAAGTTGAGATCATTGCGGATGACAACGACCATGTGGCTTCCATCGAGCACTACGAGTACAAGGTGCCGGAAGGAACCGGAAAAGAAGTGGAAGGGCTTACAAGAGAAGAGCTGGCGAACGTGGAATGGAAAGACTGGGCATGGGCTGACATTGAAGCGGACAGCAAGTCCATCGTCTATGCGAAGATCACGGATGATGCAGGAAATTATATTATCATCAACAGCCAGGGAATCATCGTGGACAGCACCGGGCCGAAGATCGAGCAGATCTATGCGAGCCGCTGGACTCTGACTCCGTATGAGATCGGCATCCGTATTTTAGATGATCTGACAGATGTTGCGAAAGTGACATATCAGGAATACGATCAAAAAGAGCGGAATCTGGAGCTTGAGGATGACGGAACTGTTGAAATCACCCTGTATCATGCGGGAAAATACAATGTAGTATTTAGAGCATGGGATGAGACAGGAAATGAAAGTATCCTTACGATTCCGGTAGAACTTACGCAGGGTAGAAGCGGTGGATCAGCAAAAGAGCGCAATTCTGCGGCAGGGTCTGGAAATGGAACAGCCCGCAGAAAGAGACTCATGAAGATGGACGGAACGCTGGCGCGCAATGAGTGGGTATTTAAGAACGGTCACTGGTATTACGGTGACGCAGACGGATACACCCACATCGGATGGCTGCTCGATGCATCTGGACGCTGGTACTATCTGGACACAGACGGAAGAATGGCGACAGGCTGGAGATCCGTGAACGGAAAGTGGTATTATCTGGATGCGGACGGAAGAATGGCAACAGGCTGGAGATCCGTGAACGGAAAGTGGTACTATCTGAATGAGAACGGAGATATGGCAGCGGGCTGGATCTTTGTGAACGGACGCTGGTACTATCTGAACGCGGACGGAGATATGGCGATCGGCTGGATCCTTGTGAACGGAGTCTGGTATTACCTGAATCCGATGGCAGGAGTCCTTGATCCGGGTGGAAATCCGATACCAGAGGGCGCAATGTACGTAAGTGCAGTGACGCCGGATGGCTATCATGTCGGAGCATCCGGGGCGCTGATCGGAAGATAACAGACAGCGGCAGGTATCTGAAACGATATCTGCCGCTGTTTTTATGTGCTTTATTCAGGTTCGATAAGAATCCCACCTTTTTCAGGTGGTAGTAACAGCAAATTCGTCTCAGTGGAAGTCAGTTTTCGACTGAGACGAATTTGTATTTAGAAGTCTATGGAATGTGAAATTACAACCGGCACTTATTGACCCGCTTGGAAGAAAGCTCTTCCACCTTTTTTAACGTCTTCGCCAGATTCGGATCTACATACTCCTCTTTATCAAGATTCTTCTGTGCTGTGGAAAGCATCAGCTTGATACGGTTCAGCTGGTTAACCTCACTGGCACCCGGATCGTAGTCGACGGCGATGATGTTTGCCTTGGGGTTCGCGTAGCGAAGCTCCTTGATGACACCTTTTCCGACGATATGGTTCGGCAGGCAGCCGAAAGGCTGGACGCAGACGATGTTGTTGACACCGCTCTTGATGAGCTCCAGCATCTCACCGGTCAGGAACCAGCCCTCACCGGTCTGGTTTCCGAGGGAGACAAAGCCGTTTGCCATCACTGCCAGATCCTTGATCCTTGAAGGCGGAGTGAAGTGAGTGCTCTTTTCGAGAGCAATTCTTGCGGCCTTTCTCATGTACTCGAGAAGGGAGATCGCCATGTTGCAGAGATGCGCTGTGGAGCGCTTTGTGCCGAGGTTATCTGCCTTGAAGTTGCTGTTGTAGAAACAGTAAAGCAGGAAATCCATGAGATCCGGCATTACCGCCTCAGCGCCCTCGGACTCTAAGAGCTCCACGATATGGTTGTTGGCGGTCGGTGAGAATTTCACGAGGATCTCTCCGACGATTCCGACCTTCGGCTTGTGGACATTCGTGCGCTCTAAGTTATCGAAGTCGTGGATGATGCCGCGGATATTCTTCACAAAGGTCATCATTCCGGCGCTCTTTGTGGAGAGTGCTTTGACACAGATCTTCTTCCATTTCTCGTGGAGCGCATTTGCGGAGCCTGGAACGGCCTCGTAAGGTCTTGTAGCGTAGAGAACACGCATAAATACATCACCGTATACAACAGCCTGAAGAGCCTTCACAAGCATGGACGGCGTGTACTTGAATCCCGGATTGGTCTCCATGCCGTTTGCGTTGATGGAGATGACGGGGATCTGTGCCATGCCGGCCTTTTCGAGAGCACGGCGGATAAAGCCGATATAGTTGGACGCACGGCAGCCGCCGCCAGTCTGGCTCATGATCACGGCCGTGTGGTCGAGGTCATATTTGCCGGAGAGGAGCGCGTCCATGATCTGTCCGATGACGATCAGGGACGGGTAGCAGGCGTCGTTGTTTACATATTTTAATCCGGTATCGACGGCTGTCTTGTCATCGTTCTGGAGAACGACAAGGTTGTAGCCGAAGCTGCGGATTGCCGGTTCGATGAGCTCGAAGTGGATCGGGGACATCTGCGGGCAGAGCAGCGTGTAGTTCTTCTTCATGTCCTTCGTGAACATCACGCGGTTGTAAGCGCTGGACACGATCGTTCTCGTGTAGCGGCGTTCCTCGCGGACACGGAGGGCGGAGATCAGGGAACGGATACGGATCCTTGCCGCGCCGAGGTTGTTGACCTCATCGATCTTTAAAACGGTATAGATCTTGCCGGACCGGGTGAGAATATCACTGACCTGGTCGGTGGTGACGGCGTCGAGACCGCAGCCGAAGGAGTTTAACTGGACGAGATCCAGATTATCCTGCGTCTTCACGAAGGAAGCGGCCTCATAGAGGCGAGAGTGGTACATCCACTGGTCAGTGACGACGAGCGGGCGCTCCACTTTTCCTAAATGGGAGACGGAGTCCTCGGTCAGGACTGCAAAGCCGTAGGAGGTGATCATGTCGGCGATTCCGTGGTTGATCTCCGGATCGATGTGGTATGGACGTCCGGCGAGAACGATTCCGTGTTTTCCGGTATCTTTTAAGTACTGTAAGACTTCCTCGCCTTTCTTCTCCACATCGCGTCTTGCCTGGCTCAGTTCATCCCAGGCTTTCTTTGCGGCTTTCTTTGTCTCAGACTCCGGAATGTCAAATTCCTGTTTGAAGACTTCCTGCAGCTTTTTTGAGAGGATCTCCTCACTTGTGAACGCCATGAACGGATTTAAGAACTTCACATTCTTTTCCTTCAGCTCTTCCATGTTGTTCTTGATGTTCTCCGAGTAGGAGGTTACCATCGGGCAGTTATAGTGGTTTCCGGCACCCGGAACTTCTTTTCGCTCATACGGGATACACGGATAGAAGATAAATGGAACATCGCGCTTGATCAGCCAGGAAATATGGCCGTGTGCGAGTTTTGCCGGGTAACATTCGGACTCACTCGGGATCGTCTCGATGCCCAGCTCATAGATCTGGTGGCTGGACTGCGGGGACAGCATCACGCGGAAGCCGAGTTCCTTAAAGAAAGTTGCCCAGTACGGGAAGTTCTCGTACATGTTGAGGACACGCGGGATCCCGACAATGCCTCTTGTCGCCTTGTCGGCAGTCAGCGGCTCATAGTCGAAGATTCTGTGGTATTTCCAGGTGAACAGGTTCGGGATATCGCGTTTTGCTTTTTCCACACCGAGTCCGCGCTCACAGCGGTTTCCGGAAACGTACTGACGGCCGCCCTCAAAGCGGTTGATCGTCAGGACGCAGTGGTTCACGCATCCGCGGCAGCGGCTCATGGTGGTCGTATAGGTTAAGTTGATAATGTCATCAAGGGAGAGCATTGTCGTCTCATGCGGGCGGTGCATATAGCGCTCACGGGCGATAAGAGCAGCTCCGAAGGCACCCATGATACCTGCGATATCCGGGCGGACAGCTTCGCAGCCGGAGATCCGTTCAAAGCTTCTGAGGACTGCGTCGTTGTAGAAGGTTCCGCCCTGGACAACGACATTCTTTCCGAGGTCGCCGGCGGAAGTGATCTTGATGACTTTAAACAGGGCATTTTTGATGACAGAGTAGGCGAGGCCGGCGGAGATATCCGCAACAGAAGCCCCCTCTTTCTGCGCCTGTTTTACGTTGGAGTTCATGAATACGGTACATCTCGTTCCGAGATCCACCGGATTCTGGGCAAAGAGTGCCGCTTTTGCAAAATCCTGAACGCTGTAGTTTAAGGATTTTGCGAAGGTCTCGATGAAGGAACCGCAGCCGGAGGAACATGCCTCGTTGAGCTGGACACTGTCCACGGTGCCGTCCTTGATGCGGATACATTTCATATCCTGACCACCGATATCGAGGATGCAGTCTACGGACGGATCGAAGAATGCCGCCGCGTAGTAGTGGGAGATCGTCTCGACCTCGCCCTCATCCAGCATGAAGGCCGCCTTTAAGAGCGCCTCGCCGTAGCCGGTGGAGCAGGAGTAGGAGATCTTCGCACTGTCCGGAAGCAGGGACTTGATCTCCTTTACGGAAGAGATCGCGGTCGCTAACGGACTTCCGTTGTTGCTGCTGTAAAAGCTGTAGAGCAGGGAACCATCCTCGCCGACGAGTGCCACCTTCGTTGTGGTGGAACCGGCATCGATCCCTAAGAATACATTCCCCTCATAGGTGGAGAGATCGCCGCGGCGGACCTTGTACTGGTCATGGCGGTCGGTGAATTCCTTATAATCTGCCTCATCCTTAAATAAAGGCTGCATTCTCTTTACTTCAAATTTCATCTTGATACCGCCGGAAAGATCTGCGATCAGCTTGTCAAGAGAGAAGATCTCCGCGTGATCCTTCGCATTCATGGCAGCGCCGACGGCAGCAAAAAGATGGGAGTGGTCCGGGGCGATGATTGCGTCACCGGTTAAATTTAAGGTGCGGATAAAGGCGTTTCGAAGCTCCGGTAAAAAGTGCAGCGGACCGCCGAGGAATGCTACGTTTCCACAGATCGGCTTGCCGCAGGCAAGACCGCTGATGGTCTGGTTTACAACCGCCTGGAAAATAGAGGCTGCAAGGTCCTCACGGGTCGCGCCGTCATTGATCAGCGGCTGGATATCGGACTTTGCGAATACGCCGCAGCGGGCAGCGATCGGGTAGATCGCCTTATAATTTTTTGCATATTCATTCAGACCGGCAGCATCCGTCTGTAATAAGGAAGCCATCTGGTCGATAAAGGAACCGGTACCTCCGGCGCAGATTCCGTTCATACGCTGGTCGATCCCGCCTGTAAAGTAGATGATCTTCGCGTCCTCGCCGCCAAGCTCGATGGCGACATCCGTCCGCGGAGCATAGTCCTGAAGTGCGGTCGCAACCGCTACGACTTCCTGGACAAATGGAATATGTAAGTAACCCGACAGAGTGAGTCCGCCGGAACCTGTAATATTGGGCCGTAAAGAGAGTTCACCGAGTTCTCCCTTACACTTTTTCAGAAGCGAGGCCAGGGTTTCCTGGATATTGGCGTAATGCCGCTCATAATCCGCGAATAAAATTTTGTTGTTGTCGTCAATCACGGCAACTTTTACTGTAGTGGAACCGATATCGATTCCAAGACGATAGCATTGATTCATACGAGCGGGGAGTTCTCCCCATACCTCCTTTTCAACAGAAAAAAACGAGCCGTCCGCAAAAAGCAGGCAGCCAGCCGGAATGCGGGCATCAACATGCCGAACCGTTCAGCCATACAATTTTCTGCCGGAATCGGCACATAGCTGAACTGTTATGTCAAAATTCCGCACATAGTATAACACATTAAAAAAGGAAATACAATTGACGGAACTGGCATCTTGAGGTTAAAAACGGTTAAAATTCTGTAAAGAATGTGCAAAGATTTTAGAAGAAAGCGTTGCGGGGATGGATAGACATTCCAATAACGATATCATAAAGCGTTTGACAAAAGAAACGGTTGGGAATTATAATACGGGGCGTAGGAGAAATAGATATTTCTATTAGGAAAGGAAAGCTTCAATGAATTTTATGAACAAGATGGAGCGGAAATTCGGACGGTACGCGATTCCGAATCTCATGTATTATATCGTGATCCTGTATGCGGTGGGCGTACTGGTCCAGATGATGGCACCGGCATTCTACATCCAGTACCTGATGCTGGATGCGAGGGCGATCCTTCACGGACAGATCTGGCGAGTTGTTACATTTATGATCTGGCCGCCGTCTGGCAGTCTTTTCTTCAACCTGATAGCGATCTACCTTTACTACAATCTGGGAATGACTCTGGAGCGGGTTTGGGGAACCTTCCGGTTTAATGTGTACTTTTTTATGGGTGTGATCGGTCATGTCCTTGCGGCGCTGCTGATCTACATCATTACAGGACAGGTCTATATTCTCACCACAGATTATCTGAACTTTTCCCTGTTTTTTGCATTTGCGGCCACATTCCCGGAAATGCAGTTTTACCTGTTTTTTGTACTTCCGATCAAGGCGAAGTATCTGGCACTTTTTGATGGACTCTACTTCGTCTATGGATTCCTTTTCGGCGGCATGTCGCAGAGAATTGCGATCGTTATGTCTTTACTTAATTTTATCGTATACCTCTTCATGTCCAGGGGGAGCCGTCTGAATCCAAAGGAAATTCGGAGAAAACAGGTCTTTCACTCACAGATGCGCGAGGCGCAGAAGACAGCGGAAAAGATCGGACGCCACCGCTGTGCTGTTTGCGGACGTACGGAGGAGGACGACCCGAATCTTGTATTCCGCTACTGCTCCAAGTGCGAAGGCGACTATGAATACTGTCAGGACCACCTGTATACCCACAAACATGTAACAAAAGGCGGGATGGATCCAAGACAGGCAAACAGCAATCAGGAGGCATAACATGAAGAAAACAAAAATTATCTGTACCATGGGACCGAACAGCGATGACAGAGAGGTCATGAAACAGCTGCTCTTAAACGGAATGGATGTTGCCCGTTTCAACTTCTCCCACGGAACACACGATGAGCAGAGAGTCCGCTACAAACAGCTCCGCGAGGTTGCGGAAGAGGTTGGAAAACCGGTAGCGGCTCTTCTTGATACAAAGGGACCGGAGATCCGTACCGGTGTTTTAAAGGACGGAAAGAAGGTAACACTGACGGCAGGCGAGGAGATCATCCTTACAACAGAGGATATCGTCGGTGACGCAAAGAGAGTCCACATCAATTACAATGGCTTAAATGAGGATGTAACAGAGGGCAACGTGATCCTGATCGATGACGGTCTGATCGAGCTCCATGTTGAGCGTGTCGAGGGAACCGAGATCTACTGCAGGATCATGAACGGCGGCGAGCTTGGAGAGAGAAAGGGCGTCAACGTCCCGAACGTAAAGATCAAGCTTCCGGCATTAACAGATAAAGATAAGGAAGATATCCGTTTCGGTATCGAGCTTGGGTTCGACTATATCGCGGCTTCCTTCATCCGTTCCGCAGACGCGATCCGTGAGATCCGCCAGATGTTAGACGAGGGCGGTTCCCCAATGGGAATCATCGCGAAGATCGAGAACGCTGAGGGACTTGAGAACCTTGACGAGATCATCGAGGCCAGCGACGGAATCATGGTAGCCCGCGGTGACCTGGGCGTTGAGATCGCGCCGGAGAAGCTTCCGCACCTTCAGAAAATGATGATCAAAAAGTGCAGCGCCGCATGTAAGGTCGTTATCACAGCGACTCAGATGCTGGATTCCATGATCCGTAACCCGAGACCGACCCGCGCGGAGGTTTCCGATGTTGCGAACGCTGTATATGACGGAACAGATGTCGTTATGTTATCCGGTGAGACTGCAAACGGTAAGTACCCGGTCGAGGCATTAAAGATGATGGCCCATATCGTTGAGGAGACCGAGTCCCACATGAACGGTGACTTCTATGAGAAGAGAACCGTATCCGTCGATAACCGCCACAATATTTCCAATGCAGTGAGCTATGCGTCCGTCGCAACGGCAGAGTCCCTTGACGCGGCTGTCATCATCGCGCCGAGCATCAGCGGCTACACGGCGAGAATGCTTTCCAAGTGGCATCCGTCAACAAAACTTGTGGGAATGTCCCCGAGTATCTCTGCAGTCCGAAAGATGATGCTCTACTGGGGTGTAACTCCGTTCCAGGCAAAGAGAGCGGAATCCACTGACACTTTAATTGAGAACAGTATTGACATTTTAAAAGAGAATGGTATTGTAAAAACAGGCGATATCGCGGTCGTGACTGCGGGAGTTGTGGATTATGCGAGAAGACATGAGCCAGCGGCTTCCACCAATATCATGCGTGTAGTAAATATCGACTAAAAGAAAGAGTCCGGCCTGCCGGGCTTTGCACCGGGCGCGGCTGTCTGTAGTGCATGGTGTATACAGCACAGGATCGAGCGTCTCAGGGTGCGGAATATATTGACTGATAAGGAGAGAACGTACATGGAGAAGAAACCGTTTGTAACGAAGGAACAGCTGGAAGAGATCGCAAAGACCTATCCGACTCCTTTCTATCTTTATGATGAAAAGGGAATCCGTGAGAATGCGATGAAATTAAAGGAAGCATTTTCCTGGAATAAAGGCTTCAGAGAGTATTTTGCAGTAAAGGCAACCCCGAACCCGTTCATCTTAAAAACATTGCAGGAGCTTGGATGCGGAACGGACTGTTCCTCAAAGACAGAGCTTCTGATGTCCGATGCATGCGGTTTTTCTGGTCATGACATCATGTTCTCTTCCAACGATACCCCGCCGGAAGAGTTCAAACTGGCTTACGACCTCGGCGCGATCATCAACCTGGACGATTTCACTCACATCGAGTGCCTCGAGAAGACCATCGGAACGATTCCGGAGACGATCTGCTGCCGCTTCAATCCGGGTGGATTATTCAAAGTAGCGACCGATATCATGGATAACCCGGGAGATGCGAAGTATGGCATGACGGAGGCCCAGATCACGGAGGCTTATAAGATCTTAAAGGCAAAGGGCGCGAAGAACTTCGGTATCCACGCGTTCCTTGCAAGCAACACCGTGACGAACGAGTACTATCCGATTCTCGCGAAGATCCTCTTTGAGCTCGCAGTGAAGTTAAAGAAGGAGACCGGCGCTGATATCAAGTTCATCAACCTCTCCGGCGGAATCGGTATCCCGTACAGACCGGATCAGGAGCCGAACGACATCAAGGTCATCGGCGAGGGCGTAAGAAAGGTTTACGAGGAAGTTCTTGTTCCGGCAGGAATGGGCGATGTGGCGCTCTTCACAGAGCTTGGCCGCTTCATGCTGGCTCCGTACGGTGCGCTTGTCACAAGAGCGATCCATGAGAAGCACACTTACAAAGAGTATATCGGTGTGGATGCCTGCGCGGTAAACCTGATGCGTCCGGCAATGTACGGCGCTTACCACCACATCACTGTGCTGGGCAAGGAGAACGAGCCGTGTGATCACAAGTACGATGTGACAGGCTCCCTCTGCGAGAACAACGATAAATTCGCGATCGACCGCATGCTCCCGAAGATTGATATGGGTGACCTTTTATTCATCCACGATGCGGGTGCACATGGATTCGCGATGGGTTACAACTACAACGGAAAGTTAAAGAGCGCAGAGCTTCTCCTCAAGGAGGACGGCAGCGTTCAGATGATCCGCCGTGCAGAGACTCCGAAGGATTACTTTGCTACATTTGATTTCTGCGATATTCTTAAGAATGTCAGAAACGTGTAAGGGAAAAAAGAAAAGCCTGATCATATGAGATGGTGTGCGGCCGGATCCACGCCGGCGGGCGGGATCTGAAAAATGACAGGCGGTCAGTTAAAAGAAAAAAGAGGCGGTATGGTTCCTGGTGAACGGTACCGTCTCTTGTTGTTTACGCGAAATTGGGACCGATTTCAGGTGACCGCATGAGCAATAGAGAATCATGCTTTGTCTTGTGGGTGTCAGGTCTGCCAGAACAAAAAGATATGAAAAAACCCTGTACATCTCGTACAGGGATTCATCATTTAGGATTTCAATTTCAAAAAGGTTTAGGATAAAGGATTTAAAATATCTCGTGCATTTCTTATGGTTAAAGTATAGCACACCGGGCCGGAAAATGATTGTATATTCTTTGAATGAATTATTAAGATTTCTTTAAGATTTGACCGTAATTCTGAAGAATGTGGAAAACAAAGAAAAGACAGGGAATGCTGTCAGAAGATATGCACAGACCGGAAAGTTCCGGTGATGGATTCGGACTGATCGGAAAGCGGCAGGGCGCACAAAACAGGCAGACAGAATATTTTATAAGTAAGAGAGAATGCATGGAGGAATCCTGCATGTGAATCATATCAAAGATCAGATCCATTGTGAGCGCGCATATCGGATGGGGCTTTCCGGGAAGGGGATCGGCGTGGCCGTTCTGGATACCGGGATCTTTCTTCACCGGGATTTTGACAGCCGGGTGACCGGTTTCGCGGATATGGTGAACCGGCGGAATTTTGCGTATGATGACTGCGGGCATGGGACGCATATCTGCGGGATCATCGGCGGCAGCGGGCGAATGTCCGGCGGGCGGTACAGCGGGATCGCACCGGGGTGTAATCTTATCATGGTGAAAGTCCTGGACCGAAAAGGAAATGGCTATTCTTCGGATGTTCTGGCGGGGATCTCCTGGGTTCTGGAGAGAAAGGAACAGCTTGGCATCCGGATCTTAAATATATCGGTGGGCGCCTGCTCGAAACGCGGGATGAGTGAGAATTCCGCCCTCGTGAAAGGCGTGAACCGGGCATGGGACGCCGGGCTTGTGGTCGTGGTGGCGGCCGGAAACAATGGGCCGCGGACCATGAGCATCACGACGCCGGGGATCAGCCGGAAGGTGATCACGGTCGGCTGTTCGGACGATGACCGGGAGGTACTGGTCGGTGGAAACCGGATGGTGGATTATTCCGGCCGCGGCCCCACGGCGGCCTGCATCTGCAAACCGGATCTCGTTGCACCGGGCTGCAGCGTTGTGAGTTGCTCCAGCAGAGCCGACAAGTATACGATCAAGAGCGGCACTTCCATGAGCACACCGATCGTCTCCGGAGCTGTCGCTCTTTTATTGGAACGCTTTCCGGACATGTCAAATAAGGATGTGAAACTGAGACTGCGGGAAAGTTCGGTGGATATCGGATTGCCGAGAAACCAGCAGGGATGGGGACTGTTGGATGTGGGGAAAATGCTTGAGAGATAAAGATAGCAAACGAAAACATATTGAAATGTTGTTGCGAGTATGTTATATTGTTTATAAAGAGGTGTCACCGATAGACGGGTGATTCTAGACATTAAGTAAAAAAATAACCGTTCGATTTGCTAGGTCGGGACGGTTATTTTTTTGCATTTACAGTATCTTTTCCAAGCGTATACCCCAGTCCGAAACAAGCAAGACCGAAGCTCACGACCGCAATGAAATCAATAATGCTCATGGCATCCCCTCCTTTCCATAAGATTCCTTTACAGGTTCTATGTAATTCGGGGACCAACCGCCTACCGTTATGGTGACACCATGAGAAAATTCTACCATAATCTACAGATTCTATCAATCGACTCCAGTATAAAAACATCTCATTTTTTAAACACAATTTTACACAGATTTTACATAATCCCTGTCAAGCATTTTACATTTCCTTGATATTCTGATACATGGTAAGAAAGAAATGTAAAAAGTTAATGAATGATCAAAATTTTGAAGAGGGGAATTTTATGGACTTTTTTGGAGTATTGACGATGCTTGGCGGGCTCGCGCTGTTCCTTTACGGAATGGAGACCATGGGAAATGGTCTCGAAAAGCTTTCCGGCGGCAGACTGGAAAGAATTCTTGAAAAACTGACATCAAATCCGATCAAGGCGGTCCTTTTAGGTGCCGGAGTCACAGCGGTGATCCAGTCATCTTCCGCGACTACCGTCATGGTCGTAGGTTTTGTAAACTCGGGCATCATGAAGCTGACGCAGGCGGTCGGCATCATCATGGGCGCCAACATCGGAACGACTGTTACTTCCTGGCTCCTGAGCCTTACAGGAATTGAGAGCGGAAACTTTTTTGTACGTCTTTTAAAACCGACATCGTTCTCGCCAGCCCTTGCACTCATCGGCGTCTGCTTTATCATGTTCTCCAAAAAGGAGAAGAAGAAAGACGCCGGAACGATCATGATCGGCTTCGCGATTCTGATGACCGGAATGGAGACCATGAGCGGTGCTGTAAAACCGCTTGCGAATGTACCGGAATTCACCGGGATCCTGACCATGTTCTCGAATCCGGTCCTTGGAATGATCGCCGGAGCTGTCCTCACTGCGATCATCCAGAGCTCTTCCGCATCGGTCGGAATTCTTCAGGCGTTATGTGCAACGGGAGCAGTCAACTTCGGCACGGCTCTTCCGATCATCATGGGACAGAATATCGGAACATGTGTGACAGCAATGCTTTCCGGTATCGGCGCCTCCAAAAATGCGAGACGTGCAGCGCTTGTTCACCTGTACTTTAATATTATCGGCACCGTGATCTTTATGATCGTCTTTTACACGATCAATGCGGTCGTTCATTTTTCGTTCCTCGATACAGCGGCAAATGCGATGGGGATCGCAGTGATCCACAGCAGCTTCAACATTGCGGCGACAATCCTGCTCCTTCCGTTTGGCAACGGACTTGTAAAACTGGCATGTCTCACGATCCCGGATGAGCAGAAGAAGGAAGTTCCTGTCGCAGAGCAGGAAAAGAGTGCGTTCCGTCTTCTCGACCCGCGTTTCCTCGACACTCCTGGTTTCGCAGTAGAGCAGTGCCGTCAGACAACGATCCAGATGGCAAAGCTGGCGAAGGAATGCTTCTTTACATCAGTAGAACTTTTAAAGGAATTTTCAGAAGAAAAGGCAGAGCGCGTGGAGGCGCTGGAGAACCTTGTAGACCGTTATGAGGATGAACTCGGAACCTATATGGTAAAGCTCGGCGGAAAAAATCTGTCCAGAAACGACAGCCATACGGTATCCCTGCTCCTTCACTGCATCGGTGATTTTGAGCGTATTTCCGATCATGGCATGAATTTAAAGGATTCCGCGAAGGAGATGCAAGAGAAAGAGATGCATTTTTCAAGCAAGGCAGACAAAGAGCTGGAAATCTTTTTAGATGCCGTCAAGGAGATCCTGGACATGTCCATTGATGCGTTCGAGACGAATAATACGGATGAGGCGTCAAAGGTGGAGCCGTTAGAGGAAGTCATCGACGATATCAATACCGTGGTGAAGGCAAATCACATCAAGAGACTCCAGAAGGGAAAATGTACGATCGAGCAGGGCTTTGTCCTCTCTGACATTTCTATGAATCTGGAGCGTGTTTCCGATCACTGTTCCAATATCGCGATCAGCGTGATCGAGATCGAGCGCGATGGTTTTGATGCCCACGGATATCTGGAAAATTTAAAGAGAGACGGAGATCCGCAGTTTGCGGCGATGGTGGAACAGTATCGTGATAAATACGCGCTTCCAGTCTAGGAAAATGTGTAGTAAGATAGTAGGAGAAAAGGGCGGTATGCCGTGGGAACGCATAGCTGCCCGGCACTATGGATCGTGAAATAAAAATCATGATCTGAATCAGGCCGATGACGGAAAATGACAGAAATTAAGACAGGAGGAGAAGAACATGGCTCTGATCTATGCAGTGGAAGATGATAAAAATATTCTGGAAATTGAGATGTTCGCACTGAAAAACAGCGGATATCAGGTAGAGGGCTTTGAGTGCGCTCATGATTTTTATAAAAAGCTGGAAGAGAAGCAGCCGGATCTTGTCCTCCTGGACATCATGCTGCCGGATGAGGACGGACTGGAGATCGTAGCGAAGCTCCGTCGCCGTCCGGAGACGAAGAAACTTCCGGTGATCATGGTGACGGCAAAGAGCACCGAGATCGACAAGGTGAAGGGACTCGATGTCGGCGCGGATGATTATCTGACAAAGCCGTTCGGTGTGATGGAGCTTATCGCGAGAGTGAAGGCGGTGCTCAGAAGAACGATGGAGGAGGACAAGTTCCTGACCCTGGGGGATATCTTCCTGGATGATGAGAAGCACATGGTGTATGTGAAGGATGCCCCATGCAGCCTGACCTTCAAGGAATATGAACTCTTAAAGCTGCTGCTCCACAATGCCGGGATCGTTGTGACGCGTGAGATCATCCTGGAGCGTGTCTGGGGCATCGATTTTGAAGGAGAGTCGAGAACTCTGGATATGCATATCCGGACGCTCAGACAGAAACTCGGCGAGGCGGGTTCCATGATCCGTACAGTGAGAAATGTGGGGTACATGATCGAATGAAAAGAAAAATCCATATAGAACTTCTTGCCACGGCAGTGTTTTCAATCTTGTTGACACTGCTGTGTGTTTTATTCGTTTTTTACGGGGTCTATCAGAAACAGGTGATCGGGGATCTGAAGGCGGATGCACTTGTCATGAAAAATATGCATATCTTTGACAGTATCTCGGATCTGCACCCGGATGCCTATGATCTGAATCCCGATACGCTGCGCATCACGGTGATCAACGCCAGCGGAAATGTGATCTTTGACAGCAATGCGGACTTTACCGCGATGGAGAACCATGAGGACCGTCCGGAGATCCATATGGCGCTGGAAAACGGGGAAGGAAGCGATACCCGCCGCTCGACCACACTGGATAAAAACATGTTCTATTACGCGATCCGTCTGGACAATGGCCGGATCCTGCGGATCGCAAGGGAAGGCGACAATATTTTTGCTCTGACCCAGAACATGATGCTGACAGTTGTCGGCGTGTTTGTGCTCCTGTTCTTCTTCTGTATCCTGATGTCCAATTACTTTACGAAGAATCTGGTGGCACCGATCGAGAAGATGGCGGAGAATCTCTCGGAACCCGGGACGCAGGCTGCCTACAAGGAGCTGGTCCCGTTTATGAACAAGATCCGGCAGCAGCATGAGGACATCTTAAAAAGTTCCCAGGTGCGCCAGGAATTCACGGCAAATGTCTCCCATGAATTAAAGACGCCGCTCACTGCAATCTCCGGATACGCGGAGCTCATCGAACATGGGATGGCCGGGGACAACGCAGAGCGGTTCGCCGCGGAGATCCACAAGAATGCATCGAGACTGCTCTCACTGATCAACGATATCATCCAGCTTTCCCAGCTCGATGGCGGGAAAAAGGATGTGGAGTATAAAGATCTGGATCTGTTCCCGCTTGCAAAGGAATGCGTGGACATGCTCCAGATGAACGCGAAGAAGCAGAATGTGACGATCAGCGTCCGCGGCGGGGCTGCCCCTGTCTTTGCAGACCGGCAGCTTATGGAGGAACTGATCTACAACCTGTGCGACAATGCGATCCGTTATAACAAGAAGGACGGATCGGTGACGGTGACGACGGGAACGGAGAACGGACATACCTTCCTCTCTGTAAAGGATACCGGGATCGGGATCTCGTCGGAGCATCAGGAGCGGATTTTTGAGCGTTTCTACCGTGTTGATAAGAGCCGCTCGAAGGCGACCGGCGGTACGGGACTTGGCCTTGCGATCGTCAAACATATCGTGGCACAGCACGGTGCGAAGCTTTCCCTGGAGAGCGAGGCAGGAAAAGGAACGGAGATCCGGGTGGATTTTTCGGAGACTTTGAAGCAGCAGGAGCTTGAGAAAGAAAGGCAGCAGGAAGAACAGAAGGAAAATACGGAAGAGTGAGAACTTGATCAGTTGCCGTGCGCGTGCAGTGAGTGTCCGCGTACGGCAACTTTTTATGATTTACGCGAACAACGAGCCAAAGTCCGCGCTTGCGCGAGAACCTGGCGACTGCCGCGATAACAAGGGGAAACTCGAGAAACGTGTTTTCACTTGTTCCCGGACGATGTCTGTGATCAGTGTGCAGGCCGGGTGAGAGTGATTGGAATCCCGTTCTCCGGCTGAAGGAAACGCAGCTGATCCGGGATCGTGCAGCTGAGAGATGTTGAATCCGGGCTGCACAGGAGATGAGGAGGCGAAGCGAAATCCACATTCGTCAGATTGCGGGAAATCACTTTTGATTTCTGCCATCATTGCATCACTTTTTACAAAAATTACAAAATTCATTAGTTTAGCTTAAAAATACGTTGATGTATAGAAGAAATTGTGATAGGATGTTATGCATAAGTGCAGTCCAGACGGACAAACGTCCGCATGGACACTCTGGAGAGTCTCCGAATGGAGCGCCGAAGGTGTAAGACCGGTTCATGTCCATGGTACCGGTTGATCTCTCAGGCAAAAGGACAGGGCATACAAATAACCACAATGGGGAAAATCCCCGTTGTATGCAAATGTTCTACTCTTTGGAGAGCTGATATCTTATCAGCTCTTATTTTTTGCGCGTGAGCCCGGGGAATTGATTGCAGGGGCCGCGGCTATGATCATGAAAGAGGAGGATAACAAAAATGGACACACTGATGCAGCTTGTAACAAAAGGAAATGATTTTCTGTGGAGCTTTCTCCTGATCATTCTCTTATGCGGAACAGGACTTTACTACACGATCCGATTAAGATTCATCCAGGTCAGAAAGTTCGGGGAAGGCGTCCGCCAGGTATTCGGACATTTCAGCATGAACGGCGAAAAGCACGAGAAAGGTGAGATGACCCCGTTCCAGTCCATCGCCACGGCGATCGCTGCCCAGGTAGGAACCGGAAACCTCGCAGGAGCGGCGACAGCCCTCATCGGAGGCGGACCTGGTGCGATCTTCTGGATGTGGGTCAGCGCATTCCTCGGAATGGCGACGATCTATGCGGAGGCAGTTCTGGCACAGACATATAAGACAGAGGTAAACGGCGAGGTGACAGGAGGCCCTGTCTACTACATCAAGGCGGCGTTCAAGGGCACATTTGGAAAAGTGCTCTCCACTCTGTTCGCGGTATTTATTATTCTTGCTCTGGGCTTTATGGGAAACATGGTTCAGTCCAATTCCATCGGGGCAGCGTTTGTGGAAGCATTTCAGGTATTCCATGTGGAACTTTCGCCGGTGATCGTCGGCATTGTTGTCGCAGTGATCGCAGCGGTGATCTTCCTTGGAGGAACAAAGAGTCTGGCAACGGTAGTTGAGAAGATCGTTCCGATCATGGCCGGTGTTTATATCGTCGGCAGCCTGATTCTGATCTGCATGAACATCACGGCTCTTCCGGCAGCGTTCCTTTCCATTATTGAGGGGGCGTTTGCACCGGAAGCAGTTCTCGGCGCAGGCGCGGGAATCACAGTGCGCGAGGCGATCCGCTATGGTGTTGCCCGCGGCCTTTTCTCCAACGAGGCCGGTATGGGTTCCACACCGCACGCACATGCGAGAGCAAAAGCGGAATCCCCGCATCATCAGGGACTCTGCGCGATGGTCAGCGTGTTCATCGACACATTTATCGTCCTGAACCTGACTGTATTTTCCGTTCTCACGACAGGCGTTATGAGCAGCGGAAAGGACGGCACAGCGCTCACACAGGCGGCATTCATGAAAGGATTCGGCAGCGCTGGCATCATCTTCGTCGCGGTGTGCCTGTTCTTCTTCGCGTTCTCCACGATCTTAAGCTGGCATTTCTTCGGACTTGTCAACGTGAAGTACCTGTTCGGTGAGAAAGCGTCAAAGCTTTACTCCCTGATCGTTGTTGTCTGCATCGTGATCGGATCCAGCCTGAAACTGGAGCTTGTATGGTCTTTAGCAGACTTCTTCAACGGTCTCATGGTCATCCCGAACGTCCTTGCACTGCTGGCACTCAGCGGACTCGTGGTGAGATCATCGAAGGAGCGGTAGACGCAGAAGTCTTTTAAAATGAAATATTGACAGCCGGAAAGGCTGAGCGTAAGGCGGCAGACTGTGTATTGTGGGCATGGACTGCCGTCTTTTTGATTTACGCGAACAAAGAGCCAAGGTCCGCGCTTGCGCGAGGCCTTGGCTCTGTCGCGATAACAAGTGGTACATGTAAAAAAATCTCCCCGGAATTTGTGAAGGATGCCGATTGACAGCCGGGTGGAAATCCGATATAGTACCCATATCTGAAATCTTTCCGGAGTTTATCCGGATCACCGATCTGATATAGTGAGCACGAAAAAATATGTGCTGCAGATCGTCACACCGGCGGGTCGCCGAAAGAATCGTGGAAAGCCAAATGAATAAAACGAAAGGAGACGGGAGGGAAGTATACTGCTTCGCAATGCGAAGAAACAACAAGAAATGGTTGACTTTTTACAGGGATTATATTATGATTAACGAGTACAGAACACTTGTTCGCATCTAATGACTGATCGGGCGGTACCTGCGTTGATCCTGCAGATTTTACGGGAGACCGCCTGGATTCTGATCGATTTTGTTATCTGGAAAATAAAAAGTGCAGTTCCGGATTTTGGAGGAAAAATATGAATAAAGATGATAAATTAAAAGCCCTTGATGCGGCTCTCACACAGATCGAAAAAGCTTACGGAAAAGGTTCCGTTATGAAACTCGGAGATTCCGGCGCAAATATGAATATCGAGACGGTTCCGACCGGTTCTCTGAGCCTTGATATCGCTCTCGGCCTCGGCGGAGTCCCGAAGGGACGTGTTGTAGAGATCTACGGGCCGGAGTCCAGTGGTAAGACGACGGTCGCTCTCCATATGGTAGCGGAAGTACAGAAACGCGGCGGTATCGCTGGATTTATCGACGCGGAGCACGCACTTGATCCGGTATACGCGAAAAATATCGGCGTTGATATCGATAACCTCTATATCTCCCAGCCGGATAACGGCGAGCAGGCGCTGGAGATCACGGAAACAATGGTGCGCTCCGGTGCCGTCGATATCGTGATCGTGGACTCCGTAGCGGCGCTTGTTCCGAAAGCGGAGATCGACGGTGATATGGGTGACTCCCACGTCGGCTTACAGGCCCGTTTAATGTCCCAGGCGTTAAGAAAACTGACCGCGATCATCAGCAAGACAAACTGTATCGTGATCTTTATCAACCAGCTCCGTGAGAAGGTTGGCGTCATGTTCGGAAATCCGGAGACAACGACCGGCGGACGTGCGTTAAAGTTCTATTCCTCCGTCCGTCTCGATGTGAGAAGAACCGAGTCCTTAAAGCAGAGCGGAGAGGTGATCGGAAACCATGTCCGTGTAAAGGTCGTAAAGAACAAGATCGCGCCGCCATTTAAAGAAGCCGAGTTTGACATTATGTTCGGAAAAGGAATCTCCCGTGAGGGTGATGTCCTTGATCTCGCTGCCGATGCGAATATTGTTGAGAAGAGCGGTTCCTGGTATGCATACAAGGGCGCGAAGATCGGTCAGGGACGTGAAAACGCAAAGAATTATCTGCTGCAGAATCCGCTGATCTGTGAGGAGATCGAAAACCAGGTGAGAGAGCTCCACGGACTGGAAGCACAGCACGTTGTCCCGGGTGAGATGGCTGCAGAGACAGCTCCGGAGGAGACACTGGCTGCGGAGACAGAGGCAGACGAGTAAAAAGCAGGAACAGCGTTACCTTTCACGGAACGTCAGAAACAGCATTCCTGCAGACAGTACAGGGACTTCTCTGAATAACAGGGAGAAGAATAACTGTAGATAGAAAGATACAGGAAACACACGGATGAAAGAGTGGATACAGGAAGAACACCGGGAACAGAAAATGTATGCCGGTGCAGATGGGGAGGCGATCCCGGAGGAGTTTCGGGAAGCCCGAAATAAGGGACTCTACTATCTCCAGTTTTCCGGAAAAACAGAAAATGAGATGCGTAAGAAGCTGGCGGAACAGGAGTTTTCGCCAGCCTCTGTTGAAGATGCGATCCTTTTTCTGAAACATTACCGGTATCTGGATGATGAGGATTATGCAAGGCGGTATGTAGAGAAAAACGGACATAAAAAGAGTATCCGCCAGATGAAATTTGACCTCCGCCAGAAAGGTGTCAGCGATGATCTGGTGGAAATGATATTCGAGGATATGGAAGTTGACGAGTCTGCCCAGATCCTCGGACTGCTGAGAAAGAAAAACTACGATCCGGAGGAACCGGACCCGGCAAAGCGTCAGAAGATCTACGCGTTCCTGGCGAGAAAAGGCTTTTCTTATGACGCGATCAACAGTGCGATGAAACAGTGGGAGTGAGAAGCTGTTTTTGATCGGTGAACAGGAACTGCAGTGCTGCTTTTCAGAGGCTGAGAGAGCCCGCGGACTGCAGTTCGACAACCTTCGTGGGGATGCACAGAAGTCCCCGGAATGCGGGCATTATACTTGACATAATGCATAAAACAGTTTAGAATTGAAGTGTTGTAATTAGTACAATGAAAACTAAATAAAGGAGGTGCTCCTGTGTCACCAATAATCAGCGTTATTATAACAGCAATTATTGTGGCTCCTATTACCTGGAAGATAGCTGTGACTCACCATAAAAAAAGTTACGAGAGTAAGATCGGAAGCGCAGAGGAAAAATCCAGAGAAATAATAGATGAAGCATTGAAGGTCGCCGAGACGAAGAAGAAAGAAGCTCTCCTGGAAGCGAAGGAAGAGAATTTAAAAGCGAAAAACGAGCTTGAAAAGGAAACCAGAGAACGGAGAGCCGAGATCCAGCGTTATGAGCGCCGCGTACTGAGCAAAGAGGAAAACCTTGACAAAAAATCTGAGGCAATGGAGAGAAAAGAATCCAGTCTTGCCGCAAAGGAAGAAACTTTAAGAAAACGTTCTTCCGAGGTCGAGGAATTATTTGCTAAGGAGCAGGAAGAACTGGAGAAGATCTCCGGACTTACCAGCGAACAGGCGAAAGAATATCTTCTGAAATCTGTTGAGGAAGATGTAAAACACGACACTGCAAAGCTTATCAAGGAATTAGAAGCCAAGGCAAAAGAAGAAGCAGACAAGAAAGCAAAGGAATACGTGGTTACAGCGATCCAGAGATGTGCTGCTGACCATGTTGCAGAGACAACAGTTTCTGTTGTACAGCTCCCGAGCGACGAGATGAAAGGCCGCATCATTGGACGAGAGGGACGTAATATCCGTACTCTTGAGACAATGACAGGTGTGGAACTCATCATCGATGATACACCGGAAGCTGTCGTATTATCCGGTTTTGATCCGGTAAGACGTGAAGTCGCAAGAATTGCTCTTGAGAGACTGATCGTGGATGGACGTATCCATCCGGCGAGAATCGAAGAGATGGTGGAGAAAGCGCAGAAGGAAGTTGAAAACATGATGCGCGAGGAAGGTGAAGCTGCGATCCTTGAGGTCGGCATTCACAATATCCATCCGGAGCTCGTCAAGCTCCTCGGCAAGATGAAGTTCAGGACCAGCTATGGTCAGAACGCATTGAAGCATTCCATCGAGGTCGCACAGTTATCCGGTTTACTGGCAGCCGAGATCGGTGTGGACGTCAGAATGGCAAAGCGTGCCGGCTTATTACATGACATTGGAAAATCCGTTGACCATGAGATGGAAGGTTCCCATGTACAGCTCGGATCGGAACTGTGTAAGAAATACAAAGAATCCCCGATCGTTATCAATGCTGTGGAATCTCACCATGGCGATGTTGAGCCGACGAACCTTATTTCCTGCATCGTTCAGGCAGCAGATACGATTTCCGCTGCAAGACCGGGCGCAAGAAGAGAAACGTTGGAGACATACACGAACCGCTTAAAGCAGCTTGAGGATATTACAAACTCCTTCAAGGGAGTTGATAAGTCCTTTGCGATCCAGGCGGGACGCGAAGTGCGCATTATGGTAGTGCCGGAGCAGATCAGCGATGACGATATGGTTCTTCTCGCAAGAGACATATCCAAGAAGATCGAAGAAAGCCTGGAATATCCGGGACAGATCAAAGTCAACGTGATCCGCGAGTCCAGAGTTACCGATTACGCGAAATAAAATTGAAAGCCGTTGCTGTGCAGAGAGGATCTGTATGGCTGCGGCTTTTTTATTTACGCGAACAACGAGCCAAAGTCCGCGCTTGCGCGAGACCTTGGTGACTGTCGCGATAACAAACAGGCACTGCGTGCCTAAGATGCGCACTCGCGTGAAGATGGGAATTGTCGCAAGCGACCGCGCTCGGCGCGAGAATGTGCCGAGATACATTTTTAGGAGGAAATTTCATATGGCAAAAATTGGTTTTATCGGCATGGGAAATATGGGAACCGCGATCATGCGGGGACTTTTAAAGACATATCAGCCGGAGGAGCTGCTTTTTACGAGCGCTCATGAAGCGAAGATGCAGAAGATCACAGAGGAGACGGGCGTTGCCCACGTTTCCACAGCAACCGAGTGCGCAGAGCAGGTAAAATATCTGGTCCTCGCGGTAAAACCTCAGGTTCTTCCGTCTGTGTTTAAAGAATTAAACGGAAAGATCCGTAAAAATCAGGTTGTGATCTCCATCGCGGCCGGATATGCGATCGCGGATCTTCAGGCAGGACTCGGAGACGAGGCGAGAATTGTCCGCTCGATGCCGAACACCCCGGCGATGGTCGGCGAGGGAATGTCCGGTGTGAGCTATGATGAGAACCTGTTTACGGACGAGGAAAAACAGGTGATCGACGGTTTCTTCACTTCTTTCGGAAAGATGGAGAAGGTGGACGAGAAGCTGATGGATGTTGTGGGAAGCGCCAGCGGCTGTTCACCGGCATATGTATACATGTTCATCGAGGCGCTGGCTGACGGCTGCGTGAAGAACGGACTTCCTCGCCAGGCTGCCTACAAGATGGTTGCCCAGGCGGTGCTCGGCAGCGCGAAGATGGTCCTTGAGACAGGAAAACATCCGGGCGAATTAAAGGATATGGTATGCTCTCCGGGCGGAACAACGATCGAAGGACTTGCCGCCCTGGAAGAGAATGGATTCCGCGGTGCGATCATCAAGGCCTGCGATGCGAACTTTGAGAAGAATAAGAAATTAAAGGGCTGATTGCTGTAAAAAGAATTCTCCTATTATTCACAGATAATGAGATAAATTGCGAACAAGAAGCAAATCGCAGACAGTTCTATGCAGACATGTCGGATTTTGTGAAATGATTGACTGTGGATCAGAACAAAGCATAAAGTGAGAGGAAATGAAAGAAACATGGAAAAGACAATTCGTTTAAAACGTGAACTTGCCTATACAGGAATGATCTTAAAGATCTACCGGGACACCGTCGTTGCGAACGGGATCGAGGAAGTCTATGACTATATCCATCATGACGGCGCTGCCGCTGTTCTTCCGGTGACAAAGGACGGAAAGATCCTGATGGTGCGCCAGTACCGGAACGCCCTGGACCGCTTTACTCTGGAAATCCCGGCGGGAAAGCTGGATGCGCCGGATGAGCCGAAGATCGAGTGTGCAGCGAGAGAACTTGAGGAGGAGACGGGATTCCGCAGTGAAAATCTGGAATTCCTGATGACGGTCAATACAACGGTGGCATTCTGTGACGAGCGTATCGGCGTCTATATCGCGAAAGATCTGATCCCGTCGAAACAGCACCTCGACGCAGACGAGAGCATCGACGTGGAGGAGTGGGAAGTGAAGGACCTTCTGGATCTGATCTACAGCGGGAAGATGACGGATGCAAAGACGATCGCGGCGATCCTTGCGTATGCCCAGAAGGAAGGAATCCGGTAAGAGCCGGTACTGGAAGACTAAAAAATCAGAAACAATATTGTGGATAAAGCATGGGACTGTGCGCATACACTGTGAAAAAGGAACAGGGGCGGCAGCGCTATGACTGGGATCCGCAGACACCGGAGACTATTGGACAGTCAGTTGTTCTGGCTGTCCTTTTTTTTATTTGTTGGGACTGCAGCGGGAACGATTTTTTGCAATCACATGAGCATGGAGATGAAGAATACGCTGGAACAATGGTTTGCGGGGATCTTTGCGCCTGCGGAGCTGTCGGCGGTGGATTATTACAGCCTGTTCGCAGGTGTCCTGAAGAAGCGCTTTGTGTGGATCCTGGTGGGGATCCTGATCTGCCAGACGTCGCTGTCCGGGATCATCTGCTATGCATCGGCAGTCTGCGTATCGTTTCAGGCGGCAGTGATCGTCTGTGCCCTGACGATGCACAGCGGGGTCAGCGGGATCCTGCTCTTTTTCGGGCTGGTCTTTCCACAGGGGATCTTTTATGCGCTGGCGGCGTATCTCGTGTGGATCGTGGTCCGGGAACCGGTGCGGGGGAATGAGCAATCCCGGATCTTGAGCATGATCTTATTGACAGCACTCGGAATCGCAGCAGAGACTTTGATCAATCCGGAAGTTTCAGCAGGAGTTTTTCGGTTCTTTTCGTAGACACAAGTGAGGATGAAGGCACGGAACTGCTGCAAAAAGGTACTGAAAAAAGGTTTCCGGGCTGCGTGAGTTCCCTGCAAAGGGATTCAAGTGGGAAAAATCCGTTTGATTTTGCCATAAAATGGGGATATAATGTAGAAAAATATTGGTTTTGCCGGGGAAAATAAGGGAACAGTGGATTACAGTGGCCGCAAATGAACGGGGAAAAGGTATGAGAGAGGAAATTCAGACCTTCATCCATTATATGGAGGAGGAAAAGCAAGCGTCAAAAAATACAACGCTTTCTTATCAGAGGGATCTTCTGAAGATGGCGGATTATCTGGAAGAGAACGGGATCACGGAGTGCGGAAAGGTAACAAAGACCGCGCTGAATTCTTATCTCCTTTTTCAGGGAAAAGAGGGAAAGGCGGCATCGACGGTCTCAAGGTCCCTGGCGTCCGCAAAGTCATTTTTCGGCTGGATGCATAGGAGAGGAATGATCCGGAGGGATCCTGCAGAATCGATCCATGCACCGAAGATCGAAAAGAAGGTGCCAGTGATCCTCACAGTAGATGAGGTGACGAGACTTCTGGACCAGCCGTCCTGTGCAAATCCGAAAGAGATCCGTGATAAGGCGATGCTGGAGCTTTTATATGCGACCGGGATCCGTGTGACGGAGCTTGTAAGCCTGAAGCTTTCAGACGTGAATATGGCGGTCGGCTTTATCACCTGCCGGGATGAGCATAAAGAGCGGATGATCCCGTTCGGCCATGCGGCGAAAAATGCGCTGGCGAAGTATCTGGAGGCCTCGCGGGAGACGTTCTTAAAGGGAATGAGTTCGGAACTTCTCTTTACAAACTGCAGCGGAGGAGTCATGAGCCGTCAGGGCTTCTGGAAGCTGATCAAATATTATGGGGAGCGGGCCGGGATCGAGGAGGACATCACACCGCACACCCTGCGCCACTCTTTTGCGGTCCATCTTTTGAGCAACGGCGCTGACATGCGCGCTGTTCAGACCATGATGGGGCATTCCGACCTGGCATCCACGCAGATGTATACGGCATATGCGACGGAAAATACAGTCCGGGAGGCGTACCAGGGGGCACATCCGAGAAAGTGAAAAAACATTTTGCGAATATACACATTCTTCGCAGACAATATACCGATATCGATCGAAACAAACGGCAGAGAACAGAAATTTTGAGAAAGTTTGTCAGTTCGCGCTGACTGGAATACAGAAGCTGAACTCGAATTGAACTAAGAAAAGAGCACCTATCATCACAATGTCAGAAAGAAAAATCCCTGAAACATTGATCGTAAGGTGCTCTTTTTATCATTTATTTCTGATCCATTCTCGCCAGGATACTTCTCGCAACGGAAAGTCCATTCGCGGATGCCTGCTGAAGACCGCGGGTCACGGACGCACCGTCACCGATGGCGCGGAGACCGTGGATGTTTGTCTCAAAGTCCTTATCGACAACGACCTTGTTGGAATAGAATTTAACTTCCACGCCGTAAAGCAGAGTCTCATCGCTGGCGATACCCGGAGTTACCTTGTCCAGAGCTTTTAACATCTCCTTGATGTCGACCATGATGCGGTGCGGGAGAACTAAGGAAAGGTCGCCCGGAACAGCATCCTTTAAGGTCGGGATGATATTGTTTCTGCAGAGACGCTCCTCTGTGGTGCGGCGGCCTCTCTGGAAGTCTCCGAAGGTCTGGACGAGGATCTTTCCGTCGCAGAGCATGTTGGAGAGCTGGGCGATGTGTTTACCATACTCGATCGGGGTCTTGAAGGGTTTTGTGAAGTTCTTGGATACCAGGATCGCGAAGTTGGTGTTGTTTGTCTTATATTCTTTTGATTTATAAGCGTGGCCGTTTACGACAGCCAGACCATTTTCGTAATATTCGGTAGCAACCTCACCGGACGGGTTCGTACAGAAGGTGCGGACTTTATCGTCGAAGGTCGGTGTGTAGTATACGAGTTTTGCCTCGTAGAGGTTCTTGTTGAGGAATTCCATGACCTCGTCGCGGACTTCAACGCGGACACCGATATCAACGGTGCCGACCTCGGTATCGATCCCGTGGTCATCACAGATGTGGGAGAACCAGTCGGAACCTTCACGACCGATGGCGGAGACGATCTCGTCTGCGTAGTATGTCTCGTCTTTATCGGTAATAACACCTTTTGCAGCTCCGTCTTCGATGATGATATCTTTAACCATCGTGTTGAATTCCATGTGGATGCCGTTTGCGAGGAGGTGATCCTGCAGGCGGGTATAAATCTTGTAGCCTTCCTCGGTTCCGAGGTGACGGATCGGGCATTCGATCAGTTTTAAGTTTGCATTGATGGCCTTTTTACGGATCTTGCGGATCTCCTGCTGTTTGTCAACGCCGTAGACGTTCTTGTCAGCGCCGAACTGCAGGTAGATATCGTCGGACTCTTTGATGAGTTCTGTTGCTTTATCATATCCTAAGATTTCCGGCAGATTTCCGCCGACGTCCGGGGAGAGGGAAAGTTTTCCGTCGGAGAAAGCTCCTGCTCCGGCGAAACCGGTGGTGATGGAACACGGTTTACAGCCTACGCACACTTTTGTTGTTCTCTTCGGACAGACACGTTTCTCGATCGGTCTTCCTTTTTCAATCATCAGAATGTTTAATTCTGGCTTTTCTTTGATCAGCTCATACGCGCAGAAGATTCCGGACGGGCCGGCGCCGATGATGATCACGTCAAAATGTTCTCCGGATTTCATATCACAAGTCTCCTTTCGGGTGAGCATATACGGACACCAGGACAGGGAGCGTTCCTTGCACACCATTCTTTATCGTATCATAGTTCTCCCCGACACGCAAGATGAGAGAAACGAAAATCAGATCATTGATATGGGAAAGAATACCGGCAAAATTGTCTAAAAATTAACGTTAAACAAAAGATTATTAAGTAAAGTAAATAAAAGACTTGATTTATTTAATAATTACGTGATAAAATCGACAATATGTTAAGAAACAAATTCAATAAGCCATAGAGGGGAAAGCAGGCATACCTGCGTGAGCAGGTGTGACCGATGAAAAAATTGCAGAGGAGTGAATCATATGAGCAGATTGGAGATCATGTCCCCGACCCGCGCGCGGATCGTGATGGAGGGACTTTATAAAGATCTGGAGAGAAGAATCGAATCGAGCCCGCCTGGGCTCTGTCCTGTTGATATGGCGAGAGCGTTTCTGGAGCTCTGCCACGCGCAGACGTGCGGAAAATGCGTTCCGTGCCGGATCGGTCTCGGGCAGTTAAACCAGCTGATCCGTGACGTATTAAACGGAAAAGCGACGATGGATACGCTGGATCTCATGGAGAAGACGGCGCTTTCCATCATGGATTCCGCGGACTGTGCGATCGGCTATGAGGCGGCGAACATGGTCTATAAGGGGCTGATCGGCTACCGCGATGACTATGTGGAGCACATCAAGAAAGGCCGCTGTACCTGTACATATAACCAACCGGTCCCGTGTGTCGCGATCTGTCCGGCCCATGTGGACATTCCGGGTTATGTGGCGCTCGTGGAAGAAGGAAGATATGCCGATGCGATCCGCCTGATCCGGAAGGACAACCCGTTCCCGACGACCTGCGGTTTTATCTGTGAGCATCCGTGTGAGGCGAGATGCCGGAGAAACATGGTCGACGATGCGGTCAATATCCGGGGACTGAAACGGTTCGCGGCAGATTACGCGGGTGTTGTGGATCCGCCGAAATGTGCTCCGTCGACCGGGAAAAAGGTCGCTGTCCTCGGCGGCGGTCCGGGAGGTTTAAGTGCTGCTTACTACTTACAGCTCATGGGACATCAGACGACCGTGTACGAGATGCTGCCGAAGCTCGGCGGTATGCTGCGGTACGGGATCCCGAACTATCGTCTCCCGAAAGATCGGCTGGATGACGATATCAACGCGATCTTAAAGACCGGCGTGGAAGTAAAATATGGCTTAAAGATCGGTGTGGACATCACGATCCAGGAACTGCGGGAACAGTATGACGCGGTGCTCATCACGATCGGCGCCAGCACGGATAAGAAGCTTGGACTTCCGGGTGAGGACGCGGACGGCGTTCTCTCCGCGGTACAGTTCCTGCGGAGTGTCGGAAAAGACGAGATCATCGACCTGACCGGAAAGGAAGTCGTTGTCATCGGCGGCGGAAACGTGTCCATGGATGCAGTCCGCACGGCAAAACGACTTGGAGCGAAGAAAGTCAGCATTTTATATAGAAGACGGAGAAACGATATGACGGCGCTGCCGGGTGAGATCGAGGGCGCGATCGCGGAGGGGATCGAGATCGTGACCTTAAAGGCTCCAGCGTCCTTAGATGTCGGGGAAGACCACAAGATCCATGGCATCTACGCGACCCCGCAGATGATCAGCGCGATCAGGGACGGCCGCGCCAGCGTGAAGCCGACCGGAGAGCCGGATGTCTACATTCCATGTGATGTCCTGATCAAGGCGATCGGACAGGATATCGAGTCCGGACATTTCGAGAAAGCCGGGATCCCGGTATCCCGCGGAAAGATCGTGACCTTAAAGAGCGGTGCATTTGAAAACATGCCGGGCGTCTTCGCGGGCGGCGACTGCTCCAGCGGTCCGGCATCTGTAATTAAAGCGATCGCAGCAGCGAAGGTTGTTGCGGCGAACATCGATGAATACCTGGGTTACCACCACGAGATCACGAGCGGAGTGGAAATTCCGGAGGCGAGCTTAAAGGACAAGACTCCGTGCGGACGTGTGAACTTAATGGAGCGGGAAGCAGGCGAGCGTGTCTGTGATTTCGAGGCAGTCGAGAAGTGCATGACCGAGAAGGAGGCGAAGCAGGAAGCCGGACGGTGCCTGCGCTGTGATCATTTCGGATACGGAATCTTTAAAGGAGGCAGGAGTACATTATGGTAAATATTACGATCGACGGAAAAAAGATTTCGGCAGAGGAAAATATTACGATCATGGAAGCTGCCGAGAAGAACGGGATCCCGATCCCGAAGCTCTGCTATTTAAAGGGGATCAACGAGATCGCGGCCTGCAGAGTCTGTGTTGTGGAGCTGGAAGGAAAGGAAAAACTGATCACTTCCTGCAACAACCTCGTGAAGGAAGGCATGGTCATCCATACGAACAGCCCGAAGGTCCGGAATCACAGAAGAAATACGGTCCAGCTGCTGCTGTCCCAGCATGATAACCGCTGCGTGGTCTGTCCGAGAAACGGAAACTGTGGTCTGCAGCAGGTGGCATATGATCTGAATATTCTGGAAATCCCGTTTAAGCAGGAACCGGAATATCAGCCGTGGGATAAGAATTTCCCGCTGGTCCGTAATTCCGCGAAGTGCATCAAGTGCATGCGCTGTGTTCAGGTCTGTGATAAGATCCAGGGACTCGGGATCTGGGATGTGGAAGGAACCGGTTCCAGAACGACCGTGAATGTCGCAGGACATAAGACGATCGGGGAAGCGAACTGCGCTCTCTGCGGTCAGTGTATCACCCACTGTCCGGTCGGCGCCCTCTCGGAGCGCGACGATACGGAAAAAGTCTGGGAAGCGATCGAAAATAAAGAGAAGATCGTTGTGGCGCAGGTTGCCCCGGCGGTACGCACGGCCTGGGGCGAGGAACTTGGACTCTCCGGCGCGGACGCTCCGGTCGGAAAGATCTTCGACGCATTAAAGAGAATGGGCGTCGATTACGCGTTTGATACGGTATTTTCTGCGGACCTCACGATCATGGAGGAGAGCACGGAGTTTATCAGCCGTTTCACAAGCGGCGAACTGAAAGACCGTCCGATGTTCACCTCATGCTGCCCTGGCTGGGTTCGATTTGCGAAGAGCCAGTTTCCGTATATGGTGAACTACCTCTCCACGGCGAAATCCCCGCAGCAGATGTTCGGTGCGGTCATGAAGACATATTTTACGGAAAAACTCGGAGTTTCTCCGGATCAGATCTTTACGCTCTCCATCATGCCGTGCGTGGCAAAGAAAGGCGAGCGTGAGATGGACCTGTTCTACGGGGAGTATGCCGGACATGACGTCGATGCGGTCCTCACGACGAGAGAACTCGTGAAGATGATCCGCTCCGCCCATATCCGTCCGGATACACTGGTCGAGATCCCGGGCGACAGCCCGATGCATGCGGGAACCGGCGCCGGTGTGATCTTCGGTGCGACCGGCGGCGTTATGGAAGCGGCCCTGCGCACCGCATATTTCACCTTAAAGGGCGAGAACCCGCCTGCAGACGCGTTCCGTGCGGTCCGCAGTGAAGGATTCCAGGAAAACGCAGGAGTCCAGGAAGCGGAGTTTGAGATCGGAGACATTAAGCTTCGCACGGCGGCAGTCAGCGGCCTTGGAAATACACGGAGACTGCTGCAGCAGATCGAGCGCGGGGAAGTCCACTACGACTTTGTCGAAGTCATGGCATGCCCGGGCGGCTGCGTCGGCGGCGGCGGGCCGCCGATCCACGACGGCGAGGAGCGGGCGTTTGCGCGCGGAAAGAAATTATACGAACTGGATGCGGAATCAGAACTCCGGTATTCGCATGAAAACCCGGATATCAAGGAAATCTACAGCGATTTCTTCGGAAAACCGATGTCCCACAAGGCACATATGCTGCTGCATACGGAGCACTGGAAAAATCAGTAAGGGAATTGTTTAACTAACAACAGCAAGGATTCCCCCACTTACACGAAGCAAATCACAGTCAGTCTACGTGAAATTATCGACTGTGGATTGAAACAAGAAATAAAAAGAAAGCCCTCCGGCTTCACCAACGGAATGTAAGGTGAAGGCCGGAGGGCTTTTTTATAGGAAAATCCTTTGGAACTTCTGTTCTATTTTCCCCACTCCTGCAGCGCTTTTGCGACCTTCGCGTATTTCCGGTCCGGGATTGGAAGAACGGTGCCGTCGGTCAGGGTGAGCTCGAAGCGGCGGATGGACTGGACAAACAATGGATTTACAATGAAACTTGCATGGATCCTCAAGAAGATGGATCCATATTGTTTCTCCAGTTTTGAAAGAGAATCGACGGAGTCAAAGGTGCTGGTCAGAGTGTGGACCACCGTGTACGGGGAGCGGGTTCCGGTCTCGATATAGAGAATGGAGTTCGCAACGAGAAAGTGGCAGACGTGATTCTGCCCATTGATCGTGATGCGCTGTCCGGTGACCGGACTGACCGTCACGGGAACCTTCATCTCATCGTAGTGGACCGGATAGATCTTATCGCGCTCATCGTAAGGGAACGCGTTGGAGATATGGACCACGGCGATCTTCGGGACCATAACAGATTTTCCGTCGGGTCCGGTCACCTTTTTATCGCGCCAGGTATAGTGAAGTCTCTGGTCATGGACCGTCATCGCTCCGCTCGGATAGTACGTGTATACAAGATATGTCAGAATGATCTCGCAGGCATGCGGGCCGCAGGAAAACGGTGTGGCTGAGATATTGCTCATCGTGAAGGTCAGATGATGTGTTCCGTCTTCCTGGGCGAAAGCGGCGAGGATCGTTGCTTTCCCCTGCATCCACTGGTTTTCGGCAGGACCGATCCAGAGAAGATCGTCGTCTGCGGCATCGAAGAATGGCTGCAGGTGGTTTTCGTAGTATTCGGTGATGATGTGGACGGATTGCCGGATCTGTGCGGAAATATTCATAAATTCCTCCAATAACGGGACTGAGTCCAAAATATGTGCTCAATTTTATCATGTGAAGTTCCAAAAAACAATTGATTTTCATGGAAAAATAAAGAAAAAATGTGAAATATGATGTATTTGATACATGAAAACATGTATTCCACCACATCAAATTGAAGCGTGAAAGTGCGGATGATAAAATTTATCTTATCTACAATTATTTACATCTCGTGCAAAAAAATGACATCTTGTGCAGGACGCATTGACGAAGAATATCGAACATGTAAAAATGAAAAAAACAAGCAGGCAGATTTCCGGGAGAGGAGGTGCGGGAATGAAGACGGCAGAAATTCTGGAAAAAACAAAAACATTTCAGGCGGCAGAAGCGGATATTTTAAACAATATCGGAAAAATTACGCAGGTGGATATGCCGATGGAGTACGGGAGAGTATGCCTGTCGGAACAGGTCAGGAAACATGCGGAGCTTTCTTTTGATCTGAGCCATGAAGTCGATACCGTCGAAGAATTTATCCGCTGGATGGATGAAAGCATTGGAAATGAGCGTTCATCGGTCAATATGAAAGATCTGTATGAGCTCGCATCTGCAGAAACGCTTCTTCCGGAAATCAAGCGCTATCTGACGACGGAAATAGAGAACCGCCTCGCAGCCGGAACCGGTAATGGAAAACTGGTGTCGATCTCCGGGATCGCGTATCTGAACTCCCGCGAGGTCATGTTTTTTGCGGGCCGTCTGCTGGAAAAAATGGCGAAGAGCCTGCGGGTAGTTGTCTGGCTGGACTCAAAAGAGCAGGGCAACTTATCTGAGAACCGTTTGAGAGAAATGTTCTGCGGAGAGATCTTCCGGATCCGGCTCAGTATGAGGTTGTGGAGGACAGGGACAGCTTTGATTATATTTATTCCGGGGAGGAGATGCGTCTTCTTCCCGGAAGGAAATATTCAAAAATGAAAAACAGGATCTCCAGATTCCAGAGAGACTATGGAGACCGGGTAGAGTTTGTTCTTCTTGGACCGGAGGATGAACCGGAGATTTTACAGTTTCTGGATCGCTGGTCATCGAAAAAGGAAAGTGATGATGCTCTGAACCGGTTGGACAGTGAGGAGACCGGGATACGGGAAGCAATCCGATTCTGCAGGGAAGCGGAGATCACGATTGCCGGTGTTCGTGTGAACGGGATTCTGGAGGCATTTTCCATGGGAACGGAGTGTAAGGAGACCGATATGACGGTGACACATGTGGAAAAGGCAGATACTGAGCTTCGCGGTCTGTACAATTATCTGGAAAAAGAGTTTTTGCTCCATTCATATCCGGAGACAGGACTGGTGAACCGGGAAGATGATATGGGACTGGAAAATCTGAGACGGACGAAAGAGAGTATGCATCCGGTACGGATGGAGAAGAAATATACGATCCTGGAGCGGGAGAGAAATTAAAGTTTGTTAAAAAATATACAGACAAATTCAGAAAAAGCATACATATGACACATAAAACCCTGTATTTAATGGAATTGATTGCATCATATGAAGAAATATGGTAAGCTATGGAGTATGAAATTCCGTACAACCGAATGGATGCTGGAGATAATGCGAAAGCATGATCCGGGGAAATGTACGGACGGTACTTAGGGGGTACCTGCCGGAGTATGAAAAGGTGAGTATATCACATAAAAACTGCCGTCAGCAGAGACGTTCCGGGAGATCAGAGAGATCTCATCCGGGATCGTGTCTGGTGGCGGCAGTTTTTACTTACCGGCGAGTTCTTGTGAAACTTCCCGGCAAATAAAAGGGGCCGAAATCCTGCTCATGTGTGGCAGCAGGATCTTTTTATAATGTGGCCAAGTTCAGCCTTGCGCAGACAAGGTAAAGCTGATAAAATGGAAAAACCGGGGGACTGAAAAATCCCCCTTAAGTGCGTTGCAGAAAGAAACGAATGAAAGAATGGTAACTGCGAAGATATGGAACAGTTACGAACAGCGATAAAAACTTACTGCCGCGGAGAGCGGAGAAAAAAAGGAGATAAAAATGTTAATAATTGCAGGTCTCGGAAACCCGGGAAAGGAATATGAAAATACAAGACACAATGCAGGTTTTATGGTGATGGATGCTCTGGCGGAGAAGATCGGGGCGGACATCTCTGAGAAGAAGCACAAGGCGCTCTGCGGAAAAGGCGTGATCGGCGGGGAGAAAGTGATCCTCATGAAGCCGCAGACGTATATGAACTCCAGTGGGGAGAGTATCCGCGCGGCGGCCGATTATTATAAGGTGGATCCGGAAGATATCCTGATCGTGTACGATGATATCAGTCTGGCTCCGGGTCAGTTAAGGATCCGCGCAAAGGGAAGTGCCGGCGGTCACAACGGAATCAAGAGCATCATCGCACATCTCGGAACCCAGGAATTCCCGCGCGTGAAGGTCGGAGTCGGTGAGAAACCGGCGAGAATGGATCTTGCAGATTATGTGCTCGGACACTTCTCAAAGGAAGAGCAGGCGACGATGGATGACGCCGTGAAGGAAGCGGCCGACGCAGTCTGCGAGATCGTGAATGTCGGAATCGCGCAGGCGATGAATGATCATAACCGGAAGAAAGAAGAAAAATAAAAGAAGTATTGGCAAAATTTTGCCGCAGTGTGCGTGCGGAGAATGCCTATGCACACTAACTGGAATAGAATCAGAAATGATCGGACAGGAAACGAATAAAAATAGGAGGAACCATGGCTGAAGTTTTTGCAAATCCGCTCGCGGAGCTGGCGGAGTATACCGATATGAAACAGGATATGGATAAAGGAAAAGGTCCGATCCAGGTCAGCGGCGTGACGGATTCCCAGAAAGTTCATGTCATGCATGAACTCTCGAAGGAACATCCGTGGCGCCTTGTCGTGACGTACGATGACAACCGGGCGAAGGAAATCTATGATGATTTCAGCTATTTTGAGCCGAATACCTGGCTGTACCCGGCGAGAGACCTCCTGTTTTACAGCTCTGATATCCACGGAAATCTCCTGACGAGACAGCGGATGCAGGTATTTAAACATCTTTTGGAGGATGAAGGCGGAGTTGTCGTAACGACCGTGGACGGACTCATGGATCATCTTCTGCCGCTTTCCATGATCAGGGAGAGCTGCCTGAACATCATGGCGGGACAGACGCTCGATATCGAGGAGATCAAGACACAGCTCACGAACATGGGCTATGAGCGGATGGGACAGGTCGATGGAATGGGACAGTTTTCTGTCCGCGGCGGAATTCTGGATGTGTTCCCACTGACGGAGGAGGTCCCGGTCCGGATCGAGCTCTGGGGAGATGAGGTGGATTCCATCCGCTCCTTTGATGCCGAGAGCCAGCGCTCGATCCAGCAGATGGACGAGGTCACGATTTATCCGGCAGCAGAACTGATCCTCACGAAGGAACATATCGAGGACGGGATCCTGCGCCTGGAAGCGGAGGGAAAGAAGCAGGAAAAGACCTTCCGCGACCAGAAAAAGCCGGAGGAGGCGACGCGGATCAGGCGGGCTGTCGGGGAGCTTGTGGAATCCTTAAAAGAGGGCTTTGATGTCCAGATGCTGGATGCGTATATCAGGTATTTCTGTAAAGATACGGTTTCATTTCTTGACTATATGAAAGAAGTCGGCGCTAAGGTCACTTTGGTGTCTTCTGCGACAGAAACAGGAAAACAGGCGGAAGTGGGAGTTATTGAAACTGAAGCTGAAGAGGCAGGAAAGAAGACAGTAGAATCAGGCGGGAACGTAGATCAGAGTGATACTGGGACAGCTGGGACGAAGACATCAGGAAAGAAAACGGCAAGGGCGGCCGGAAAAACGGCCGAAAAGAAACAGGCATCTGGCCTGGCATTAATTTTAGATGAGCCCCAGCGGATGAAGGAAAAAGCGGAGACCGTCGAGACGGAATTCCGCGAGAGTATGTCCCACCGTCTGGAGCAGGGCTATATCCTGCCGGGGCAGGCGGACCTCCTGTTTTCCTCGAAAACGATCCTGGCGGACGCGCACACGCCGCACACGATCTTCATGACAGGACTCGACCAGAGACTCCCCGGCATGACTCCGAAGGCGAAGTACAGCCTGACCGGAAAGAACTTAAATTCCTACCAGAACAGCTTCGAGATCCTGATCAAGGACCTGACGAGATGGAAGAAGGACGGATATCGCGTTGTCCTCCTCTCCGCGTCAAGGACCAGAGCGAGCCGCCTCGCAGGAGATTTAAGGGAGTATGACCTGCGGGCATTCTGTCCGGAAGACCCGGGACAGCCGGTCGCTCCGGGGGAGATCATGGTTACCTACGGAAAACTCCATAAGGGCTTTGAGTACCCGCTGATCAAGTTCGTCGTCATCACTGAGGGCGACATGTTCGGCGTGGAAAAGCGGAAGAAAAAGCGAAAAAAATATAATTACGAAGGAAAGAAGATCAGCAGCTTCTCCGAACTCTCTGTCGGCGACTACGTGGTGCATGAGAGTCATGGTCTCGGCATCTATAAGGGAATCGAGAAGATTGAGCAGGACCATGTCATCAAAGACTACATCAAGGTCGAGTACGGGGATGGCGGAAACCTCTATCTCCCGGCGACCCGTCTGGAGGGGATCCAGAAGTATGCGGGGGCTGACGCGAAGGTCCCGAAGTTAAACAAGCTCGGCGGGACCGAGTGGACGAAGACGAAGACGAAGGTCCGCACGGCAGTCCGCGAGATCGCGAAGGAGCTCGTGCAGCTCTATGCGGCGAGACAGGATGCGGAAGGATTCCAGTACGGGCCGGATACGGTGTGGCAGAAGGAATTCGAGGAGATGTTCCCCTATGATGAGACGGACGATCAGCTCACTGCGATCGACGATACGAAGCGGGACATGGAGAGCAAGAAGATCATGGACCGCCTGATCTGCGGGGATGTGGGATACGGAAAGACGGAGATCGCACTCCGCGCGGCGTTCAAGGCGGTGCAGGAAGGAAAACAGGTCGTGTACCTGGTCCCGACAACGATCCTGGCGCAGCAGATCTACAATACGTTCGTCCAGAGAATGAAGGATTTCCCGGTCCGCGTGGACATGATGTCGCGGTTCCGGACGCCCGGAGAGATGAAAAAGACGATCGAAGGTGTGAAAAAAGGATATGTGGACATCGTGGTCGGCACGCACCGGGTGCTTTCCAAGGATGTGCAGTTCAAGAGTCTGGGACTTCTGATCGTCGATGAGGAGCAGCGGTTCGGCGTGACACACAAGGAGAAGATCAAGCAGATGAAGCAGAACGTGGATGTTCTGACTCTGACGGCGACGCCGATCCCGAGAACGCTGCACATGAGTCTCATCGGGATCCGCGATATGAGTGTTCTCGAGGAGCCGCCGGTGGACCGTGTTCCGATCCAGACGTACGTCATGGAGTACAACGACGAAATGATCCGCGAGGCGATCCACAGAGAGTTAGGACGCGGCGGGCAGGTGTACTATGTATACAATCGTGTCAACAACATCGACGAGGTGGCAAACCATGTGGCGTCGCTCGTTCCGGAGGCAAATGTGGCATTCGCCCATGGTCAGATGAATGAGCACCAGCTCGAGAAGATCATGCTGGATTTCATCAACGGTGATATCGATGTGCTCGTCTCCACGACGATCATCGAGACGGGACTCGATATCCCGAATGCCAACACGATGATCATTCAGGATGCGGACCGGCTGGGCCTCTCCCAGCTCTACCAGATCCGCGGGCGGATCGGGCGTTCGAACCGGACCTCGTACGCGTTCCTCATGTACAAGCGCGATAAGATGTTAAAAGAAGATGCGGAAAAGCGTCTCCAGGCGATCCGCGAGTTCACGGAGCTCGGTTCCGGCATCAAGATCGCGATGCGGGACCTTGAGATCCGCGGTGCGGGAAACATCCTCGGTGCGGAGCAGCACGGACACATGGAGGCGGTCGGATACGACCTCTACTGCAAGATGCTCAATGAGGCAGTCATCGCTCTGAAGGGCGGACAGGAGGAAGAGGAGACGTTTGAGACGGTCGTGGACTGCGATATCGACGCGTTTATTCCGGATGGATATATCAAGAATGAGTATCTGAAACTGGATGTTTATAAGAGAATTTCCGCCATCGAGACGGACGACGAGTACATGGATATGCAGGATGAACTGATCGACCGCTTCGGCGATATCCCGAAATCCGTGGACAATCTGCTCCGGGTTGCGGAATTAAAAGCCATGGCGCACCGGGCATATGTGACCGAGGTAGACATCAACACCCAGGAGATCCGCATCGAGCTCTACCCGAAGGCAAAGCTCGATGTCACCGGGATCCCGGCCCTCATCGCCGAGTACAAGACCGCTCTTCGCTTCGCACAGGGCGAAAAGCCAGTGTTATTCTATCAGGATAAGGGAAAGAAGCATAAGGATTGCGAGCCGATGATGGAGAAGGCGAAGGAATTGCTTGGGAAGCTGGGGGAACTGGCTGAGAGCAGGAAATAAAAGCATATGATATTAATAGCGCATTATACATAAGCAGGAAAATGAATGTAATGCGCTATTTTTATGGATAAATCCTCTTTATGTTACGGGACAGGTTAGTGTATAATATAAATGTAAGCGAACAATTTGACGAGTATGATCTAAAAGAGGTGTTTCAATTTGAAAAAGCAATCAAGTTCAGATATATTATTAAATGAAAAATGTGATAAGAGAAAAGAAATTGAAAGCATCATAGGAAAATTGAAATATAGTGAATTATCAATAAATGAAATTCCATTTGAATATCAACAGAATATGGATATTATTAGAGAAGAAAGAAAACTCAATTTAAGAAGATCTGGTAGACGCGGATTTGATGTTATTAGACAAGTGTTCTTTGTCGAAGAATGGGAAAATACAGGCGACAATGGAGATGAACTTCATCAAGATGAAAAATTGTTTGGTTCATTTGAAGAATTTTATAACTTTTTAGATGGTGATGTGTACGATAACGCTTGTTACTATCAATATAAATTTCCGAAAGATATTTTGAAGAAATATCACTTAAATATAGAAAAACTAAAAAGTAAGATATGCTTTCAAACTGAAACGATTGATGATTATGCGGAGCTTGTATTACAAAGAGATATTGATGAATATAACAGATGTGAAAAAAATAAAAGAGAAGTTAAACAATGGATAAATACCTTCAATGATTGCACTAATTACGATGAGTTGAAAGTTGTATGTAAAGAATATGAAAAAACAGCATTGTCTCAGAACCTGTTGATTTACTTTTTCTTTTATCAATATGCTTATTGCAACCAATATAGTAAGTCAAAAATGAGAATACTTATGAAGTATTTATCGGATGACTGTTATATTGATTTTAATACAGTTCAAGGATTATGCTTTATTTTTGACCCTAAGGATGTGATTGCAGAATATAATTATTCTCAGGGTACGGAAGTCACTAATGCAAAACATAAAAAGCAATTAAAAGAATTTGTAAAAGATATCAATGATAATAACAT
>OBWK01000166.1_pt1 | contig 50772 bp, 41 predicted proteins | sample 1495251 | NCBI WGS metagenome assembly OBWK01 (sample SAMEA2580065, study PRJEB22360) | human gut metagenome | biome: human gut; feature: human-associated habitat; material: faeces | place: Denmark | collected 2008/2010 | reverse complement strand
CGAAGACCCTGCTCCATAGCTACCGGATGGATAAGCTCGATTGTCATCTCAACGTTGTCGCCCGGCATGCACATCTCTGTACCTTCCGGAAGCTCGCAAACGCCTGTAACGTCTGTTGTTCTGAAGTAGAACTGCGGACGATAGTTGTTGAAGAACGGTGTATGACGGCCACCCTCGTCTTTAGTAAGAACGTAAACCTGAGCTGTGAATTTCTTGTGGCAGGTTACGGAACCCGGTTTAACAAGACACTGACCTCTCTGGATCTCTGTTCTCTGAACGCCACGAAGAAGAGCACCGATGTTATCACCAGCCTGAGCCTGGTCAAGGAGCTTACGGAACATCTCGATACCAGTTACAACTGTCTTACGAGTCTCCTCGTGAATACCAACGATCTCAACCTCATCGTTGAGTTTAAGAGTACCACGCTCTACACGGCCTGTAGCAACTGTACCACGACCTGTGATTGTGAATACATCCTCGATCGGCATAAGGAACGGCTTATCTGTGTCACGAACCGGATCCGGAATGTAGCTATCTACAGCGTCCATAAGTTCCATGATCTTGTCGCCCCACTCACCGTTCGGATCCTCAAGAGCCTTAAGAGCGGAACCCTGGATGATCGGAGTGTCATCGCCCGGGAACTCGTACTCGTTAAGAAGGTCTCTGATCTCCATCTCTACGAGCTCAAGAAGCTCCGGATCGTCAACCATATCGCACTTGTTCATGAATACTACGATGTACGGTACGCCTACCTGACGGGAAAGCAGGATGTGCTCTCTTGTCTGAGCCATAACACCATCAGTAGCAGCTACAACGAGGATAGCACCATCCATCTGAGCAGCACCAGTGATCATGTTCTTTACATAGTCAGCATGGCCTGGGCAGTCAACGTGTGCATAGTGTCTCTTTTCTGTCTGATACTCAACGTGAGCTGTAGAGATTGTGATTCCACGCTCTCTCTCTTCCGGAGCTTTATCGATATCTTCAAAGTTCTCAGCTGTGTTACCTGCAACTCTTGCTGCAAGAACTTTTGTGATTGCTGCTGTTAATGTTGTTTTACCATGGTCAACGTGTCCAATGGTACCAATGTTACAATGCGGTTTGGTTCTTTCAAACTTAGCTTTTGCCATTTTAAAACGTCCTCCTTAATTTGCGCCCATTGGGCTATTATATTTAACTTAGGCTGAATACTATTATATTCTATTCGAAAAAGTTTTTCAAGCCTATTCTTGCCTAATACAAAGGGAAACTGCGATTATTTCGCAGCGCCCTTTCTCTCAGCGATGATCTTCTCCTGAACGCTCTTCGGTACCTGCTCGTACTTCTCGAAGAACATGGAGTAGTTACCACGACCCTGTGTTCTGGAACGAAGGTCTGTGGAGTAGCCGAACATCTCAGCAAGCGGAACATATGCCTTAACCATCTTGCCGCCGCCGATATCTTCCATACCCTCGATACGTCCACGACGTGCGTTAATGTCACCGATAACGTCGCCCATGTACTCCTCAGGCATTGTAACCTCAACCTTCATGATCGGCTCAAGAAGTACCGGGTTACCTTTCGCCATAGCATCCTTGAATGCCATGGATCCGGCAATGTGGAATGCCATCTCGGAAGAGTCGACCTCATGGTAAGATCCGTCGTATACATCTGCAGCTACGCCGAGTACCGGGAATCCGCCAAGGATACCAGCCTTTGTAGCCTCCTCGATACCTTCGCCGACAGCCGGGATGTATTCCTTCGGAATAGCACCGCCGACAACGGAAGAAGTGAACTTGAATGTCTCTTCGCCGTTCGGATCCATCGGTGTGAAGTGTACTTTACAGTGACCGTACTGACCACGACCACCGGACTGCTTCGCGTACTTGCTGTCTACATCAACAGCCTTAGTCATTGTCTCCTTGTAAGCTACCTGCGGAGCACCAACGTTTGCCTCTACCTTGAATTCACGAAGGAGACGGTCAACGATGATCTCGAGGTGAAGCTCACCCATACCGGAGATGATTGTCTGGCCTGTTTCTGTATCTGTATGAACACGGAATGTCGGATCCTCTTCAGCAAGCTTTGCAAGAGCCTCGCCCATCTTATCCTGTCCGGCTTTTGTCTTCGGCTCGATTGCGATATCGATAACCGGCTCTGGGAATACCATGGACTCAAGGATTACCGGATGCTGCTCGTCACAGATTGTATCACCAGTCGTTGTGGACTTGAAGCCAACAGCTGCTGCGATATCACCGGAGTAAACCTTGTCAAGCTCGTGTCTCTTGTTTGCATGCATCTGAAGAATACGGCCAACACGCTCTTTTTTGTCTTTTGTTGCATTTAATACGTAGGAACCGGAATTCATTGTACCGGAGTAAACACGGAAGAATGCAAGTTTACCTACGAACGGGTCTGTCATGATCTTGAATGCAAGTGCGGAGAACGGCTCATCATCGGAAGAATGACGAACAACCTCGTTGCCCTCAAGGTCAACACCTTTGATCGGCGGGATGTCAAGCGGAGACGGCATGTACTCGATGATCGCATCAAGGAGTTTCTGTACGCCCTTGTTTCTGTATGCTGTACCGCAGCATACCGGAACTGCATCACACTCACATGTAGCTTTACGAAGAACCTTCTTCATCTCGTCAACGGTCGGCTCTTCACCCTCAAGATACTGCATCATGAGGTCATCATCAAGCTCGCAGATCTTCTCAACGAGCTCGCTGTGGTAAAGCTCTGCATCATCCTTCATATCTTCCGGAATGTCTGTTACGGAGATATCATCACCCTTTTCATCGTTGTAGATGTAAGCCTGCATTTCGAAGAGGTCGATGATTCCCTTGAACTCGTCTTCCTTACCGATCGGGAGCTGAATGCAGATTGCATTCTTGCCAAGTCTGTTGCGGATCTGATCTACACAAGCGTAGAAGTTTGCACCAAGGATATCCATCTTGTTGACGAATGCTATTCTCGGTACATTGTAGGTATCAGCCTGACGCCATACATTCTCAGACTGCGGCTCTACACCACCCTTTGCACAGAAAACGCCGACAGCGCCATCAAGTACACGGAGGGAACGCTCAACCTCAACAGTGAAGTCTACGTGGCCTGGTGTATCGATGATGTTGATACGGTGCTCAAGTGCGCCAGCCTTCGGCTTTGTCTTTTCCTGGAGTGTCCAGTGACAAGTCGTAGCTGCGGATGTGATTGTGATACCTCTCTCCTGCTCCTGCTCCATCCAGTCCATGGTAGCTGTACCTTCGTGAGTATCACCGATCTTATAGTTAATACCAGTATAATAAAGGATACGCTCTGTCGTTGTTGTTTTACCAGCATCGATATGAGCCATGATTCCGATATTTCTGGTTCTCTCTAACGGATATTCTCTTCCAGCCAAGGATTTTTCCTCCTATTAGAATCTGTAGTGAGCAAATGCCTTGTTAGCCTCAGCCATCTTATGCATTTCCTCTTTCTTCTTTACAGATGCGCCAGTGTTGTTAGCTGCATCCATAATCTCGTTTGCAAGTCTCTCTACCTGGGTCTTCTCGCTTCTCTTACGGGAATAGAGAGTGATCCAGCGAAGGCCTAATGCCTGTCTTCTCTCCGGCTTAACCTCGATCGGTACCTGGTATGTTGCACCACCGATACGTTTTGCCTTAACTTCGAGAACCGGCATGATGTTGTTCATAGCCTCTTCGAATACTTCTACAGCGTCCTTACCGGTCTTCTCAGCGACCTCTTCGAAAGCGCCGTAAACAATCTTCTGAGCAACGCCCCTCTTACCATCAAGCATGATGTTGTTGATCAGCTTGGTTACAACTTTGTTGCTGTAAAGCGGGTCTGCTAATACGTCTCTTTTCTGAGTATGTCCTTTACGTGGCACGTTACTTCCCTCCTTAATTATAAAAATTATATCATCGGTACTCACATGTTTCCATAAAATGTGTTCGCGCGCGGTTTTCTATCTATTTCCTGCAACCACAGGTCAAATACCACCGGCACTAATATGCGTTATCTGCATTCACTTTATTCCTGTTAGTGATCCCTCTTGCGGTTGTTCAAGCTATTGACCGTTCTGCTTGAGACGGAATACTTGAACTCCGCTGCGCTACATTTGAGTAGCAGTTATTACTTTGTAATAACCTTATTTTTTATCTTTCGGTCTCTTTGCGCCGTACTTGGAGCGAGCCTGTCTTCTGTTGGCAACGCCTGCAGTATCAAGAGTACCTCTGATGATGTGGTATCTGGTACCCGGAAGGTCCTTAACACGACCACCACGGATCAGAACAACGGAGTGCTCCTGAAGGTTATGTCCCTCACCCGGGATATAGCTTGTTACTTCAATACCGTTGGAAAGACGTACTCTGGCAATCTTTCTAAGAGCGGAGTTCGGCTTCTTAGGAGTTGCAGTCTTAACAGCTGTGCATACACCTCTCTTCTGCGGAGCAGATGTATCTGTGGCTTTCTTATGAAGGGAATTGTATCCTTTCTGGAGTGCCGGAGCTGTAGATTTCTTTACAGCAGTCTCTCTACCTTTTCTTACTAACTGGTTAAATGTTGGCATTCTTTTCACCTCCTGTGATATTGACTGTTGGTTGCTGCTTTCAGCCTTTATGCGCACAAAAAAAACGGGACGTACCCGATGCACGCCCCATTATTATATACAGAGATTTTCCGCATGTCAAGGTGAAACCTTAAATTTTCTTTGAAAATACGGCATTTTCCGACCATGACACGCCTGGATGAGTTGTCTCATTTTTAACCTTTGTGATTTTTGCTGTTTTTGTCTGTTTTCCAAGCGGATTTTCCATCATTTTTATCTCTCGGGATCATCCGTTTCCTGCCCCATTCCACAGCCGCACATCCCGGGCATGCGCCTGTGTTGTCAGGTACCGCATCCATGGTCCAGTACCATGCTGCCGTTCACAGTATTTTCTTACTATTATTTTTCTCCCAGGCAGAACATGTCCACCGTCACATCTGCAAGGAGATTTCCTTTCTCATCTGTCACCTCACTCCGCACGATCGTGATCGTACGGCCACGGCGGACCAGGATCCCCTTCGCATGGACAGTCCCCTCCGATACGTTCCGGATAAAATTCACATGTGCGCTCTGAGTCACATACTTCTTTCCATCTGCTCTCGCCGTCAGTCCCGTGACCACATCTGCGAGTGCGTAGAGCATTCCGCCATGTACCATTCCCATCAGGTTTGTGACGCCATGTGTGATCTTCATGCTGATCTCACTGCACTCCGGTGAGATCTTTTCGATCTTCATATTCGTATATTCCATAAAGGGATTATTTTTTACATATTCGTCCGGATCGATCCCGTACTGTATCTTTTCACTCATTTCTGCCTCCTGAAATTCTGTCATAACGTGCTGCGCAGTTTTCTGCTGTCATGAAACACGCATGTTCACCTGCTGTCTCCGACTGCATTTTATCATATGTAGTTCTTCCATGCAAGAACCGGAGAGGAGATCCGGCTGCAGATCTCCTCTCCGGGCATTCTCAATCATCGACTGCCAGAAGACCTGCAGTCCGAAGGCTTGCCATCAGGGCATTCAGCTGAGCTACCACATCTTCCGTGCTCGTCGCGTCCGCGACCGGAGCTGCCGCTGTCACGGTTCCTGCCGGGCCTGTTGGACCAGTTGCTCCCGTTGGGCCTGTCGCCCCTGTTGGGCCTGCCGAGCCGGTTGCTCCAGTCGGTCCTGTCGGGCCTACCGCTCCGGTTGCTCCTGTCGGACCCGTCGCTCCCACCGGACCCTGCGCTCCTGTCGCTCCAGCCGGACCTGCTGCTCCGGTTGCTCCGGTTGGACCCTGCGCTCCTGCCTCTCCAGCTGGGCCTGCCGGGCCTACTGCTCCGGTTGCTCCGGTTGGACCAGTCGCTCCCACCGGACCTTGCGCTCCTGTCGCTCCCACCGGGCCCTGCGCCCCTGTCGGACCAATCGGCCCCTGCGCACCGTCATATCCAGGAAATCCCTGCGGACCGGTCGGTCCCTGTGGCCCTATCGGCCCCATCGGACCCGGGCATCCCTGCGGACCTCTCGGCCCCATCGGACCTCTGCAGCAGCAGTTTCCACCCGGCCGTCCGCAGTTTCCGCCGCATCCCGCGCCCTGGCATCCATTTTCACAGCGATTTCGCTCCCCTATACAACCGGCATCACGATAAGGATCGTAATCCATATTTCTCATATCTGAATCTCCTTCTCCTTATTTTTCACGAATATTCCGTAACCGGATATCCGTTTACTATACTTTATGCTGCCCGTCCATATTCGTTCCTGCTCTCTTTATCGCTCCATCCGCGGCCTTGATCCTGCCGCAGCATTTTTATTTTCTCATTCCGATCCGTGCAAAATATTCCCGGTTCTTTCTGCACGCTTCCGTTCCCGGATGGCATCGTTCCGCCAGCTCGTTATACCAGCACGCTTTTTTTCTCTCTCCCATCCGGTCATGGCATACGCAAAGCTGGAGATACGGAATATATCCGCGGTATTCCGGCATGATAAATCCTTCCTCCCCGGCCAATCTTCCTGTTTTCAGTGCCTGGCGGTACCAGAATTCCGCATCCGCATACCGCTTTCCGGAAAAGAACCACCATCCAAGATCACAGCAGAGTTCCGGTCCCGGAATTCCTTCCCGCAGACCCATGAGCAGAAAAGAAAGTGCCTCATCCCGCTTTCCCAGCTGATACATGCAAAATGCCCCGTGCCTGCACGCGTCTATCCGGTCGATGTGCCAGCCGTCAGACCTTTCCAGATAAGTCAAAAACACACCGGCCGCCTCTTTATATCGTTTATGGTAATACAGTTCCTTTCCATAATAATAGTGTTCACGCGCAGTCAGACCCGCGTTTTTTCCCTTCTCCCGTATCATCTTTTCAAAGATCCTGAGATTGCGGTCCGGATCTCCCGTCCCGATCTTCCGATGTTCGATCAGAATATCTTCCCGCACTGTCTTTCCAAACGGTTCGATCACCTCATGGATCCGCCCTTTCCATACCGCTCTTTCGCATCTTCTCAGAAGACGTTCCCGATAAAAGAAAAATGACGGACTTCCGCTTCCGTCATATCCAACCGCATATTTCATCATCACCACGTCCGGTTTCTCCTGATCCAGACGCATTTTTAGTTTCATCAGTTTCTTTTGCTCTTCTTCCGTGATCACATCATCCGCATCCAGCCAGAAAAGATAGTCTCCCGTTCCTTTCTGAAACGCAAAATTCCTCGCCGCCGCAAAATCATCGATCCAGGGAAAATCATAGATCTGATCCGTAAACAATGACGCGATTTCCTTTGTTTTGTCGTTTGAACCGGTATCGACAATGATGATCTCATCCGCAAAATCTTTCACACAGGAAAGGCATCTTCCAAGGACCTGTTCTTCATTGCGGACGATCATGCATAAACTGACAGAAGCCATACATTCCCTCTGTTGTCCCTTTTTATCAATATATGAGATCCTGTAAAATCTGTCCGAATATTTCATATTTTATACCGGCAGCTCTCTTAAAGTTCTCTCATGTTGTGTGAATCCATTGTGTGAATCCATCTGCCCCCGGCGCACCGTATATAAACAGGCGCTGCCTGGATCCATAAGGATTCAAAGGCAGCGCCCGTTTTCTCCGGCATTATTTCCGGCATTCACTCTTCATTTGTATTTATTGCAGGTTTGTCCCGTCTGCCGTCTATCCGCAGAGCCCAGACTGATGTACCGTTTTTACTCCTGCTCCTCACCTGTCAGATCCAGAAGATTCAGCTCCTCAAATCCGTCTGTGGACGGGAGTTCAAAGAGAACTTCCTTACCCGGATTCTTGCAGTCCATGTTCATGTCGATCTTGTAGTTCATCACATCGACCTCAGATGTCTCCATATCTGTAATGTTCATTGTAACATCCATGAAGATCTTCATGTTCTCGTAGTAGCCATCTTTGTTGATCGTCATCTCGCCGTTTGCCTCGTTGACCTTCATGTCCATGCCAACACCGAGAGTCGCATATGTCTCTGCTGTCGCACCGGTGATCGCCTGGATCACTTCATTGATCTTATCTTCGTTGATGTTGTAGGCAAGTTTCTTTGTATCGCCGTTCTGATACATTCTTAGACCTTTGATCACATCTGTACCCAGGTTCATATCGAGCTGGGTCGCCTGCTTTGCAGCATCTTCCAAAGACATCGGCTGCTTATATTTAATTCCCATCATGTCCACATACATGTTGCCGCCCGTATAGAACATCTCGATCGGCACCTCTGTTCCCAGTGTATTGGATGTTCCGTCGCAGAGGAATTCGATGTTTCCGTCTTCCGTCTCCCTCATCTTGATGTTCATGTCCATAGTCATATCCAGAGTTTCATCAAGATAAGATGTTGTAATCCGGTAGTTCACATCGATATTTTCGCTCTTGAGCGTTTCATTTAACTGCTGCGCTTCCTCGTAAACTTCCATGGCCTCCGGATCATTCTCTTCCACATCAGTCGGAACCGACTTCACCTGGGTTACACTGTTTACGCTCCACGCGCCATTCTTGTCGATCTCATAACCGTCCGCACGACCGTAATCAGTCATCGCATATCCGGTATTTCCGAAATAATAGCACTGTGCCCAGCCGTCATGATCACCATCCAGCCAGTACCAGCCGTTTCTACAGTAGGAACCGTCATCATTCTGGTATTTCCAGCCGTTCATGTCTTCCTGCCACTCACCCGCAAATGCAGGGAACGAGAGTGCCATTGCAAGCGGCATCGCAGCTGTCAGGACCATTTTCCACTTTTTCATAAGAGAGACCTCCTTGTTTTTACCGTCCGGACGCCTTTCCGGCGCAGGACCTTTTTCGCCTGTATCTTCAGGCAGCATCTATTGACAATATAACAGGTTCCGCTCTCTTCCGCAATTCATTTGTATGTCGGATTTATATTTTTTCCGTAATTCTTCAGGATTCTGTTATCATTTCTTTCCTATTCCGTATACGACTGCTCCGCCTGGATCACCGCATAATAGTTGCTCCACTTCTCTGTGATCAGCTTCGCGATCCCTTTCTTTACTTCCTCGTTTGTCTTTCCATATTGGAACGGAACGGCTGCGTCGAAGATCAGGTTCGTGTGGGTTGGTCCCTGCACCATCCGGAAATCGTGGATCGTGACACCCGGGAAATTTTCCCGGATCATCTCCACGACCTCTTTTTTCGTCTCGTTAATCTTCTCGTCATTGACAACGATCGGGTCCATATGGATCACAGCTTCACAGCCGAGTTTTCTCTTTAATTCTTTCTCGATCCTGTCGATCACATCGTGGATCTCAAAAATATCGCTGTCACCGGATACTTCCCCGTGCAGGGAGATCATGCGTCTTCCCGGGCCGTAGTCATGTACCACAAGATCGTGGATCCCAAGGATCTCCGGATGCGCGAGTACGATGGACTTGATCTCATCGACAAATTCTTTTGACGGTGCCTCTCCGAGGAGTGGATTTAAAGTATCCTTCGCAGCGCCATATCCCGCGTAGAGAACAAAGCATGCAACCAGACATCCGCACCATCCGTCCACGTTGACTCCCGTCGCATACGCGATCCCCATCGAGACCAGGACTGCCGTTGTCGCGATGGAGTCACTCATACTGTCCATCGCTGTCGCCTTCATCGTCTCCGACTGGATCTTCGTTCCCACGGAACGGTTATAGAAGAACATATATGCCTTCACGCAGATAGAGACAATGAGGATTCCGACCGCCAGAGTGCTTGTCTCGACCGGTTCCGGATGAAAGATCTTCCCGACCGATGTCTTTAAGAGCTCAAATCCCATCAGGATGATGATCATGGAAACGCCGAAGCCGGACACATACTCGATCCTACCGTGTCCGAACGGATGGTCCGCATCTGCCTTCATGCCGGAAAATTTGAACCCCACCAGGGAGATAAATGATGATCCTGCATCTGACAGGTTGTTAAACGCATCCGCCGTGATGGCGATCGATCCACTGATCACTCCCGCCAGGTACTTGCCGGCAAACAGGCAGACGTTGAGTGCGATCCCGACGATGCTGCAGAGCATTCCGTAGGCGCGGCGCACATTGCCGTCTCCGACCTGATCTCTGTTTTTTATAAATAAGCTCGATAATATTGTAATCATATAAAACACTCCAATCAGTCTGCACTTTGCATACAGACTATAAAACATAAGCCTGAAATTCAGGTCGAACCATCATAAGATCCGCAAATGAAAGAAATCCTTCCAGATATCCCCTGGTAAAAGTTGCCTGTCTCTAACCTTCTGTATACTCAAACAGCGAGGAAAAACATGATCTCGCATGTTCTCCTCGCGGTTCTTATATGCATCAGCCTATGGGAAAGTTTCTGTTTCCAGGAGCTTCCCCACAATATAAACTTGTCTGTTCTGAAAACCTGCACGATCGCCTGTTTTCATAAAGCTTTACACATTATAATCGATTATTCATCAACTTCCTGTGTGTCATCCTCGTTGAGAATGATCTTCTCAGCCTCTTCAATCGGAGCTTCTGTCTCCTCCTGCGGCTCAGCAGCAGTCTGAACTTCCGGCTCCGGCTTCTTCTCCTCGATCTCGCCGGTGCTGAGCTTGATGTTGCGGTAACGCTTCATACCGGTACCAGCCGGGATGAGCTTACCGATGATAACATTCTCTTTCAGACCGATCAGGTGATCTACTTTGCCGTTGATCGCAGCCTCAGTAAGAACCTTTGTGGTCTCCTGGAAGGATGCAGCGGATAAGAAGGAATCGGTTGCAAGGGATGCCTTTGTGATACCGAGCATGACCTGTTTGCCCTCTGCCGGCTGTTTGCCTGCAGCGATGAGCTCCTCGTTCATCTCGTTGAAATCAAGAACATCCATGGATACGCCCGGAAGAACGTCGGAATCGCCGCTCTCCTCGATACGGATCTTCTTTAACATCTGACGCACGATCATCTCGATATGCTTATCGTTGATCTCTACACCCTGTAAACGGTAAACACGCTGTACCTCACGGATCATGTAATCCTGTACGGCACGAACGCCCTTAACCTTTAACAGGTCGTGCGGGTTGATGCTACCTTCTGTGAGAACGTCACCGGCCTCGAGAACCTGTCCATCCGTAACTTTGATTCTGGAACCATACGGGATCAGATAAGTCTTGGAGTTTCCGGTCTCCGGATCAGTAACGATGATCTCACGTTTCTTCTTGGTATCTTTAATTGTGACAACACCACCAAATTCAGCAATGATCGCAAGTCCCTTCGGGCGTCTTGCCTCGAAAAGCTCCTCGACACGCGGAAGACCCTGTGTGATATCGCCGCCGGCAACACCGCCGGAGTGGAATGTACGCATGGTTAACTGTGTACCCGGCTCACCGATGGACTGTGCGGCAATGATACCAACAGCCTCGCCGACCTGTACCGGCTGACCTGTCGCCATGTTCGCGCCGTAGCACTTGGAGCAAACACCGATATGGCATTTACATGTCAGGACTGTACGGATCTTAACGGTATTTCTGCCGAGCTTCTCAAGAACCTTGATAACGGCTGCGGCACGTTTCGGTGTACACATATGGTTTGCCTTGACAACAACTTCTCCGGTATCCGGATCTGTGATCGTCTCAGCGACATATCTGCCTGTTAATCTCTCCTGGAGAGTCTCGATCGTCTCTTTACCGTCTGTAAAGCCTTCGATCTCCATGTACGGGATCGTTCCTTTTCCTTCGCAGCAGTCTGTCTCACGGATGATGAGATCCTGGGATACATCGACAAGACGTCTTGTCAGGTAACCAGAGTCGGCTGTACGAAGAGCGGTATCGGACATACCTTTTCTCGCACCATGTGCGGAGATGAAGTACTCAAGTACGTCAAGACCTTCACGGAAGTTGGACTTGATCGGGAGTTCGATCGTGTGACCGGTTGTATCCGCCATAAGTCCTCGCATACCAGCAAGCTGCTTGATCTGCTTATCAGAACCACGGGCTCCGGAGTCCGCCATCATGAAGATGTTGTTGTATTTATCAAGACCTGTCAGAAGGTCATGTGTTAACTGGTCATCGGTTGCTTTCCATACATCGATAACTTCTTTGTAACGTTCTTCCTCTGTGATAAGACCACGGCGGAAGTTCTTTGCGATACGGTCAACCGTTGCCTCAGCGTCCGCAAGGAGCTGTTTCTTGGTTGCCGGGACAGTCATATCGGAAATGGATACGGTCATAGCGGCTCTTGTGGAGTACTTGTAACCGATCGCCTTGATATCGTCCAGAGTGATCGCTGTCTGAATCGCTCCGTGTGTATTGATGACTTTCTCGAGGATCTGCTTTAACTGTTTCTTCTTTACGAGGAAATCGATCTCCGGCTTTAACTCGTTGCCCGGGATCGTTCTGTCGACAAATCCAAGGTCCTGCGGGATGATCTCGTTGAAGAGGATACGTCCTACAGTTGTATCAACGATGCCTGTCATCGTTCTTCCGTCCGGAAGTGTCTTTGTCACACGGACTTTGATTCTCGCATGAAGAGTAACGGCTCCGTTCTCATATGCAAGAAGTGCTTCGTTCGGGCTCTTGAAGAACATGCCTTCGCCCTTTGCGCCCGGTCGCTCCTGTGTCAGATAGTAGATACCGAGGACCATATCCTGGGAAGGAACTGCTACCGGACCACCATCGGACGGTTTTAACAGGTTGTTCGGGGAGAGAAGAAGGAAGCGGCACTCTGCCTGTGCTTCCATCGTCAGCGGAAGGTGAACCGCCATCTGGTCTCCATCGAAGTCCGCGTTGAATGCGGTACAAACGAGCGGGTGAAGCTTGATTGCCTTACCTTCTACAAGGATCGGCTCGAACGCCTGAATACCAAGACGGTGAAGAGTAGGGGCACGGTTTAACATAACCGGATGCTCTTTGATTACATCCTCGAGAACATCCCAGACCTCTGTCTGAAGACGCTCGACCATCTTTTTCGCGTTCTTGATGTTGTGTGCAGTTCCGTTTGCAACGAGTTCCTTCATAACGAACGGTTTGAAGAGCTCGATCGCCATCTCTTTCGGAAGACCGCACTGGTAGATCTTAAGTTCCGGTCCAACGACGATAACGGAACGTCCGGAATAGTCAACTCGTTTACCGAGAAGGTTCTGACGGAAACGTCCCTGCTTACCTTTTAACATGTCAGAAAGGGACTTTAACGCACGGTTGCCCGGTCCTGTAACCGGTCTTCCGCGTCTGCCGTTATCGATCAGGGCATCAACAGCCTCCTGGAGCATTCTCTTCTCGTTGCGGACGATGATGTCCGGAGCGCCGAGTTCGAGAAGTCTTGCGAGACGGTTGTTACGGTTGATGATTCTTCTGTATAAGTCGTTTAAGTCGGATGTCGCGAAACGTCCGCCGTCGAGCTGTACCATCGGGCGGATATCCGGCGGGATGACCGGGATCACGTTCATGATCATCCACTCCGGTCTGTTTCCGGAGCTGCGGAATGCATCAACAACCTCAAGGCGCTTGATGATTCTCGCTCTCTTCTGGCCGGAAGCCTCCTGAAGAGCTTTTCTCAGCTCTTCGGAGTCTTTATCCAGATCGATATTCTTTAAAAGTTCCTGGACTGCCTCAGCACCCATTCCTACGCGGAATGTGCCGTAGCCGTACTTTTCAACAGCATCGCGGTACTCTTTCTCGGAAAGGACCTGTTTTAACTGAAGTCCGGTATTGCCGGCATCCAGAACGATATAGGAAGCGAAGTACAGGACTTTCTCGAGGACTCTCGGAGAGATATCCAGGATCAGGCCCATACGGCTCGGAATACCTTTAAAATACCAGATATGGGATACCGGAGCGGCAAGCGCGATGTGTCCGATACGCTCACGGCGGACGCTGGATTTTGTTACCTCAACGCCGCAGCGGTCACAGATAACACCTTTATATCTGATTTTCTTGTATTTACCACAATGACACTCCCAGTCCTTGGTCGGTCCAAAGATTCTCTCACAGTACAGACCGTCTTTCTCCGGCTTTAAGGTTCTGTAGTTGATGGTCTCCGGTTTCTTAACCTCACCATGGGACCATTCCAGAATCTTTTCCGAAGAGGCAAGTCCGATACGGATCGCGTCGAATGTCATCGGCTGATAAGTTTCATTTGTCTCAGGCATGAACGGTACTCCCTTCTAATTATTTGTCGTCATCCTCGGTATAATCGTCATCGACATAGTCGTCTTTGGCACCGTCGTTTGTATAGTCATCGTCTCCCACATTGACAAGCTCGTCGCCCTTGAATTCCTGCTTCTGGAATCCGTAGTCGGATAAGTCTTCCTTATCGTTGTAGCGGCGGTCTCCCTCGATGATGGAACGAAGATCGTAGTTTGTATCAGAGTAGTCGATGTTCTCAGACATATCGACTTCCTCACCATTGTCACGCAGCACTCTTACATCCAGTCCGAGAGACTGTAACTCTTTTAAGAGTACCTTGAAGGACTCCGGAATACCCGGCTCCGGAATGTTCTCGCCCTTGATGATCGCCTCGTAGGTCTTTACACGTCCAACAACGTCATCGGACTTCACTGTCAGGATCTCCTGAAGTGTGTAAGCCGCGCCGTAAGCCTCAAGAGCCCAAACCTCCATCTCACCGAAACGCTGTCCGCCGAACTGTGCTTTACCACCGAGCGGCTGCTGTGTAACGAGTGCGTATGGGCCTGTGGAACGTGCATGGATCTTATCGTCAACCAGGTGATGCAGTTTCAGGTAGTGCATGTGTCCGATCGTAGTCGGGCCATCGAAGTATTCGCCTGTACGTCCGTCGCGGAGCTGTACCTTACCGGTACGGCTGATCGGAACGCCCTTCCAGAGAGCACGGTGATCAAGGTGCTCACCGAGATATTCCATAACCTCCGGACGAAGGATCTCTTTATACTTCTCCTGGAATGCATCCCATTCCATGTTTACATAATCGTTTGCAAGCTCCAGTGTATCCTGGATATCATTCTCGTCTGCGCCATCGAATACCGGTGTGGAAACATTGAATCCAAGTGCCTTTGCTGCAAGGCTTAAGTGGATCTCAAGGACCTGTCCGATGTTCATTCGGGACGGCACGCCTAACGGGTTTAATACGATATCGAGCGGACGTCCGTTCGGAAGGAACGGCATATCCTCTACTGGAAGTACACGGGAGACAACACCCTTATTACCATGACGGCCGGCCATCTTATCACCAACAGAAATCTTACGTTTCTGAGCGATGTAGATGCGGACTGTCTCATTTACGCCAGGAGCAAGCTCGTCGCCATTCTCTCTTGTGAAGAGTTTTGCGTCGATGATGGTTCCGTATGCGCCATGCGGTACTTTTAAGGATGTGTCGCGGACTTCTCTTGCCTTCTCACCGAAGATCGCACGAAGAAGTCTCTCTTCAGCTGTCAGCTCGGTCTCTCCCTTAGGAGTTACCTTTCCGACTAAGATATCACCGGCACGGACCTCAGCGCCGATGCGGATGATTCCGCGCTCATCCAGGTCTTTCAATGCGTCATCGCCGACACCCGGAACATCTCTTGTGATCTCTTCCGGTCCTAACTTGGTATCACGGGATTCGCATTCATATTCTTCAATATGAACAGATGTGTAGACATCGTTCATAACAAGTTTTTCACTTAACAGGACCGCATCCTCGTAGTTGTAACCTTCCCAGGTCATGAATCCGATCAGCGGGTTCTTACCAAGTGCGATCTCGCCATCCTTTGTGGACGGTCCGTCCGCGATAACCTCGCCTTTCTCTACATGGTCGCCCTTGTAAACGATCGGCTTCTGGTTGTAGCTGTTGGACTGGTTGCTTCGTGAGAATTTGATCAGGCGGTAAACGTCGCGGTTTCCGTCGGAATCTCTCTTGATGATGATCTCGTTGGAAGCGGAGCGTTCAACAACGCCGGCATTCTTAGCGACTACGCAGACACCGGAGTCAACGGCAGCCTTGCCTTCGATACCGGTACCAACAACCGGAGCTTCTGTGGAAAGCAGCGGTACAGCCTGACGCTGCATGTTGGATCCCATCAGGGCACGGTTCGCGTCATCGTTCTGTAAGAACGGGATCATGGAAGTAGCAACGGAGAATACCATTCTCGGGGATACGTCCATGAGGTCGATCTGTTTTTTCTGGAAGGAGGAAGTCTCCTCACGGAAACGACCGGATACGTTGTTGTGGATGAAGTGGCCTTCCTCATCGAGCGGCTCATTCGCCTGTGCTACGATGTAGTTATCCTCTTCGTCAGCTGTCATGTAGACAACATCGTCGGTAACACGCGGGTTAGCCGGATCGCTCTTGTCTACGACACGGTACGGAGCCTCAACGAAGCCGTACTGGTTTACCTTCGCATAGCTTGCGAGGGAGTTGATAAGACCGATGTTCGGTCCCTCAGGAGTCTCGACCGGACACATACGACCGTAGTGGGTGTAGTGTACATCTCGAACCTCGAATCCTGCACGCTCTCTGGACAGACCGCCCGGTCCTAACGCGGAGAGACGTCTCTTATGCGTAAGCTCGGATAACGGGTTGTTCTGGTCCATGAACTGGGACAGCTGGGAGCTTCCGAAGAACTCCTTCACTGCTGCAGTAACCGGTTTGATATTGATCAGGGACTGCGGAGTGATTCCGTCGATGTCCTGTGTTGTCATTCTCTCACGTACAACGCGCTCCATTCTGGAGAGACCGATACGGTACTGGTTCTGAAGGAGCTCTCCGACTGCACGGATACGACGGTTTCCAAGGTGGTCAATATCATCCTTTACGCCGATGCCGTACTCAAGGTGCATGTTGTAGTTGATGGAAGCAAGGATATCTTCCTTTGTGATGCATTTCGGAACAAGCTCGTGGACGTTGCGGCGGAGTTCAGCTTTTAACTCTTCCTCGTCATCCCCTGCTTTTTCCAGAATGTCTTTTAATACCGGGTAATATACTAACTCTGTGATACCTACTTCTTCCGGATCGAAGGACACATATGCGGAAAGGTCAACCATAAGGTTGGAAAGGACTTTCTCCACGCGCTCTTCTGTCTGGATCCATACATACGGGATCGCAGCGTTCTGGATCGCGATCGCCTGATCTTTTGTGATCGCTTTTCCTGCTTCCGCAAGGATCTCGCCTGTTTCTGTATCAACGATATCCTCGGACGGAATCTGTCCGACGATACGGTTCTTCATATGAAGCTTCTTGTTGAATTTATATCTGCCGACCTTTGCGAGATCATATCTTCTCGGGTCGAAGAACATACCGTTTAACAGGCTCTCAGCACTGTCGACAGACAGCGGCTCGCCCGGACGGATCTTCTTATATAACTCAAGGAGACCATCCTGATAGTTGTCGGATGTATCCTTTGTGAAGCTTGCGAGAAGCTTCGGCTCCTCACCGAAGAGATCGATGATCTCAGCGTTTGTACCATATCCGAGCGCACGGATCAGGACAGTTACCGGGACCTTTCTGGTACGGTCTACACGTACATAGAACACGTCGTTGGAATCTGTCTCATACTCTAACCATGCTCCACGATTCGGGATTACGGTACAGGAATATAATTCTTTACCGATCTTATCGTGATCGATACCATAATAGATACCAGGGGAACGTACCAACTGGCTGACGATAACACGCTCTGCACCGTTAATAACGAAGGAGCCGGTATCTGTCATTAATGGCAGATCGCCCATGAAAATCTCGTGTTCATTGATCTCATCTTTATCTTTGTTGCAGAGTCTCACCTTGACTTTCAAAGGTGCGGCGTAAGTTGCATCGCGCTCTTTGCACTCTTCGATCGTGTATTTGATGTCATCTTTGCAAAGCGTGAAGTCTACAAACTCCAGGCTAAGATGTCCAGCAAAGTCAGCGATCGGAGAGATATCGTCAAAGACCTCTTTCAGGCCCTCGTCGAGGAACCACTGATAAGAATCCTTCTGGATCTCGATCAGGTTCGGCATCTCAAGAACTTCTTTCTGTCTTGAGAAGCTCATTCTTACGCTCTTGCCGGACGGCACCGGACGCATTCTGCTTTTCTCCATTTGACGTTTCACCCCTGTTTTCTTTCTCTATAATCAATAACTAATTTTGGGCATACTGGTACCATATGCACATGATACCACAATAGTGCACATTTCATACTACCATGGGGTTGTCAATCTGTCAAGCACTTTTTTACAAAGTTTTCCTACTCTACGCTTGTGTAATACCCCGGCGCATACATCTGAATCGAGTAGAAATCATCCCCTGACGGGCTCTCTTTACTTGCAAAAATCTCCGGTCCATAAGCTGTGGTAAATCCGTTGACACTGTCATCTGTCTTACTAACGATCATATCCTCGGTATTGATCAGTTCCTGATATACCTCCTGTCCGCTTAGATCCGTATCCAGATAGCCGAATTCCTGGAATGTGGCTTCCAGCACGTCCACGATCTGGTAGAAGGCCTCCTCGTCGCTGCTGTAGGCACCGATTCCATGGAGATCGTCCGTTGCCGTGTCGGCGTAGATGGTAATTCTTCCCACATACTCCCCGTCACGGCTCAGATAATAGGCCTGATCTGTATTGTACCAGCTCATATCGTCCGAAGCATAGTTGTAGCTATATGTGTCCTCCATCGACCACTCAGAAAATCCGTACTGTGCCAGGAGCCGGTCCAGGGCGGCCGTCACATCCGCAAGCTGGGCGTCATAGTGACCGTAGTTTGTACAGTTTGTTCCGATGGCCCGCACCTCCTCGTCGGAGAGCTCGCCCTCTCCAAGGACCTCCACGGCGTTGGAATCGGCAGAGGACCAGAGATCGCCGCTGGACGAGTCGAAGATGTTCTCGATCCCGTAGATCGATTCCCGGATCGCATGGGTGATAAAAAACAGCAGGTTTCCGCCGACGGAAAATACCAGCCAGATGATCACGACGATCAGAATGCCGGTAAACGGCTTCTTCCGCCCACGTTCGGAGTTTACGCGGTCCATGATGCTCTTTGAAGACTGGCTGCTGTAGGCCCCGTTCTGACAGGTGTCTGCCTGACCGCGGTACTGTTCAAGCTGGCTCTTCATATGTTCGAACGCATTCCGCTGTCCCGTCATCCGGTTTCCCATATTCTGGAACGGATCCGCTGTCTTCTTCTCCCGATTTGTCTTTTTCTTTCCGCCCTGTATTCTGGTTGATGTCCCATTCCCTTTAAATATGCCCGCGTACGAATCTGTACCGGACGTGCTGCTTCCAGGGTATTCGCTTCCGCCATCATGGTACAGGCAGTCTGACTCATGCTGTGGATGTCTCTCATTTAAATAGTAATCCACATCCTGTACATATGGATGCCACACAATCCTTTTGCATCCGCTGCAGTATAGACCCGATGTCATTTTCTGGTCGCAGTATGGACAATATTTCTGTTTCATCCGTTGTTCCTCCTGTCGGTATTCCTCCTGTCGGTATTCCTCTTTTCAGGTCATTTTAATTTTGTATTTTAAGCCCAACATCTAAATTTCTACTCTCATTTTAACATAGGTTTCCAGTGCACACAATCGAGATTTCACATCGTCAGCCCAATGCCTGATTCTTTTCCAAAAGCGAAAAAAGACTCAGAGCAGCCACTTTGCATGGTCTCTGAGTCTTCTCACACTGATATACTGCTTTTACCGGTTCAGGATCTCCATAAATTCTTCCCCTGTGATTGTCTCCTTTTCGAGAAGATATCCGGCGAGTTCGTTTAATTTTGCTGCATGGTCTCTTAAGATTCCCATTGCCTTCTCGTACTGTGCCTTCACGGTAGCGATCACCTCGTCATCGATGGCTTTCGCTGTCTCCGGTGAGCATGCGAGGGAGGTGTCTCCGCCAAGGTACTGGTTCGTCACGGTCTCAAGGGCAACCATACCGAACTGGTCGCTCATACCGTAACGGGTCACCATAGCGCGGGCAAGCTTTGTGGCCTGTTCGATATCGTTGGAGGCACCGGTCGTGATAGAGTGGAACATAAATTCTTCCGCCGCACGGCCGCCGGTCAGGGTTGCGATCTTGTTAAGTGCCTCCTCCTTACTCATAAGAAGGCGCTCGCCATCCTCCACCTGCATCGTATAGCCGAGAGCACCCGATGTTCTCGGAATAATTGTGATCTTGTGGACCGGAGCAGAGTTGCTCTGGCACGCAGCCACCAGGGCGTGACCGATCTCGTGGTAAGCGACGATCCGGCGTTCATTCTCAGATACGGACGCATTTTTCTTCTGGTAACCAGCAATAACGGTCTCAACGCTCTCCTCCAGATCAGCCTGGGATACAACGCGGCGTCCCATTCGGACGGCACGGAGCGCGCCCTCGTTGATAATGTTCGCAAGCTCGGCACCGCTGGCTCCGACAGTCGCTCTCGCGATGGCGTTAAAGTCAACGGACTCATCCATCTTGACATCTTTTCCATGTACCCGCAGGATCGCCTCACGGCCTTTGAGATCCGGGAGTTCCACCGGAATTCTTCTGTCGAAACGGCCCGGTCTCAAAAGAGCCTTATCGAGGGTCTCTGGACGGTTTGTGGCCGCCAGGATCACAACACCCTTTCGTCCGTCGAATCCGTCCATCTCTGTAAGAAGCTGGTTTAAGGTCTGCTCACGCTCATCGTTTCCGCCCATGCCGCTTCCGTCACGCTTTTTACCGATGGTATCGATCTCGTCGATGAATACGATACACGGAGCTTTCTCATTAGCCTGTTTAAAGAGGTCCCGGACCTTCGCGGCACCCATGCCGACGAACATCTCAACGAACTCGGAGCCGGAGATTGAGAAGAACGGAACATGCGCCTCACCGGCAACAGCCTTTGCAAGTAATGTTTTACCTGTTCCTGGAGGGCCTACGAGGAGCGCGCCCTTCGGAAGTGTGGCACCGATATCGGAATATTTCTTCGGGTCATGAAGGAAATCTACGATCTCCTTTAACGCATCCTTCGCTTCCTCCTCACCTGCGACATCCGCGAATGTCACGCCGGTCTCGCTCTCCGCGTAGATCTTTGCATTGGACTTTCCAAATGTCATCGCGTTTCCGCCCATGCGCTTCGCCATGCTGCGGCTTAAGATCTGCCCGAGCCCGATCATGATCACGAACGGAAGGATCCAGTTTGTGAAGAATGCCATGATAGCGGATTCCTTCTGCGGGATCACCTTGTCGAAGGTCACTCCCTTACTGTATAACCGTTCTGTCAGATCCGGATCATCCCAGAGACCTGTCTTGTAGATCTGCTGTTTCCCATTGCTGTCTTTTGTGATGAATACGATCTCGCCATTCGTGTCATCTTTTTCCACCTGTGCGACCTGACCGTTATCCACCATGGTCAGGAATTCATTGTAACCGACTTCCTTTACCTGACTTTTCAGTGCGGACGGGAATACGAGTCCGTTTAACAGGACCGTCATGACCAGAATTATGATCATATAATAGAAAAATCCCTTAAATGAATTGAGATCATTCGGGTTCGGCTTTTTTCCGCCGTCTTTTGTACCCATACGTCTGCCTCCTTGATTTTCATTTTTCCGTAACGATTTTCATCGCATCTTGGCTTCCGCCGTTACTTTTTCTGCCTTTTACATGCTTTGTTTTCTGAGCATCTCCGCGAGATGACACCCTGTCATTTCGTGTGATATTTATCCTATATCAGGAGACATTGAATGTCAATGGAATTTATGGAAGTTTCTGAAATGTTATATTTTTTTTAGAAATTACCATTTTTCTTTCTGGCTGGCGGAGTTTGCAGGTTTCCAAACTTTTTTTATTGTTCTTCTTGACAAACAATCCTTTTCGTACTATGATACCCATAACCAAACAAGAAAAACCGTTGAGAAAGAGGAGTACATTTTCGATCGTGTTTTCACAGAGAGCTGCAGGCGGTGGGATTGCAGTATTGCACTGGGAATGGAATGGACTTTCGAGGGCAGTCCTGAATTTTAGTATGGACTGACGGCTACCGCAGTCGTTAAGAGAGCGGCGTATATGTTGGTATACGAAAAAAGCGGACCGAAAGGTCAAATTGAGTGGCACCGCGGATATGAAATTCGTCTCAAGGATCAGATTTTAAATCGATATCTGATACTTGGGATTTTTTTTTACAAAAATAAGTGCTCTGCACCGTACAACATCCCGATCCCCAAAAACCTTCGCTCCACACCTCCAACAACTACTCGGCAAAACGGCGGTCGCCGCAACAGGACCTGCCGCAGCTGCAAAACATCTTTATCAAAAGTAGAAGAGGAGAACAAAATTATGAAAAAATCAATCAAAGCAATCATCGCAGCAGCCTTCACCGCAGCACTCCTTGCAGGCTGCTCTTCTAACACAGCTTCCACCACAACAGCTGCTGAGACAACGACAGCCACAGCAACAGAAGCTGCCGCAGAGACAACAACGGCTGAATCCGCAGACGCAGCAGATACAGCTCTTGCAGACGGTTCCTACACCATCGGCATCAACCAGTTCGCAGTCCACGGCTCTCTCGACAACTGCCGCGAAGGCTTCCTTGAGGGGCTTGCAGAGAACGGTATCGTTGAAGGAAAGAACCTTACCGTATTAGAAGAGAACGCGCAGGCTGACCCAGGGTTAGCAGCACAGATCAGCACAAACTTCGCCGGACAGAAGGTGGATCTCATCTGCGCGATCGCAACACCGAGCGCACAGAGCGCATACAGCGTCGGCAGAAAGAATGATATTCCGGTCATCTATACAGCAGTTACCGATCCGGTCGCAGCTGAACTTACAAACGCAGACGGAACACCAGTCGGCGAAGTGACAGGAACAAGTGATAAGCTTCCGGTTGAACAGCAGCTCGAAATGATCCGCGCGATCCTTCCGGATGCGAAGAAGATCGGTATCATGTATACAACAAGCGAAGTAAACTCCGCTTCCACACTCGCAGAGTATAAGGAAAAAGCTGCTGATTACGGTTTCGAGATCGTTGAGTCCGGCGTTTCCTCCACAGCAGACATCCCGCTGGCAGCTGACAGCCTCTTAGAACAGGTTGACTGCTTAAACAACTTAACGGACAACACCGTCGTTGCTTCTCTTCCGCTGATCCTTTCCAAAGCAAACGCAAAGAACATCCCGGTATTCGGAAGTGAGATCGAACAGGTCAAGATCGGCTGCCTCGCTGCAATGGGTCTCGATTATGTTGATCTTGGAAAGCAGACAGGACGCATGGCTGCCGAAGTCTTAAAGGGCGAGAAAAAAGCAAGCGAACTGAACTTTGAAGTCATCGAGGAAGCAGCTTTCTACGGAAACTCCAAAGTCGCTGAGGATCTCGGGATCACATTCCCGGAGGACCTCTCCAAGAATGCAAAAGAATTATTCACTGAGATCACCCAGTAATAATTCAAACAGACACAATGTCAGGAAGTCCGGCAAAGCATTTCATCCGCTTTGCCGGACTTTGCACCAGAATGTAACTGTAAAAGTAACTGTTCAGCAGAGCTGAACACCCACTGCAATAACCGCGATAAAATATAGGTTATTGATTTTCGGAGGATAACATGGCAATCTTATTAGGAATCTTTGAGGAAGGGCTGATCTACGCGATCATGGCCCTGGGCGTATACATCACCTACAAGATCCTGGACTTTCCAGATCTTTCGGTCGATGGAACATTCCCCCTGGGCGCAGCGCTGACCGCAGGGCTGATCGTGAAAGGCATTTCCCCGGTGTGGGCATTACCGCTCTCTTTCTTCGCAGGCGTGCTCGCCGGATGCGTGACCGGCTTTATTCATGTAAAATGCAAGGTCCGCGATCTGTTTTCCGGTATCATTGTCATGACCGCTCTCTACTCCGTAAATCTTCGGATCGCCGGAATGAAAGCCAATCTCCCGTTCCTGTCCCAGGATACGATCTTCGACAATGAATGGACGCGAAACAGCCTGCCAGCATCCGTGAGACCGTACATCGTTGTGATCATCCTTGCAGTGATCGCCCTGATCTGCAAATTCGTCCTCGACTGGTACTTAAACACGAGATCCGGATATCTGCTCCGGGCAGCCGGAGACAATGACACTCTCGTAACCTCTCTCGCGGAGGACAAAGGCCGCGTGAAGATCATCGGTCTTGCGATCGCGAACGGCTTCGCAGCTCTCGCCGGAGGAGTTCTTGCTCAGAAGCAGGCCTTCTTCGATATCTCCATCGGAACCGGAACCATGGTCTTCGGTCTCGCAAGCGTCATTCTCGGAACCCAGCTGTTCCATCGCTTTGGAAAATTAAAAGCGACCACCGCGGTCATCGCAGGCGCGATCCTCTACAAGGCATGCGTCGCTTTCGTCATTTCCATGCGCATCGTAAAAGCAACTGACCTGAAACTGATCACTGCAGCGATCCTTCTTCTGATCCTGATCATCAGTGATTCCATGAAGAGAAAGGGGGCACATCATGCTTGAATTAAAGAACATCAATAAATATTACAATGCAGGCACCGTGAACGAAATGTGCCTCTTTAAGGATTTCAACCTGAGCATCGCCGACGGCGAGTTCGTCTCCGTAATCGGCAGCAATGGATCCGGAAAGACTTCCATGTTAAACCTTATCTGCGGCAGCATTCCGGTCGACTCCGGAACGATCACGATGGGCGGAGTCGATATCACAAAGATGCCGGAGTACAAGCGCCAGCGCCGCATCGGTCGCGTCTACCAGCACCCGGCAATGGGAACCTGCCCGAACATGACAATCCTGGAGAATATGGCACTCGCCGATAATAAAGGAAAACCGTTTAACCTGCTCCCCGGAACAAACAAGTCCCGCATCGATTTCTACCGCGACCAGTTAAAGATCTTAGGACTCGGTCTTGAGGATAAGATGGGCGTGAAGGTCGGCGTTCTCTCCGGCGGCCAGCGCCAGGCGATGGCACTTTTGATGTCCACGATGACCCCGATCGAATTTCTGATCCTCGATGAGCACACTGCAGCCCTCGACCCGAAGACCGCCGACATCATCATGGAACTCACAGGAAAGATCGTTGCGGAGAAACACCTGACAACGATCATGGTCACCCACAATCTCCGCTTTGCCGTCGAGTACGGCGACCGTCTCCTGATGATGCACCAGGGACATGCGGTCATGGACAAAAAGGGCGAGGAAAAGGCGAACACGAAAGTAGATGATATCCTCGACATGTTCAACGCGATCAGTATCGAGTGCGGAAACTGATCGGGAAATATCAAAAATCCATTCCAAATCGGCTTCACCGATGGGATTTTTGCCTTCAAGCCTGTGTTTTATTACAGTCAGCGCAGCAAGTGCGCAGACCTACTGACCAGTTACAAAGTATCAGTAAAATCCAGTTACAATACACACACTGAAAATCCCCACACACGGTAACGAAAAAGAGCGATGAACTCCGGGATCCGACATCAGATTCCAGAACTCATCGCTCTTTTTATTCTGTAACTGTTCCTGTGCTTTCCTCAGCTTCTCGAGAATCCCAGCGTCTTCTCCAGTTCTTTCTTAAATGCCAGCACATCCACGGCAAGTTCCGCGATCCGGGCATCCGTCATCCGGCTCACCGGTGCGGAGATGCTCAGGGCGTAGACCGGTTCTTTATGGTAATCCGGAATGCTGACCGCGATGCAGCGGACGCCTTCCTCATTCTCCTCATCATCCATCGCATATCCGACCTTCCGCACTGTCCCGATCCGTTCCATGAGATCCTGAAACTTTGTTACAGTGTACGGTGTCAGGGACACGATCTCTGAGCTGTTCCAGATCTCTCTGATCTCCGGATCCGGCAGCTCCGCGAGCAGCGCCTTGCCGACGCCGGAGCAGTACAGGGGGATCCGGCTTCCGACTCTCGATACCATCCGGATCGAGCTGACGTTGGATTCCACTTTATCGATATACACGGCCTCCGTTCCCTCTCTGCGGACGAGATGGACCGTCTCTCCGGTCTGCTCCGACAGTTTCTTCAGTGACGGATGAACCAGAGAAGCCATGTTCGTCTGTTCCAGGATCTTGCCTCCGATCTCCAGGAACTTCAGAGACAGCGCGTATTTCAGGGATTCCTCGTCCTGCCGGATATAGCCCATATACTGGAGGGAAGTCACGAGCCGGTGCGTCGTGCTCTTATGAAATCCGAGCTGCGCGCTCAGATCCATGATCCCCATCGGACCATTCTCCGCCAGACACTCGATCACCTGGAACAGGCGCTCTGCGACCTGGATCGGATTTTTTCCTGTTTCTTCCATTCTTTCTGTTCTCCTATCTACCCCGACAGTTCAGTTTTCTGTCAGGTATTTACACGCTTCCCCGTAACTGTTCAGTAGTTACCACAACGGTATCATACGGAATTTTCAGTTCAGAAAATTCCTATCCGTGAAAAGTAACGTTCAGTACCCTCACAGTTACGATTTTTCTTAATAAGACTCTGTGTCCGGAACCCGGTCTGAAAAATGACCAACGGATTCCGAGCACCGGCCCGTCATTTATATGAATCGTGTTTTCTTTGTCATTTCCACGAACTCTCTGTTCGTTCTTGTTCGTGCGAACATGTCCAGGATCTTCTCCACGGACTCCTCCGCTTTCATGGAGTTTGTCGCCTTGCGGACGATATCCACAGCTTCCGCCTCCTCGCTTGTGAGCAGGAGATCGTCGCGGCGTGTACCGGACTTTAAGATATCGATTGCCGGGAAGATCCGCTTCTCGGAGAGCTTGCGGTCGAGTACAAGCTCCATATTGCCGGTACCTTTAAATTCCTCGTAGATAACGTCATCCATACGGCTTCCGGTATCGACAAGTGCGGTTGCAAGGATCGTCAGGCTTCCGCCCTCTCTCATATTTCTCGCTGCTCCGAAGAAACGCTTCGGCATGTGGAGTGCCGCCGGATCAAGACCACCCGAAAGAGTACGTCCGCTCGGCGGAACAACCAGGTTATAGGCTCTTGCAAGTCTTGTGATACTGTCTAAGAGGATCATGACATCACGCCCATGCTCTACCAGACGTCTCGCGCGCTCGATGACCATCTCAGAGACACGTTTGTGGCGCTCCGGGAGCTCGTCAAACGTAGAGTAGATGACTTCCACGTTCGGTCCTACAACGGATTCCTTAATGTCTGTAACCTCCTCCGGGCGCTCATCGATCAGAAGAATGATCATATGCATATCCGGATAGTTGGTCGTAACTGCTTTTGCAACCTGTTTTAATAAGGTTGTCTTACCTGCTTTCGGCGGGGATACGATCAGACCTCGCTGGCCTTTACCGATCGGAGCAAGGAGGTCCATGACTCTCATCGCTGTCGTATTTTTTCCACCTCTGACTTCCAGATTCAGTCTCTGGTTCGGGAAGATCGGGGTCAGATCCTCAAAGTTCGGGCGGTGCTCCACAACACTCGTCGGATAGCCGTTGATCGTCTTTACATAGAGAAGTGCCGCAAATTTCTCTGTCGCGGATTTCACTCTCCGGCTTCCTCGGATGATATCGCCGGTCTTCATGTTAAAGCGGCGGATCTGGGAAGGTGCCACATAGATATCGTTATCTCCCGGAAGGAAGTTCTCACAGCGGATAAATCCGAAGCCATCCGGCATGACCTCTAAAATTCCGTTTGCCTCGATCCCGCTGTCGAGATCCTGAAGGTCTGCCTTCGGTTCCGCGGTATAACTCTGAGCACCCTGGTTTCTTGTCTGGTAACCAGTCTGATAGGTTCTTGAGCTCTCCTGAATTCCCTGGGCATCCGGCATGCCGCCCTGAGTCTGGCGGTCCTGATAGTTTCCCTGAGTCTGGGAATCCTGCGCAGATGACTGCCCCTGGTAAGCATTCTGACGGTCCTGGTAGCTGCTCTGGCGGTCCTGGTAACTGATCTGGCGATCCTGATGACCACTCTGACGGTCCTGATAGCTGCTCTGACGATCCTGGTAATTACTCTGGCGATCTCTGTAATTGTTCTGACGGCTCTGGTAGCTGCCCTGCCGGTCATTTCTCATCTGGCGCTCCCCACGCTCCTGACGGTCATTTCTCTCATATCGTTCCGCACGCTCGGTTTTCTCCGGACGCCCCGTGCGGTCCTGGAAGACCGCCGGTCTCTCCGATGCCATTTTCTCCTGTCCCGCACCTCCGGAAACATTTCCAGCAGCCGGCGCTTTCTCTTTCTGCGCTGCCGCCTGCATCGGTGCTGCCGTATTCTCTCTATTTTCATTATTTTCTGCCGGTACTTTTGCGCCGCCGGCACTTTCCGCCGCCTCACAAAGGCGATCGATCAATTCTGCTTTTCTCAAGCCGCTGATATTCCTGATTCCCTGGCTCTTTGCCAGCTCTTTTAACTGGATCAGCGGTAATGTTGCTAATTTTTCACGCATAATAATACTCCTTCATCCTTATTCCGGTTTTATCATCTCGTTGGGAATCAAAAAAAGATCATAACAGCCTCCCCGTCTCCGGATCCGCTGCCTTGGAACCATTAGATTTGAAACTTTTCTCCGATCGGATCACCGCATTTCAGCGATATCGGAGGACTTTTTCGAAACTGCCCGGGAGCAAAGAAGCAAGTATCGTTTCCAATACTTTCCTCCCAGGCTGTTCTGATGAGTATATCTCATTATAACTCACACATAAAAAAATGGAAAGAGGAAATTTCACAATTTCCTCTTTCCCTGATCCTGCTTATTCCATCTCTCCGGCTTCCCTCTGTTACAGTACACGGGTCCTCCAGTGCCCGCGCACTGTAACAGGATTTTGCCGATGCTTCGCATTCCAAATCGGCAAAATCCGCGACCACAACGGTATCATACGGAATTTTCAGTTCAGAAAATTCCTACCCGTGAAAAGTAGCTTCCCGCTTTATAAACTCCATATGCTCCCTGATCTTCTTTTCATACCCATTCTCCGACGGCTCATAGAATCTCATTCCTTCCATCCCGTCCGGCAGATACTGCTGGGTGACATAATGATTCGGATAGTCATGTGCATATTTATAGCCGAGTCCATGTCCCAGCTTCTCCGCGCCTTTGTAGTGCTTATCCTGAAGATGCGCCGGAACCGGCATTGTCCGCATATTCGCTACAGCCTTCATCGCATTCTGGATCCCCACACAGGCCGCATTGCTCTTCGGAGCCGTCGCGACATAGGCGGCCGCCTGGGAGAGAATGATCTGGCTCTCCGGCATTCCGATCCGCTCCACCGCCTGCGCCGCGCTCACCGCGACCACAAGCGCATTCGGATCCGCATTTCCGACATCCTCGGAAGCGCAGATCATGATCCTGCGGGCAATAAACTTCACATCCTCACCTGCATACAGCATTCTGGCCAGGTAATAGACCGCCGCATCCGGGTCCGATCCACGCATGCTCTTGATGAATGCAGAGATCGTATCGTAGTGGTTATCCCCGTCATGATCGTAGCGAACCACCCGTTTCTGGATACATTCCGCCGCGACATCGATCGTGATATGGATCTTTCCGTCCTCCGACTTGTCCGTCGTGAGAATTCCGAGCTCGACCGCATTTAACGCCGCTCTCGCGTCCCCGTTTGCCACATCCGCAAGGAAATCCGCCGCCTCATCCGTGATATCGGCTCCATAAGTTCCCATCCCTTTTTCCGTATCATAGACAGCCCGGATTACCAGTTCCCGGATATCCTGCTTTTCCAGCGGTTTTAACTCGAAGATCCTGGATCTGGAAAGAAGCGCGTTGTTCACCTCAAAATATGGATTCTCCGTCGTCGCTCCGATCAGCGTGATCGTCCCGTCCTCCACGAACGGCAGGAGATAATCCTGCTGCGACTTATTAAAGCGATGGATCTCATCCACGAAAAGGATCGTCTTCTGTCCGTACATGCCGATCGCATCCTTCGCATTTTTCACGATCTCTTCCATATCTTTTTTTCCGGCAACAGTGGCGTTGATCTGCTCAAAGCGCGCACTTGTCGTATGCGCGATCACCTTTGCGAGCGTCGTCTTCCCTGTTCCGGGCGGTCCGTAAAAGATCACCGATCCCAGCTTGTCCGCCTTGATCGCACGGTAAAGGAGTTTATCCTTTCCGATAATATGTTTCTGACCGACCACCTCGTCCAGAGTCGTCGGGCGCATTCTGGACGCAAGGGGCGATTCCTTCTCCATCGTATTTTGTCTCATATAATCAAATAAATCCATGAAAACTGCCTTTCCCGAATGTTTTAATCGACCATCAGTTCGTCTACTGTAACAAAAGTATACCCTTTCGCCGTAAGGTTGTCAATGATCCGGAGCGCAGCTTCCACGGATGTCCGGAACTCATCATGCATCAGGATGATGTCCCCGTCCTCCGTATCTTTTAAGACTTTTGCGGTCACTTTTTCCGTGTTCTTCAGACGCCAGTCGATGGAATCGACATCCCAGAATACCGGGATCATGTCCACCGCCTCCTCCAGCTTCGCATTCCAGCTTCCGTATGGCGGGCGGACGTACTCCGGCATGACTCCGGTCACTGCCCGGATCTTCTCCCCGGTTTCACAGATTTCTTTTTTGGCATCCGAAAGCGGTTCTTTCGTGAGATCCTTATGTGTCATACAATGGACACCGATCAGATGTCCATCCTCCGCCATCCGCTTTACGAGATCTTCCTTTCCGTCAATGCACTCGCCGACAAGAAAAAAGGATGCACGGATCCCGCGTTCCCTGAGACCGTCCAGGAGCGGCTTTGTGTATCTGGAATTCGGACCATCATCGAATGTGAGCGCCACGTATTTTCTCATATCGGTCTCCTTCTCCCGTACCATGTCCGATTCCCTCGACATGACGTTCCTGTCTTTTCGATTTTCCTGCACCCCTGACTCATTCCCTTCTTCATTTCTTTTATGATACACGTCTCCCTTAAAATCCTTTTCCACACCTTCTCCTTTCCACATCCGCAAGGTCACACCGCACAGGATCAGATCCACAACCAAAATTGCCAGAAACAGAATGATGTTCTGTCTGAATTTCATTAATACCTCCCGACCATCTGTTTTTCCATCTCATTTTTCATTGATCTGCCGTCTTAAAAAGAACGAATGAAATCCTCAAAATCCGCCGATATTGTGTAATATGGAATGTTCCATCCAGAAACTTTCTGCCTGCGGAGGAGGCAAACCATCCTCTTCTTTCTATAAATATATGCGCATGATCGTTTTCCTTTCCTCTCCCACCAGAAAATGCACATGACACCTCAAAACAGACAGAACCCCTGAAACAGCGATATTGGGGATCGTCTGCCTCAGGGGTTCTGCGCTCAATATGTATCATCTTTTCCCTTATGAGGATCACGGCCGGAAATGCGGATTTTTTCGCTGTGGCGAGGCAGCGGGCCCTTCGGCCTTCCATTTCTCCTGCGGGCATCCATTCCGCAGAAAAACCGGTCTTTATCACATCCACCACGATGTGAATCTATCAAAGTGGGGGAATCTGCAAATTCAGCCAGACAACTTTGCAGCTTTCAAAAGCCGGACATCGTTGTCCAAGTGGGTGGGCTCGGGATCCCTGTGAGTGGATCCCGGGTCCGGAAAAGGATGGATATAATAACTAAAAATTAGTTTGTTTATCTTCCTTTTTGTTTTTGTGTTTTTATTATAGGCCATACTTCATAGAATGTCAATCATTATTTCAAACTTTTTGTATGAAAAAAATGTTATATAATTGACAAACAGTTTGTTATATGATATTCTGAGACCAGTTAAAAGTTTCAGAGGTTTGTTCGCCTCTGGTTTGTTAATATTTTCACGTAGTGTTCCGGCGGTGCATTTCGGGGGGAATGCCTGATCCGGTATCTGTCTCCATGGAGGTGCATTTATGGAAATTTCCAAGTATCTTGATTTCGACTTTTTGATCCGTTTTCTGGAAGGTCTCCAAAAATTTCTCGGTGAAAACAGTGAGATCTTAATTCACGACTACCGGAAAGGTTACGATCATACGATCGTCTATGCTTTAAACGCTGCGCTCAGCGGACGCGATGTCGGCGGTTCTCCGAAAGGGGGAATGATCACGCAGTTCGGAAAAGATATCGAACCTCTGAAGGACAGTCTCCAGACTTTCTCAAACGGTCAGAAAGATCAGTTTTACAAATCCTTCACGACCCTGATCCCGGATGAGAACGGCAAGATCATCGGAGCTGTCTGCGTAAATCTCGATGTCTCCGACTTTTTAAATGTCCAGCGTGCGCTCCATGCGTTCGTCCAGTATCCGATGACCCACCATGCGCCGATGAGTGACAAAGACGCGCTTGCGACCAAGAATGTGGACGATATCCTTCAGTACTATATGAATCAGGCGGAACTCCTCATCGGAAAGCCGATGGGACTCATGAATAAAGAAGAAAAGATCCGCGCTCTGGACTATCTCGACCAGAAAGGTGTCTTCAAGATTTCCAAGACGAGCGTGCTCCTCTGTGAGACGCTGAAGGTTTCAAAATACACGCTTTATAATTATCTTGAGGAGGCGAGAAGCAGCCGAAATACTGCTGATGATTCACAGTAATTATTTCAGATTCTATCTGCATTTTAAGATAGCAGGGTCAAAAGTCGGAAATCCGATGCAAGCTTGCCTGCAAGAGCTTAGAATCCGCAAGCAGCATGAATAAGCAGCCTTTTTTCGTAGAAAAATGAGCGGATTATGAATGTTTATTTTAACAAATGTATAACATGATCTGGCCGGTGTAAAAACCGGCCAGACTTTTTAGGGGAATACCAATATATGGGGATTTAGCCTTCTAATTTTTTCAGAACGCCTTCGATCTCGTCTAACTTCACTTCAAATACAGAATTTTCCGGCTGTCTTACTACAGATGCCGCCTTTAATCCACTTCCTGTTGCGATCGTCACAACGCGCTCGCCAGGTTTGATCATGCCGATTTCACGCAGATGCTTGGCAGATGCGATCGGAACACCGCTGGCCGGCTGGACAGAGATTCCGCCTCTGCCCTCTTCCTTTCAGAAATATCGGCAACAATTCTTTAATAAGCCGCCTTAAAGATCCCGATAATCTGCTCTTTTGTCGCCTTTCTCGGGTTGGTCACGCTGCAGACATCCTTCATGGCGTTCTCAGCCATAACCGGGAAGTCCTCTTCCTTTACACCGAGATCGCGGAGCCGTTCCGGAATTCCGACCTGGCTGCTGAGCTGTCGGATCGCTGCGATCGCTTTTCTTGCCGCATCCATCGTTGATAAGTTTTCCGTAATCTCGCCCATGGCCTTTGCGATGTCGCGGAAGCGGTTCGCATTGCCGATCAGGTTGAACTCTTCCACATGCGGGAGAAGGATCGCGTTGCAGACACCGCGCGGGAGATTGTACATACCGCCGAGCTGATGTGCCATCGCATGGACATATCCGAGGGATGCGTTATTGAATGCGATACCTGCGAGATACTGTCCGTAAGCCATCTTGTCGCGGGCCTTCATGTAAACTCCGTTTGCAACTGCCTTCGGGAGATACTGGGTGATCATCGTGATCGACATCAGTGCTGCCGCATCGGTCAGCGGGTTTGCATTTGTGGAGACATACGCCTCGATCGCATGGGTCAGGGCGTCCATTCCGGTTGCTGCTGTCAGGGCCGGCGGCATTCCCACCATAAGGTTCGGGTCGTTGATCGCGATCTGCGGAGTCACGCGCCAGTCAACGATCGCCATCTTTACATGCCGGCTTGTATCGGTGATGATACAGAAACGGGTGATCTCAGAAGCAGTTCCGGCTGTTGTGTTGACTGCGATCATCGGGCATAACGGAGACATCGGCTCCGCAGCACCGAAAAGATTCCCAGAAAGCTTCTTCAAAATGGCCGACACACTCATTGGACCTGGCGATGAGATCCAGCTTCCGAAATTGAAAGAAGCACAGAAGACCACCGCTGAGACAGAGCTCGGAATCATCATGGGCAAGGATTGCAGAGACGTCTCCGAGGAGAACTGGCAGGATGCCATCGTCGGCTATACAACGATCCTCGATATGACGGAAGAGTCGATCCTGAAAGAAAACGATTATATAAGCGGAAACCCGAGATACTTAACGATTGTTAAGAACTTCCCGACCTTCTTCTCCTTCGGACCGCAGCTCGTAACGCCGGATGATGTTCCGGATGTCCTTTGCAAACAGCTACGAGAATATCGTGGAAGGATGCAAACGGCTGAAAGAGTTTGTTGAGAAGCTGCACAGCAACTAGGCCGGAACGAATGCTTAACCGGTAAACAAAACAGGATTTCTTTCCTGGCACCATAGAAAAGAAATCCTGACAAATCATTGATAATATTCTACTTTCGATACCCCCTACTTTGCAGGACATACTGTCGGCGGCTTCTGCGGATGGCCGACAGCAAAACGAGAGACAGGATCTGGTTTTTACCGGATTCTGTCTCTCGTTCTTTATAAAACAGCATTTCCCATTCTTTATCAGAATGCATATCACAGTCACATCTTTCTCTTGCTTCTGTCTTACTCTCCCATACAATAAAACGTAAACTCTCCCTCTGCCAGCACCTTCCCGGTTTCCGACTCCATCACCTGGGATTTTGTGAAGCAGACGGTTTTTCCTCGCTTCGTGATCTTTGCGACTCCGCGGAGCTCCTTCGCGCTGCTGCCGCGGAGGAACCGGAACGAACTGTCCAGTGTCACGTATTTTCTTCCGTCATTCCTCGTCACAAGTCCTGCTGCGATCTCCGCCATCACAAACATCAGTCCGCCGTGGACTGTCTGCATGGCATTTAAGGAATCCTCCGTAACCTCCGCACACACTTCGGCTGCGTCCTCGGACAAAGCGACTGCGCGGATGTTGTTGTGGATCATGAATGGATTGGTGCGGTTTACGCGCTCCATCTGTTCTACGAATGTTTCTTTTGGCTGTTTTTCTGTATCCATCTTATTCCTCCTGCTGCTCTCTTCGTATTTTTGTGCTGAATGACATGATCTCATCTATTTCGTACAGTTCGCCGCATCGATCGCGATCGCCAGCATGAGCGCCATGACCTCATCCTTAGGATCCACGATGTCGATCACATAGGTATCGCCCCATTGAAACGGCTTTTTTGAAATATGGACCGCCACACAGCACGCCTCATAGACATCATATTCCCACGCCAGAAAGTCTCCCTCACACCGCCATCCGTTGTAATCCAGCTCATAGCGCGGCTTGAAAAAGGAAAATTCTTTCTGAACACTTCCGGCCTCTTTTCCTCCGATTTCGATATCAAAACACGGCAAAACCGCAAACAGCCGCTGTTTCACCATGCCGACTTCCTTTCCACTCTTATCATACACGTGGATCTGATGCCCCAGCGCAAAAAATTCCGCTTTTACGAAATACTTTGGGTTCTCATGTTCATCATAGACGTCATAGGTATCGGTCCATGAGAAGACTCTTTGTTTGATCAGTAACTGCATAGTGGCCTCCTTTCCGACTATCTGTTTGCATCCCATCTTGCAAATACTTCCTCCACCGCCGCCAGATATTCCGGCACATGCTGCGATTTACGGATCTTTTTGGCGAGTTTTTCGCTGTCCGGCACTTCTGCCAGCATGTAGCTCCAGAGATCTTTCATCCGGAACAGAAGATTCCGGTCGCCGGACATGGTCTCGCGGTAGTGTTCAAAGAGGGCGTCATGGAACTCGCGGATCCTCGGCAGGATGTCCCCTTTGTTTCTATTCCCTTGAGTCTGTAACTGCCCATCTGCTTCAAAAATCCTAACTCCGTTTTCAAGACGATCCGTACAAGCTTCCGTCTCTTCCTGCAAGATCATCTCCGCCAACGCCGGATTCCGGATCAGTCCACGCCCGATCATGACCGTCCCGACTGTTGGAAACTTTTCCCGAAATTCTTTTACCTTCTCCACGGTAAACAGATCCCCGTTATACACGACCGGATTCCTGCTCTCCTTCAAAATGTCCGCAAACACATCGAGATGCGGGGTTCCTTTATAAAATTCCTTCTGGATCCGGGGATGGACCGTCAGTTCATGGATCGGGTAGCGGTTATAAACCTGCATGAGTTCCGGCCACTCTTCCACCTCATTCTTCCCGATCCGTGTCTTTACCGAAACGAGGAATTCACCATTCCGCACTGCAGCATCCGAAAACACCTCATCAAAAAAGCGGTCCAGATCATCCGGGTAGAGAAGAAATCCGGAACCTTTCTTCTTTGCCGTGACCGTTCCGGACGGACATCCGAGATTCAGGTTGATCTCCCGGTATCCCATCTCTGAGAGTTTCTTCGATGCAAGAAGAAAATCCCCAGCCCTGTTTGTCAGGATCTGCGGAACGACCGGTATCCCGGCATTGTTTTCCGGCAATACATCCCTCATCTCCTTCACGCTCATCCCCTGTTCCGGTCCCGGCGCCAGAAACGGAGTAAAATATTTCTCCACACCGCCAAAATATTTGTGGTGCAGGTTTCTGTATGGATAGGTTGTAATCCCCTCAAGCGGGGCAAAATAGATATGCATGTCTTATGTTCCTCGTATCGTTCGTTTGATTTTTCATTATCGTACCACATTTTATTGCTACAGGCAAATTTCTCTCCTTTTCTCTGGAAAACCTGTCCCATTTCCACTATACTATAGGTACACGGAAAGATCATCTTTCCGCTACCACAGCACTTTCCTTCTGCGGACCTTTCCTGAGCAACCTCCGCAGAACTGTTATGGCAACATGCGCTTGGCTTGAATATTTTTGGAGGTGTTTTCGTTATGACAGATTTAAGTATTCATGAATTATCCCTTGGATTCGCTCACGATAAACAGATGCTGACCGATTTTCTCGCAAAGCATCATTTAAATTATGAAGATGATATCGAGGCGGCATTCGGCGTGTTCGATGCCGATGAGAATCTGACCGGCTGCGGATGCTGTGCCGGGAATCTTTTGAAATGTTTTGCGGTCGATGAAAGTCTGCGCGGGCAGAATGCGCTCGGAAGTCTCGTCTCCCGCCTTGTGGAAAACCGCTTTGCCGCCGGTCATTACGATCTTTTTGTCATCACCCGGCCGAAAAATAAGGTACTCTTTACCTCCTGCGGATTCTATCCGTTAGCGGAGACAGAGTCCGTTCTGATGCTGGAAAACAAGAAAAATGGACTCGACAATTTCTATAAAAAGTTTCTTGCCGGAACCGAAGATTCCGACAACATCGGCTGCATCGTCATGAACTGCAATCCGTTCACAAAAGGCCATCTTGCACTGATCACCTACGCGGCCAGAGCCTGCGACCTGCTCCACATCTTTGTGGTCGAGGAAAACCGCTCCCAGTTCCCGTTTGCGGACCGCCTGCGCCTTGTCCGCGAAGGAACCGACCACCTTGCGAACGTCATCGTTCATCCGTCCGGCCCATATATGATCTCCAATGCGACCTTCCCGACCTATTTCTTAAAGGAAGGCGAAGACGCCACAAAGATCCAGAGTGAGCTCGATATCACCCTGTTCGCCTCCCGGATCGCACCGCTTCTTCATATTAAAAAGCGCTTTGCAGGGGAAGAACCGTTCGATCCGGTGACGAGAAATTATAACGAAGCCATGATCCGGATCCTGCCCCGCTATGGGATCTCCTTCATAAAGATCGACCGGATCACCACCGAAGGCCCGGACGGAAAACCGGAAGTTATCAGCGCTTCCCGCGTCCGCAAGCTCCTCGCCGAGCATGGCGTAACGGATGAAGTACTTTCCCTGGTGCCGGAATGTACTGCGAAGTATCTGAAAGAAAAGTTTTCTGCTGAAAGTACACACTAAGGCAGGAATCCGTTTCAAATCGGCTGCGCAGACGGGATTTTTGCCTTCAGACCTACTGAACAGTTACTTCTTTTACAACATGGGAGGTATCCATGAACCTGACCGACGTGATCACCGGCACTCCGGTGACTTCCGAAGAACTCCGCGCCGCAAGAGACCGGCGTATACTGAAAAAGTGGGAGCTGCTCTCCGCAGGAGACGGCTCCTGCCTTGTGGAATTTTCCTTAAATATTGCCGGAGCGGTGAAAGTGTTTCCTTTCGCCCGTGCCGCGTTTCGCGAGGAACTCCGGGAATTGCAGGAAAAACTCGGCCGCTTCTCCATAAAAAATACAAAGATCTGTGAAGAGCCAACCGGCGATCACGCCTTTTTTCTCCTGGATTCCCCGGAAATCCCGGTCAAACAGTTTCTCGTCTCCATCGAGGAGAGTCATCCGCTCGGCCGTCTCTTCAATCTCGATGTATGCGGACTGGACGGAGTTTCCGTAAAGCGGCAGGATCTTCATCTCCTTCCCCGCACCTGTCTGGTGTGCGGAGGGGATGCGAATACCTGCCTGGCCCAAAAACGCCATTCCATGGAACTCATCCAGTGGCAGACGGCAAAACTCTTTAACGATCATTTCAGGGACCGCTCGGCAGATCTTGCCGCCTCCGCGGCGGTCCGCGGGCTGCTCTACGAGGTCTCAACAACCCCGAAGCCGGGACTTGTAGACCGGAATAATTCCGGTTCGCATTCGGATATGGACTTTTTTACATTTCTGGACAGCAGCGCTTCCCTGATCCCATGGTTCCGGGAATTTTTCTGTCTCGGGTGGGACCATGCAGACGAGGCGGACGAACAGATCTTTGAGCGGCTCCGCTATGCCGGGCAGCGCGCGGAGACCGCCATGTTCTCCGCCACGCACGGGATCAACACCCACAAAGGTCTTGTCTTCGCCTCTGCGATCCTCTGCGGGGCGCTGGGAAAAGTCCATGCAGGAAAGAGTCTGCCGCTTCCGGCCGAGGAAGTTCTCAGCGAATGCAGGAAGCTTGGAAGCTGTTCCCTCGGTGATCTGGCAAAACTTTTCAATCATCAGAACAAGCTGTCCCACGCTTCTTCCATTGATGTGAACTCGCAGGATAGCCGGGGTTCTATGCCGATGGACACCAAAAATCATCCCCCACAAGCTGAACCATCCGCCTTGTCGAACGGCGAGCGAATCTTCTCCGCCTACGGAATCCAGGGAGCCAGAGGAGAGGCTGCTGCTGGTTTTCCTTCCGCTGTCCGGATCGGACTTCCGGCACTCAAAAAATGGCTTGCCGCCGGTTTTTCCTTAAATGATGCGGCCGCCATGGCACTCCTCACCCTGATCTCGGAGGCCGATGACACCAACATGGTGCACCGCGGCGGTCCGGAGCTCGCAAAAAAAAGCAAAGAGCAGGCAAAACACCTGCTCTCTGCTGTCACGAATGATTCATTCAAAGAAATATTGTCTTCACTGGACGAACAGTACATCGCCATGCACTTAAGTCCCGGCGGATGTGCTGATCTCCTGGCCGTCAGCCTGATGTTCCATTTTCTGGAAACATGCGGGATGATCAGCCCTGTTATTTCATCGTCACTTCCACACCGTCGTCCTCCGTCCATGTGATCTCGTAGGTGTCCGCTGTGTAAGTGAATCCCTGGATCTCCACCGATGCAGTGTCGATCTTCTTTAAGGAAACCGTAAAATCCGTACAGTCATCCGTGTCCTCTCCCACATATTCGTAGAGGAGACTGTCCGGATCATTCGGTTTCTTCATCAGATCTCCCGAAATCGCTGACAGGCGATCCAGGCTGATTGTTCCGGAAAGACCGTACTCCGCCTCGCAGATCTTCAGTGCCTCCGCGATCCGGTGTCCCTTTTCATAAGCTACCGCGTTCTTCGCGCGCTCCACATATCCATTGTAGACTCCGATGCTCACAGATGCAAGGATTACCATGATGACGATGACTACCATCAGTTCCACCAGGGAATATCCGCCCTGATCTTTTTTCTTTCGTTCTCTGAAGTTTCTGAAATCCCATATTTTCTTCGTCATACTCTGCCCCTGCTTTCTCTCTGCCCGGAGCAATCCGATGACGCGCCTATTCTGTTGTCACGAAACCTGCTCTTTCATGTTCTCGCCCCGGTTGATCTTCATCGTTACAGTTTGTTTATAACATATGGTCATATCGCATTCTATTGTCCGAATTCCGTCAATCATTTCGATTCCAGCACTGCCATCGCGATCTTTTCCGGTGTGATCGGCAGCTCATAAAATCTTGTCCCTGTTGCATTGTAGATCGCGTCCGCAACTGCCGGGAGCGGGGTGTTGATCACGACTTCACCGATCGATTTCGCGCCGAACGGTCCCTCATTCTCATAGCTCGACTCAAAATCGATCTGGATCTTTCCGATATCCACGCGGGTCGGGATCTTATACTGCATCAGGGAATTTTCCGCGAGCTTTCCAAGTTTATTGTAGGTAATATTTTCCGTGAGCGCCATTCCGATCCCCTGCAGGATCCCGCCTTCCGCCTGGACTCTCGCAAGATTCGGGTTCACCGGCGTTCCGCAGTCGACGGCGGCGGCATAATCGATGACCTTCGTCTCACCTGTCTCAAGGTCCACCTCGACCTCCGCGGCTCCGACCATAAACGGCGGCGGAGAGATCGGGGAGCTGTTCGTCACGGTCGCCTCGAGAGCGATCCCGTTTCCGCACATGGAGGCGGTGGCGATATCTGCAAGGGAAACCTGCGAAGTTTCTGAGGATTCCGCGGATCCGCTATTTTCCGGACTACCAGCACCGTCTTTTGCAGCCAGCTCAGCACCAGTTTTTATGTCTGTTTCTTCACTCCTGCCCGGAACATTGCTGCCTGCTGCTCTCTTTTTCTCTCTCCGTACAACCTTCCCGTCAAACACGACCTCATTCTCCGGGCAGTTCATCATCTGTGCACCGAGTTTGCAGATCTGTTCCCGAACCTGCAGTGCACACTTTTCGACCGCTTTTCCCGTGACATACGTCGTACTGGACGCGTAGGAACCGGAATCATACGGCGAAGTATCCGTGTCCGCGCCGAACACCGTGATCTCATCGACAGAGCACTCGAGAACCTCCGCCGCGATCTGCGCCAGGATCGTATCACAGCCGGTTCCCATATCGGCTGCACCGATCGACAGCGTGTAGAATCCGTCGTCGTTCACCTTGATCGTGGCACTTCCCACATCGACGGACGAAATACCGGATCCCTGCATCGCCATTCCCATGCCGACCGCGCGGACCTTTCCGTTGCCCATATCGCGGACCGGATATTTTTCGTCCCAGTGGATCATCTCTTTCACACGCGCAAGACAGCGATCAAGCGCACAGCTCGTATTGACCTGACCGTAATAGGCCGGCATCACGTCGCCCTCTTTGATGATGTTCTTCTCGCGGATCTCAAACGGATCCATGTGAAGCTTCGCGGCAAGTTCGTTCACCGCGGACTCCACCGCGAACAGTCCCTGTGTCGCCCCGTATCCACGGTACGCCCCGGCAGACATCACGTTCGTGTATACAACATCACTCACAAACCGGAATGCCTTCGCCTTCCCGTAGAGCGGGATGGATTTATGCCCGGAAAGTCCGACCGTTGTGGGACCATGTTCCCCGTAAGCGCCCGTGTTGGACAGCGTGTACATGTCGATGCCGTTGACGATCCCGTCCTTACTTGCACCGAGACGCACATGGACTTCCATCTCATGGCGCGGTGTAGAGGCGGTCATGCTCTCCTCGCGGGTAAAGATGATCTTTGACGGTTTCTTTGTCATCCAGGTCACATAAGCCGGATAAACCTCGCTGATCGATGTCTGCTTCGCACCGAATCCGCCTCCGATCCTCGGCTTGCTGACGCGGATCATGGACTTCGGGATATGGAGCGCATTGGCGATGATCCGGCGGCAGTGGAATACGATCTGGGTGGAGCTGACCACGTTGAGGCGTCCGTAAGCGTCGATCGTACAGAACGTCCGGAATGTCTCCATCATCGTCTGCTGACATGCCTTCGTGTGATAGACATGGTCGATCACAACATCGCTCTCCCTCAATACTTTCTCGATATCTCCCTCTCCCGATTCGTCATGGGCGCACAGATTTCTCTTATTGTCCGCCCCGACCGGAACAAGACTCTCCCAGTTGTCCTCCGGATGCACCAGGATCCTGTTGTCCTTCGCCTTCCTGAAATCAAGGAGCGGTTCCAGGACCTCGTACTGGACTTTAATGAGCTTTAATGCCCGGTCCACACATTTTTCATCGCGACCGGCAACGATCGCGACCACATCCCCGACGTAACGGACATGCCGGTCAAGCAAGAGTCTGTCATACGGACTCATCTCCGGATATGTCTGTCCTGCCTGCGTGTACCGCTTCGCATCCTGCGGGATATCTTCCCAGGTATAGATCGCCTCGATCCCGTCCACTTTCATCGCAGCCTTCTTATTCAAGGAAGTCACGATCGCGTTCGCATGCGGGGAGCGCAGGAGTTTTACGATCAGACAGTCCTTCGGAGCGATATCGTCCATGTATACAGGCTGTCCGGTCACAAGCTGCATCGCGTCCTTTTTCCGGACAGGTTTATTTACATATTTCATAACTTTCGTCCTCTTTCTGTATTTGTAACAGTCTCACATCATTTGTTCTGCGTGTTGTCACGGTCCGACCGTCACACGCGCGCCTCACCGGACCGTCACCCGTTCTTTTCTTTCTTCCATGCGAGAAATGCCTGGATACCGCGAAGCTGTCCCTCGTAGCCGGAGCAGCGGCATAAGTTGCCCGCCAGATACTCCTTGATTTCCTCCGTATCCGGATATTCGTTTTCCCGGAACAGCGCCAGCGCGTTCATAATGAAGCCAGGATTGCAGAATCCGCACTGCTCGGCGCCCTGATCCGCGATAAAAGCGCCGAATTCCTTCGCTTCGTCCTGAAGTCCTTCCAGCGTCGTCACACTTCTTCCGTCTGCCCGCGCCGCAAGAACGGAGCAGGAAAGCACCGGCTTTTCATCTAAAAATACCGTGCAGAGCCCGCAGTTCGACGTCTCACATCCGCGCTTTACACTGTAACAGCCGTGATTCCGCACAAAATCGATCAGAAGAAGGTCTGCGTCGATCTCCTCCGAGATCTTTTTTCCATTTAATGTTATCGTGATGTTCATGTATGATTCCTCGTTTTTATCTGTTTCCAGTTTCTTTATGCTCCATAACGGACTGAGTTTCTTTCAGCCAGACAAAGCTTTCTTCTTTCAAACCGTTCTTCATCCGTCTGTTCTTATTCCCCAAACTTACATACCGCCCGTCTCACCAGCACCCCGGCCAGATGGTTCCGGTACTCCGCGCTTCCTCTCGTGTTGGAGCCGGTCACGATCTGTTCTTTTACACACTTGGCAGCATACTCCGCGATGTTTTCCACATTTTTGTCCTTCATATCCTCATTGGACAGCTCAAAAAGAACCGCTTTTCCCGGTCTTGCCCCGATCGCGAACCGGTATCCGGCTTCTGTCTTTGCCGCGGCACAGGTGAGGACCGGAAAATCGGTCTGCGTGTTGCGGACGGACTGGTAATCAAACGATGCCGCTTCTTTTTTTACGATCAGCCGGACCAGGATGTCCCGGTCATACGGCATTTTTGCGTACTCTCTCAACGGAATGATCCCGCCTTTGTAAAGCTCCACATAGCTGTCCATCGCCAGAAACATCGTCAGCACGTCGGAAAATCCGTATCTTCCGTAAATACTTCCTCCGACCGTCGCGAGATTCCGGAACTGGACGCCGACGATGTGGCGCACCGACTCCCGCACAGCGCCGTCCGTATACCCGTTAAGTCCCGGATCAAGTTCCAGATCTCTCAATGTGACCATGCAGCCGATCCGGAACTCGTCCTCCGTCTCCTCGATCGTGTCAAGTCCGAGTCCGGACAGGTCGATCGCCGTACCGATCTGCATCTTTCCCATCTTCAGCCAGACCATGCCGCCCAGGACCCGGTTGCTCTTTTTCTGGTTTAACTGCCACGCCTCTTCCAAGCTCTCCGCTTTTTTATATTCCCTGATGACTCTCATACCATTGCTCCTCATGATCCCTCAGAATATGCAGTTGTTCCCGCCTTTTCCTGCTCTCAAAAAAGTCCGGATCCCTGTATTCTGAAGCGTTCTTCAAAAATTACTTTTATTTTAACATACTTTCTGCTATAATTCCGTTATAGTTGGAAAAATACAACGATGTTCCAGCAAAAAAAGATCGAAAGAGGACAAAAGATTATGAAAAAAAATCTCAAACAGCTCTCCGCTCTGCTCTTAGCTCTCGCATTATCTGTGAGCGTAACTGCATGTGGAAGCAACACCGCATCAACAACAACTGCTGCCGCTGAGACGACCGCAGAATCCACCGAAGCAGCTTCTGAATCCGCTTCTGAGACTTCCGAGGCCGCTGTCTCCGACATGGAAGTCACCTATCCGGTTACCATCACCGACCATCTCGGCCGTGAGGTTACGATCGAGAAGCAGCCAGAATCCTTTGTCAGCGGCTACTATATCTCCACAAGCCTGATGATCGCGCTTGGTCTTGACGACAAGTTAGTTGGCGTCGAGGCAAAAGCGGACAAAAGAAATATCTATAAACTCAGCGCTCCGGAGCTCACAAGTCTTCCGTCCGTCGGAACCGCAAAAGAGTTCGATCTGGAAGGCTGCGCAGCATTAAAGCCGGATCTTGTAATTGTTCCTGTGAAATTAAAGGATTCCATCCCGGCAATGGAAGAGCTCGGTCTCACCGTGATCGCTGTCAATCCGGAGGATGACGCAAAGCTGATGGAGACGATCGACATGATCTCCACCGCAGCAAACGTAGTAGAAAAAGGACAGACACTCGAATACTGGATCTCTGATACCACTGCAGAGCTTGTCCAGTCTCTCGAGGGAAAAGAAACTCCGTCCGTATATCTTGCAGGAAACAGCGCTCTGTTACAGACTGCTGGTCCGGAAATGTACCAGTCCACTCTGATCGAGCATGCAGGCGGCGTCAATGCAGCTTCTGAGATCACAGATACCTACTGGGCTGATACTTCCTACGAGCAGATCCTTTCCTGGAACCCGGATTACATCATTCTCGCAGCTGATGCAGACTACGATGTGGACTCCGTTCTGAACGATTCCGCTCTTGCTGACTGCACAGCCATAAAAGAAGGACATGTTTACCAGATCCCGAGCGACATCGAGGCACTCGATTCCCCGGTTCCGGCAAACTTTTTAGGAAGCTACTACGTCGCTTCCGTTCTTCACCCGGACGTTGTAACTGAAGACGATTTCAAGACAGCAGAGAAGAATTTCTATGAAACATTCTATGGATTCACTCCGGAAAGTGCAAACTAACTCCAACCGAACCATGGCAATCTTAACACTGGCGATGACTTTTGTGGTCATCGCCTTTGTTTCTGCCCTGAGTACCGGAAAATATCCGATCACATTATCTGACCTGGCCGCCGGGGATCCGATGGCGCTCCGTACCTTCACGGTTCTCCGCCTGCCGCGCGCTGTCATGGGACTCGTCGGCGGTTTTGGACTCGGGATCGCAGGATTCGTCTACCAGACGGTCTTCCGGAATCCGCTGGCATCCCCCGACATCATCGGTGTCTCCTCCGGAGCCAGTGCCGGTGCGGCTTTCGCGATCCTGTTCGTCTCCGCCGCCGCGCCGTCCACAACGCTCTTCGCATTTTTCGGTGCTCTTCTCGCCGTCTGCCTTTCCCTCGGGCTCACCGCTCTCTCCCCGGTCCGGGACCATTCTTCCATCGTTCTCGCGGGGATCGCGGTCCATGCTCTCGCGCAGACCGTTCTCATGCTCTTAAAGCTCATGGCAGATCCGGAAAAACAGCTCGCCTCGATCGAATACTGGATCATGGGAAGTCTCTCCGGCGTCACCGCATCGAAAATCCCGTTTCCGGTCGTGATCATCCTGATCTCCTCCACGCTGGTCTTCCTGCTCCACCGCCATCTTCTGGCACTCTCGGTCCGTGAGGATGAGGCCCGCATGCTCGGCGTATCTGTCCGGAAAACACGTTTTTTCGTTCTTTTTCTCGCCACACTCACCGTCGCAGCCGCTGTCAGTGTGACCGGACTCATCAGCTTCGTCGGTCTTCTCGCTCCGCACACGGCAAGACTCCTGACCGGGCATAACCGGAAGTCCGCATGCTTTCTCAGCGGTCTCATCGGGAGTTTCCTGCTCCTGACCGCGGATATTCTTGCAAAATCACTCGCCGCAGTGGAGCTTCCTGTCAGTATCTTTACTTCGCTCCTCGGAGCGCCGTTTTTGATCTATCTGATCCTCTCGGAAAGGAGGCGCTGATCATTATGTCTGAACATGTTTCCATTCAGGACCTCTCCGTCTCTCTGGGCGGTCATCAGATCCTAAACCATCTTTCCCTTTCGGTTGAAAATCCCGGGCATATGATCGCGCTTCTCGGACCGAACGGGAGCGGAAAGACTACCCTTTTGCGGGCCATATGCGGAGAGCTTTCCCACAGCGGCCATGTTCTCCTGAACGGGCAGGACCTCACAGCTCTCTCTCCAAAAGCTCTCGCAGGACTCGTAAGTTATATTCCGCAGCAGAGCGGGATCTCCATTTCCATGAGTGCGCTGGATGTCGTGCTCATGGGATTTTACTCCCGGTTGAAACTCTTCGAACAGCCGTCTGCCAAGATGCGGGAGGCAGCCCTCCAGGCGCTCGCTTCCGTCGGAATGGACGATTTTGCGAATCGGGATTACTTAACACTCAGCGGTGGGGAACAGCAGCTCGTGATCCTGGCGAGAACACTCATTGAAGATACTTCGCTCCTGCTCTTTGATGAGCCGGACAGTTCGCTGGACCTTGGGAATAAGTACCGGATGATGGGGCTGATCGCAGATATCGTACAGACGGCACAGGGCGGTAGATCTGCTTCCCCTACCTTTTTTCCCTATAAAAAAGAACCTGTCTCGACACATTCTCACACTGGGCCCGATTGTTTGCAACAATCTCACTCTTTGCGTGAATGCGCATCATTGGCATGTAGCGCCGATGAACCAGATGGGCTATCTTACTCAACCGGAAAAATTCTCACAGAAAAAACTGCAATTCTCTGTCTCCACGATCCGACACTCGCACTCGCATACTGTGATATCCTGCTGCTCCTAAAGGACGGCACGCTGATCCACACGCTGCATCCGAAGACGGATCCTGTCTCCGTCATGGAGCAGGCTTTTTCTGAGATCTACGGGGAGGTGCGTCTGGTTCCGCTTCCTGATCCATCAAAATGCGCAGGGAATCGACTCGTTCTCCTGCCGGTTTTATAGCTATAGCCCCGTGATCCTGGTTGTATTTTCCATAAAACCGGCTCATGATCCTGTTCATAGGAAACCTCTGGATTTTCCTCATGATCCCTGCGCACCATACCACTGATGTACCCGAAAGAAGGTGATCTTTTCATGAAATCTGACATCCGCGTCTTTCTATGTGACAACGACAATCTCCGCTTCTTCGGTGAAGGTCCCTGCCGCCTGCTCCACCTGATCGAGGAGACCGGTTCGCTGCGGGCGGCAGCCCTCTCGATGGGGATGGCATACACAAAAGCGCTCCATCTCATGAAGCGTGCGGAAAAGAATCTTGGTTTTTCACTGACCGCCAGAACGATCGGCGGAAAAGGCGGCGGCGGGAGTGTCCTGACACCGGAAGCAAAGGAGTTTTTACATGATTATGAAACCTGGCGGAACGCCTGCATTCAGAGCAGCCGCGAGCTCTATACTCAGATCTTTTCTAAATATAGCCGAAACAACAGCGGCGCAGACGGCGCAAGAGAATTCCCTGGGAACTGATAGCGATCCGGTTCCGGTCAAAAAGCGGCATCTGATCATCACCGGAAGCCGCAGAAGTGGGAAGAGCACACTGCTGCGGGAAATTCTGACATTGCAGGATTTTCCGGCTGATACGATTTCCAGTGAAATATCTGAAAGTCTCCGGAATCCTGTCTCCGCCGACTCCTCTCTGCCCGGATCCTGCCTGCCGGTGTTTCACGGATTGCGAAGACATATCTCAGACATTCCGTTTTTGCCTGGTCAAGCCGAATCCCGCCTGCAGATGTTTCCCGGCTTTACAACACATGCTTTCAAACAGGATCGCGTTGAGCTGACTGACAATCTGACCGGAGAAACCTCGCGGATCGGAATTTACCGTCCAAAGTTCTCTTTCCATGCCTTTCCGGCAGATTCTGATTCCGGGAAATCGGCGGCTTCATCCGCTTCTTCCGGCAATCAGATGGTTCCGGATCTCAACGGTTTTCTCGGCGGCGGTCTTGCTTCCATAAAACGGGCGATCGACTCTCCCGCCGCTTTCGCCGTCATCGACGAACTCGGCTACCTTGAAAGCTCCTGCCCGGAATTCTGTGATGCCATTTTCCACCTGTTCGATACAAAGCGGGTGATCGCTGTTCTCCGCAGCCAGTCCACGCCGTTCCTCGACGCCCTGCGTGCCAGAGACGATGTCTATGTCTATGACCTTGACCATCCGGTTCTCCCCGTCGGCTGTGTGATCATGGCATCGGGGCTTGGAAAACGATTCGGGTCCAACAAACTGATGGCTGATTTTAACGGAAAACCGCTGATTACCCGGATCCTGTCCGCCACAGACGGACCGCTCTTCGCGGCACGGATCGTCGTGACGAGATCTCCGGAGGTCGAGTCTCTCTGCCGGGAGCGCGAGATTCCGGTCCTGCTCCACACGATGCCGTACCGGAACCACACGGTAAAACTCGGTCTCTCCGCGCTGTTGGGAAAAAATCCAGATCTCGCCGGATGCATATTTGCACTCGGGGACCAGCCGCTTCTTTCGCGCGAAACGATCGAAGCGATGGTATTGACATTTGCTACTCAAGCTTATCGTTCGTGCGGCGAAATTCTCCGGCTCGCATCAATGGAGCATGGAGAGGTCAAATCCCCCGGGAACCCGATCCTCTTTGATCGCCGGTATTTCAATGAGCTTCTCACACTTCCGGACAACTCCGGAGGAAATATACTCCTGAAAAAATATCCGCAACATGTCCGTTATTTCCCGGCTGCCTCTCCGCTGGAGCTTGCAGATGCCGATACACCGGAGGAATTGGAATATCTGAAAAATTTTTAGAAGTCTCTAATGTTTTTTCTTCATGTACCACAACAAGTGAAAACACGCTTCACGAGTTTTCCCCTTGTTATCGCGACAGTCGCCAGGGTCTCGCGCAAGCGCAGACTTTGGCTCGTTGTTCGCGTAAATAAAACCGGAGATCATCCAGGACATACATTCATCCTGGATCACCTCCGGTTTCTTTTTATCATTCTATTATCTTTTTATCTCTGACCTCTACAGGTTCTTATCATCCTTCGGAAGCAGCAGGTTTAACAGGATCGCAACCAGCGCCGCCGGAACGATTCCGGAACCGCCGAAGATCAGCTGGACAGCCTGCGGTGTCTGCGCAAGAATTGCCGTGTTCGCTCCCATTCCATATCCGACACCGAGTGCGACTGACACGATCGTCAGATTTCTCGGAGTCATATGTTCCTTTGTGATCAGCTGGATTCCGCTGACAACGATCGAGGAGAACATCATGACTGCAGCGCCTCCTAAAACAGCCTGCGGCATGATGGAGATGATCGCACCAAGCTTCGGGATCAGTCCGCAGAGGATCAGAAAAACTGCTCCTGATGCCAGAGCTGTTCGGTTTACGATCTTCGTCATCGTCACAAGTCCCACATTCTGGCTGAAGGAAGTATTCGGCAGAATTCCAAATAATGCTGCAAAAGAAGAACCGATTCCGTCACAGATCACGCCGCCGGAAAGTTCTTTGTCGGTTGCCTCCCGGTCCATTCCGCCTTCAATAACGCCGGAAATATCACCGACTGTCTCAACAGCGGTCACGATAAACATGATGATGATCGGTGCGATCGCACGGACATCAAAGACCGGCCTTACCGGAAGAAATTCCGGGATACTGATCCAGCTGGCTTCCGCCACTTTATTCCAGTTTAATACCCATGCTTTTGTATATTCTGCTCCATCCGCGGTAATCCCTGAATTCGGAAGGAGCAGTCCCATAATAACCGCTGCCGCATATCCGGCAATGATCCCGATGAGGATTGCAGAGTTGCTCGCAAGACCTTTCGTCCAGTGTTTCACCATGAGGATTACGATCAGTACGAACAGCGCCAGCAGCAGATTTTCCGCCGATCCAAAGTCTTTTGCACTGCTCCCGCCGCCAAAAGAATTCACTCCGACAGAAATCAGGGACAGACCGATCGATAAAACAACGGTTCCGGTTACGACCGATGGAAAAAATTTCCGCAGCGGCTTGATAAAAGCACCGAGAACTCCCTCAAAGAGACCTCCGATGATCGACGCTCCCATGATCGCGCCGTATGTTGCAACTCCGCCGCCCATTGTATCTGCGACACTCTTAAATACGCCGATGAATCCGGAGCTTGTTCCCATGATGATCGGGACTTTTCCTCCGATCGGTCCGATCGCATAGAGCTGTACCAGAGTCACAACTCCTGCGACAAACATCGCATTCTGCAGAAGGCTGACCTGCAGATGTGCAAATTCTTCACTTCCGCTGATCCCACACGCACCACAGATGATCAGAAGCGGTGTCAGGTTGCCGACGAACATCGCAAGGACGTGCTGGAGTCCTAACGGGATTGCCTGCTTCAACGGCATTTTTCCATAAAATTCATAGGGTGCCCGGTTGGATGTGTTTTCTTCACTCATACATTTTCTCCTTTACGTAAAGTTCCGGTTCTTCTGTTATCATTCTGCCAGACAGTGAGACCGGATTCTTTTTGTTTTTTCTGCCACGATCTGCGGTCGGGTTCCCATTTCCGCAGTCTTATTAGCAGTATTTATGTAGTGCATCGTTATTATAAGCACAAGTTTGAAAGATGTAAATACGTAAATGAAAAAAAATTCCATTTAAACCTTACAACAGTTGTAGAGTCAATGTTTTTATTGCTGGTATAAGCACTGGTAAATCATGGCCAAATATGCTATCCTAAATTGATCAGATACCAGGGTCAAAAGGTCGGAAATCTGATGCAAGCTTGCTTGCGAGAGGATTTTCGAACTCTTGACCCGCCAAAAACATGAATAAGCAGCCATTTTTC
>OBWK01000151.1_pt1 | contig 53044 bp, 37 predicted proteins | sample 1495251 | NCBI WGS metagenome assembly OBWK01 (sample SAMEA2580065, study PRJEB22360) | human gut metagenome | biome: human gut; feature: human-associated habitat; material: faeces | place: Denmark | collected 2008/2010 | reverse complement strand
GCGGAATGGCGCTCCGTTCCTCCGGAACGGATGCGCAGTTCTTACGGAATATGCAGAGCTACGTAGCACTGACTTTATCTAGATATTATACTTCGCAATATATCAAAATAAAGCTGATATATTGCGAAGTGATTGTCTCATCATTCTGCTATTCGATCTGTTTACTTCTCCTTTTATGTCTTTCTGTGTTTGGGAATCTCAAAAATCCAAATTTCGACATCATGTGCAGGAAGAATTGATTCTGCTGTGAAATCCACTTATAATTCCAGAAATAAGCTTCAGCAAAATATAAAGTCTTACGGAGGAACTGCTTCATGTCAGAAGAAAGATACATAACGATCGTTTCGGAGAGGAAAACGATCGCTTTAAGAGTGAGTACGATCTTATATGTTCTGATGAATGGAAAATACGCAAATATCCATGTGCTGGGAGACCAGGTGTATCGGACGACGATGACGCTTCGGGAGATCGAGGAGAAGATCGGGGACGGATTTTTGCGAGTGCATCGCGGCTGCCTTGTGGCTGTCATGGCAATTCACAACGTCACAGATACCATCAATCTCAGTAATGGGGAATCCCTGGGGTATACGGCCCGTAAGAAAGGGGAGATCATAAAAACACTCCGGAATGTCCAGCAGGGCATGATCCGGGAATTTCAGAATCATGGGGTCCCGATGACGGATGATGAATACCATGACTATTACCGCAGTTTCGATCAACTCCCATTTGCATTTACGGATATCGAGATGGTATTTGATGAGGAGAAACGAGCAGTTGACTGGATCTTCCGCTATGGAAATCCGGAACTTGCGAGGCTGGAAAAACTGCCGTTAGACCGGCTGATCGGAAATTCATTCGGAAGTCTTTTCAGCAATATGGATTCCAAATGGCTTCGAAGCTATGAACGGGCCGTCCTTTACGGGGAGAAACTGGAGCTCATCGACTACAGCCCGGAAATCGATGCGAATCTGAAGGTCACATGCTTCCCGACTTTTCCGGGGCACTGTGGCTGCATCCTGTTCAATATTTCGGAGATCGAATTTGTGAACAGCAGATAGCAGCTATTCGTTCCTGTTGCAAGTCTATTCGTTCCAAGTCTATTGATTGGCAAATGAAAAAATTGTAGAATAAAGTCAGATATTTGAGCTGGTGAAAAGTTCGATATATTAGGAAAAAAGTCTTATGATGACAACACAAAGGAGATGGAAGTATGAGAAAACGACTTCAAAGAGCAGCCGCGATCGGAATGGCGGCAATCCTATGTATACAGAATGCGCAGTTCGGTCTGACTACATTTGCGGATGAGCTTTCCGACTTCGCGAGGATGGAAGGAATTATGAATGCACAGGCAATGCGTGTGACACCGGCAAATGCTGTTGAAAATTTGTCAGGTAGCGGGGAGCTCGCTGAGGATCGTGATACAGGAGAAAACGGAGAGATAAAAGAAAATCCGGATGGAAACTCTGAGGGTCAGGAAAATGAGCAGGACGATATAGAGAAAGCGAGTGATTCTGATGCGAAGAAAGAGGAGAACTCCGGGATTGGAAATACTGTAAAGAAGGATGAAACAAAGAAGTTTCAGATTCAATCCTTTGAATGGGGAGATCCGGAAGAATATCCGAAAGGGGAACCGATGATCGCCTCTGTGACAGAGGAAGTACGTGCGTCATTTGAGGAATTGACAGAGGCACTTCCGCAGGAGATCCGTGCGATCGTGTCGGAAGAAGAAAAGGCAGAAGATTCGGCAACTGATGAGAACGAAGAAAAACTTCAGGATGATTCCTCCAGGGAAGAAATAATCCCGATCGTATCCTGGACCTGCCCGGAATACAAGATCGACGAGGATGGCAAGTGGCCGCTGTCCGGAGAATTTACCTTTGAAGCCGAGCTTCCGGGAGAGTATGAAGTGGCGGAGAGCTGCGATGCGGTGGAGATGACGGTAATTCTGGATGGGGGAGTTGAACTGCTCTCAGATCAGCGAACACCTATAATATGGATAAAAGAGAACGATACAGAGGTAAAAAATATATACTGGGATGAGACAGAAAAGAAATTTACAAATTCATCAGTATCTACTGCTTTATCAGAGTCGTTTAGTGGAAATGGATATACAGTTACATATGATGCAGATAATAAAAAATTTAATTTGAACTTACAAGGGGCGCAATTAACAGAACTTGTTTTAATAAGTGAAAAGTGGCAGATTAATGTGTCGAATGACAGCGCGATAAAGGGAACACAGGATCAGGAGGACGCATTATATATAAATGAGACAGTTTCATCTGTAACAATAAATTTCGAGAACAACAGTAAATTATCGATTTTTGCGGGAAAGTGCGGAATAAGCACATATTCTGATATGTATCTGACAGGAACGGGCACATTGCAAGCTAATGCAGGTGGAAAGGATTGGAATAAGGATAGTCCGGGAATTACAGTGGGGTCTGGAAAAAAATTTGAAGTTCTAGATCAAGTGAGCTTGATAGTGGGGACAGTTGATGCGCATAAAGGAGAAAAAATACAGTTATATGAAGGGGCTTCATTGAAATTTGCATCAACTGGAAACTCTTACTTGAATAATGGAATATCCGCTGTTTCTGGAACGATTAAGATCGAGCAAGGGGCGAATCTTACGATCAAAGAGAAATTGGAGTTTGATGAACAATGCACTCTTATTAATTCAGGAAATCTACAGTTAGATGGTTCATTCAAAAATTTAAATGGAGGCACATCTAAAATCACGATTCAAAATAATGGAACATTGTCTGGAACGATGGATCTTGGAGCTTGCAAAATCAATACTAATATAGCAGTAAATAATAAGGCTTTTGATGTACCAATGAGCAACAGTTGTAAAGATCCAGGTATCGATTTAAATGATTTGAATGCATTTACAGTAACACCAAATGATTTTCCGTTAGAATATCAGCTTACGACAGGAGATGATACAAGTCCGGAAGGAGCAGTGATTAAAAACGGAAAACTGAAAGTACAAAGTCCGGGACACTATTACATTAAGGCAAAGTCTGTCGTATCGTCAGATCAAGCGGGCTTTTATAAACAGGCAGATAGTGATACAGTTGCAATCTGGGTAAAAAATGCAGAACTCTCTACGGAAGATTTTGTGGTGGAAGAATATCGTGGACTTTATGATGGAGAACCACACGATATTGCAACAGTAAGATATAATTCGGAGCGGGTGGAATTTTTAGGATTTCGAAAAGTAAATGATTCGAACAGCGCTATTACGCCGAATTGTCCGCAGATAACAAATGTAAGTGAGAATGACGGATTTAATCAGACGTGGTGTGCGGTATTTAAAGATAAGTTAAATAATAATGAGGTAACATCAAGCAGAATATGGCCTATAATCACTCCACTCAGATTTGATTATATAAAGAATTTAAAACTGGAATATCAGGGGAAAGAACTGAAGGCAGGTGACAAGATCCAATATCAGTATAATGGTGGTAATCCCTTACCGTCGCTTGATGATATCACGATTTCTTGAGTCAATGGAAATGGTAAGACAGTATATATTGATAAAACAGATTGCTGGAGATATTATCATCAAATTTCAGACCAAAATAAAAAAGACCCTGCTAAAGTTCATGCATGGGAGAAGGGTGGATTATATCTTAGTACGAGTAGCATTACAAATTGTAATTATGATTATTATGCTATAATAAATGATTTGTTTGAAGTAACTCCTCGACTAATGAAAATTGAGGCCGAGATACAGGATAAAGTATATGATGGAGATATATGGGTAGATAAAACCAAAGTCGAACTGCGATTTACAAAGCAGCTATGTGAGGGAGACGAAGAAACTGTCGTTAAATCTTGGGGAACTGAACAGTATGATTCAAGAGATGCCGGAGAACGATTGGTAAAGTTAGGAAAAGATGGGCAGATATATGCTGCTGATGCCCAAGGTAATTGGAACAAAGACTACAACATTGATTCTCCGCAGAGCTTTAAAGCGAAAATACTAAAGGCATCTGCTGATAAGCTGACAGTCACATTTGACCAGGTTACAGCCACGTATGGAGATACGCTGACGATTAATCCAACGATCCAATCCGCTATATCGAACGATAGCCGACTTACAACGCCGCAGCAATTTGGTGCCCAGTTCACCTATTCTCTGGATGGCACAACCTATATGCCTCTGGATGAGCTGGTACCGAAGCTTCATGTCGGTTCAAATGAGATTCGCTACAGAATGTCAACCACAAACTATGAAGATAAAGAAGGAAGCTTTACAGCGGAAATTTCAAACAGGACGATTCAGGATGCAGACTTTACGGTTCAGGTAACCGGCGTTCAGACATATGACGGAAACGGACGTGCACTGCAGATTACTTACTCGAATGATATCTTGAAAAATGCCGGTCCAAAGGTAAGTTATAGTTTGGAGCCTTCAGAAACGAGAACATATGAGGAGCAGCTACCGGAGCTGAAAAACGCGGGAACGTACCAGGTATATTATCAGATCACAGCAGATAATTATAATACATATACGAGCCCCACTCCAATTACTGTTCAGATCGATAAGGCACCAATGACCGTAACTGCAGGGGTGAAAAATCCGGAAAGAGGTGTGATATACGGCGATCCGATGCCGGAGTTTGAGGCAAGCTACACTGGTTTTGTGAAGAATGAAACGAAAGAGACAGCTCTGACGGGAACTCCGGTGATGACATGCAGCTCCTATACTTCAAACAGTGGAGCAGGAACAACGCATACGATCAATGTTGAAGCAGGCAGCGGAGAGGGCGCATTGAGTGCTCAGAACTATAGCCTGACATTCACTCCGGGATCATTTACTGTAAACAAGAAACAGGTAGCGATTCAGGTGACTAATTACGATGGCTGGAAGGCGTATACCTATGATGGAAAATCACCAGAGATAGAAGCAGTTGTCGAGGGTGATGAAGCGAGAAACGTTAAGGTAGAAATTTACGCAGGAAATCCGGCAAGCGGTTCGGCACTTGCGGAAATTCCGAAAAATGTGGGAACCTATACCGCTAAATTTACAGCGGCGGAGACAGCCAATTATGGAGCAGCAGAAACCAGTCTTCCGTTTAACATTGTACAGAGAGAACTGAAAGTTACTGCAGTTGATCAGTCGATCACATATGGAGATCCGGCACCGCAGTATACAGCGGTCTATGATGGCTTTGCGCAGGGCGAATCTCTGGAAAGTCTGAAAGGCACTCTTTCCTTTACATGTGCATATCAGCAGGCGAAGGCGGGAGAGAGTATTGAAAACAGCAATGCCGGAACTTATACAATCACACCGGCAGTTGCAGGTCTGGACAATTATGAAGTAACACCTGTAGCCGGAACCCTGACGGTTGGAAAGAAAGCTCCGACATTCACGGATTCTGCATTACTGAAAGAAAAATACCCGGATGGAAGCAGAGTCTATGATGGAACTTCTGTGGATATCACACCATCGACAGACGGAGACGGTGCAAGAAGCTATATCGTTGAAAATACAGAGACGGGTGATCCTGACAATGGACCCGGTCAATGTGGGAACCTATAAGGCTACGTATTCGGTCGCAGAGGGAACCAATTATCAGGCAGGTTCAATCTCGTATGAATTTGCGATCACAGAGGCCGAGATGAAAGACGTCACGGCGAATGGATATGATGGAATCTATGATGGTCATTCACATATGATCGAGGTTTCTGTACAGGATGCGCCTGTAAAAGATGATGTGGTAGAATACGGACTGGAGCCGGATACTTATACCGGAACAGATGCACCGGAACTTATCGATGCCGGAACTTATACGGTTTACTATCGGATCACAGCACCGAACTACAAACCTTACACAGGAAGCGCGATCGTAACGATCACGCAGAAAGAGATTCAGGTTGTGACGGCAGATCAGGAGACAACCTATCTGGAAGATGCTCCGAAGTTTACCGTTGATTCGGTAAAGGGCATGGTAGGAGAAGAAACTCTTGAAAATCAGCATGCTGTTTTATCATTTGTGACTGCATATACAAAAGGCTATGATGTCGGGGAGTATGTGGTTCAGGCAGTGGTAGATGGTCTGAAGAACTATAAGGTAGAGGTTGTACCGGGTACATTGAAAGTACAGCGCAGAACCCCGGTTTTCACCGATTCCGCAAATCTGTATACAACTCGTGTCTATGACGGAAAAGCTGTGGATCTGACTCCGACAACGGACGGGGACGGTATGGTGAGCCGCGTGATTACGAACCGGGAGACGAATGAGGTCTTAACGTCTGATCCGGTCGATGTGGGAGAGTACCGTGTGGTTTACCGTGTTTCGGAAGGAAAGAATTACACAGAGGGAAGTGTTTCCTACGACTTTGCGATCACACAAGCTCCGCTTGTGATCACTGCAGAGGATAAGAACGTTGTATTCGGAGCAAAAGCACCGGAGTATACAGTTGTTTATGATGGATTTGTAAACGGCGAGACGGAAGCGGTTCTTACCGGAACGCTGGTTGTAACCTGCGATTACACAGTGGAAAGCCGTGAGTATACTTATGAGATCGTTCCGTCCGGACTTTCTGCAAAGAACTATGCGATTACCTGGAAGAATGGCGTTCTGACAGCACGCTATCCGGAGAGTGACAGTGACGATTATGAGGAAACTTCCAAACCGGCGAACAGCAAGATGCCGAAATCCGGAACCAACAATCCGGGACAGGGAGCGACCAATAAGGATGCGAAAAAAGGCTATGTGAATGAAAATTCCGGTATTGTTTCCGGAAAGACACTTACCGAAGAAATGTTAAAGAATGACAACGGAAGCCTGAATGATGGCTACAGCCACTGGATACAGACAAATGCAGGCTGGTGGTTCCGTTACGCAGACGGAAGTTATCCGAAGGCAGCGGGAGCAGTAAATTCCGGATCCGGCAATTCTTCTGCAGCTCAGAGTTATGAGTGGATTCAGATCGATGGAAACTGGTGGGCATTTGATACAGATGGCTATCTGGCTACCGGATGGATCTTTGATCCGGTTTACGGAAATTGGTTCTACGTGGATGCCAACACCGGAATGAAGACCGGCTGGGTTCAGATCGACGGAAAGTGGTATTACTTTAATCCGGTTTCCGACGGAACAAAGGGAATCATGTTCGCGAACCGCATGACACCGGACGGCTGGTTTGTCCGGGAGGACGGAAGTTGGGATGAGAAGCGGTAATGATACCGAAATCAAGCTTCCATGAAAATTGAAGAAAGACAGGAAAAGGTCGGCACGGGAAATGTGCCGACCTTTTTTCGGACGCAAATCCCCGGAAACCACTTGCAATCCGGCCATTTTCTGCTATACTAAACTACATTAACGCTTTATTAAACTAATATAGCAGACTAAAATGAGAGGAAGTATGAAAAATGAATGGAGCAATCATCGGTGTTTTTCTTGTGATCATTGCCTATCTGGTGATGATGCTGGCAATTGGTTTCTTTTATTCTAAGGGAAATAATGACTCCAGTGATTTCTATCTTGGTGGCAGAAAATTAGGACCTTTTGTGACTGCAATGAGTGCGGAGGCATCGGATATGAGCAGCTGGCTGCTGATGGGACTGCCGGGAGTGGCTTATCTCAGCGGTATCTGTGATGCATCCTGGACTGCGATCGGACTTGCCATCGGTACCTATTTAAACTGGCTGATCATGGCGAAACGCATCAGGAGATACAGCGCAAAGACGAATTCGATCACACTGCCGGATTTCTTTGCAAACAGGTATCGTGATGATTCGAAACTGTTATTGGGAATTTCCGCAATTTTTATTATTATCTTTTTTGTCCCGTATACAGCGTCCGGATTCGCGGCATGTGGAAAACTGTTCTCCACATTATTCGGAATTCCGTATACGGCGGCTATGCTGATCAGTGCTGTCGTTATTGTCGGTTACACAGCACTCGGTGGATTCATGGCGGCGAGCTTTACGGATCTGATCCAGAGTATTGTTATGACGATCGCGCTTGTCCTTGTGGTATGTTTCGGCGTATCCATGAGCGGCGGTGTCAGCACAGTTATTGCAAATGCGAGAGAACTTCCGGGCTTTTTATCATTAACAGCTACATATAACAGCGAGGCAGGAACCGCTTCCTCTTATGGAACCATAACAACCGTCTCTACTCTTGCCTGGGGGCTTGGTTACTTTGGAGTTCCGCATGTGCTTCTCCGCTTTATGGCGACGGAAAGCGAGGAGAATATATCACTTTCCAGACGCATTGCGACGGTATGGGTCGTAATCTCTATGGCAGTTGCAATCTTTATCGGCGTTGTCGGTTACAGCCTCTCAAAGAATGGCGTGATGGCAGAGTTAAAGGGATCCGCTTCGGAGACGATCATCATCCAGGTTGCAACACTTTTAAGCCAGCATGGATTCCTCGCGATCATCGGAGCAGGTATCACACTCGCCGGAATTTTAGCCTGCACGATGTCCACCGCAGATTCCCAGCTTCTTGCGGCATCCTCCGCTGTTTCTGAGAACCTGTTAAAGGGGATGTTCGGCGTAAACCTTACTGAGAAGAGAACGATCCATGTTGCCCGGGCGACGGTTCTCTTTATCGCAGTGATCGCAGTATTTTTAGCGGGAAATCCTGACAGCTCCGTATTTGGAATCGTGTCCTTCGCTTGGGCTGGATTCGGTGCAGTGTTTGGACCTGTCGTTCTTGCGGCATTATTCTGGAAACGTTCCAACAGGAACGGTGCGCTTGCCGGTATGATCGCAGGCGGAGTCATGGTATTTGTATGGAAATACTGCGTTCGTCCGTTAGGCGGTGCATGGAATGTGTATGAGCTTCTTCCGGCGTTTATCGTTGCAATGGTCGTTCTGATCGCGGTCAGTCTTGCGACCGGTGAGCCGTCGAAGGAGATTCAGGATGAATTTGATGCGGTGAGAGAAGGAAAGTAAGCTTCTTAGCGGCTGAGCAGAAAAAATGCGCACTATATTCTCATTACTTGCGTGATGAGGCTGGTGCGCTTTTTTTAGTGCGGAGTGTATTGAAAAGAAAGAGAAAAAGAACTATAATGCACATTAAGAGACCTGACAAGTGGGTTTTTGCCAGAACTTAAAAAAATATTGTGGTGACTGCTGAAGCTGAACAGAGCGTCAGATTTATTTATGCGACGGAACGGCTATGATCCGTCCTATACACCGCAGAAGATAAATGAAAAGGAGATTGTGGACAATGGATGAATTACAGCAGAAAATTGTGGATTATGTAGAAGCAAACGGAAAAACATACCAGCAGATCGCGCTGGAGATCCATGAGAAGCCGGAGGTCAGCAATTATGAGTTCTTCGCTTCCAAACGCCTTGCAGATCAGATTAAGAGTGTCGGGTTCGAGGTGGAGATGCCGGCGGCCGGTCACAGAACCGGGTTTGCGGCGAGCTATAAATCAGGGAAACCGGGTCCGGTCATGGTGTTCCTCGCAGAGTATGACGCCCTTGTAGGACTTGGACATGGCTGCGGACATAACCTGTTTGGCGCAACTTCTTCTCTTGCGGCGGCTGCGTTAAAAAGCGTGATCGATGAGGTCGGCGGTGAGGTCCGTCTCTACGGAACACCTGGTGAGGAAGGCGGAGAGAACGGAAGCGCGAAGGGAAGCTTCGTCCGTGAGGGATATTTTAAGGACGTCGATGCGGCTCTTTCCGCACATCCGGGCGTCGGTCATCATCTGACAGAGAAGACACTCGGCTGCGTGCCGATCGATATCGAGTTCTGGGGGAAAGCGTCCCACGCGGCAGCAGCACCGGAAAAAGGGATCAATGCCCTGGATGCCCTGATCCAGACATACAACTCCATCAATGCGCTTCGCCAGCACCTGAGTGATGATGTGCGGATCCATGGGATCATCGTAAACGGCGGTCAGGCGCCGAACACAGTTCCGGATTATGCGGCGGCGAAGTTCTACCTGAGAGCGGCAGCAGCAGACACTCTGAAGGATGTCTACGCGAAGGTTGAGCGGATCGTGGAAGCTTCCGCGATGGCAATGGGCGCAAAGGGCAGCATGAAGCCGTACCAGAACTGGGTTGAGAACATGGTTCCGACTCCGTCCTTCGATGCAGTGTATGCGAAGAATTTGAGTCTGTTCGGGGAGACTGCGGAACCGGCAGGGGAGCGCCTCATGGGTTCCACCGACATCGGAAATGTTTCCCAGGTCGTTCCGGCGATCCAGCCGACGATCAACATCAGCGACGAGCCGATCAAGGGCCACAGCAAGGAGATGGTTGCGGCGGCATGCTCCCAGAAGGGACTTGATTCCATCCTGCTCGGAGCGAAGGTGCTCGCATTCACAGCCCTGGATCTGATCCGGGAGCCGGAAACCTTGAAGAAGATCAAGGAAGAGCATAAGTACGAGGTTGAGCATCAGGCAGACTGATATCGGTCAGAGAATGTGAAAAACGGGGGATAAAAAGACAGTCTATTCTTATGTGCTGATTTCCTCCAAAATATGGAAAATTGAGATTTTAGAGTTGTGCGCGCATTTTTGCAGATTCCGCAGATGCGCGCACTTGTTTACATCAATCATGCAGCAGAATTACATGGAATCCGGAGTGAAAAATACTGATAAAATTACAAGAAAAGGAAAGCAGGTATATTGCAGAAACAAAATGCCTGCAGATTGCCTGGCGAAGTAGTCATCTGCACAACGCAAACAAAAAAGAAACAGAAGAGGAGAACATCGTCATGAAATACGTCATCATCGGTGCCGGCGGTACCGGAGGAATTCTTGGATTTTATATGACAAAGGCGGGAAAAGACGTGACACTGATCGCGAGAAACGCCCACCTTGCCGCGATGAAGGAGCAAGGACTTACTGTCCGCCATCTCTGGGATGGAACGACGGAGACAGTCCAGGTCAAAGCGGAGAACATGGAGACTTATGAGAGCATGATCGCCTCCGCCGGGGAAGCTGCGAAGCCGGACGTGATCCTCGTGTGCGTGAAGGGATACTCTCTTGACAATACAGTTCCGTTTATTCAGAAAATTGCAAAAAAGAGCACAATTGTGATCCCGATCCTCAACATCTACGGGACAGGAAGCCGCCTGCAGAAGAAGCTTCCGGAGCTTCTAGTGACGGACGGATGCATCTATGTCTCTGCGAATATCGAAGGTCCGGGGGTCCTTGTCCAGCATGGAAAGATCCTGCGGGTCGTATTCGGCGTGCGGGAGAAAAGCGAGTTCCGGGAAGAATTAAAGGAGATCGCAAAGGACTTTTCTGACAGCGGGATCTCCGGCGAACTTTCTGAAAACATCCGCCGGGATGCGCTGGAGAAATTCTCCTACGTCTCTCCGATCGGGACAGCAGGTCTCTATTATCATGCGACGGCGGCCGATTTCCAGAGAGAGGGCGAGGAGCGCGAGACATTCAAGGCGATGATCCGCGAGATCATGGCGCTGGCGGACGCGATGGGCGTCCCGTTTGAGAAAGATTATGTGAAGGTGAACCTGGAGATCCTGTCCCACCTGGCTCCGGAATCCACGACTTCCATGCAGAGGGATGTCATGGACGGAAAACAGTCGGAGATCGACGGACTCGTCTACGAGGTCGTCCGCATGGGAGAGGAGTACCATGTTCCGACACCGGAATATAAAAAGATAGCGGAAAAATTAAAAACTACAATATAAAATCTGGCAGAAATATTTATGGGAAAATACAGACAGAAGGAAACTTATTAGCAGCCATTCTGTGCAAGGTAGAAAAGTGCAGCTGACTTATTTTTGATAGCTCTGATTATAGCTCAGGGTCATCAAAGAGAGTCAGCTGCACTTTTGATTTACGCGAACAACGAGCTAAAGTCCGCTCTTGCGCAAGACCTTGCGACTGTAGTGATATAATCAGGTTTTGTCTGCCTGCAAAGAAGGATCGGGCGGGGCAGAAACGGTGACATCAAACCAGAACACGGTTTCCGTGTCATCGGACGATACCCCGTACTTCATGCCGTGGGCGTCGAGAATCGTGCTGACGATCGAGAGACCGATGCCGGTTCCCATGCGGCGGCCGCTCTGGTGCTGGCTTCGCTGGTAGCGCTCCCAGATGATCTCCTGGTCCTCTTTGGAGATCGGGGTTCCGGGGTTTTTGACGGAGAGACGGACCGTTTTTCCGGTCTGTTTCAGGGCGACGGTGATGAGTTCGCCCTCCGGGGTGTGGTTGATCGCGTTGTAGAGGAGATTCCGGAGAACCTGACTCAGCTTTAGCGGATCTGCCGTGATGAATACAGATTCAGGATCTGACTCAAAATGGATCCGGATCCCGTAGGTTTCGGCGGCTGCGGCGCAGTGAGAAGTCTCGGATTCCGCGAGTCCCGCAAGGTCAAAGAATTCCGGATGGAGCCGGATATAGCCGGACTGGAGCTGGGAGTAGTCGAGAATGTCGTTGACCATCTCGCTCATCCGGTTCGATTCCTCGATGATGAGGTCGAGATCTTCATTTCTGGCGTCCTCGTCTTTCCAGTGGATGTCGCGGACGAGCTCCGCATATCCGGAGATCACGGAGAGCGGGGAGCGGAGTTCATGGGAGACATTCGCGATGACTTCTTTCCTGAGGACATCGACTCTCGCGAGTGCCTGGCCGAGAAGTCCGACCGATTCCGCGAGTTCGCCGAGCTCATCATGACGTTTTACATCGGCGCGGGCGGAAAAGTCGTTCGCGGCGAGCTGATCGACCGTGTGCTTGATCGCGAAGATCGGCTTTGTGAAATACCGGGAGCAGACGGCCGCGAGGACGGCTGCGGCGATCGTTAAGAGGATGGTCAGGAGAATGAGCTGGTAGCGGTTGTAGTTAAAAACGGTGTCAGTCCGGATCGTGTTTTCGATCAGGAGATAGGCGTCCTCCCCTGCGTAGGTAATCGGAACGCCGATGTGGATGGAAATCGTTCCGTGGTCGCCGTTTAAGACTTTCTGGTAGGAAAGACGGTTTCTGACGTTGGCAAATTCGTCCGTATCCCGGATAAACTCCCAGACATGGTACTCCGGCTCCTGTTCCACGTCAAAGAGAAGATGGCCGTAGCTGAAAATTTCATTGAGTTCCCCCGCATCGTCGGCGAGAAAGATCGTTCCGTCGATCAGGCGGCTGAGGAACGGAAGGAGCTTGTCATCCTCCGCGAGATCGCGGTCAGTCAGATCGTTCATGATCGGCTGCATCTGTTTCAGGGAGGTCGAGAGCGCCGCCTCCGCGTAGGTGTGCTCAAACAGGACGAGCCACATAAAGACGGCGGTGAGCGCAACGAGCCCCATCATCATGCCCCAGAGCTGGAAGACCAGGCCGGGGGCTTTTTTTTTGTGTGCTCTGTGAAATGACGATTTTGTTTGATTATTCTGATTTGATATATTTTTCATGTTTATTAAATAAATTGATAATATAATCCGGCAGCTGCTTTTCTATGCCTTTGATATTGAGTTTCGTGTATTGTGCGGTGCGTGTCATTCCGTCTGCGCATTTTTCCGTTAAAACGGGATCCATAATGCACAGCGGATTCAAAAAATCGTGATCCGCTACAGATTTTCAATCTTCACGTCCGGATCAAACTTATACCCGACTCCCCACACGGTCTGGATCATGGCGCGGTACGGACCAAGGCGGTCGCGGACGGATTTTACATGGGTATCGACGGTGCGGCCGTCCCCGAAGTAGCTGTAGCCCCAGACATCCTGGAGGAGCTTGTCGCGCCGCAGGACGGTACCGGGATTTTTTGCAAGCTCTAAGAGCAGGTCAAATTCCTTTGGAGCCAGGACGAGCTCTTTCCCGGCGACGGAGGCAATGCGGGAAGCTGGGCGGATCTCGAGTTCTCTGTAGGTAAAGGAATTGCGGACGGGAGTCTTCCGGTTGCGCTTTAAGACGGCGCCGACCCGCGCCATCAGTTCCTTCGGGCTGAACGGTTTTGAGACGTAGTCGTCCACGCCGAGGCCGAAGCCGGTCAGCTTGTCATATTCCTCGCTCCGGGCGGTCAGCATGATGACGGGGATCTCGCTCGTTTTCCGGATCCGCTCCAGCGTCTCAAAGCCGTCGAGTCCCGGCATCATAACATCAAGGATGACGAGGTCAAAATCCGCATCCTGTAATTTCTCGAGTGCGGAAAGTCCGTCCGCGGCTTCCTCACACTCATAATGTTCCACTTCTCCGTAGGTTCTTACGAGTTTTCTCAGACGGATATCATCGTCCACAATTAAAAGTTTTGCCATGCCGGTAAACCTTCTTTCTTAATATTAAAAATCTGCAAATGCTCTTAAATAAGATATATCATAAAATTCCGATCCGGAAAAGCTTCCTCACAAAGTCCTCACAAATTCCTGAAATTTTTCTCACAAAGTGTTCACAATTGACTTTTATAGTAAAACGCGATAATGAAACAAATTCCTGCTTATGGAATGGAACTTTAAGGAAAATTCTGTGGTGCAGGAGTTGACAGGAATGTTATAGGAACTGCAGGAAAGTGAGAGATAGAAGGGAGTATCAGATCATCATGAAGAAAAAGAACATCATCCTGTGCGCGGCGGCTGGTGTCGTTGTCGTTGCGGCAGCGGCCGGCGTGACGGCCATGAAAGGTTCATCCGGCGGTGATAAACAGGGCATGGGCGGTGGTCCGGGAGGCGGACCGGGCGGAATGGGCGAGATGGAACAGCAGACCCAGACGACCGTGGTCCGCGCTGAGGAGCCGGAGACGGGAAACATCTACCTGACAACGGAGCTCACCGGAACCGTGGAGCCGGATGATGTGGTCCATGTCTACGCGAAGGCATCCGGGGACATCACGGCGGTCAATGTCAAGGCGGGCGATACCGTGACGAAAGGTCAGGTGCTCTTTACGATCGACACGGAGCAGGTCGATACGGCGAAGAACTCCGTGGATTCTGCGGCGGTCAATCTCCAGAAAGCGCAGAGCGATCTCGCGAGAATGCAGATCCTTTATGATGGCGGCGACCTCTCGGATCAGGAATATGAGCAGTATACAAATGCGGTGAAGACCGCGCAGCTCCAGTATAATTCCGCAAAGACATCGTATGATCAGCAGGTCGGTTACAGCAGTGTGACGGCTCCGATCTCCGGAAAGGTGGAGAGCTGCAGCGCGGAGGTCTATGACCGGGCGAACATGAACGGGGAACTCTGTGTGATCTCCGGGGAAGGAGAGAAGAAGGTGACATTTTATGTCACCCAGAGAATGCTGGAAAACCTCGCAGTCGGCGATACGCTGACGGTCGAGAAGAGCGGAAAGACCTACGATGCCGTGATCAACGAGATCAACACGATGGTCGATGATGCGACGGGACTTTTTAAGATCGAGGCGCAGCTCGCTGATGCAGATGATGCGGCGACTGGAAGTACCGTAAAGCTCACGGTCACGACCGGAAAAGCCGAGAATGTCATGACGATCCCGGTGGATGCGGTGTATTACAGCGGCGGAAAGGCGTATGTATACCTCTATGAGGACGGAAAGGCGAAGAAAGCTTCGATTGAGGTCGGAATCAACGATGACGATTATGTGGAGGTCACAGACGGACTTTCCGCGGACGATCTCGTCGTGAGCACCTGGAGCAACAACCTGTATGAAGGAGCGGATATCCAGCTTGCGGGAAGCAGCGAGAGCGCGGGCGGCCAGAATGCCCCGACCGGAAATGATAACAGCGCAGCCGGCAGCAGTGCCGCGCAGGAGGGCTGATCATGGGACTTACGAGATATGTATTAAAACGTCCGGTCACGACGATCCTGGCACTCCTCTGTATCCTGGTTTTCGGTATCTCCTCGGTGTTCAGCGCGACGCTGGAGCAGATGCCCGACACGGATCAGCCGATGCTCATCATCCGTGCTTCCTACCAGGGCGCGACGCCGGAGGACATGGATGAGCTTGTGACAAAGCCCATCGAGGACCAGGTCAGCCGTCTGGAGGGCGTAAAGAGCATGTCCTCGACCTCGAACGAGGGAAATGCGATGATCATGCTGGAGTATGATTACGACGCGGACATGGATGACGCCTACAACGAACTGACAAGATCCTTAAACAGCATGCGGGGACTCCCGGATGACTGTACGACGAGCGTCATGGAGATGAACATGAACGGCGGAAACGACATCATGCTCTCCATCTCCCACGACACGCAGGAAGATCTCTACGATTACGTCGACCAGAACATCACGCCGGCGTTCGAGCAGCTCTCCACGGTGGCTCAGGTGGAATCCATGGGCGGTTCCTCCGAGTACGTGAAGGTGGAGCTCGATCCGGTAAAGATGAAGCAGTACAAGGTGACGGTGAACCAGATCACGAGTGCCATGGCGGCAGCGGACCTCTCTTACCCGTCCGGTGACGCGCAGTACGGTGATCTTTCCCTCTCCGTAACGACCTCCGCAAAGGCAGACACGCTCGATGACCTGAAGAAGGTGCCGATCACGACCCAGAGCGGAAAGATCGTCTATCTGGAAGATATCGCGGATGTGTACACGACGGAAGAACAGATGGGCGGCGTGTCCCGCTACAACGGACAGGAGACGATCTCCCTCTCCGTATCCAAGAAGCAGGACAGCTCCGCAATGAAACTTTCTTCCGATGTAAAATCGGCGGTTGAATCCCTGGAAGCGGCAGATTCCGGGCTTCACATCGAGATCGCCCGCGACAGCGCCGACAGCATCAAGTCATCCCTCATGGACGTTGCGCAGACGATGGTCCTTGCGGTCGTGATCTCGATGGTCATCATCTGGCTGTTCTTCGGTGATATCAAGGCATCCCTGATCGTCGGAAGCTCGATCCCGACCTCCATCCTGGTGTCCCTGATCCTGATGACGCGAGTGGGATTCTCCTTAAACGTCATCACGATGAGCGCCCTGGTCCTCGGCGTCGGCATGATGGTCGATAACTCGATCGTTGTCCTCGAGAGCTGTTTCCGTGCGATGGACAAAATGGACGAAAAAGGCTTTGTGGAGTACGCGAAGGCGGCTCTGGAAGGTTCCGGACTCGTTGCCATGTCCGTCCTCGGATCGACTCTCACGACCTGCGTCGTATTTATCCCGCTGACAACTTTAAACGGCATGAGTGGACAGATGTTTACCCCGCTCGGCTGGACGATCGTATTCTGTATGAGTGCATCCCTGCTCTCCGCGGTCACGGTCGTTCCGTTGACGTACATGTTATATAAGCCGAAGGAGCGGGAAAAAGCGCCGCTTTCCGGTCTGATGAAACTGTTGCAGGCACTTTACAGACATGTGCTTCCGACAGTATTAAAGCACAAGGCGATCGTCATGTTAGGCTCTGTCGGACTTGTCGTCCTGACACTTTTCCTCGCGAGCGGAATGCAGAGCGAGCTCATGACGGCGGATGACAACGGAACGATCTCCGTGACGATCACGACGAGACCGGGACTTCTCGATGAGAAGGCGGATGATATTTTAAATCAGGTGGAATCGATCGTGAGCAGCCATGAGGACGTGGATTCCTACATGCTCCGCTATAACGGCAGCAGCGGTACGGTCAGCGCCTACTTAAAAGATGACCGGAAGATGAGCACGGATGAGATCGTTTCCCAGTGGGAGGACGAAATGTCCGGTCTTGAAAACTGTACGATCGAAGTCGAGGCGTCCTCGTCCATGAGTTTCATGGGACGGAGCCGCGGATATGAGGTCATTTTAAACGGTTCCGATTACGATACGGTAAAAGATACCGCCGACAAGATTGTAAATGAGATGGTTGCCCGCGATGATGTGAAGAATGTCCACTCCGACGTGGAGAACACGGCCCCGGTCGTATCGATCAATGTCGATCAGGTTGCAGCGTCCGCGGAGGGACTGACGGCGGCATCCATCGGACAGCAGGTAAAGACGATGCTCGATGGCACCGAGATCGCGACCCTGACGATCGACGGAAATGAGGTCAGCGTCAAGGCTGAGTATCCGGACGGCATGTACCGGACGGTCGAGCAGGTGAAGAACATGCTGATCACGACGGGAAGCGGCGGAAGTGTCGCACTCTCCGACGTGGCGGATGTCGTGTTCAAGGATAACCCGTCCTCGATCTCCAAGACGGATAAGTCTTACGAGGTTACGATCACGGCCGATTATACCGGTCAGAATGTCAAGAATCTGATCGACAGCGAGGTCGTACAGCCGAATCTTCCGAACGGCGTGACGATCGGAACAAACTCCATGAACCGGATGATGGCGGAAGAGTTCTCCGCCCTGTATCAGGCGATCGCAGTCGCAGTATTCCTGGTATTCGTGGTCATGGCGGCGCAGTTCGAGTCACCGAAGTTCTCCTTCATGGTCATGACGACGATCCCGTTCAGCCTTGTCGGTTCCTTCGGACTTCTGAAGCTGACCGGCACGACCATCAGTATGACATCTATTTTGGGATTCCTGATCTTAATTGGTACGGTCGTAAACAACGGTATCCTTTATGTGGATACAGTCAATCAGTACCGGATGACGATGGAGCTTAAGACTGCCCTTGTTGAGGCCGGAGCGACACGTCTCCGCCCGATCTTAATGACAAGCTCCACCACGATCCTCTCCATGATCCCGATGGTGCTCTCCACAGGAAGCAGCGCGTCCACGACGAAAGGTCTGGCGATCGTAAATATCGGTGGTCTGACGGCTGGTATTCTGGTTGCATTATTCATTCTTCCTGTTTACTACGCGATCATGAACGGTAAGAAGGAGAGAAAGGTACTGGATATTTAAATTGGGGTTTAAAATAAAAGGTCATAAAAAAGGATTAAATTAAGGATTAAATTTAAAGGTTTCATTAAAAAAGGTTTAAAAGGATAAAAAGGTTTTGGGAACACCCTGGGGGAATTTATCCCCAGGGCGGACCTGTATCTGCCGCAGAAAGGAATGGATATCAGCATGAAGAAATGGAAGATTGCAGGCTTGTTCGCTATGGCACTTATGATGAGTGTGACGCCGCTCCAGGCGTTCGCGACCAGCCCGGAATTTGCATATACAGCAGAAAAATGGGCGTCTCTCCAGGATAACAAGCTGGAATACGGGGAGATTGCGGACTTGATCCACGAGTACAACACGACAGTCCGCCAGAATGAGCTGGACTACCAGAAATATAAGGGAAAGACCAGCACGGATATCGCAAAGGAGTATTATGATTCCGCAAGCGAGGTATCCGAGCGGATCAGCTACCCGGACGATGACAGCGCAAACTACGCGGGACAGATCTCCCAGGCGTTAAACAGCGAGATCTCCGTGGATAACCTGACGGAGCAGGGAGATAACAACGTGGATGACGGTGAGATAAAGCGCCTTGGATATGAACAGGCGGAGAAAAGCATCGTGCAGCAGGCACAGAAGCTGATGATCTCCTATTATAGTGGGAAGGCATCCCTGGATACCTTAGAGGATGCAGTGACCCAGGCAGAGACCACATACACCCAGGCGCAGACGAGAAAATCCGCGGGAATGACCCTGCAGTCGGAGGTCGACAACGCGGCGGAGGCGGTTACAAATGCGAAGGCGTCCCTGCAAGCCGCGAAGAGCAGTTTAGAGCAGACGAGACAGCAGATCATTATCATGTCAGGCTGGAACTACAATGATTCCGTGGAGATCGGAAGTCTGCCGGATGTGGACACCTCCGCAGTTTCCTCCATTAATGTGGATTCAGATATCCAGACAGCTATTGCGAACAACTACAGCATTAAAATTACGGAGCGCAGACTTGCGAACTCCCAGTCGGAGAACAACAGAGCGACTTATACAAGCACACTGTCGAATCAGAAAGACACGGTTTCCACAAACGTGAAGAACGCCTACAACAGCCTGGTACTCGCAAAGGACAGTTACGAACAGGCGAAGACGAACTATGAGCTTGCGGAGAAGGAACGGGCAGCAGCAGAGCTAAGACTCTCCGCCGGAACCATCACAAAGAAGACATACGCAAAGCAGGAATCTGCCTGCCTTTCTGCGAAAACTTCCATGGAATCTGCAAGGTTAAGCTTTCTCACCGCGAAGGTCACATATGACTGGGCTGTGGCAGGACTGGCGTCGGCGTCATAAGTTCCTTTTTGCCGGGAATGATTCCTGTCACAGCAGAAAAACGCAAAATGGCATGGAATGTAGTTTGGGAATGAGTTGATGTGAGGTGAAAGAATGAAAACATATAAAAAATGGATGGGCGGTCTGCTATTCGGCGCGGCAATTTTCGCGGCAGCCGGAGGTGGGAACAACGCGGACAGTATCCTCGGAAATATGCATGGATTGATTGCCGGAGCGTTCTCATCCTGCAAAATCATATCTTACGCAGCGGAATCCGATTCCGTAGATTCAAGCCAGATCACGAAGATCGAGTACAGCGATCTGCGGGAACTGATCAAAGCGGGAAACTTTTCCTATCTGCAGAGTCAGGACAGCCAGAACCGCCAGAGTGCGCCCTATGAAAAGATGCACGAGACGTTAAAGGAAGAGTACAACTACCTGAAAAAGATGGCGGACTCCTATAAGGATGACGGCGATACAGAAATGCAGGCACTCTACGAGAATAACGCGAAGAATATCCGCACTTCCATGGCGCAGGTGCAGTCTACGATCAACCGAATGAATTCCGCAAGTCAGGAGAAGACCATGGAGGATCTGGCGGATACCCTGGCGGCATCGGCACAGAACCTGATGAACTCCTACAACCAGATGGCAGCCAATGTGGCGGCGATGGAAAAAAATGTGGAGGCGGCGCAGAGTTCCTACGACGCGGCGGTGAAGAAACGGTCGGCTGGTCTCATCAAGGATACGGAGCTGGAGTCGGAGAAGAGCAGCCTGGAACGGCAGCAGAACTCCCTGGCATCCCTGAAAGAGCAGCAGAGTGAATTGAAGGAAAGTCTTCTGACGCTGCTCGGACTTTCCGGGCGCACCGATGTGGAGATCGGCACAGTCCCGGATCCGGATATGGCGGCGATCCGTGCAGTTTCTGTGGAGAATGACCTTCAGACAGCCATCAGCAACGATCCCACCTGGGTCAGCGAGATGAAATCAAAGGTCACCGGAACGGATAACCGGGAGCTCAGAAAGCAGCGGATCAGCGAGGCATCCCAGAACGCGGAGATCAGCCTGAGATCCACATACGAGAATCTCCAGAATGCCGTATCCCAGTATGAGGCAGCGGAGAGCGCCTATTCCGCCGCAAAACAGGCATGGGATACGGTGCAGAAGAAGCAGGCAGCAGGCATGCTCTCAAAGAACGCCTATCTTTCCGGTGAATCCGCATGGCTCTCCGGCGAGGCAGCGATGAATACGGCAAAACTGAATCTCGTCTCCGCCTACGAGTCCTATGTATGGCAGGTGGCCGGTGTTGAGACCGGCGCATCCGCCGGAGCTTCCGGCGGTGGCGGGGCACCGGCCGGAAGATAGAAAAACGTAGCAAAAAGAGTACATGTAAAAGTGTGCTCTTTTTTGCGCTTTTCAGAAAAAATACCGGGGCCGATTTTGGATGTAATAAAGGTGGTATATTTAGTTTATAAATTTTAGAAAATATTCAAATAACTTGTTTTGGTAAAAATTAGTGCTATAATATACCCCGTATGCAAATTGTAAAAATTCTTAAATCAAGCGGAAGTTATAAGGACTTACTTTGGCATGACCACACAAGATAAGAGAATATAATACTGATTTGCAAATAAAAAGAAGGAGAGACTGCACATGAAACAACGATGCTTATCGTTGGTATTGGCAATTAGTATGATCATGGCCTCGGCAAGTCCATTTTCATACGCAAAAGATACCCTGGGGGGGTATTGCAAAATACTAGAACGACTACTACAGATGAAACAGAAGAGATACTGCCGATAAAGGCAACAGATTCAGAGGCATCTGATATACAGAAATACCCGTTGGATGACAAAGAACACATAGCAAGCGCTTCTAACCCAGCTCTTTTTGCCACAAAAAAGACCAAACAGAAGGCTGATTTGCCCGATGGTATTTATTTATCCCAGTCAGATGGCGATGATGGAAACACGGGACTAGACAGGGAAAACGCAGTCAAAACGTTTGAGCAGGCTAAGAGCTTGATGGAAGAAAACTCATTTGAACATGTATATCTCTGTGGAAATTATGTGATAGACGGAACAGAAGAATGGGATCTGGACGGAAAAACATTGAACCGTTACGGATTTATAAGCTATATGATCGACCTGAAGGGTGAGAACTCAAATCTTACGCTCAGCAATATCGTGATCGATGCGGAGAACACCATTAAGAATCCGGACGAGAGCGAAACAGGAGATTCGATCATTCAGGCATTTCATGGAGGAAGCCTGACACTGAATGATGGCGCGATCCTGGAAAACAATAATGCCCAGATGATGGGAACAGCTGTATTCGGAATCAATGGATTCAATATGACGATGAATGATGGTGCGGTTATTCAAAACAATACCAACCATAACGTGCATTATGGTGGAGCAGTGACAATCGCAAATAATAGTACATTCACGATGAACGGTGGTCTGATCACTGGAAACACGGCGAACCGCGGTGGTGGTGTAGCGGTTATTGGATCCTCAATGGTCATGAATGGGGGTTCCATTGAGAAAAACAAAACCTACACGATAGGCAGCCAGTTCGGCTATGGCGGAGGAATTTATCTTGCGGACTGGCAGGATATGTCAGGAGTAGGTGAAAATCACAATCAGCTGCTTACTTCATTACCGGCTTCGTTTGTTATGAATGGTGGCGAGATTTCAGAAAATGTGGCTCAAACCTATGGCGGCGGTCTTGTAACGTTCCCCCAGTCAGGAAACAATAGTCCGGAGGTTTCGGTTGAAATCAATAACGGCATAATTGCGGATAATGAGGTGACAGACGGAAGCGGTGGAGCGCTTGCGATGTTTTTCAATAGTACAAAATTCCGTATGAATGGTGGAAAGCTGATAGGAAATAAAGTATCAGACTTTGGCGGTGGGATTTTTATGTACAGTATGAAGGGAACCGGCGAGATCTCAGATGGTCTGCTTTCAGAAAATGAGGCAGCCTTTGGTGGTGGAATCATGGTACAAGATAATACCGAACTTTTCATAAAAGGCGGTACAATTTCCCAAAACCAGGCGAGCGGTACAGGTGGAGGCTATTATATCTGGCGTGGGTCACAGCTACGTCAGACAGGCGGTTCCTGTCAGAAAAATAAAGCAGAAAATGCCGGGGGCGCATATATCTCCCCAAATTGTACATTTACCATGACAGGCGGCGATGTATCTGGCAATAATCCGGGCGATCAGAAAAATACTACGGGTGATGGAATATATGTAAACGGCTTTTTTGAAATGGGAGATTCCGCACAGGTCGCTTCCGACAATGATGTGTATCTTCCGACGGATCATTATATAAAGATGATATCGGAATATACAGGAACAACCAGTGAAGCACCAATCATGATTACGAGTGAGGAAGATCATGTCGAGAACCTCAGCGCAATTGGTACAAAATTAGTATTATATACAAATGAAGCCGGTGGAGCGGAGGCAGCGAAAACGGCTGATCTCGACAGAATCTTTGTTCCAAGTAAAAAAATGCATTCAGGGCTGGCGATAGGAGAAAGCCAGCATGAAACGGACTGGATGACATATATTCCAGGGATAAGAATCCATTATGAGTGGGTAGGAACATGCACGCCGTCTGACGCAAAGCCTCCAGTGGATGATGCGGTTCGCGTTAACAGCGCATATACGGCAAAATCGCAGGAGGAATCAGAAGAGGGATATAAATTTGATGGCTGGTATCTGGATCAGGAACTCACTCAGAAATATGTGGATGGAACGACATTGAGCACAGATACGGTTCTTTATGGAGAGTGGAAAGAAGATCCGGATTCCGCATACGCGATCACGATCACACCGATGGATATTACGGTCTATGTTGGCGGCAATGGATACAAAGGCGTAATCGGATCGGATAACCAATTTGCTTCCAATGATCTGCCTGAGATGGGATATTACCTGACTCTTCCGGCAAACATCAGTCAGGCTCTTCAGGATGAGGGAGCGGGCAGTGATGTGAGCGATCATATCGAACTGACCTACGATGATGGAAATGGAACGACAATAGTATGGAATCTGAAGCTTTATGGAGATGAGGAACACAGCTCCTCAACGCTGAATGGAACAGAGCACCGGATTTATCGGATCCTTCCAGGTAAGGTAAACGGCACGGATGAGACCATTCCGGTCGGTCTGAAATTTATGGCACCGGATGGATCTGTCATTGTCAGCTCTGATTTCCCGGTCAAGGAAAATGATACATTCCGCGACTACAAGGTAGATATTTATTCCGTTAACCTGAATGCGTCTCTTATCCGCGCAAAGATCAAAGTGGGAAATAAGACACTCACTCGGACGGTACGTGCGGGAACTGGAAATTTAAAAGTTCGAGGGAATGTGGAAGAAAAGTTTTCTGACGTGACATATGGAGGACCGAAGCTCGAGCTCGATGCTCCTGAGCGGATTCTCGCAAGTGCCGCACAGCCAGATACGATGTACTTTATTAATAAGGAAAATGTCAAAGTGACAGATCCGTCCGGCGTTCGCCTACTGGTGGATCAGAGTCTGGGCGATGGTTCCCTGGCAGAGTATCTTGATAAGAACGTCAATACAGATGGAAGATTTTCGTATATTTTCAAATACCTTGATCTAGTGGACACCCATAATGGAGACGCGTATGTGACAATGGCAGAGGGACAGAAAATGAATGTCTACTGGCCAGTACCGAAAGACGCGTCCAGAGATTCGGAATTTCGGATCATCCATTTTGAGACGCTTCATCGTGAAAGCAACGTGGATACAGGTGAGCAGTTGAGACAGAATCCACCAACCGAGATTTCATGTGAAAAAATTGTGATTGCTGGAAAGGAGTTTATCACTTTTACGACACATTCATTTTCGCCGTTCGCGCTGCTGTATGAAAAAGGCGGCTCTGGATCCACAGATCAGCCGGTTGATCCGAAACCGGATCCATCGAATCCGGGAACTCCGGTTAAATCACCGAGCAACGCGAACCGATCGGATTCCTCCGATGATTCTGATGACTCTGGTTCTTTAACAACAACGAGAAAGAATCAGACGGTAACTACAAATACCACTACATCGACGAATACAACGGAGACAGATCAGACAGCAGGAGGCACGAATGAGACCAATCTTCCGGGTACTACGGGGGAAAATAACGAGTCTACCTCTGAGACGGTAGAAACAGATGAAACAAAGCTTCCGCAGACAGGACAAACCTGGTGGCCGGTATGGTTGTTGATGATGGCTGGCGGCGCGCTGATTTTTGCGGGTCGGCTGATAAAAAACGGGAAAAGTAAGGGAAAGAAAAGAGGTGATACCATTAAACACAGTTAAACAGAGAACGGAAACGCGAAAGAAGGAAAAAGAGCCAGAAGACGTTAAAAATAAGCAGCATGGAGGAAAGTAAGGATACAGGTCTGCATCCTTACACAGACAGAAGAAAGAAGAGTGTGAATTATGAGAAAGAGATTGTTGGCATGTTTGATGTCTGTCAGCATGGTATTAACTTTAATGTATGGGAACGCTGCTGCCGCGGAGAGTGGTGGACAGCAGAAAAACAAGGAAAGCCAGGAAAACCAGGAAACCCAGGAAATATCAACTTCGAGCAACGCTGACCAGATTGTGGATACCGGCAGTAATGTAAAACCGACCGAAACACAGGCGGCAAAAACACAACGGGCAGTGTATAATGCAGAGAGCAGTGAAAATGTTTATCAGGTTGCTACAACGGAGGAACTAACGCAGGCATTACTTAAAATTGCCAGTAACAGTGATGCAGAAGCGACAATTGAGCTGATAAAGAATGTCACAGTGCCTCAAACGGAAGAAAGTTCAAACGTTACAGAGTTCGGCGTGGATGGAAAGCAAGTCACAGTGTGCAGTGAAGGAGAGACGAAATATAAGCTCAATTTTTTGAGCAGAGGTATCCTGAAGGGAGATTGTACATTTGATAATGTAGACGTAACAGGGTATAAATTGTACTGTAACGGTTACAATACAATTTTCACTGAAGATGGTGAGATCCATTTATCAGGAACACTGTATGGCGGCGGTTATATGGCCACGGTATCCAGCACCCATGTTGTTGTTGCAGCAAGCGGAGATATCAATCCAAGTACATCGAGTGGACTTCATAATGCCATTGGTGGTTCTTATAAGGGGTCCGTTGAAGGCGATACATATCTGGAGATTACTGGTAATATCCAAATGTATAGTGGCAATCATCTTAATCCAGGTTGTGTAACAGGCGATGGCACCAGCGGTGATGGTCAAGATAGTCCAGATGTGTACGTAGGAGGAAACGCCACCTTAATTTATGACAATCCGAATGGAACAACATCTCCAACAATCGAAGGTACTTATGGGTGCGAGATGAAAGGCGATGTTTTACTGGATATTCGTTCTGGCAGAGCGAGCGAAATCTGTGGTACACAGGAATATGTTGATAAGTCCATCATCCGTGGCAATCTGCATATTATTGCTGGCGCAGAGAAATATGAAAATACGGACCACACTCTGAGACTGAATTATAACTGGCCAATCGTGGGAGCTGGAAACCGATTTGCGACTGAGCCGGGAGCGGTCGGTAATTATGAGGTTGACGGAAATATCACGATTGATACTTACGAGAATGTATGGGGATGGGATAGAGGTACTGATCCAACATCGTATGATGTCCCTGAAATCTATGGAGCGATTCGCGGAAACGTCGGTGGAAGTATTACTATTAATGCTCATGGTTCTCATGTGCAAAATATTTTCGGTGCGAGTGATTCAGCAATCCAGGGTTCTGTTGTAATCAACGCAAATAATGTCGAACTAAAAAACAGCTATTATGGTACAAAATATGACGAGGGCTATATTATCGGCTTATGGGAAACTGGAGCCGCAAGTACTGCGCAAGGTCCTGTAATTATTAATATAGACGGTGGTGATGTTGGTCTTGTCATGAATACAGATCAGGATCAGGCACCGACTGGATCGGCAATCAATGTTACAGGCAATCCCAAAATCCGAACTGGTCTGCGCGGAACGCAAGGTTCTTCTTATTCAAAAGAATTTCCTGTTGCGAATGTGTACGCCTGCGAGGCAACAATCCCATTTATCAAGAAAATGTCAGAGGTCAATTTGACGGAGAGAACCAACGTGACTGTCCACAATTTCTCTTATAACGCTGGTTTGAAAGTGGAAGATGGCAGTTCTTTGACCACGGATGAGAATCAGGTTTGGGTCTGGGGCGATACCATTATCGATGGTACCTGGGAACAGAAATACGATAATGCCAGTAATTATAATGATATTTTTGTCAAAGGAACAACTTGTGTTGGTGAAAAAGGATGTCTGATCGATCACGGCACCAGCAACTTGAAAGGTGATGTTACTAACAATGGTATGATAGCGTTGATGGCTCCTGCCTATTTTCAGAGTGACTATACCGCGAATAACGCAGAAATCCGCTGCCCTGCTGTTATCACTAATTATGATGGCACGGAAAACGGAGGAACTATCCCGCTGCAAATTGTTGGAAATTCCTCTGGAGTTACCACTGTTTATACCGTAAAATCAGATGACTGGCAGACACTGTATGCACCAACATTAGGTGATAATTATATTCTTTCCAAGAAAAATGGTGATGCACCGACGCAGGGAACATTTCTGCTCGGAAACGAAGATGCGCTGCAAAAAAACTTGTTCTTAAAACGTGTAGCTGACGCTGATGGAACCGATGCTTATTATATGTGGCAGGTAGCAACAGGCATCTCCGTAGTCTTTGATAAGAATGGTGGTGACACTGACGCTAATCCGCGCATTGCAGCGCAGGAAAAGCAGGCTGGAATTGTCAATCATTTCGATCTGCCAACAACTGAGCCGACTCGTGAGGGCTATACATTTGAGGGATGGAACACGAAAGCCGATGGCACAGGCGATCCATTTACAGCAGCAACGGATGTCACAAAGAGCATGACCGTATATGCTCAGTGGAAATCGGATGGAGTATATTCAGTCACAATCTCTCCGATGGATATCACGAGCTATGTTGGCGGTAATGGCTATTATGGAGTAATCGGTGAGGATGGCAAATTTGCTGAAAATGATCTGCCGGAGATTGGATTTTATCTGACTCTGCCGGATGATGTAAACGCGATGCTAGGAGGCACCGTTGATAATCCAGTAGATTTGAGCAGTAAGTTAAGTCTGACATACGATGATAAAAAAGGAACTACCAGGAGCTGGGAACTTAAACTGTATGGAGATGAAACGATGAGCCATGTTATGGAGAATGGCCGTAGAGTTTATATCTACAAACTACTTCCCAGTAAAATTAACGGTACAGATGAGATAGTGCCTGCCCGTGTACAGTTTACAGGCGCGGATGGTTCCGTCATGGTGGATTCAAAATTTAAAGCACTGTTAAAAGATCAGTTTCGGAACTATAAGATCAGCTTTTACCCAGGTCAGCTTGATGAACAGATATACCAGGTGACAATTACAACTACAGATGGAAGAACACTGACACGTCCGCTTAAGCTCGGAACAGGAACCTTGAAAGTACGCGGAAATACCGATGAAAGTTATCGCGAAATTTCAAATACGGAGCCTTCCGTCGATCCGCAGAACAAAGGTTATCTTCTTGCTGGTACAGCTCAGGACGACACGCAGTATTTCATCAACGATTCTGGTGTCAGCGCGGATTCAACGGGTGTATGTTTGCTGGTAGATCATACTCTGGATGATTCCCTGCTGGCAGCCTATATCAATCAGAATGAAAAAGCGAACGGTAAGTATACGTATCAGTTCCGGTATCTGGATCTGGTGGATACACATAATGGGAATGCCTATGTCACGATGGGAAGTGGTCAGAAAATGAATCTGTACTGGCCGGTTCCGAGTGACGCAAAAGCAGACTCAGAGTTCCATATCATTCATTTTAAAGGACTTGAACGTGAGAGCAATGAGGATATCAACGATTTGTTGACAACCGATATCCCGGAAGAACTGGACTGTGAAAAGGTCACGATTGATGGAGTGGATTTCGTGAAATTCTCCACGGAATCATTTTCGCCGTTCGCGCTGCTGTATGAAAAAGGCGGCTCTGGATCCACAGATCAGCCGGTTGATCCGAAACCGGATCCATCGAATCCGGGAACTCCGGTTAAATCACCGAGCAACGCGAACCGATCGGATTCCTCCGATGATTCTGATGACTCTGGTTCTTTAACAACAACGAGAAAGAATCAGACGGTAACTACAAATACCACTACATCGACGAATACAACGGAGACAGATCAGACAGCAGGAGGCACGAATGAGACCAATCTTCCGGGTACTACGGGGGAAAATAACGAGTCTACCTCTGAGACGGTAGAAACAGATGAAACAAAGCTTCCGCAGACAGGACAAACCTGGTGGCCGGTATGGTTGTTGATGATGGCTGGCGGCGCACTGATTTTTGCGGGTCGGTCATTGAAGAAACGCGAGAAATAAATAAAATGCAGAGAGGGAGATCGCATATTTGAGATACTATGCGATCTCCCTTTTTACAGAAAAGAAAACATAAAAAAAGGCTATCATGAAAAGCAAATTTTTGGTAGGAACCGGCCTTATCATGATTGCGGCGGCCTTATGTCACAGGCTAAGTGAGTCAAAGAAATTTCTTCATATGATTTCTGAGATTTTCTTCCATCCCGGTGAGCTCGTCCGCGAGTTCCATGGCGGCCTTTGAGGCACCGGAATACTGATTTTTATAACCGCATATGGTCTTGATCCCCATATTACAGCCGTCAGTGACAATACTGGCGGCTTCTTTGGCTCCGCCTTTTGCCATCATCCTCATTTCTGTGGACATCCAGGACCAGGCGGATGCCATTTTGCCCGGCTCTTTTCCCTGTTCTTCCATGGCACGCAATGTCTTTTTGATCCTCAGATCGAGATCCTGGTGCTTTTCATAGCTCGCAGTGATCTCATTCCATAATCCCTGATCGGAAACAAAATCCCGGATCTGTTCCAGACTCTCCGCCGCCATCGCGCATCCGGAATCGCATTCCCGGAGCAGATCGACTGTGTGTTCTTCCATTGTGATCATCCTTTCTATTAAGAAGGTTTTACAGGTCAGCTTCCGTGTGACGGATGATAAAAAATCCGTCATGGATCAGGCTGATCCGTATATATGAAAAGTATGAGAAAGACAGAAGAAAAATATACATTTTGTTATGGGCAGGAAGTGAAAGCGGATCGGGAATCTCTTTGAAAAATGCAGACGGAATTTCGGACATGCGGCTTTGTGCGGAGAAATTTACGGATCGGGCTCCGGTATGGACAGAAAAATTTAAGAAAATTAAAAATAAAGAGAAAAATGGATCAGTTGAATCAAGAACCTATTTATGTTATGATGGTAACGGTCGACAAAAAATGGCAGAAAATAGAAATACAGCGCGAAAAAGAAGTGCCGGTCCGGCGGAGCGCAGTTTCTGCCAGATATTGGAGGAAACATTTGGAAAAGACAGAAGCAGAGAAGATCCTGAGGGAAAAACTGGGATCCGCGGAGAAGATCCTTGTCGGGATCGGCTCTGAATGGAAGAAGAAAGAAGGCGCGGAGGAAGAGGAAATCCTCCATGCGGCTGAACAATTAAAGAAGTTTCTGGATGGAAAAGACTACTATATGATCACGTCCCTGGCAGACGAGGACGCAAAAAGACTCCCGTTTGATGCCGGACATATCGCAGTCCCGCACAGCGTATCCTTTACGGAAGAAAACTGGAAATCGTACACGCTGTGGCTTTCCTGCACCTTAAACAGGAATACGGTGCTTCTGGAGCTCGGGGAGAATTATAAAGATCCGTCCCTGATCCGCTGGCCGTTTGAGAAGACGGCGATGTTAAACAATAAGGCGTATCTGTTCCGTGTCCATAAGATCTTTTCGCAGGTTCCGGAAGAACTGGCCGGAAAATCATGTCCGGTGGCGGAATCATCCGTGAAATTTGCGGAAGAGTTTTTCGACTGATGTATCAATACTACAAGGAGGAAATATGGCTGCGATCGCAAATGACTGGTTAGCCCCGATGAGCGGGGAATTCAAAAAGCCGTATTACAGAAAATTGTATGAGACCGTAAAGAACGAGTACGAGACAAAGGAGGTCTACCCGGCGCCGGATGACATCTTCAACGCGTTCGCGTTCACGCCTCTCGCCAAAGTAAAAGTCGTGATCCTGGGACAGGACCCGTACCATGAGCCGGGGCAGGCCCACGGGCTGAGCTTCTCCGTGAAGCCGTCGGTGGAGATCCCGCCGTCTCTCGTAAACATTTATAAAGAGCTTCATGAGGACTGCGGCTGTTATATCCCGAATAACGGGTATTTAAAGAAGTGGGCCGACCAGGGCGTCATGCTCCTGAACACGGTCCTCACAGTCCGCGCCCATGCGGCAAACTCCCACAAGAATATCGGCTGGGAGGAATTCACGGACGCCGCGATTCGCATCTTAAATGAACAGGACCGCCCGATGGTGTTCATCCTCTGGGGACGCCCGGCGCAGATGAAAAAACCGATGCTGACGAACCCGAAGCACCTGATCCTCGAGTCACCGCACCCGAGCCCGCTGTCCGCCTACCGCGGATTTTTCGGCAGCCGTCCGTTCAGCAAGACAAATAAGTTCTTAAAAGAACACGGCCTGGAGCCGATCGACTGGCAGATCGAAAACGCCAACTAGCAATCTGGCGTGCGTCAGCGGGTTCGGAAAAATGCGCCGCAAGCTTGCTTGCAGAAGCATTTTTTTTGAACCTGTTGACATAGGGCGGATGCCCGAAGCTTCTTGTTTTCATGACAATGAAAACAAGAAGACCGCACGCTATATTCAAAATATAAAGCATAGGAGTGAATATGAGTAATTTTATTGAATTTCTGAAGATCATCGTATTCGGTGTCGTAGAAGGTTTCACCGAATGGCTTCCGATCAGCAGTACCGGACACCTGATCCTAGTGGAAAATATCGTCCACCTCAACGTCTCTGAGGACTTTATGAAAGTGTTCCGCGTTGTGATCCAGTTAGGTGCGATCCTGGCCGTCCTGGTCCTGTATTTCAGACGGCTGAACCCGTTTGATCCGGGAAAGAAACCGGCACAGAAACGTGCAACCTGGCACTTATGGTTCAAGATCGTGATCGCGTGTCTCCCGGCGGCTGTCATCGGAATCCTGTTTGATGATGTTCTGGATAAGTACCTCTACAATCCGTATGTCGTAGCGGCAATGCTGATCATCTACGGTGTGATCTTCATCGCATTTGAGAACCACAATCAGTATGCGGAGGCGCGGGTAAAGAAGGTCTCCCAGATCAGCTACCAGACCGCCTTCTATATCGGTTTATTCCAGCTTCTCGCTCTGGTCCCGGGTACATCGAGATCCGGCGCGACGATCCTCGGCGCGATGATGCTCGGCTGCTCCAGAACAACAGCATCCGAGTTCACTTTCTTCCTTGGAATTCCGGTCATGTTCGGCGCCAGCCTCTTAAAGATCGTTCACTACGGACTCGCATTCTCCGCGATGGAACTCTTCTTCATGGTGGCAGCGATGGTGATCGCGTTCATCGTTTCCATGTATTCGATCCAGTTTTTACTTGGATATGTCAAGAAACATGACTTCAAGTTCTTCGGATATTACCGTATCGTCCTTGGCGTGATCGTCCTGATCTACTTCGGACTGACTGCGATCCTTGCAAAATAGATCCTGTATTGTTAAAAAAAACATTCATATGAAATCCCGGGCTGTATGAGGAATGGCTGATCTCCTTATATAGCCCGGGATTTCCTGTTTCATAGGAAATTCCTATAGAACGTCCGGTTAAACGAAAAGACACTGTGTACAGAAATGTGATTCCATTTCACAGAACTATCCATGATTCATCACACTTTCATCACAATTCACTGGTACACTATGTCATGTAGTTGAGGGGAAGGAAAAAAGAGATCCCTTAAATACGAAAGACAAGATCTGAAAGCATCTGGCAGACAGGTTTTCCGAAGAAAGGCTGATCCGGATGCAGAAGAAATGATCAGAAATATCACTCGTTACAGAAAGGAGATACCTGTTATGTATGATGAAAATAAATGGAACGAAATGAACAATGAAAATGAAAAGAAGGACGGCGGGGAGCCGGTAAATGCGCAGAACGCTCAGAACGCACAGCAGCCGCAGAACCGCCCGCAGGATGCACAGCAGTCCCAGGGACAGAGCGAACACACCGGAAGACAGATCTACGGAAGACTCGGCGGTGCTCAGAGCGGTCAGCCATATAACGGAAATGCCCAGAATCAGAACCAGAACGGTTCCTACTACGGCGGACAGCAGCATCAGCAGTATTACGGAAACCAGAACCAGTACACAAACCCGTATCAGCAGTATGATTACTACCAGGGACATGGACAGAATCCGAATCAGAACGGAAACAGCCACCATGCTCCGAAGAAGAACCAGCATATGAAGACAGCGGCTCTCGTCACAGCGGCGGCACTTCTCTTCGGTGTTGTCTCCGGAGGTACGATGTACGGAGTCAACCGTGCGGCGAACACCCTGTTCCCGTACCAGAGTTCCCAGGCGAGCGCTTCCAGCGAGACGATCGGTCAGACTTCCCAGGTCCCGGCGGCGAACACCTCCACATCATCCAGCAACGGTGTTGTTATTGAGGATGTATCCGCGATCGTGGATGCGACACTTCCGTCCGTTGTATCGATCACGAATACCCAGCTCTACCAGAGCAACAGCTGGTTCGGACCGTCCCAGACTTACGAAGTTCCGAGCAGCGGTTCCGGCATCATCGTCGGACAGAATGACTCAGAGCTTCTGATCGTCACAAACAACCACGTTGTCAGCGACACCGAAGGTCTTACGGTCACATTCGCAGATGAGAGTACCGCAGATGCAGCGATCAAGGGAACCGATTCTGAGGCAGACCTCGCAGTGATCGCTGTTCCGCTCGACAGCATCTCCGCTGACACAAAGAGCAAGATCAAAGCGGCAACACTCGGTGATTCCGACTCCTTAAAGATGGGCCAGGGCGTGATCGCGATCGGCAATGCACTTGGACTTGGCCAGAGCGTCACAGTCGGACATGTCAGTGCATTAAACAGAGAGATCAACGTTGACGATACCACAAAGACCGTGATCCAGACAGATGCAGCCATCAACCCGGGCAACAGCGGCGGAGCTCTTTTAAACTCCAAAGGTGAGGTCATCGGTATCAATGAAGCAAAGTATGCAGATACAAGTGTTGAGGGAGTCGGCTATGCGATCCCGATCTCCAAAGCAAAAGCGATCATCGATGATCTGATGACAAGAACCACAAAGATCGCCGTTTCCGAATCAGAACAGGGCTATCTCGGGGTCCAGTTACAGAACATCGACGAGTCCATGGCAAAGATGTATGGAATGCCGCAGGGCGTCTATGTTTACAAGATCATGGAAGACTCCGCAGCAGCAGGATCTGACCTTCATGAGAAAGACATCATCACAAAGTTAGACGGTGAGAAGATCTCCAACTATGCAGACCTTGCAAAGCTTTTAACTTACTATAAATCCGGTGATACTGTAACTCTTACCGTACAGTCTCTTGTCAACGGCAGCTACCAGGAGAGAGAAGTCCAGGTAACCTTAAAGAACCGTCCGGCAGAAGCTGACAATGAAAACAGCCAGGATCAGAGCCAGAGCCAGGATCAGAGCCAGAGCCAGGATCAGAAACCGGCACAGAGCCAGTCAAAGATCGGCAAATAAAACAGAAACAGAACAGGATCTGCAGCCCGCAGATTAAGGCGGGAGGCAGAAAGAAAAGATAAAAAGCAGGAGCGCCATCCGGATCCATCCGGACAGGCGCTCCTGCTTTTTGCTATCCGGTCTGGGAACCGGCAGCGGGGAAGGTTTGGTATAGAGGTTTTTCCCTGCACGGTGAAAACACAGGAGCCGCGGCAGGAATCTATCAGAAATTCCTGAAGATGGAATTTACAGGAAATTCATGAATGTCGTCAGTACCATGGAGTTGAAGAAGTCTACAAACAGACTTCCGACAAGCGGTACGATGAAGAATGCTCTCGGAGCTGCACCGTAGCGCTCAACGAGTGCTCTCATGTTTGCCATCGCGTTCGGGGTAGCGCCCATGCCGAAGCCGCAGAAAGCGGTGGTCATAGCAGCTGCCTCGTAGTCACGTCCCATCACGTTGAATACAACGAAGTTTGCGTACAGGAACATGACAACGGTCTGGACAAGAAGAATGACGATCATCGGAAGAGCGAGCGCTGCTAACTGCCAGAGCTTTAAGCTCATCATTGCCATGGAAAGGAACAGATTTAAGGAGAGTCCGCCGAGGGCATCGATCTCAACCATCGGAAGTTCTTTGTTCTGGACATCCCAGATATTGCGGATCGCTGCTGCTGCGAGCATAGCGCCGATGTAAGTCGGGAATGTCAGGTGGCATACATCTTTGAAGAATGTGAAAATAAGAGTACCGAGACCGATGGCAACCGCTAAAAACATTGCGGATGTTGTGAATTTCTGACCATCAACGGCCGGCATAACCTCAGCTGTCTCGTTGCCTTCCTCAGCTGCTGTGGATTTCAAGTGGAGTTTTTCAACACGGGCGCGGGCGATCGGGCCGCCCATCATGCTTCCGGATACAAGTCCGTATGTAGCTGCCGCGAGAGCAACAGTGGTAGCGCCGACAACGGCATAATCCGTCTCAAGAAGCGGTCCGAAGGAACCGGATGTTCCGTGTCCTCCTACTAACGGCATGGACCCCATACATAAACCGAGCAGCGGGTTTAAACCAAAGGCTGCTGCGAGTCCGCTGCCGACTGCGTCCTGGATGACACAGATCGCGACCGCGAGACCGAGGAACATGAATACCTGGATGCCGCCTTTCTTTAAGAGACGGAAGCAGGCTGTGAATCCGACGCTGCAGAAGAAGATCGTCATGAAGACACTCTGTAATGTCGTGTCAAAGGAAAGTTCCAGGATCCCGGCTGCATATAATGCCAGATGAGCCAGCGCAAATACGATACCGCCGGCAACCGGTGCCGGGATGCAGTACTTGCTTAAGAATGAAAGTTTGTTGACCATGAGTCGTCCGAGACAATAGACGAGTGCGCCGAGAGCGCAGGCCTGATACATGTCGAGCTGTAAAGTAATCATAAGATACCCCCTCTTATTTTTTGGTAATTGTTCAATTATGCAAAAATCTGTGCAGGGAGACGAACGGAAAATTTGCATCCATAAACATCTCTGTGTACAAGTTGCACAAAAACCTGAACTTATTACCAATTTTTTGCTACAATTTCATCATAAAATCTCACGACAAAAAAACTCAAAAAAATACAGGGGGGAAGGTTCAGATAGCGCTAAGCAAAAAAGCACATCTGTCTGGAACTTTGCGGCAGGCTTTTTGTTGCGAGTCCTGCGGATTTGCATTATAATAGTGGATAATTCGTAATCATTCAGTAGGTCTGCGCACTTGCTGCGCTGACCGTAATAAAACACAGGCTTGAAGGCAAAAATCCCATCGGCGAAGCCGATTTAAAATGGATTTTTGCTCGTAACTGTGAGGGCACTGAACAGTTACGGTAATTCTGAAAAATTCAGAAAGAAAAAAGATTCCGTGGATTTTGAGCGCATTTTGCAGAAAAAAGAGCGTATGTGGTGGCTGCGAAAATACGGGATATTTGCAACGATAGAAAGATCAGGAGAAATACTTTGGAAGACAACAGAAATAACGGATATGAAAAAGTCTGCTGCATGTGCAGACGGACGGAGAACCAGGCGGGAAAGATGATCACACTGCCGGGCGGACTGAACGTGTGCAGGGACTGCATGCAGAGATCGTTTGACATGATGATGGGAAGCGGTATGGACTGGACAAAGATGTCCGGGTTTACGCCGGAGATGCTGAAAAATATGTATCTGGATCCGGAAAAAGCTAAAGATGTGATCGGACATACCGGTGACGGCGAAAAAGAGGAAGAGCAGACTGCTGCAAATACAGCTGATCCTGCAGACAATGCGGATGAGGACAAAACCCAGACTGTGGAGGACGCGGATGAGTCTGATGACAATGAAGATTTCGAAGAAGACGGCGAAGAGATGGAAGGAATCCCGCTCGGAAACATCTTCGGGATCCCGGTCGGTCAGATCGACCTCGGAGCCCTGATGGGACAGGGACATAAACGCTCAAAGAAAAAGAAGAAAAAAGTGAAGAAAGAGCTGTTCAAGCTCAGCGAGATCCCGGCTCCCCACGCGATCAAGGCGCAGCTCGACGAGTATGTGATCGGACAAGAACAGGCGAAAAAGGTGATTTCCGTCGCGGTTTATAACCATTATAAACGTGTATTCTCAAAGACATCCCCGGATGCGGAGAAGTACGGAACAGATATTGAGATCGAAAAATCGAATATCCTGATGATCGGACCGACCGGAAGTGGTAAGACGTATCTTGTAAAGACACTTGCGAAACTTCTCGATGTGCCGCTCGCGATCGCGGACGCGACTTCGCTGACGGAAGCCGGATATATCGGTGATGATATCGAGAGCGTTCTCACAAAGCTTCTCGCGGCGGCGGGCGGCGATATCCAGAAGGCGGAGATGGGGATCGTATTCATCGATGAGATCGATAAGATCGCGAAGAAGAAGTCCACGAATACCCGCGATGTCAGCGGTGAGTCTGTTCAGCAGGAGCTCTTAAAGCTTCTTGAGGGAGCGGATGTGGAAGTCCCGGTCGGAACAGGGCAGAAGAATGCCATGACTCCGATGGAAATGGTCAACACGGACAATATCCTCTTTATCTGCGGCGGCGCGTTCCCGGATCTTGAAACGATCATCAAGGAGCGCCTGACGAACACAACGTCCATCGGATTCGGCTCCGACCCGAAAGACAAGTACGATAAGGATCCGGACATTCTCTCAAAGGTCACAAACCAGGATCTCAGGGAATTCGGAATGATCCCGGAGTTCCTCGGAAGACTTCCGGTGACAGTGACACTCCAGGGACTCACGAAGGACTTCCTGGTGCGGATCTTAAAGGAGCCGAAGAATGCGATCTTAAAGCAGTACCGGAAGCTTCTCGCGATGGATGAAGTCAACTTAAACTTTGATGATGACGCATTGGAATGGATCGCGGAACAGGCTTTAAAGAAAGACACCGGTGCGAGAGCGCTCCGGGCGATCATCGAGGAGTTCATGCTCGATATCATGTTCGAGATCCCGAAGGACCCGGAGATCGGTTCTGTGACGATCACCCGCGCGTATCTGGAAAAACATGGCGGCCCACGGATCGAGATGCGGGAGTATTCTACGGCGGACAAGAAGGCGGCTGCTCTGCCGGGGCCGACGGAAGCCTGTTACAAAGCTGAATAAATATGAATCCTGCTGATAGTGTCTGCACGGCATCGGATGTTATAAATTAAAGGTTTCTGAGATGTAAAAAAGCTTCATACAGATCCAGCGTTCCATATCCGAACTCACGGTTCGGGTATGTGAGCGCTGGATTTCTTTGTGCCCCACGGACGAAGATGGACTTTAGCACCGGCGTGTTGAGATACGGATAATTTGCATTGAGGACGCCCCAGTTCAACAGGATCGCCGCGGCACCGGCGAGGTGGGCGGCGGAGACGGAGGTGCCGGACATTCTTGTGAGACGTCTTCCTGAGACGGACGCGCCTAAGATGTTGACACCCGGGGCAGCGAGGTCCGGCTTTATCCGGCCGGACAGGCTGTAGCCGCGGCTGGCGTGGATGTAGATGCTGTTTTTGGTGTGGTCGTAGGCGGTGACAGTGATGGGATACCGGGCATTTCCGGGATCCGTGATGATCGTATCGGGATCCGGGCGGAGAAAATAGGTCTCATCGGAGATAAAGCCCCGGACCGGCAGCCAGATATGAAAGGTCTCACGGATGTCCAGAGAGTTCCGTATCAGGATACGCCAGATCCCGGACATGGGGGTTTCGAAGCGCATAAAGATAAACTGGCTTCCGGCGCTCACATCGGCGATCTGGGTGTAGACTGTGATCTGGGTCTGTTCCAGGAGAAAGGACACCGTGTTCTCGCCCCGGAGCGGAACGGAAATCTCCCGCGCAACTTCGCCGGTCGGTGAGATAAAGCCTACCGTGTAGACACCCATGTTCTCGGCCCAAAGTTCCATGGAAAAACCGGCTTCCCGTTCCCCCACCCGCAGCTCCGCGGTGACTTCATCCGTGCTTGCGTCCATGACAGCCCGGAAGTGATGTCTTGCCCCGGTCTCGTTCCCGGCAGCGGTGATGACGGCGGAACCGTTAGAAAGGCTGACCTGGTTTAAATACTGCCCGAGGCGGCTCATTCCCATGTGGCTTCCCATATTGGTGCCGAGAGGAATGCAGACGACGAGGGGCATGGAGTATTTTCTAGCGAGAAAATAGAGATAGGAGACGCCCATCATGATATCGTTTTCCTGGTAGGCCTCTGCCCCGTCCTGGATCAGGTAGAAGTCACGGAGATACTGCTTGGCGGGTTTTAATTTCACCATGGCGATGGATGCCTGCGGTGCCGCCCCGGAAAATCCCGCCCGTTCATCCCGGTTCCCGGCGGCAATGGAAGCGAGAAATGTTCCATGTCCGTTTTCGTCCCGGGTGGGGACGATGGAGGCGGGATTGTCGGAGTTCAGGGCCAGGTTGATCTCCTCGGCAGTGTATTGCGTGCCGTAGAGAGCTGAGAAGGCAGAAAATGGTTTTACAGTTTCATTCTCTATATTGTTAGAATTATCTGAATTATTTGTCTGGTCCCATATCCCAATAATTCTTGTACTTCCATCTACATTCCGAAACAGCGAATCTGTATAATTGATCCCCGTATCCACAAATCCCACAATAACTCCCGCGCCCTGATTGTTCAGCACCGGAAGCTCCCCCGCTGGCGTGATCCCGGCAGCATCCATACTTGTGACATCCAGAAGACTATATAGCTTCGGAACTGCCGAATATGTATAGGAAGTATAAGTAAAAGGTGTCACCGTGGAGAGCGGAACATAGACAACCGCCAGCGTAGAATTCACAAAATCAATGCAGTCTGTCCCCTGCGAACGAATAAACTCTTCAGGTGTAGTAAAATAAGGCGCAATAAAATCTGCAAAATCTTCCGACGCGACAGAATTTGTACATGACATGGCTGATACTCCGCAGAAAATGGTTCATACTATATATGTATATGAGGGACAAGGGCACATGTTCCCAAAAAAAATTACAGGATCAGAAAACGGGAAGAGGAACGAGAGGCGTAAATGAAATGGGTAAGAAAACGTGTGAAAATGGCGCCGCGGTCTGACCGTGAAATAAGAAATATATGGACGGACCCTTTAAAATGTTGTAATATAAGGATATCTGTGAAAGTATGCAATCATGTAAGATAGAAAAGAAAGGGGAATCGCAATGTTTGGATTTTTGACATTCGGAACGACGCTTGCGCTTACAGATCTGGCTGTGAAAAAAGAGATCGAAGCCAGACCCGATGAAGAATTCCCGAAAACCGTGAAAGAATCAGGCGGCCTGATCCGCCTCTACAAAAACCACAATCCGGGCTTTTCCTTCGGATTCATGAAGGAATACCCGAAACTTGTGGAGATGGTCCCGGTCTGCATGCTGTCGGCGGTAGCCGGTGCATGGGCGTATGTGATCGGAAAGAAGGGACGCGTGCTGGAGAAGACGGCGCTGACCCTGGTGCTGGCCGGCGGAGCGAGCAACCTTTATGACCGGCTCAAACGCGGATATGTGGTGGACTATTTCAGCATCCAGTGGAAGAAACTGAAAAAAGTGGTCTTCAACCTGGGTGATATCTTTATTTTTGCCGGATCTGCCCTGTTTGCGGCAGTCCAGCTCGTGGAGGAGGTCCGCGAAATTCTTCCGAAAGAAAAAATCTTTGTTAAGGAAGAAGAGTAATTCAGGCAGCAGGACACAAAATCCAGCTCACCCATGCTGCAAAATACATCGGCGCAGAAAAGCCGGGACAATGAGGAGAACAGTCTATATGAAGAAACAATATGATTACCTGTTAGTGGGCAGCGGACTTTTCGCCGGAGTTTTCGCGTACTACGCAAAAAAAGCCGGAAAGACCTGCCTCGTTCTTGAGAAGAGAGGACATGCAGGCGGAAACATCTACTGCGAAAATATCGAGGGCATCAACGTACACCGCTACGGCGCCCATATCTTCCATACCAGTAACAAGGAAGTCTGGAACTTTGTGAACAGCCTCGTGGAATTCAACCGCTACACAAACAGCCCGGTTGCGAACTACAAGGGCGAGATGTACAACATGCCGTTCAATATGAATACCTTCAGCCGCATGTGGGGAATCTCCACTCCAGAGGAGGCAAAAAAGATCATCAGCGAGCAGAGAAAGGTCATCAAGGGCGAGCCGAAGAACCTGGAAGAGCAGGCCATCAGCCTTGTGGGAACCCACATCTACCAGAAGCTTGTAAAGGGTTACACGGAGAAACAGTGGGGCAGAGACTGCAGGGAGCTCCCGGCTTTCATCATCAAACGTCTTCCAGTGCGCTACACCTACGACAACAACTATTTTAACGATCTCTATCAGGGAATCCCGATCGGCGGCTACAATAAGATCACAGAAAAGCTCTTTGAGGGCTGTGAGATCCGCCTTGGAACCGACTATCTGGCGGACAAGGCGAAATATGATGCCCTTGCGGACAAGGTCGTGTATACAGGAACCATTGACAGCTATTTTGACTACTGCTTCGGAAAACTCCAGTACCGCAGCCTGCGGTTCGAGACGGAGGTCTTAGACTGCGACAATTATCAGGGCAACGCGGTCATCAACTACACGGACCGTGAGACTCCGTATACGAGGATCATCGAGCACAAGCACTTTGAGTTCGGAACACAGGAGAAGACGGTCATCACGAGAGAGTATCCGGCGGAGTGGACTGAGGGCATGGAGCCGTATTATCCGGTCAATGACGAGAAAAATCAGGAATTATATAAGAAGTACGCAGAACTCGCCGGAAAAGAGGAGAATGTGATCTTCGGAGGAAGACTCGCGGAATACCGTTACTATGATATGGATAAGGTCATCGAATCCGCATTTTCCTGCGTAAAGAAGGAATTCGGAAATGAGTAACAGTTCGAAAATGCCTCATGGATTTGCTCGCCTCATTATCGGTGACGGATCCGCAGTATCGGAGCAGAAGAACATCATCTGGAACATGATCGGAAGCTTTCTCTACGCCTTTGCTTCCATGGTACTTTCCATTGCCGTTGTCCAGCTCGCGGGCGAGGATGCGGGCGGGGTGTTTACCTTTGCCTTTACGACCTTCGGACAGCACATGTTCATGGCGGCGTACTTCGGTATCCGTCCGTTCCAGATCACGGATACCGGGGAGAAGTACACCTTCGGTGACTATCTCGGGCTGCGTTTCATCACCTGCGGCCTCGCGATCCTTGTGGGCTTTGGCTATGTGATGGTCAGCGGCTATACCTTTGAGAAAGCGTCCATCGTCTTCCTGATGGTGGTCTACAAGGTCATCGATGCTCTGGCGGATACATACGAGGCGGAATTCCAGCGCGGCGGAAGACTGTATCTGACGGGAAAATCCAATGCGTTCCGGACGATCCTCTCCGTGACATGTTTCCTCGGAAGCCTCGCACTGACTGGAGAACTTCTGACGGCCAGTATCTGGGCGGTGGGTGCACAGATCGCAGGCTTTCTCCTGTTCGATGTCCTCGTGATCCGGGAACTTCCGAATGTGAACTGGAGGTCGGAGCGCGGAAAGAAATTCCAGCTCTTTCGGGATAATATCCTGTTGTTTTTCTCGGTGGTTCTGGACTTCTATATCTTTTCCGCATCGAAATATGCCATTGAGGCCAATATGGCGGACCGTGATCTCGCAGTCTACGGCGCGATCTTTATGCCGACCAGCGTGATCAATCTGGTTGCCGGTTTTGTGATCCGCCCGTACCTCACAAAGCTCGCGGTGGACTGGGAGACAGGCCGCTTAAAAGCATTCCGGAAGATCATCAGGAATCTTGCCCTGATCATCGCGGCACTGACAGTCCTCGCAGTGGGCGGCGCATGGCTGCTCGGCATTCCGGTGATCAGCCTGCTGTACCCGAACCTGCGGGAGGGGCTTTCCACCTGCCGCGTGGCACTGGTGCTCATCATCATCGGAGGAGCACTGAATGCGTTCATGAACCTGTTTTATTATTCACTTATAATTATGCAGAAACAGAAATTCATCATTCTTGGATATGCTTTCGTCAGTGTGCTGGCGGTCCTTTCCTCCGGCTGGTTTGTCCGGATGGGCGGGATTCAGGGCGGTTCCTTTGTATACATGCTTTTGATGGCGGCACTGATGGTATTTTTCGGAATCTTTTCGGCAGGATTTATGAAACAGAAAGAGAGAGCACAAAAACATAATGAAGGTTGATGTGATCATCCCGGTCTACGGTCCGGGAAACAGATTGTTGGAATTATTTGACCAGTTGGGACACCAGACCGTACCGGTGGATCGGCTGATCGTCATGAATACAGAAAAGTCCCTGTGGGATAAGTGGACGGAGACTCTGGAACCGGGAAGACTCCCGGAAAATCTCTCCGTGTACCATGTGACGAAGGAAGAATTTGACCACGGTGCTACGAGAAATGCAGGGATCGAGCACTCCGACGCGGATGTCTGTGTCTGCATGACTCATGACGCGCTTCCGGCGGACACGGGGCTCTTAAAAGCCCTGACGGACGCGCTTTTTGCAGAGAAGGATATTGCCGTGGCATATGCGAGACAGCTTCCCGCAAAGGACTGCAATATCATCGAGCGCCACACGAGAGAGTTCAACTATCCGGACAAAAGCCGGATAAAGAGGCTCTCGGATCTCGATACCCTGGGAATCAAGACGTACTTCTGCTCCAATGTCTGTGCGGCATATAAGCGGGAGATCTATATGGAACTGGGGGGATTTATCCGGAAGACGATCTTCAATGAGGACATGATCTTCGCGGCAAAGGCCATGAAGAACGGATATGCGGTCTGCTATGCAGCAGACGCGAGAGTGATCCACTCCCACAACTACACGGCGGTGGAACAGTTCCACAGAAATTTCGATCTTGCGGTCTCTCAGGCGGATCATCCCGATGTATTCTCCGGGATCCGGTCTGAGGGCGAGGGAATCCGCATGGTAAAGGACACCGTGCGCTGGTTGGTAAAAACGGGGCATACATACCTCGTACCGAAGCTGGTGGTGGACAGCGGGTTTAAGTATATGGGATATCTCGCAGGAAAGCGGTATAAAAAGCTGCCGAAGGCATTGGTAGTGAAGTTATCTATGAACCGGAATTACTGGAAATAGAGTTGAAAATTATGTAAAACTGTTCAGTAGGTCTGCGCACTTGCTGCGCTGACCGTAAGAAAACATAGGATAGGAGGCAAAAATCCCATCAGCGAAGCTGATCTGGAATGGATTTTTGCGTGTAACTATGAAGGTACTGAATAGTTACAATTATGTAAACCGATTTGTCGCACATTCCTCTATATAAATGGCTGTGTGGCAGGTCAGAGCAGAAAAATATTGTCATTCTGCACTCCGGGTGGTATGATGTAGTGCGGAAATGCCGAAAAATGGCGGAAATACAGCGGCTGATCCGAAAAAAGCATATGCTTTTACTCCGGAAATGAAACGGACATATGCCGAAAGAGAAAACAAGCACAGCCGTAAATTTATAAAAAGGTGAGGTAAAAGACTATGGGAAAGATTAAAGTTTCTTCCTGTGAAACAGATGGAATGGTAATCGAGGGCCTTCATGTAATCGAGCCGACCGTATTCAACGACGAGCGCGGATACTTTATGGAGACATACAACCAGAATGATTTTAAAGAGGCAGGACTCAATATGGTATTCGTACAGGATAACCAGTCGATGTCCGTAAAGGGTGTACTCCGCGGCCTTCACTTCCAGAAACAGTTCCCGCAGGGCAAGCTTGTCCGTGCGGTACGCGGAACCGTGTTCGATGTAGCGGTTGACTTAAGAACACACTCTAAGACATACGGCAAGTGGTTCGGCGTTGAGCTTTCTGCGGAGAATAAGAAACAGTTCTATATTCCGGAAGGCTTTGCCCACGGCTTTGTCGTTCTTTCCGATGAAGCAGAGTTTGCTTACAAGTGTACCGATTTCTATCATCCGGGTGACGAGGGCGGACTTGCATGGAACGATGAGACCATCGGCGTAAAGTGGCCGATCACGCCGGATATGCAGCTCATCATCTCTGAGAAAGACCAGAAATGGCCGGGATTCAAAGAGATCTTCAAGTTTGATCGTTAGTAATTAGCAGTGCGGCGCCAAATGCGGCAAGATGTGTCGCAAACTTGTTTGCGTAGGCATCTTTCCGCATTTAGCGACATAGGGCGCTGCCAGAAACTGCATCAATAGAAAGGTTGTAAAAGCGTGAATTATTTGACTTCATTACTGAAGGAGCTGGTGGCAAAAAGAAAACTGATCTGGGAGCTTTCCAAGGCAGATTTCAGAAAACGTTTTGTCGGCTCCTATTTTGGCGTTGTCTGGATGTTCATCCAGCCGATCGTCACCGTCCTGATCTACTGGCTCATCTTCGGTCCGATCGGATTCAAGAGTGCGCCGCCGGTGCCGAACGCCTCATACGTCCAGTGGCTGATTCCGGGCATCGCCCCGTGGTTCTTCTTCTCTGAAGCCTTGAACTGCGGAACGGGATGCCTTCAGGAGTACAATTATCTGGTAAAAAAAGTAGTATTCAAAGTGGAGATCCTGCCGGTGATCAAGCTGATCTCCTGCCTGTTTGTGCATGTGTTTTTCGTCCTGATCATGTTCTTCGTGTTCCTGATCAGCGGCAAAAAACCGGAACTTTCCTGGATCCAGATCATTTATTACTCCTTTGCCACATCCATGTACGCTCTGGCGCTCACGTACCTTACGAGTGCGATCCAGGTATTCTTTAAGGATATGGCACAGATCGTCAGCATCTGCCTGCAGTTCGGCATGTGGCTGACCCCGATCATGTACAGTGAACAGTTATTCTTAGATAAGGGCTTGACGATGGCTCCGATGATCCTGAAACTGAACCCGTTTTATTATATCGCGGCGGGATACCGTGACAGCATGCTGACGGGAGACTGGTTCTTCATGCGTCCGACACTGACCGTGTATTTCTGGGCAGTGACCCTGATCACCATGTTAGTGGGACTCAAAGTATTCAAGCGGCTCCGTCCGCATTTCTCAGATGTATTGTAGGAGGAAACCATGTCTGCCAATGCGATTACAGTAAAAGACGTGACGAAGGTGTACAGGCTCTACGACAAGCCGATCGATCGACTGAAAGAGTCCTTAAGCCCGACACATAAAAGCTATCACAAGGATTTCTATGCCTTAAATGGTCTCTCCTTCAATGTAGAAAAGGGTCAGACCGTGGGCATTATCGGAACGAACGGTTCCGGAAAATCAACGATCTTAAAGATCATCACCGGCGTCCTCACACCGACCACCGGTCAGGTGGACGTGGAGGGAAAGATCTCCGCGCTTCTGGAACTTGGAGCCGGGTTCAATATGGACTACACCGGAATTGAAAATATCTATATGAACGGCACCATGATGGGGTATTCCCGGAAAGAGATGGATGAAAAGTTGCAGGATATTCTGGATTTTGCGGATATCGGCGATTTTGTCTATCAGCCGGTAAAGACCTACTCCAGCGGTATGTTCGTCCGTTTGGCATTTGCGCTTAACATTAACGTGGAGCCGGAGATCCTGATCGTCGACGAGGCCCTGTCCGTCGGAGACGTATTCTTTCAGGCAAAATGTTACCGGAAGATGGAGGAGATCAAGCAGAGGGGAACAACGATCCTCATGGTTACCCACGATATGGGCAGTATCATCAAATACTGCGATAAGGTCGTTCTCTTAAACAAGGGCGAGTTCATCGCGGAAGGTGAGCCGGGCCATATGGTGGATCTCTATAAGAAGATCCTGGCAAACCAGCTGGATTCCTTAAAGGAAGAGCTGGAGAGCGACTATTCCGGCGGTATGCTGGGCGAAGAAAAGAACGTGAAGGCTGAGAAAGTCCATTCTGATGGATCCCTCATGAAGGATAAGATCACCATCAACACCGACCGAACCGAGTACGGAGACGGACGGGCAGAGATCTTTGATCTGGGGCTTTTTGACGCGAGAGGAAACCTCACAAATCTCCTGCTAAAGGGAGAGATGTTCACGATCAGGGAGCGGATCCGCTTCCATGCGCCGATCAAGTGTCCGATCTTTACCTATACGATCCGTGACAAGAAGGGAACGGATCTCACCGGAACGAACACCATGTATGAGGGCTGTGACATCAAACCGGTGGGAGACGGCGATGTCTACGATGTTTCCTTTACCCAGAAGATGACACTGCAGGGCGGCGAGTATCTTCTCTCCATGAGCTGTACAGGCTTTGAGGGTGAGGAACATGTGGTATACCACCGTCTGTACAATATCGCAAACCTTACGGTGATCTCCAATAAGAATACGGTCGGTGTGTATGACATGGAATCGGAAGTGGAGACATCGCTGACAAAAGCATAAGACCAGAACATGGCATTTTGACAGCAGGATCTGTCTGAAAAGACCGGCAGGATCCGGGAAAAATGTCTGTGACACATAGCGGGAGAAAAAGATGAAGGATTACAGTTATGAACTTCTTGACCTGCTCGAAAAGTATAAAGGAGATGCGGAGGCGGCACTGCGGGGAGAAACAAGCCCGTGGTGTCTCTACGCATTTTCTCCGTTAAGGGAAAATCTTTTCGAGTGGCTGGAAATGAAAAAAAATGACCGGGTTCTCCAGGTCGGATCCGACTACGGTTCCTGTACCGGACTTTTTACAGAGCGTGCCGGTGAGGTGGTCGTTCTGGATCAGCGGGATGAGAATCTGGAAGTGAACCGGAGAAGGCATGGAGAAAAGGAAAATCTCTTCCTGATCCGCGGGGAACTTCCGAAGGCAGATGCAGAGTCTCTTGGGTGGAAAGAGTACAAGGGAAAGGAACGTGCAGCAGAGGAGCTGGACGCGCTCTATAAAGCTGGATTCGACTATGTGATCCTGCCGTCCATGCTCTCTGAGACAGAGAAAAGCGGGGCAGCGGATCTGCTGGAAAGAGCGGCATCTCTTGTGAGACCGGGAGGAAAACTCTTAGCAGCGGCTGAGAATGAGTCCGGCGTCCGCTACTTTATGGGCGCGGAACCATTTGAGCACTCCTTCCTAGAGGTGGAGTTCCGCGGCTTGTTTGAGGACTTAAAAGAGAAATTTGGCGGAACCGCAATGCTCTACTATCCGGTTCCGGACTACCGTTACCCGGTGACTATCTACTCCGACGACTATCTCCCGCAGACCGGTGATGTGACAAACATCTCCGCCCGTCTCGACGGACCTGGACTCTGGTTCGGAAACGAGGAGAAGGCCATGGCGAACGCATGCAGAAACGGAGACTTCGCGAAGTTCACGAACTCATTCCTTGGCATGTGGGAAAAGGGGAAGGCATGAGACAGATTTTATTTGTAAAATACAATCGGACCAGAGCGGAGCAGTTCCAGCTGAAGACGGAGATCGTGAGGGAGGACGGAGTTCTCACTGTCGAGAAGACAGCTCTCACGAAAGCCGGCGAGGCGCATATCCGCTCATTCGGGGAAAAATATGAGAAGATCCGCGATCTGAATCCGGCCGTCCGCTTTTTAAAACCGGAGTGGAAAAAGGATCAGAAGACGGTTTCTTTCCAGTACTTAAACGGTAAGACCGTAGGGGACGCCCTGGGCGAGGCGATCGTCATGGGGGAAGTTCCGTATCAGGAACTTGAGAAGGTGATGAACGTCCTGTTCCCGGAAGACCCTGACGAGAAGAAATTTGAGGCAACGCCGGAATTTGAGGCGGTATTCGGGAAAGTCTCGGAGATCAGCGATCAGGCGGTTTCCGTGTCCAACGTGGACGGACTCTTCGAGAACCTTATGGTCCCGGAAAATGAGAACTGTATCTACGGGATCGACTACGAGTGGGTATTTGACTTCCCGATCCCGGAGAAATTCTTAAAATACCGCAATCTCTTATATTTCTACAGACGTTATGAGAAGGTGCTGAACGTTAAAGAAGAGGACCTATACGCGCATTTTGGGATTACAGCGGAAGAGCAGGCTGCTTTTGACGGAATGGAAAAGGCGTTCCAGTCCTATGTCCATGATGCCGGTTCCTTCGGCTATATGAAACAGTACGAACAGCCGACGAAGACTGTGGAATTCCTTCTCGACCGGGAGAGCGAGCTCTACAAGGTAAAGGACTGGTGCGAGAACTTAAAACAGGAGATCGCGGAAAAAGATATCACGATCAGCAAGCAGCAGGAGGTCCAGCGCCTCACAAACAACCATGTGACGAATCTGGATGCCATCATCGCCAGCCTCAGAAGCGAGAACGCGAGAATGGCTGGAGATCTTGCGTACCTGTCGAAGCATGAGGCGATCATGTGGAAAATCCTCCGGAAATGCCACCGTGCTGTGGATAAAGTCATGCCGAAGGGCACGAGAAAGAGAAAAATCGCGGGTTACTTCAAGAACACCGTCTTCCACCCGGGAAAATACGGAAAGCTGTATTTCACAAAGGACGGAAGGAACAGGATCCGCGGCGATTTCAAGATTGGTGCCGGATACTTAGAACACGGAAAACTGCACTTTGACTATGTGGAGCACCCGACCGTATCCATCGTGATCCCGGTCTATAATCAGATCCACTATACCTACGCCTGCCTGCTCTCTATTTTAGAGAACACAAAGGACGTGACCTACGAGATCATCATTGCAGATGACGTGTCCACGGACGCGACAAAGGAGCTGTCCATGTACGCGGAAAATCTCATGATCTGCAGAAATAAGACAAATCAGGGATTTTTAAGAAACTGCAATCAGGCAGCGAAGGCAGCCCGCGGAAAATATGTCATGTTCTTAAACAATGACACCCAGGTGACTCCGGGCTGGCTGTCATCCCTTGTGAACCTCATTGAGTCCGACCCGACCATCGGCATGGTTGGCTCCAAACTGGTATATCCGGACGGACGTCTTCAGGAAGCCGGCGGTATCATCTGGAGTGACGGTTCCGGCTGGAACTACGGACGTCTCGATGATCCGGAGAAGCCGGAGTACAACTATGTGAAGGATGTCGATTATATCTCCGGAGCAGCGATCCTGTTATCGACAGACCTCTGGAAGCAGATCGGCGGTTTTGACGAGCTGTTTGCACCGGCCTACTGTGAGGACTCCGATCTTGCTTTTGAGGTGAGAAAAGCCGGATACCGTGTGGTTTACCAGCCGTTATCCAAGGTGATCCACTTTGAGGGTGTTTCCAACGGTACTGATGTAAACGGAACCGGTCTGAAGCGCTATCAGGTGGAAAACAGTAGGAAATTAAAAGAAAAGTGGGCGGAGGAATTTAAGAAGCAGTCTGTGAATACAGGCAATCCGAACCCATTCCGTGCTCGTGAGAGAAGCCAGAAGAAGCCGGTGATCCTTGTTGTGGACCACTATGTTCCGACATTTGATAAGGATGCGGGATCCAAGACGACCTATCAGTATCTGAAAATGTTTGTGAAGATGGGATACTCCGTGAAATTCCTCGGAGATAACTTCCTTCACGAAGAGCCGTACTCCACAACGCTTCAGCAGATGGGTGTGGAGATCTTATACGGACCGGAATATCAGGCAGGAATCTGGGACTGGCTGACAAAGAACAAAGATGAGATCGATTTTGCATACCTGAACCGCCCGCATATTGCCATCAAATATGTTGATTTTATTAAGCAGAATACAGATATCAAGGTGATCTATTATGGACATGACCTGCATTTTTTAAGAGAATACCGGGAGTATGAGCTTACCGGTGATATCAAGAAGAAGCGGGAGTCCGATTACTGGAAGTCCATCGAGTTCTCCCTGATGGAGAAGGCGGCGGTATCCTACTATCCGTCTTACGTGGAGGAAGAAGCAATCCATGCGATCCATCCGGAGTACAAGATCAGGGCGATCACTGCCTATGTCTACGAGAAGTTCCTGGAGAATATCGACAAGGACTTCGAAAAGAGGGAAGGACTGCTGTTTGTCGGTGGATTCGCGCATCCGCCGAATGCTGACGCGGTTCTCTGGTTCGCAAAGGAGATCTTCCCACTGATCAGACAGAAGCTTGATGTGAACTTCTATGTTGTCGGATCCAAGGTGACGGATGAGATCAAGGCGCTTGAGCAGCCGGGAAGCGGCATCATCGTCAAGGGCTTCGTCACAGAGGAAGAGCTTGCATCTCTCTATGCGACATCCCGGATCGTTGTGGTTCCGCTGCGTTACGGTGCCGGAGTCAAGGGAAAGGTTGTCGAGGCGGTCTATAATGGATCGGCCATCGTCACTACTTCCATCGGTTCCGAGGGAATCCCGGAGGCGGAACGTGTCATGAAGGTGGCTGACGGACCGGAGGCGTTTGCCGATGAGGTTGTCAAGATGTACCAGGATCCGGCGGAGTGTCGCAGAATGTGCGAGGAGACGCAGAAGTATATTCGTGAGTATTTCAGTGTCGAGGCGGCGTGGAAGGTCATTGAAGGAGATTTTACGCCGGAGAAGAAACGGTAAGAGTTTTCTGATCGCACGAATGTGGAAGTGTTTCACGATTTCTGCGTTTACAATTCTGAAAAACATGGATAGGAAGGAAAAAATCCCATCGGCAAAGCCGATTCGGAATGCATTTTTGCTCGTAACTTGCCATACATCTGAAGGGAAGCTCCGTGGGGAGGCTCTTGTAGGTGTGAGGGTACTGAACAGTTACGTTTATTCATGAATCGAATATTGCATCATACGATTCTGCCGGGACTTTCGTTCCCGGCAGTCTGTATATGCAGAGAAATTTTCCGGCGAAGCGATCTGGGCGGGATGCAGATGGACCGATCATTGGGAATGGCTGCAATGCAGCAAAAAAGGAGAATATAGTGGAAATAAACAATATTCATGAAAATTCTAATAATTACAACAAATATACAAAGGATAGTAGCGATGAGGCGAAGTCCGCGGGAAAGGCGGAGACGATTCTTCGTGCGATGACTGCGGATGATCTTCCGGCGGTGGAACGGATCGAACAGACTTGTTTTTCCGATGCATGGTCGGAGAAGCTTCTCTCCGATATGCTGGAGAGCGAGTGGGACGAGGCCTGGGTGCTTGCGGACGAGAAGAATTCCGTGATCGGGTATGCGAATTTCCGGTTTCTCGCAGGGGAAGGGGAGCTTATGAGGATCGCTGTGCTTCCGGAATACAGGGGACATGGGGAGTCAAAGAAACTCATGGATCGTCTGGAAATCTCTTCAAGGGAGAAGGAGGCACCGGATTTGACTCTGGAGGTGCGTGCCGGGAACACGCCTGCGATAAACCTTTATAAATTCTATGGTTTTCAGGCGGAGGCTGTTCGGAAGAATTATTATCATGATCCGGTGGAGGACGCGCTCATCATGTGGAGACGGCCGGTTCCATCGATTCCCACTTAAAATCATGATTTTTTCCGCTATACTGTAGGGGACTCCGGGGGAACCGGGGATGATGAAGGCGGAGGAAAAGAGAAATATGAGAAAATACGGAAAAGACGGTCGGTTGGAGAGCGTGATCTGCAACAGGTGCGGAAGGAAGTTGGCAGTGAGGAATGGGATCGTGCGGGAAGGCGTGTTTTCGTCGGATCATGCGTGGGATTTCTTTTCGGAGAAGGATGGGGAGGTTCACCATTTTGATCTGTGTGAGGAGTGCTATGATGAGGTGACGGGGGAGTTCCGGGTTGCGGTGGAGGTGGAGGAGGAAATCGAGATGCTGTAAAAGGATCAAGGCGGGCGGCTGGAGAGGTTGCCTGCCTTTTTTGTTGGTGGGGGGTACGCGGTGAGCTTCCGCTCAGGAGTGCTGGGGATGCGGGGATGGTTCCACTAAGCTTGCGGATGGCTGCTAAGGGCGGAGGACAGGGGACACAACTCGCTGCGCTCAGACAAGTGTCCCCTGTCC
>OBWK01000140.1_pt1 | contig 55296 bp, 43 predicted proteins | sample 1495251 | NCBI WGS metagenome assembly OBWK01 (sample SAMEA2580065, study PRJEB22360) | human gut metagenome | biome: human gut; feature: human-associated habitat; material: faeces | place: Denmark | collected 2008/2010 | reverse complement strand
TAGTTAGTTGACAGAAACCAGAGTGCGTACTAAACTGAAGATATCCGTGGCTGGCGGACAGAATGGCCGAATGAAGACTGCTTCGCAGGACAGTTTCCTGCGGAAAGTTCAGGAGGCAGCCGCGAAACCATGATGACAAAATTGAATTTTGGGGGTATCTGATATGGCATGCACAACAATCCTGGTAGGAAAAAACGCATCATATGACGGTTCAACGATGATCGCGCGAAACGATGACTCCGGTTCCGGACATTTCACGGCGAAGAAATTCGTGGTGATCCATCCGGAGGAGCAGCCGAAGGTATACAAGTCAGTCCTTTCCCATGTGGAGATTGAGCTTCCGGGCGACCCGATGAAATTTACGGCAGTCCCGAATGCGATCAAAGGAAAGGGGATCTGGGCGGCGAGCGGCGTCAATGAGAAGAACGTGGGAATGACAGCAACGGAGACGATCACATCGAACGCCCGCGTGCTCGGCGCAGATCCGCTTGTAAAATATCAGCCGGCGGAGGACGGAAAAGAGGAAGCTGCCGGCGGGATCGGTGAGGAAGACCTTGTATACATCACACTTCCGTACATCAGCAGTGCGAGAGAGGGCGTGATCCGCCTCGGAAGTCTCCTGGAGAAGTACGGGACTTATGAGATGAACGGCATCGCTTTTCAGGATGCGGGTGAAATCTGGTGGCTCGAGACGATCGGCGGCCATCACTGGATCGCAAAGCGTGTTCCGGATGACCGGTATGTGGTGATGCCGAACCAGTTCGGTATCGATGAGTTTGACTTAAACGATGCGTTCTCTGAGCAGAAGGAGCATATGTGTTCTTCGGACCTTCGTGAATTTATCGCAGAGAACCATCTGGACCTCTCTTTAAACGGCGGAAATGGCAGTCATTTTGATGCGAGAGCTGCGTTTGGAAGCCACAGTGATTCCGATCACATCTACAATACTCCGAGGGCATGGTTCATGTGCCGCTACTTTAACCCGCATACAAAGAAGTGGGATGGACCGGATGCGGACTATACGCCGGAGTCCGATGATATCCCGTGGAGCATGGTGCCGGAGAAGAAGGTGACAGTCGAGGATGTCAAATATGCACTTTCCTCCCATTTCCAGGGAACTCCGTTCGACCCGTATGCGAAGAGCGGGGACGGCCTCCAGAAGGGCAAATACCGCGCGATCGGGATCAACCGCAACGATTTCCTGGCTCTGATCCAGATGCGCCCGGACGTTCCGGCAAACTGCCAGGCAGTCCAGTGGCTTGCATTCGCGTCCAACGCGTTCAATACGCTGGTCCCGTTCTATGCGGCTGTTGACGAGACTCCGGAATACCTTGCGAACACCACAAAGGAAGTTTCCACAGAGAATTTCTACTGGTCGGCAAGAATGATCGCCGCGATGGCGGACGCATCTTTTGCGAAATCTGCGATCCACATCGAGCGCTACCAGAATGCGGTCCAGGCGAAAGGACATGCCCTGCTCCGAAAGTATGACGCCGAGGCTGCAAAGATCACGGATCCGGCGGAGAGCAGAAGACTTCTGGAGAAAGCGAACCGTGAGATCGCAAAGATGTTAAAGGAAGAGACGGGGAATACCCTGGATCATGTGCTCTTTGAGCTCAGCAATTCCATGAAGAACGCGTTTTCAAGATCTGACGCATAACAAGTTCAGGCCGAACGCATGTGAGACTTGACGCGTAATTCCGACCGGTGGAAGCTGATAAATTCTTCTCAGAACGAGACCTCTGCAGGGATGATGCGGTGTAGATCAGGCCGCAGGATCCCGGGCGGAGGTCTTTTGTCATATTTTTGTACTTTTTGACGCTTGACACGGGAACCTCATCCCGTTATGCTACTTATGGCAGAAAATGCTCAGCTTTACATGCCGCGTCTTTTTGTGTTAAGATAAACAGAAAGAGCGCAAGGCGCATGGAAGCTGAATACAGGATAAATGAGGTTTTAAGATGGAAGAAAAAGAGGTACAGGGAGCACCGGTGCACAAACGGCGTGTCCGTTACAGCGGGACACACCCGAGACGGTTTGAAGAAAAGTATAAAGAGCAGAATCCGGAGAAATATGCCGATACGATCGAAAAGGTCATCAAAAAGGGCAGCACTCCGGCCGGCATGCACATCTCGATCTGCGTGAAAGAGATCCTGGATTTCCTGGATATCAAGCCGGGAATGCAGGGGCTGGACGCCACACTTGGATACGGCGGTCACACGACGGAGATGTTAAAAAAGCTGGAAGGACAGGGGCATATGTATGCTCTTGACGTGGATCCGATCGAGATCGTAAAGACAAAGGAACGCCTGAAGGAACGCGGCTTCGGAGAGGAGATCCTTACGATAAAACAGATGAACTTTGCTGATATCGACAGGCTCGTCCCGGAGGCGGGGCTGTTTGACTTTGTCCTGGCAGATCTCGGTGTCTCCTCGATGCAGATCGACAACCCGGAGCGCGGTTTCACTTATAAGGCCGATGGTCCGCTGGATCTTCGCCTGAACCCGGAAAAAGGGATCTCTGCGGCGGAGCGCTTAAAACAGATGGATATGGAAGAGATCGCGGGCATGTTCGCGGAAAACTCCGATGAGCTTTATGCGGAGGAGATCGCACGGGAGATCGCGAAGAGAAACCGGAAACGTCAGTATATTGAGACGACCACGGAATTAAAAGAAGTGATCGAGCAGGTGCTTTCTTTTATTCCGGAAAAAGAGCGGAAGGAAGCCGTGAAAAAATCCTGCCAGAGATGTTTCCAGGCGCTGAGGATCGATGTCAACCAGGAATTCGAGGTTCTGGAAAGCTTCCTCTCAAAACTGCCGGGGATCCTGGCACCGGGCGGAAGAGCTGCGATCCTGACCTTTCATTCCGGGGAGGACCGCCTTGTAAAATATTACTTTAAGGACGGCAAAAAGGAAGGAATCTACAGCGACGTTGCGAGCGATGTGATCCGTCCATCGGCGGAAGAATGCCAGAGGAACCCGCGTGCAAGATCCACAAAGATGCGCTGGGCGATCCGGGATGGCGAAAATCCGCACAGGATGTAAAGAAAAAACAGGCTCGGAAACGGAACTTGGAAATGAGAGAAGGAAACGGTTCAGCAAATCTTAGTATTCATTTGGCGGAATGGTTTCCGGAAGACAGAATCAGAAAGAAAAATAGATTATGAACGAAAAGATAGAAGAAACAGCAGAGGAATACGAGAGAAAAGAAGGGAGTGGGCTCGAGCGCGCGGGAGCCGCGGCGATATTCTTCTTGTCGCCGGTATTATCCTACATCATGTTTGAACTAGTGACAGGAAATCTTGCCGCAGTGCTGCCGAAAAATGCGGTGCTGAACATGGTGTGGATGTTTGCGCTGTACCTTTTGGTATTCGGAATCTCCGGAAGCAGCCGGATCTCCATCCCTGTATCTTCCGTGATCCTTTATGTGATCTCTCTGGCGGAAGCCTTTGTCGTATCCTTCAGAAGCCGCCCGATCATGATGGGTGATGTCCTTGCGGTGAAAACCGCGATGACGGTGGCTGGGAGCTATAACTACACACCGACCTTTATGATGATCATCTGCGGGATCCTCCTGATCATGTGGAATGTACTGGCGCAGCTCGTGCCGGTGAGGATAAGGGGGAAGAAAAAAAGAGCTGCCGTGTTTGGTGGATCCGCTGCTGCGGTCGCGGTGTTTATCGGCGGCTTCTACACGGTCCTTGTCCCGAAACTGGGACTGGAGGTAAATCTCTGGGACCCGACGACTTCCTACGCGGAGAACGGCTATGTGCTGGCGTCGGCGGTATCCTTAAAATATCTGGTAAAGAAAGCTCCGGAGGGCTATTCCCAGGCGAAGATCCAGGAGATCTATGAAAAATATGTGGGAAGCGAAGAAGAGCAGAACGAGGAGACGGCGGTCGCGGTGGAAGCGGGAGATGCGGTCCAGCCGACCAACATCATCTGCATCATGAACGAGAGTCTCTCCGACCTGTCGGTGGATGGGGAATTTACGACGAATACAGAGTATTTCCCGTTCCTCAACAGTCTGACGGAGAATACCGTAAAGGGAAAACTCTGCATGCCGGTGTTCGGCGCGATGACCAGCAACTCTGAGTTTGAGTTCCTGATCGGTGATTCCATGTACCTGATGCCGAGAGGCAGCGTCGCTTACCAGTTCTATGTAAATCCCGGCGTCCGCTCCATGGTCAGCACGGTGAAAGACCAGGGATACACGGCTGTCGCCATGCACCCGTACCCGGCAGAAAACTGGAACCGCCGGATCTGCTACAATAACATGGGATTTGACGATTTCATGGATATCAGCGCCTATGAGGGGCGGGATGAGCTCCGAAATTATATCAGTGATCTGAGCGATTTTAAACTCATCGCGGAGTATGTCGAAAAGAAGGCAAATCCTGATGACAAGTTATTCCTCTTCAATGTGACGATGCAGAACCATGGCGGATATACGATCCCGTTCGCAAACTTCGATCAGGAAGTATGGCTTACCGGGGACATGGAAGGAAAGTATCCGGAGGCGGATATGTACCTGTCTCTTGTGAAAAAATCGGATGAGGCATTTGAGTGGCTCGTAAATTATTTCTCCCAGTGCGATCAGCCGACGATGATCGTCATGTTCGGCGATCACCAGCCAGGGATCGAGGACGAGTTCTTTGACGAGGCGATGGGAGTGGAGAGCGCGAAGGTCCTGAACGAGCAGAAGATGTGCTGGTACGAGACTCCGTTCGTGATCTGGACCAACTACGACCAGCCTGCGGAGGATATGGGACGATTAGGTGCGATCTACCTTTCTTCCTACGTGTTAAAGCGCGCGAACCTCTCACTGACTCCGTACAACGAGTTTTTACTGCAGCTTTCCGAAAAGCTCCCGATCATCCATCATCTCGGCATCTGGGAGTCGGACGGAACTTACCATAGCTGGGAGGACGCGGAGAGCGGAGAGTACGAGTGGAAGGAACAGCTGATGGAGTACGAGGGCCTTGTATACAACCACAGCCTGGATCCGAAGACCGTAAATGAGATGTTTTCGATTTCGCAGTAAAAACTATATGCCGAATGCATGTATGACTTGGCGTATCATTCTGGTCAGCATGAATTCATAAGATTTTTCGAAATTGCTGAGACAAATATAAAACAGAGGGCAGCCTGAAAGAGGGCTGTCCTTTTTGCTTACAGAAAATTCCGATGGAACTTCCTGCAAGCAAAAAGGCACTGTGTGCCTAAGATGCGCACTCGCGCGAAGATGAAGGTTGTCGCAAGCGACCGCGCGAGACGCCCGAATGTACTGAGGCATATTCTTTTAATTTACGCGAACAACGAGCCAAAGTCTGCGCTTGCGCGAGACCTTGGCGACTGTCGTGATAACAAGGGGAAACTCGCGAAGCGTGTTTTCACTTGTTGTGCCGCGCCTGTCAGGAGTCCGGCTGTGTTCGATTTAGTGGTTCACAAGCGGCGGATTTCATGCTATACTAATGCAGGCATGTGGCAGAAGTCTGCCATCTGCTTCTTAAAAATGACAAAGGAAGGCACAAATATGAACTATATGATCTGTATTCCTTCACCGAGACTCGTCTCGAGGGAATACTGTGAAAGGATCCACAACATTCTGGCAAGAATGTCGGATCAGTACCGGGTCAATATCGTTCCGGAGCCGGTAAAGATGCGGCAGGGATCCTGCCCGGATTTCTATAAGAAATACCGGATCTACAAAGATATCAAGGATCGCGACGGAAACGGAGAGGCATATCTGACCTCCGAGGAAGAGAACATGATCTTAAGTGTCTGCAGAAATCCGGAGGAAGTGGAGCTCATGAAGAGCTGCACCTACGCATACCGGTATCCGACGACGCTGGTCCTCAAGAGCTTCCGGGAAGATAAGAAAAGATAACGAAGCGTTGGCAAACAGGTAAAAGTGTGATATACTTATTCTAAGTCCGCGGGGCGGCTGGGGGCTGCCTGGCGGGAAGGAAAAAAGAGAGCTGTGGCGTCTGGAACGAAAAAGTCACAGAAGATTTACGAGGAGTGCAGAGAAGATGAAAAACAGAAGAGTTTTTTTAAAGCTCAGCGGAGAGGCCCTTGCAGGTCCGAAAAAAACTGGCTTTGACGAAGATACGGTGAAGGAAGTCGCAAGACAGGTCAAGGCGTCTGTAGATGCCGGCGTACAGGTCGGGATCGTGATCGGCGGCGGAAATTTCTGGCGTGGACGCACGAGTGACGCGATCGACCGTCCGAAGGCGGATCAGATCGGAATGCTTGCGACTGTGATGAACTGTATTTATGTATCCGAGATCTTCCGCAATGCGGGAATGAAGACACAGATCCTCACCCCGTTCGAGTGCGGAAATATGACAAAACTGTTCTCCAAGGACCGTGCGAACAAGTATTTTGAGCATGGAATGGTCGTATTTTTTGCCGGCGGGATCGGACAGCCGTATTTCTCTACCGACACAACGATCACTCTGATGGCAATCGAGATGGATGCGGACTGCATTCTCCTCGCAAAGTCCATCGACGGCGTATACGACAGTGATCCGAAGGTAAATCCGAATGCGAAAAAGTATGACGAGATCTCGATCCAGGAAGTGATCGACAAGCAGCTCGGAGTCGTTGACCTGACTGCTTCCATTATGTGTATGGAACACAAAATGCCGATGGCGGTATTCTCCTTAAACGAAAAGGATGGAATCGCGAACGCCATGCAGGGAAAAATTAACGGTACGATCGTTACCGTCTGATAACAGGAGGAAACCATGAGCGAAGAATTAAAAGTATATGAAGAGAAAATGGAAAAATCCATCGATGCCCTCTTAAACGAGTACGCATCCATCCGCGCAGGACGTGCAAACCCGCATGTACTTGACAAGATCAAAGTAGATTACTACGGAACTCCGACTCCGATCCAGCAGGTCGGAAATATCTCCGTTCCGGAAGCGAGAATGATCCTGATCCAGCCGTGGGAGAAGAGCCTGATCCGTCCGATCGAGAAAGCGATCCAGACTTCCGAGCTTGGAATCAACCCGAGCAACGACGGAACAGTGATCCGCCTTGTATTCCCGGAGCTCACAGAGGATAGACGTAAAGAACTCGCAAAGGACGTAAAGAAGAAAGGTGACGGAGCGAAGGTTGCGATCCGTAACATCCGCCGCGATGCGAACGAAGCGTTCAAAAAGATGGAAAAGAACGATGAGATCTCTGAGGACGATTTAAAGGATCTTACCGAGAAGGTACAGAAGCTGACAGACAAGGCGATCGACAAGATCGATAAGGCCGTAGAGAACAAGACGAAGGAAGTTCTTACCGTATAAAAACGAACAGCCTGATTCCTGAGCAGAGGGAAATTTCCGGATGGAAGATCCCAAATCGTTCAGGATGACGGTACATGACAGACAGGGACAGGGGAAGATTTCCTGTCCCTTGTTTTTACATTGGTTATAAAAGGGAGAACAAATATCATGGAAGAGAATTTAAAGATCCCCGCCCATGTGGCGCTGATCCTGGATGGAAACGGAAGATGGGCGAAGAAGCGCGGACTTCCGAGACAGCTTGGACATAAAAAAGGCTGTGAGACACTGGAGCAGGTCGTTGAGGACGCAGCACGGCTTGGAATCCGGTATCTGACCGTATATGGATTTTCCACGGAAAACTGGAAGCGCCCGGAGGAGGAAGTCGGTGCGCTGATGCAGCTGTTCCGCTTCTATGCGAAGAGACTTCTCGCGATGGCGGAAAAGAATAACATCCGGGTCCGCATGATCGGCGAGAGAAACCGGTTTGCACCGGATATCATCGAGGCGATCAACGGTCTGGAAGAAAAGACGAAAGAGAATACAGGAATGACCTTCGTGATCGCCGTAAACTATGGAAGCCGTGACGAGATCACGAGAGCCGTGAGAAAGATCATGGCGGACTGTAAGGATGGAAAGATCGCGCCGGAGGAGATGACGGAGCAGGTCTTCGCCTCCTATCTCGACACCGCGGGGATTCCGGATCCGGATCTCATGATCCGCACGAGCGGGGAACTCCGCCTTTCCAACTATCTGTTATGGCAGCTCGCGTACTCAGAACTCTACGTGACCGAATGCCTGTGGCCGGACTTCAATAAGGAAGAATTATTGAATGCGATCCGCCAGTATAATAAGAGAGAACGCCGGTTCGGAGGAGTTGCGGCGGTAAAAACAGAGTAAGAGGTGATCTTATGTTTACGACCAGACTGATCAGCGGAATCGTCCTTGTGATCATCGCGGCGTTTCTGCTTGTTGAGGGCAGCACGGTCCTCTATTTTGGTTCCCTGGCGATCTCTTTGATCGGACTTTATGAGCTTTACCGGGTCATGAAGATCGAAAAGTCAGCGCCGGGATATGTGGGCTATGCGGCTGTCGTGGCCTATTACTGGATCATGGGAAGCAGAGAGCAGTATGTGACGTTCCTCGCGATCGTTTCCCTCATGATCTTAATGACGATCTACGTGGTGACGTTCCCGAAATACGGAACAGAGCAGATCACGGTCGCATTTTTCGGGATCTTTTATGTCGGGATCATGTTTTCCTATCTCTATCAGGTGCGAGAGATGCCGGACGGAAAATACCTTGTCTGGCTGATCCTTTTAAGTTCCTGGGGCTGTGATACCTTTGCCTACTGTGTGGGAAAGCTTTTCGGAAAACATAAAATGACACCGAAACTGAGCCCGAAAAAGACGGTGGAAGGCGCGGTCGGCGGTATCGTCGGTGCGGCAGTGCTGGGTTTCCTCTACGGAACCTTCTTTAAGAACAATATGATTCAGGTGACGAACCCGGGCGTGATCTCAGCGGCTGCCTGCGCGATCGCATCAGTGATCTCCATGGTGGGAGATCTGGCGGCATCCGCTATCAAGAGAAACCATGATATCAAGGATTACGGAAATCTGATCCCGGGTCATGGAGGGATCCTGGACCGGTTTGACAGTATGATCTTTACGGCCCCGGCGATCTATTTTGCGATCACGTTCATGGGGATCCGCTAGGAAAGGATGAGACCGGCAGTCCGGCGAGAGAGACAGAAGACCGCCGCCTGCGGAAAACGAAAGGGTTTTAATTATGAAAAGAATTGCTATTCTGGGTTCTACGGGATCGATCGGGACCCAGACGCTTGATGTAGTCCGTGCGAATGGCGATATTGAAGTTGTCGGGATCGCGGCGGGCAGAAATATTCAGGCGCTGGAGAGCCAGATCCGGGAATTTTCCCCGAAGATCTGCGGCGTCTGGGATGAGGAGAAGGCGAAAGAACTGGCTGTCCGTGTGGCAGATACAGATACGAAGATCGTCTCCGGCATGGAAGGACTTTTAGAGATCGCAGTCATGGAGGGCTATGAGATCCTCGTGACAGCGGTGGTAGGCATGATCGGTATCCGACCAACAATGGCGGCCATCGAAGCCGGAAAGGATATTGCACTGGCAAACAAGGAGACGCTCGTGACGGCGGGACATCTGATCATCCCGCTCGTAAAGGAGAAGAAAGTCCGTCTTCTCCCGGTGGACAGCGAACACAGCGCGATCTTCCAGTGCTTAAACGGGGAACACGGGAATAAGATTGAAAAGATCCTCCTGACAGCATCCGGCGGTCCATTCCGCGGCTGGACGAGAGAACAGATGAAAGATGTACAGGTTGAGGACGCCTTAAAGCATCCGAACTGGTCCATGGGTGCAAAGATCACGATCGACAGCTCCACGATGGTCAACAAAGGACTCGAGGTCATGGAGGCAAAATGGCTCTTTGACGTCGGAATGGACGATGTCCAGGTTGTTGTGCAGCCGAAGAGCGTGATCCATTCGATGGTGCAGTTTGAGGACGGCGCGGTGATGGCGCAGCTCGGCACGCCGGACATGAAGCTTCCGATCCAGTATGCACTCTATTACCCGGAGCGCAGACCGATGAAGGGAGATCGTCTGGATTTCTGGACAATGAAGGAGATCGTCTTCGACAAGCCGGATTATGAGAATTTCCGCGGCCTGGCACTCGCGAGAGATGCAGGAAAAGCGGGCGGATCCGTTCCGGTCGTCTTCAACGCGGCGAATGAGTTCGCGGTCGCAAAATTCCTCGCGAAGAAGATCAGATACCTTGAGATCACGGATATGATCGAGGCGGCGATGGAGCATCATAAAAAGATCGCTCATCCGTCCCTGGACGAAGTGCTCGAGGCGGAAGCGGAGACATATGAGTTTTTAAAGAAACAGTGGGGATTCGTAACTATTCAGTAGGTCTGCGCATTTATTGCGCTGACCGTAAGAAAACATTGGTTTGAAGGCAAAAATCCTATCGGCGTAGCCGATTTGGAATGGATTTTTGCGCGTAACTGTGAAGGTACTGAACAGTTACGGGGATTCTAACGAATAATAGAAAGCAGGTGAACAATAAAGTTGAATCTTGGTTATCTGGCAGCGGTGGTGGTCCTTGGCGGTATCATCCTGTTCCATGAGTTTGGACATTATCTCCTGGCGAGGTTAAACGGGGTCGCTGTTGTGGAGTTTTCGGTGGGTTTTGGGCCGAGACTTTTCTCCTGGGTGAGCAAAAAGACCGGGATCCGGTACTCATTAAAACTTTTGCCGCTCGGCGGATCCTGCGCCATGCTGGGAGAATTCGGGGAAGATGAGGATGAAAAGGAAGAAATTCCGGATGTGAAGGGAGTTTCCTTTTTCGATAAAGGACCGCTTGCGAAAATGGCGGTGATCGCGGCCGGACCGATTTTTAATTTTATTCTGGCTTTTGTGTTCTCGTTTGTGATCTTATCCTGGGCGGGGATCGATCTTCCGGTCCTTGCGGGAACTTCCGAGGGAATGCCTGCACAGACGGCAGGACTTCAGGAAGGCGATGTGATCACGAAGCTTGACGGCAGAAAGATCCATCTGTCAAGAGAGATCTCCATGTACCTCATGTATTCGGGACAGGATCCGGTGCAGGTGGAATATCAACGGTACGATGAGAGCTCTGCCTCCTGGACGACGGGACATACGGTGATCCAGCCGGAGCTTAAGGATGGGAGATATTATCTCGGCGTGATCCTGCGCGGATACCGGAGTGCGGCGGAATCCCCGCTTCAGCTTCTCCAGTATAGCGCCTACGAGGTGCGCTACTGGATCCTCACGGTGATCGACAGCTTAAAGATGATCGCCGGCGGAAAGGTTTCGACCAACGATATCGCCGGTCCTGTGCGGATCGTCACGATCATCGACCAGACGGTGGAGGAGAATACGCAGTACGGCTTTGTGACGGTTGTGATGAACCTCTTAAATCTCATGGTCATGTTCTCGGCAAACCTCGGAGTCATGAACCTGCTCCCGTTTCCGGCGCTTGACGGCGGGCGGCTGGTGTTCCTGCTTTGGGAGCTCGTGACGAGACATCCGGTGAGCCAGAGAGTCGAGGGCGCAGTCAATATGGCCGGGATGGCGCTTCTCATGACATTTATGGTATTTGTCATCTTTAATGATCTGAGGATCATTTTATAGTTTTTGAAATTGGGAGAGAAATGTATGTTTAGAGATCATACAAGAGTAATTCAGATAGGGGACAGAAAGATCGGAGGGGGAAATCCTGTCCTGATCCAGTCCATGTGCAACACGAAGACAGAGAACGTCGCGGCAACGGTGGAGCAGATCCACCGCCTCGAGGAAGCCGGATGCGATATCATCCGCGTGGCAGTCCCGACGATGGAGGCTGCGGCTGCGATCCGCGAGATCAAGAAACAGATCCATATCCCGCTCGTCGCAGATATCCACTTTGATTACCGCCTTGCCATCGCTGCGATCGAGAGCGGAGCGGATAAGATCCGGATCAACCCGGGCAATATCGGGGCGCGGGAGCGCGTAAAAGCTGTCGTGGATAAGGCGAAGGAGTACGGGATCCCGATCCGTGTGGGCGTGAACAGCGGTTCCCTGGAAAAAGATCTTCTGGAGAAATACGGCGGCGTGACCGCGGAGGCGCTCGTTGAGAGCGCGTTGAAGGAGGTTGCCGTTGTCGAGGAGCTCGGCTACGATAATATCGTGATCAGCATCAAATCCTCCGACGTTTTGATGTGCGTGGCAGCGCATGAACTCATTGCGAAAAAGACGGATTATCCGCTCCATGTCGGGATCACGGAGTCCGGAACGTTGCTTTCCGGCAATATCAAGTCCTCCGTGGGACTTGGAATTATTCTCCATGAGGGGATCGGCGATACGATCCGTGTCTCCCTGACCGGTGATCCGGTGGAGGAAGTAAAGAGTGCAAAGCTGATCCTGAGGACTCTGGGACTCAGAAAAGGCGGCGTGGAAGTTGTTTCCTGTCCGACCTGCGGAAGAACCCAGATCGATCTGATCCACCTCGCAAACCAGGTCGAAAATATGGTATCCGGCATGGATCTTGACGTGAAAGTTGCCGTTATGGGCTGCGTGGTCAATGGTCCGGGCGAGGCGAGAAGCGCGGATATCGGGATCGCCGGAGGGATCGGCGAAGGTCTCCTGATCAAAAAGGGAGAGATCATCAAGAAGGTACCGGAAAATGAGCTTCTTTCCGTTCTGCGGGAAGAACTTTTGAAGATGCAGGAGATGCAGAAATAAGTATGGAAAAACCATTCCTTGAAGTTTTCCCGGGGCTTCATATTGCGGATGAACTGAAAGAGCTTTTGAAACTTGTCGTGGTGGAAAAGGTCACCATGACAAAGGACAGAAGCTCTATTCGTGTTTATATCAGAAGTCCCAGACTCATTCATAAAAAGAACATTTATGCCCTGGAAGACGGGATCGCGAAACAGCTGTTTCCGGGAAGACCGATCACGATCAAGATTCTTGAGAAGTATCGTTTGTCGGCACAGTATACCCCGGAGAAGCTCTACGATGTCTACCGGGACAGCATCCTCATGGAGCTTAAGAATTACGGCATGATCGAGTACAACATTCTCCGTCGGGCGGACACAAAATTTGTGACCGACGACAAGATGGTTATGACGATCGAGGACAACCTGATCTACAGGGAGCGGTCGAAGGAAGTCGGGCGCGTCCTCGAGAAGATCTTTACGGAGCGCTGCGGACTTGCGGCGGAAGTGGAGTTTTTATATAAAGAAGCGGAGAAGAAGGACCCGATGGACCAGCTGGTGTTCATGAAGCCGGGCGGAGAGCTCATCATGGGAACCCGGAATGAGGAGAATTACCTGGAAGGCACCGCGGAAAGTGCGCCGTGGGACGAAGGTCCGGCGAACGGCGGATTCAGCGGAACGTTCGGAGACGGCAATGGAGACGCGGGGGCCGGGATCACGGCACAGAGCGCTGGAAATTCCGGATCCGCAGGACGGTCCGGCGCGGCGGACGGCGGTAAAAAAGCCCCCGGAGAAAAAACGACGTCTGGTTCCGGAGCATCGAAGCAGAAGACGGATGCGGCAGGAAAGCCCGGCGGAAACCAGAACGGAAAGTCTGCCGGTGGTGGACAGAACGGCGGTTTTACAAAGAAGACTTTCGGCGAGAAGGGAAAAGGCGGTTTTTCCGGCGGCTTCCGGAAAGGTTCCGACGGAAGGATCCCGTACCGGAAATCGGAGAATCCGGATGTTCTGTTTGGGCGCGATTTTGAAGGCGATGCGGTAGATATTCACGATATTGACGGTGAGATCGGCGAGGTTGTGATCCGCGGCAAGGTGATCCGCGCGGAGAAGAGGGAGCTCCGGAGCGGAAACAAGCTCATGATCTTCGATATCACGGACTTTACGGACAGCATCACGGTCAAAATGTTCCTCAGGGAAGGCCAGGAGGAAGATGCGACAGCGGCGATCAAGGAAGGAAACTTCATCAAGATCAAGGGTATCACGACGATCGACAAGTTCGACGGTGAGCTCACGATCGGTTCCATCGTCGGCATCAAAAAGAGCGAGGACTTCACGTCCAAGCGTGTGGATAATGCCCCGGTGAAGCGTGTGGAGCTCCACTGTCACACGAAGATGAGCGACATGGACGGTGTCTCCGAGGTGAAAGACCTCGTAAAGCGTGCCAAGAAGTGGGGGATGCCGGCATTGGCGGTAACGGATCACGGCTGTGTCCAGGCGTTCCCGGACGCGAACCACGCCCTCGACAAAGGGGATACTTTTAAGGTCCTCTACGGAGTTGAGGGGTACCTTGTCGATGATATGAAGGAGATGGTCGTCAATTCCAGAAACCAGAGTCTCGACGGCGAGTACGTGGTGTTCGATATCGAGACCACGGGATTTTCTCCGATGAAGAACAGGATCATCGAGATCGGTGCCGTGAAGGTGAGAAACGGCGAGATCATTGACAGGATGGACGAGTTTGTAAACCCGGAGGTGCCGATCCCGTTTGATATTGAGCGCCTGACAGGGATCAACGATGCCATGGTCATGGGAGCGGACACGGTGGACAAGGTGCTGCCGAGATTCCTCGAGTTTGTGGGGGATGCAGCTCTTGTGGCCCACAACGCATCCTTCGATGTGAGCTTTATTTCCCACAATGCAGGACTTTTAGGGCTTCCCTTTGACCCGACAGTCCTCGATACGGTGACTCTGGCGCGGGTGCTCCTTCCGAACCTGAACCGGTTTAAGCTGGATACGGTGGCGAAGGCATTGGGGGTCTCCCTGGAGAATCATCACCGCGCCGTGGACGATGCGGAGGCAACTGCCGGAATTTTCCTGAAATTCGTGGAAATGTTAAAAAAACAGCATGATATGACAAATCTTGATCAGCTGGAGGAATTCAGCCATGTGAGTGATGAGACGATCATGAAGATGCCGACATATCATGTCATCATCATCGCAAAGAATGATCTGGGACGTGTAAACCTGTACCGTCTTGTTTCCTGGTCCCACCTGAGATACTTTTCAAGGAGGCCGAGGATCCCGAAAAGTGTGCTGAACCAGTACAGAGAGGGGCTGATCATCGGATCGGCCTGCGAGGCGGGGGAGCTTTATCAGGCGATCCTGCGGGGCGTGCCGGATGCGGAGCTTGCGAAGATCGTGAAGTTCTACGATTATCTGGAGATCCAGCCCCTTGGAAACGACATGTTTATGCTGAGGGATGAGAAGAGTACGGTGAAGACGGTGGATGACCTGATGGATATCAACCGGAAGATCGTTTCCCTGGGCGAGCGGTTTAACAAGCCGGTGTGTGCGACCTGCGATGTGCATTTTATGGATCCGGATGACGCGATCTACCGGAAGATCCTGATGGCCGGAATGGGATTTAAGGATGCAGATGAACAGGCTCCGCTGTTCTTGCGGACAACGGAGGAGATGCTCTCAGAGTTTGAGTATCTGGGAAGTGACAAGTGTTACGAAGTCGTTGTCACGAATACGAGAATGATCGCCGACATGTGCGAGCCGATTGCGCCGGTGCGGCCGGATAAGTGTCCGCCTGTCATCGACAAGTCTGATGAGACACTTCGAAACATCTGCTACAACCGCGCCCACGAGATGTACGGCGAGAATCTTCCGAAGATCGTTGTGGACCGTCTGGAAAGAGAGCTGCACTCCATCATTTCCAACGGATTCGCGGTTATGTATATCATCGCGCAGAAGCTCGTGTGGAAGTCGAATGAGGACGGATATCTGGTCGGTTCCCGAGGATCGGTCGGTTCATCCTTTGTCGCGACGATGTCCGGTATCACGGAGGTAAATCCGTTAAGTCCGCATTATTCGTGCCCGAACTGTCATTATTATGATTTTGACTCGGACGAGGTGAAGAAGTATGCCGGAATGGCGGGATGTGATATGCCTGATAAGGTGTGCCCGGTCTGCGGACATCCGATGGTGAAGGACGGGTTTGACATCCCGTTCGAGACATTCCTGGGATTCAAGGGAGATAAGGAGCCGGATATCGACTTAAACTTCTCCGGTGAATACCAGAGCCGTGCCCATGACTATACGGAGGTTATCTTCGGGAAAGGCCAGACATTCCGTGCCGGAACCATCGGTACTCTGGCAGATAAGACGGCCTACGGCTATGTGAAAAATTATTTTGAGGAGCATGGAGAGAGAAAGAGAAACTGTGAGATCAACCGGATCGTTCAGGGGTGTGTCGGCGTACGGCGTACAACGGGACAGCATCCTGGAGGTATCGTTGTTCTGCCGCTCGGCGAGATGATCTATTCGTTTACCCCGGTACAGCATCCGGCGAACGATATGACTACGAAGACGATCACGACCCATTTTGATTACCATTCCATCGACCACAACCTGCTGAAGCTTGATATTCTCGGACACGATGATCCGACGATGATCCGCATGCTGCAGGACCTCACAGGACTTGACCCGGTCAAGGATATTCCACTGGATTCCAGGGAGGTCATGAGCCTGTTCCAGAGTACGGATGCACTGGGGATCAAGCCGGAGGACATCGGTGGCTGTAAGCTTGGGGCACTCGGCGTGCCGGAGTTTGGTACGGATTTCGCGATGCAGATGTTAATTGATACAAAGCCGAAGTACTTTTCGGACCTTGTGCGTATCGCCGGCCTTGCCCATGGTACGGATGTATGGCTGGGAAATGCCCAGACACTCATCCAGGAGGGCAAGGCGACGATTCAGACCGCGATCTGTACGCGTGATGATATCATGATCTATCTGATTCAGCAGGGGCTTGAGGAAGGTCTTGCGTTTACGATCATGGAGGCGGTCCGTAAGGGCAAAGGCTTAAAGCCTGAGTGGGAAGAGGAGATGACGAAGCATGGAGTTCCGGACTGGTATATCTGGTCGTGTAAGAAGATCAAATATATGTTCCCGAAGGCCCATGCAGCAGCTTATGTTATGATGGCATGGCGGATCGCTTATTGCAAGGTATTCTATCCGCTTGCGTATTATGCGGCGTTTTTCAGTATCCGCGCCAGTGCGTTTTCATACGAGATCATGTGTCTGGGGCGTGAGAAGCTGGAGTATCATCTGGCGGACTACAAGAAGAGGGCGGACACGCTTTCAAAGAAAGAGCAGGATACGCTGAGGGATATGAGGATCGTGCAGGAGATGTACGCGAGAGGGTTTGATTTCCTGCCGCTGGATATTTACACGGCGAAAGCCAGACATTTTCAGGTCGTGGGGGACAAGCTGATGCCTTCCATCAACAGTATTGACGGTCTGGGAGAAAAAGCGGCTGATTCCATCGAGGAGGCTGCGAAGGCCGGAAAATTCCTATCTAAGGAAGATTTCCGGAACAGGACGAAGGTCAGTAAGACGATCTGTGATCTGATGGAGGAGCTGGGGATCCTGAAGGGGCTTCCGGAGTCGAATCAGTTGTCGTTGTTTGATTTCTAAATTTCATAGTGGCTGGGGGTACGCGCCGGTGAGAATCCGGGCGCGAACGCTTAGTGGGATTCCGGGAGGGTTCCTCTATGCTCCCAGAAAAATGCTAAGGGCGGAGGCCCGGGGACACTTGTCTGAGCAACGCAAGTTGCGAGTTGTGTCCCCGGGCCTCCAACGCATTTTCCAGCGAGCCAAGAGGAAGCCAGCTCCCTCCATCCAGGCGGTCCGTGCCCGGAGTCTCACCGGCGCTGGGTGTTGGCGGGAGTGAGGGATAAAGGGAAGGTTGTGGTGGGAGAAATAGAGTTGGCGGAAGCTGGACGATGCGCGGGGCCCTTTGGGCACCGCGGCATCGCGAGGTTGTGGGTCGCGCATTGTTAAGCTGTAGTTTGATTTTTGGGGCTGATATGATAGAATGTAGGTGATGACGGAAAGAGTCGGATATTGGAGAGAGCATTTTTTAGGAAAATTAAAGATTTATTCAGGAGAGTTTTTTAAAGGGGAAGATTATGGCAAATTATAATGTTTATTTTAGTCCGACGGGCACGACAGAAAGAGTCGTAAAACATATGGGAGAAAGTTTTGGCAGTATGGAAAATATTGACCTTTCGAGACGGGATATGAAAAATCATGAAATGGAACAGGGGGATTTTTGTATTGTGGGAGTTCCGTCCTTCGGAGGACGTGTTCCGGGAATTGCGACCGAGAGACTTCGGAAAATAAAGGGTGACCGCACGCCGGCATTTTTGCTGGTTACATATGGCGGAAGAGCGTATGAAGATACTCTGGTGGAATTGAAGGATGTGCTTGAGGCTCAGGGCTTTGTCTGTATTGGGGCTGCTGCGATTGTGGCGGAACATTCGATCGCCCATCAGATCGAAGCGGGGCGTCCATCAGCGCAGGATTACGATGAACTTGATACGTTTGCGGCTGAGGCGAAGGAGCGCCTGAAGGGGAATGCCTGTCCGGTCGAGGTGCCGGGAAACAGGCCTTATAAGGAATACAAGGTTCTGCCGATGGACATCCAGGTGTCAGATAAATGTATGGGATGCGGAAGCTGCGTGGAGAGCTGTCCGGTTGGAGCGATACCGTTTGAGGATCCGAAGATGACGAACGGAGAAGTGTGCATTTCATGTATGAGATGCGTGGAGATCTGTCCGCAGAGTGCCAGAAGCGGGAATCCTGAAAAGGTCCAGATGATTTCGGAGAAACTGAAAATGATCTGTCAGCCGGATAAGGCGAATGAGTTTTTCTGATTTAGAGATAGTTGGGAGAAATGTTTTGAAGATATATGAATTTTCACAGTGTTGCAGGCCGGAGAAAGCGGGAAAAGAAAAAGATCATCGGCGTCAGGTAGGTTTTACATATAAGATTGCAGCAATGACAGGAGGAAAAAAACTATGATTATCAAGAAGGATACATGTAAACTCGCTCTGGTACAGGCAGCACCAGTCATGTTCGATAAGGACAAGTGTGTGGAGAAGATCATCGCCCTGATCGGGGAGGCGGCCGCTAAGGGAGCGGAACTGATCGTTTTTCCTGAACTTTTTATTCCGGGATACCCATATGGAATGACTTATGGATTTACCGTCGGAAGCCGCAGCAGGGCGGGAAGAGAGGACTGGAAGACTTACTATGACAATTCGATCCTGGCGGATGGAGCGGAGATGCAGAGTATCGTTGACTGCGCGAAGGAACATTCGGTATATGTGAGTGTTGGGTATTCGGAGCGGGACGCTGTGACGGCGACACTTTATAATTCCAATATCATGATCGCACCAGACGGACAGACGATGAATCACAGAAAACTGAAGCCTACCGGCAGCGAACGTGTGATCTGGGGAGACGCGGATAAGGATTTCTTCCCGGTAATGGAGACACCTTGGGGACCGATGGGTAATCTGATCTGCTGGGAGAGCTACATGCCGCTTGCGAGAGTGGCGCTTTACCAGAAGGGAGTTGCGCTCTATATTTCCCCGAATACGAATGACAATGAGGAGTGGCAGAATACGATCCGCCATATCGCCATCGAGGGACACTGCTTCTTCATCAATGCGGATATGTACTTTACGAAGGATATGTACCCGAAGACCGCCAGCGGAGATGAGGAGATCGCGAAGATAAATGATATCGTGTGCCGGGGAGGAAGCTGCGTGATCGATCCTTACGGGCATGCGGTGAGTGAGACTGTGTGGGATAAAGAGGAGATCATCTACGCGGACCTCGACATGCAGAAGGTCCCGGCGAGCCGGATGGAGCATGATGTCTGTGGACATTACGCGAGACCGGACGTGTTGAAATTGAATGTGGAGGATAAATAATGAAAGTATTGATGATCAATGGAAGCCCGCGGGCGAATGGAAATACATCGATCGCGTTGAATGAGATGAAGACGATGTTTGAAAAAGAGGGAGTCGACGCGGAGATCGTGCAGGTCGGCAGTGAGGCGGTAAGAGGATGTATTGCCTGTAATCGATGCGCGGAGCTTGGGAAGTGTGTGTTCGACGATGTGGTGAATAAGCTGGCGGTGAAGCTTTCGGAGGCTGATGGACTGGTGGTCGCAAGCCCTGTTTATTATGCGTCCGCAAATGCGACCCTGATCGCGGTTCTGGATCGGCTGTTTTATAGTACATCCTTTGATAAGACCATGAAAGTCGGGGCGAGTGTTGTCTGTGCGAGACGCGGCGGATGTTCGGCGACTTTTGACGAGTTAAATAAGTATTTTACGATCAGCAACATGCCGATCGCGTCCAGCCAGTACTGGAATTCTATCCATGGACGCGGACCGGGAGAAGCAGCAGAGGACGCGGAAGGTCTTCAGACGATGCGGGTTCTTGCGAGAAATATGACGTTTCTTATGAAGAGTATTGCGCTGGGAAAAGAGAAGTATGGACTTCCGGAGAAGGAAGAGATCTTGCGGACACATTTTATCAGATAGAGAGAATGATATTGGAAGGAAATTATGCGATGAATCGGCAGAAACTGGTAAGTCAGATCAGAAGGTATGTGCCTTATAATGAGCAGGAAGAGGCGGATAAGGCTTTGATCCTAAACTGGATCGAGAAGAATGATGACGCGTTCCTTCGGGATAATGTGGTGGCGCACATGACGGCTTCGGCCTGGGTGGTGGATAAGGACAGAAGTAAAGTCCTTATGGTGTATCACAATATTTATCATTCCTGGTCATGGCTTGGCGGGCATGCGGATGGGGAGACAGATCTTCTGGCGGTTGCAATCCGGGAGGTAAAGGAAGAAGCAGGAATTTCCGATGTGCGGCCAGTGTCGGAGGAGATTTTTTCGCTGGAATCACTCACCGTCGACGGACATGTGAAAAAAGGACGGTATGTGTCCAGTCATCTGCATCTGAATGTGACGTATCTTCTGGAAGCGGATTCTGAGGAACAGGTGTCTGTGAAGGCGGATGAGAACAGTGGGGTCGCTTGGTTTACACCGGAGGAGGCGTTAAAGAAATCTACGGAGCCGTGGTTTGTGGAGCGGGTGTATGCGAAGCTTGTCGAGAAGACGAAGTCCTGGAGATAAACGGAAACTAAATGGAAAGTCGGTCGATCGTATAAAGGGATGCATAAAGAAATTTTGAAAGAGATATAGGGAGAGCAGGTAATATGACTGCAGATGCTATGAAAAAATATGATAATGATCTTGAAAAAATTGCTGAGTGCACAGGAATGAGAGCTGCGTTGTCGCGGTTGAGGGAAATCAGGTTGAGATTACGGTTTAAGCGGAATACACTTGGGAAAATTCATGTGGTATAGTGAAAAGTACCAATAGAATGCCGGTAAAAGATTGTAAAAAATGCCTTTTGAATGTAATCTCTAAAATTGTTATAATAAATATAGCACAAAATATATTTCTGTATTTCGATGATCACGAAATGTAGAATAGAGATGAGAGGTATTTACAATGAAAAGAATCAAGGCAGCCTGCATTACCCAGACGGTGTGTTTTTCAAATCATGACGGTGATACGAGTGAATATGCGAAGAAGATGATCTGTCAGGAATATGAAAAGTATAAGGTACAGTTGGACAGAAGCGGGACAAAGTATAAAATTTTATCCGAAAAGACGAATGAAGATGGAGCGATTGTGATCGAGATCAAAAAGCAGTACAATACATCTCCGGTGGGAGACTATCTGAGCTGATCCGGCGGTTTTAGAGGCAGAGATCAGATGTGTGAAACCTGGAGTCAGTGTTCAGCAAGGGGATGATTTCATGAGATATGAGATTGGAGATTTTGTCAGCAAGCCGGTCACAGGAGTGTGCAGGATAGAGGATATTTTGTATCTGGATGCGCAGGGGAAGAAGGACAATAAATTGTATTATCGGATGCATCCGGTGGAGGATGAAAAGGAAACGATATATGTGCCTGTGTCGAATTCGGACTCTGCTTTGAGACCATGCCTGACAGAAGAGAATGCGTGGAAATTGATCGAAAAGATCCCAGAAATTTCGACGCCATGGACGGAGAACGAGAAGATGCGGGAGCAGAAGTATAAAGAGGCGATCAGGGCGAATGACCCGAAGGCGTTGGTTGTGATCATAAAGATGATCTACCAGCGGAAGCAGCAGCGACTCGCGCAGGGAAAGAAATGCACAGCGACGGATACGAAATATTTCCAGATCGCGGAAAAGCTCTTGTATGAGGAACTGGGAACAGCCATCGGGAAGCCGAAGCAGGAGATTGTCGACACGATCGTTGAGCATATTGGACAAAATTCTGTTTGATTTTTTCGGAAAACAGGAAATATCATTGTTGATGAACGAGTAGCAGACTGGTGTAAATCCGGTTTTGTTGCTCGTTTTTTATTTCAGTCAAGAAGACTCCCACCTTTTTTAGAAAATGATTCGGTTCTATGACCCGGATTGGTGTTTCTCTTTATCGACTAGTTATAGGTTTTCCCTATATGTAACCATAAAATAGAAAGATTATACAGAACTGCCGTCCGGTGGTAGATTATTATCAAATATCCTATGGGAATAGTAGGAATATGAACTCTCTATTTACAAGAGAAAACAAGACAGGAGTGAAAAGATATGGAGAGAGGAATTAATACACGATGTTTACACTTAGAGGAAACAGAAGGTAAAACAGATAATTACGGAGCACTGAGCTACCCGATCTATCAGACAGCGACTTACGCCCATGCAGGTGTCGGAAAAAGCACCGGATACGATTACAGCAGACTTCAGAATCCGACAAGAGAGCAGCTTGAGAAGGTGGTTGCAAGCCTGGAGGGCGGCATCGATGCTTTCGCCCTTTCGAGCGGAATGGCGGCGATCACACTGCTTATGGAAATCTTCAAGCCGGGTGACCATATTATCGCTGAGGCAGATCTCTACGGCGGAAGTGTCCGTCTGTTTGACAATGTCTCGAAAAAGAACGGATATGAGTTTACATACTTAAACTGTTCCAGGGATGACATCGAAGGTGCCATAAAGGAGAACACGAAGGCGGTCTACATTGAGACGCCGACGAACCCGATGATGAACGTATCTGATATTTCCAAGATCGCGGAGATCGCAAAAAGACACGGACTCTACCTGATCGTCGACAACACATTCCTGTCCCCATATTTTCAGAATCCGTTAAAACTCGGCGCAGACATTGTGATCCACAGCGGGACAAAATTTCTTGGTGGACATAACGATACATTAGCCGGATTTATTGTGACAAACAACGAAGAAGTCCAGGAGAAACTGCGGTTTATCATCAAGACCACAGGAGCCGGACTTGCTCCGTTCGACAGCTGGCTGATCTTAAGAGGGATTAAAACCCTGGGGATCCGTATGGAGCGGTCCCAGAAAAATGCCATGGAGATCGCTAACTGGCTGAAAGAGCAGCCGGTCGTGAAGCATGTCTATTATCCGGGACTGCCGGAGTACCCGGGCTATGAGATCATGAAGAAACAGGCGAGAGGCTTCGGTTCGATGCTCACCTTCGACGTGGACAGCAAAGAACATGCGCTGCAGATCCTCGAGAGCGTCAGGATGATCAAGTTTGCGGAGAGTCTCGGCGGTGTGGAGACATTGATCACCTACCCGACGACCCAGACTCATGCGGATGTACCGGAGGAAGTGCGCCTGAAAAACGGGATCACACCGTGTACACTCCGGTTATCGGTGGGGATCGAAGATGTCGAAGACCTTCTTGCAGAATTATCGGGTGTATTTCAGTCACTGAAATAAGATCCCGTAACAGGACAAGCTGATGTGCATACAAAAGAAGCCTGGAGGTGACGGGTTTGATGTCAGTCATGAAGCCGTAAAAGTTGCCGGCAGCAGGTCACGGATGTGTGGTCAATAAGACTGTTTCGAGAGATAAATAGAGAAAAGAGGGCATGAGCATGGCAGAGAGAAATTTGAATTTTGATGAGATCGTGGAGCGGCGCGGAACGGACTGCCTGAAATACGATTTCGCTAAGAGAAGAGGAAAGCCGGAGGATGTGCTTCCTCTCTGGGTGGCCGACATGGATTTCAAGACCTCCTCTTATGTGGTGGATGCCCTGATCGAGAGGGCGGAGCATGGGATCTTTGGTTACAGTGATATCCAGGAGGAGTATTTTAATGCGGTGGCCGGATGGATGGAGCGCCATCACCACTGGAAAATCCGGGAGGAGTGGCTGATCAAGACGCCCGGTGTGGTATTTGCCCTCGCGATGGCAGTGAAAGCATTTACGGAACCTGGGGACAGTGTCCTGATCCAGCAGCCGGTCTACTATCCGTTTTCGGAGGTGATCCGGGACAATGACCGTGTGATCGTAAGCAGCGACCTGATACTGGGTGAGGACAACCGGTATCACATTGATCTGGAAGACTTCGAAAAGCAGATCGTGGATCATGATGTGAAGCTGTTCCTTCTCTGCAACCCGCACAATCCGTCCGGAAGAGTGTTCACGAAGGAGGAGCTGACCGGGATGGGAGATCTCTGCGTGAAATACGGCGTCAAGGTAGTCAGCGATGAGATCCACAACGACTTCGTATTCCAGGGAGAGCATACGGTGTTCGCCTTTGTAAAGAAGGAATATGAGGATATCTGCGTGGTCTGCACGTCTCCGAGCAAGACGTTCAATCTGGCCAGCATGCTGATCTCCAATATCTTCATCCCTGGTGATAAGATGAGAAAGAAGTTCCAGCATGAAGTGGATGCCGCGGGGATCAGCCAGTTGAGCGCACTGGGGATCGTGGCAGCCAAGACGGCGTATGAAAAAGGCGATGAGTGGTATCATGCGATGCTTTCCTATGTGCGGGAGAATATCGCCTATGTAAAAGCATATATCGCAGATCATATGCCGGGCGTAAACGTCATCGACGGGGAAGGAACCTATCTTTTGTGGCTTGACTTCCGTAAGACAGGAATTGATCCGGACGAGCTTGACCGCAGGATTATCTATGATGCAAAGCTGTGGCTTGACAGCGGAAAGATCTTTGGAAAGACGGGAGCCGGATTCCAGCGGATCAACGTGGCAGCGCCTCGGAAGACGGTGGAGGAGTGTCTGGAGAGGATCAGGAGGATCCTGTAGACAGTAAGTGTACCGCCCGAAAAAACGGTTGACATTCATTTTGAACGCAGATAAGCATTCCCCCGCTTCAAGTGCGCGGAGCACTAAGCGGTGGGTGAGTGGGATGCTTATGTCAGTGGGAGTTGAAAGCTCCCACTGACAGATCGCGAAGCGACTGCGTTCATGAGCAAGTAGCGAAGCGGATTGCGAATGTCCGCTTTACTAGAGTTTTATATTGTCGGTTCAGGATTTGAACTGGTTAGACGCCCGTCCGGTGAATGAACACTGGGCGGGCGTCTTGTGATCAGCTTAATCGGTGGATAAATAATCCGCTTCGGAGCTTCGGCTCAAACCAGGTAGACTTCGGCGGCATCAGGAGTCCTGCGTCCGCCACGGAAAGAAGTTCTTCGATGGACGTCGGATACATGGAAAATGCGACTTCCATATCTTCGCCAACGCGGCGTTCCAGCTCCTTTAATCCGCGGATTCCGCCGATAAAGTCGATCCGTTTATCGGTTCTCGGATCACCGATCCCAAGAACCGGTGCAAGAAGATGATCTTGAAGGATCGAGACATCCAGTCCCTTTACCGGATCGGTGCTTCTGTACTGCGGAAGGATCTTTAACGCGTACCATGTCCCGCCAAGATACATGCCGAAGGTTCCTTTTTGAACCGGAGCATAAGGTTCTTTCCCGATTTCTTCCAGTTCGAATTTTTCTTTTAATTTCTCAAAAAACTGTTTCGTGCTCATCCCGTTCAGATCCCTGACCACCCGGTTATATGGGAGGATCATAAGTTCCTCATCCGGGAATAATACAGAGAGAAAATAGTTGAACGGTTCTTCACCCGTATAACCGGGATGCTTTGTACGGCGCTTCAGACCGACTTTTACGGCGGAGGCGGCTCTGTGATGCCCGTCTGCGATGTAGGTGGACGGAATCGCAGCAAATGCAGCTTCAATGGCGTCTGTCCGGTCTGCTCCGTCGATCCGCCATACCCGGTGGCGGATCCCGTCGTCGGACACAAAATCATAGAGAGCCGGTTTCGTTTTTTCTTCTGCAACGATCTCCTTTAAGGCTATATTTTGCCGGTAGGCCAGAAAAATAGGACCTGTCTGCGCATTGACGGTATCCACATGGCGGATGCGGTCCAGTTCTTTTTCCTCCCTGGTGTTTTCATGCTTTTTGATCACACCGTTCACATAATCATCAATGGAACAGCAGGCGACGATCCCTGTCTGGCTGCGTCCGTCCATCGTCAGCTCGTAAAGATAGTAGTGATCCCCTGCGTCTGTCACGTAGATCCCGTCCGCGATCTGCGAATCGAGCAGCTCTCTTGCCTTTTCGTATACACAGTCCGCATAGGTATCGACATCATCGGAAAACTGGGTCTCCGCCCGGTCGATATTTAAAAAAGAAAGAGGATTTCCTTTTACCGCCGCACATGCCTCTTTCCGGTTATACACATCATAGGGGAGAGCAGCTACTTCCGCTGCATGTTCCTTTGCTGGTCTGATGCATATAAATGGTTTTACAACTGCCATTTTAGTTCCTCCTGTTTGTTCTGATTCTGGTGTTCTTTAAGAGAAGAGTATTCCTGCATAATATTTTACGATCATTATAGAATAAAAGAATGGAATGTGCAAGAAGAGTATCGATGATACAGGGCTTTGGCGGATTGCATGTATACGGATCAGTGACAAAAAATCTCAATAACAGCCCTTGACATTTCCGTATTCTATGTTACTATTTACATATACCTGGTATGGGTATACAGCAACAGAAAGGAACGACGATATGGAACAGTATACAGTTACAGGAATGAGCTGCGCTGCCTGCCAGACCCGCGTGGAAAAGGCGGTTTCCAAAGTGCCTGGCGTCACCTCGTGTTCTGTGAGTCTGCTCACGAACTCGATGGGAGTCGAAGGGACAGCTTCTTCCTCGGAAATTATTGCGGCGGTCCAGGCTGCCGGATACGGGGCGTCCGTAAAAGGTGCAGAAAAATCAGATGGAGACGGAGACAGCGCGCTCTACGATGAATCGGCCCTGGAAGACCATGAGACTCCGGTCCTGAAAAAAAGACTTGTCTCCTCCATCGGTTTTCTCCTGGTCCTCATGTATTTCTCCATGGGGCATATGATGTGGAACTGGCCGCTTCCGAAATTTTTCGATGGAAACCATGTGGCGATGGGGCTTACACAGCTTCTTCTCACCGTGATCGTCATGGTGATCAACCAGAAATTCTTCATCAGCGGCTTTAAGAGTCTGCTTCACGGCGCCCCGAATATGGACACTCTGGTCGCCCTTGGATCGAGTGCGTCCTTCGCGTGGAGCACATACGCGCTGTTCATGATGACGGATGCCCAGGTAAAGGGAAACATGGACGCGGTCATGGAATATATGCACGAGTTCTATTTTGAATCTGCTGCGATGATCCTGACGCTGATCACGGTCGGAAAAATGCTGGAAGCGAGATCAAAGGGCCGCACCACCGATGCCTTAAAGGGCTTAATGAAGCTGGCACCGAAGACTGCGGTGATCGAAAAGGACGGCGTGGAGACCACAGTCCCGATCGCACAGGTCAAGAAAGGTGATGTCTTTGTTGTCCGCCCGGGTGAAAATATACCCGTGGATGGTATCGTGCTGGAAGGAAACAGCGCGGTGAACGAGTCCGCCCTCACGGGTGAGAGCATTCCGGTCGATAAGGCAGCAGGCGATCTTGTTTCGGCAGCAACCTTAAACCAGTCCGGATTTATCCGCTGCGAGGCGTCCAGAGTCGGAGAGGACACGACGCTCTCCCAGATCATCAAAATGGTCAGCGATGCGGCAGCCACAAAAGCTCCAATCGCGAAGATCGCAGATAAAGTCTCCGGCGTGTTCGTGCCGGCAGTCATCACGATCGCAGTGATCACGACGATCGGCTGGCTCCTTGCGGGTGAGACGATGGCATTCGCTCTGGCGAGAGGAATTTCCGTTCTTGTGATCAGCTGCCCGTGTGCGTTAGGCCTTGCGACTCCGGTTGCCATCATGGTCGGCAACGGAATGGGAGCGAAGAACGGAATTCTCTTTAAGACAGCGGTTTCCCTTGAGGAGACGGGCAAAGTGGAGATCGTTGCCCTGGATAAGACGGGAACGATCACAAGCGGCGAACCCCGCGTGACAGACATTGTCCCGGCGGAGGGGATCACAGAGACAGAACTTTTATCGATGGCGTATGCGCTCGAGAAGAAGAGTGAACATCCGCTCGCAAAGGCAGTTCTCTTAAAAGGCGAGGAGATGGGACTTTCCGCAGCCGACGTGGCAGACTTTGCGGCTCTTCCGGGAAACGGACTTTCTGCGAAATTAAACGGAAATACGATCTACGGTGGAAACATGAACTTTATCGGAAGTCATGTGAATGTGCCGGAAGAGATGAAACAGAAATCGGAAACTCTCGCGGAGAGTGGAAAGACTCCGCTGTTCTTTGCAGAGAATGAGAGACTTATCGGCATCATCGCCGTTGCGGATATGATCAAGGAAGACAGCCCGCAGGCGATCAGGGAGCTTCAGAACATGGGAATCCATGTGGTCATGCTGACCGGAGACAATGAGCGCACCGCGAAGGCGGTCGGAAAAGAGGCCGGCGTCGACGAGGTCATCGCCGAAGTCCTTCCGGACGGCAAAGAGAGTGTGATCCGGAAGCTGAAAGAAAAAGGCAAGGTTGCCATGGTCGGTGACGGGATCAACGATGCCCCGGCGCTCACGAGAGCCGATATGGGAATTGCGATCGGAGCGGGAACGGATGTCGCAATCGATGCGGCGGATGTGGTCCTCATGAAGAGCCGCCTGTCAGATGTTCCGGCAGCGATCCGCCTGAGCCGCGCGACACTCACAAATATCCACGAGAATCTGTTCTGGGCATTTTTCTACAATGTGATCGGAATTCCGCTCGCGATGGGACTCTGGATCCCGGTATTCGGGTGGAAGTTAAATCCGATGTTCGGCGCTGCGGCGATGAGCTTATCGAGCTTCTGCGTCGTATCAAACGCCCTGCGTTTAAATTTCTTTGATATCCGGCGTTCCGACAGGGACAAAAAGATAAAAACAAAATCTCATAAGAAAGAGAAGGAGAGTAAAACTATGGAAAAGACACTGAAAGTAGAAGGTATGATGTGCGGTCACTGTGAGGCAACTGTAAAGAAGGCGCTCGAGGCGATCGACGGCGTATCTGCTGCAGAGGCAGATCACGTAAAAGGAACTGCGACTGTGACACTTACAAAGGATGTTCCGACAGAAGTGTTAAAGAAAGCGATCGAGGATAAGGATTATAAGGTGATCGGCTGATCAGTTTTTCAGACGGATCATGGCATTTTCTCAGATGTCGAAGATGTGCTGTCCCGGGATGAAATACTTCCGGGGCGGCTTTTCCTGCTATCATGGACATATAAAAATTTGGGAGGTCGCACATGGAAAAACGATCATGTTGTTGTTCCGGGGGAGACGGGGCAATGAACATAAATATGGAAACAGGCGCAGAAGCGGCAGAAAACGCGGCAGCTGCGGATGCAGGGACCGATGATGCAGTCTGTCACTGCCGCCACAAACACAGGACAGAAAAAGAAGAGAAGGACCTTTTAAACCGTTTGAGCCGGATCGAAGGACAGGTCCGCGGCATCAAAGCCATGGTCCAGGACGAGCGCTACTGCCCGGATATCCTGGTCCAGGTATCGGCGGTGCAGTCTGCACTGAATGGCTTCTGCAAGGTCCTGCTGTCAAATCATATCAAAACCTGTGTGGTGGAAGATATCCGGAATGGGAATGAGGAGACTGCGGTGGCAGAGCTCTGTGAGACGATCAAGAAGATGATGTAAAAAATATATTTGTGGTGAAGTGCCGCCTGAGTTGCTGTCAGTCATGCAATCGGAAAACGGGCAGTCTGTGGTGAGCATGCCCGCATAGTATCTATTATAAAAGCCTGGCATCATATATGCGATGCCAGGCTTTTGCGATTTATGAACATTTATCCGATCGTGCGGTAAGTAAAAAACGCGAATCCCAGAATACAGAGGGATGCGATGATCTCACTGATAATGCGGACGACTGTGTGCGGGGTGTCATTGCTGATGATCCTGCGGGTGATGCGGATACAGACCGTAACGGCAACGAGAATGATCAGTGTGAAATATGCGGTCCGAAGCGGGATCACATTGAATGCGCCGAGACCGGCAGTGACCAGCATTGCGATAGAAAGAATGATTCTGATTGCCTTCATAAGAACGCCCCCTCTGATGAATATATTTGTGTACAGATATTATACCACAATTTTGATAAAATGGAAAACTTTTCTGTTAATTTCTTTGCGGAAATTCAGGATAATGAAAAGGTGATCCGCAAGAAGAGTGAAAATAGTATACAAAACCTTTGATAGCAGCTTGTGGGAGAGGGAGCGGAGTCCAGAGACTCCCTGGCAGGAGGCTGTTTTACAGTGAAGAAACGCCAAAAGTGTAGCTAATGTAGAAAAAATGCAAAAAATAGAAAAAAATCAAAAAAAGCTGTTGACATTTCCACAAATCTGTATTATACTTACGTACGTAATCGAGGCGTGGCTCAGTTTGGTAGAGCGCTGCGTTCGGGACGCAGAGGTCGCAAGTTCGAATCTTGTCGCCTCGATTCCGGCCTGTTGGTCAAGCGGTCAAGACGACGCCCTCTCACGGCGTAAACCCGGGTTCGATTCCCGGACAGGTCACTTGCTGTTGCGTAAGCAGCAGCATTTTTTAAAGGTGCTTCCGTGGCTCAGTTGGTAGAGCAACGCATTCGTAATGCGTAGGTCGCCGGTTCGAGTCCGGCCGGGAGCTGATTACAAAACCCCTTGAGAAATCAAGGGGTTTTCGTGTTTTTACAGGTTTGAAAAGTAGGTCCGAAAGAGGGCAAAAAAGGTGATTTGTCTACTATTTGTCTACTGTTGAATTTTTACCTGTGATTGACAATTACAGGATCATTCAGAAGCGTGTCTGACATGATGTTTGCCACCTCTTCCGTGCTTTGACGTATGCTTTTTGTACCGGATTGCAATGGGATGATCAAGGATCCATAAAAAATGTCGGCCCTGCTTGGATTTGTATTCTTGCTTGGTCTTGCCGTGATGATACTTTTTTACTGTTTAATGTTATACATTGGCAAAGATCAAACATAATATTATAATACAAATAAGATAACTTGTGAAGGATTAACACTGGGTCCCAAAATGGGGTAGGCGCTTAGTACTGAGCATTCCTATGTGCCTGGGGTTATCTTTTTTCTTTGCCTTTTTTAGACTTTCCACAAAATACGCACGAAGTTTCACGTGTGTTCGATCCATATAAAAAGGACATGGACCATCAGTTATTGGATGGTTCCATGTCCCTTTTTATACGAATCTTTGCTCTTATTCTGTCAGTCTCTCCAGTTCCTCGTAAAACGCCGGATAGGAGATATTCACGCAGTCTGCGTCATGGATTTCCGTCTCCCCCTCAGCGGCCAGCGCGGCAACTGCGAAGGTCATTGCGATCCGGTGATCTTTATGGCTGTCAATGACAGCGCCGTGGAGCGGTTTTCCACCGTGGATGATCATGCCATCTTCCGTCTCTTCGACATCAGCGCCCATCGCACGCAGGTTTTCGACCATGATGGCGATCCGGTTGGATTCCTTTACTTTCAATTCGGCGGCGTCGCGGATCACGGTGGTACCTTCTGCAAAACATGCCATTATGGCGATCGTCGGAAGTTCGTCGATGAGCGTCGGGATGATATCCCCTCCGATGGTGCAGGCTTTTAAGCTGCTGGTACGGACGAGGAGATCGGCCGTTGGCTCCGCGTTCCCGTGGTTCTCATTTGAGAGCGTCAGATCGGCGCCCATCGCCTCACAGACTTTGATGAGTCCGGCTCTTGTCGGGTTGATCCCGACATTTTTTATCAGGACTTCGGAATTTGGCAGGATGAGGCCGGCTGCGACAAAATAGACGGATGAGGAGATGTCACCCGGGACATCGATCCGGTTGCCGAAAAGCTCCGTTGCCGGCCAGATCGTCACGGAAGTTTCTTTGGACTCCAGTTCAGCGCCGAAAAATTTCAGCATGAGTTCCGTGTGGTTTCTCGATACCTGCGGCTCAGTGACAGTCGTGAGACCGTCTGCATAGAGACCTGCGAGAAGAATGGCGGATTTCACCTGGGCGGAGGCAACTTTTGATGTGTAGTGGATGCCTGCGAGCGGCATTCCACAGATTTTAAGCGGCGCACAGTCATTGCCGCGGATGCTCTTGATGTCAGCGCCCATCATGGACAGCGGTTCGATGATCCGCTTCATAGGGCGCTTCTGGATCGATTCGTCACCGGTCAGCGTTACATCAAAATTCTGAGGAGCGAGAATGCCGGAGATGAGTCTCGTTGTCGTTCCGGAATTTCCACAGTCAAGCGTCCCGGACGGGGCGGTCAGCCCGTGCATGCCCTTTCCGTGGACGATTACGGTACCGTTTTTATTTTCAATCTCGATCCCCATGCGGCGGAAACAGCCGATGGTCGAAAGGCAGTCAGCGCCCTCTAAGAAATTGTGGATCTCCGTAGTCCCCTTCGCAATGGAGCCGAACATGACGCTACGGTGGGAGATGGATTTATCACCCGGGACAGTGATCTCGCCCCGGATATGAGCTGCTTTATGGAGTTTCATGGTAAATACCTCGATGTTTTTATTTGCGTGAACAACGAGCCAAAGTCCGCGCTTGCGCGAGGCCTTGGCGACTGTCGCGATAACAAGGGGAAACTTGCGAAGCGTGTTTTCACTTGTTATTTTGTCAGAACGTAGTTGTGACTCTTCAGGAGACTTGCTGCCTCATTTTTCTGTTCTTCTTTATAAAAGGAAATGCGGAGAGCGCCTTCCCCTTCCTCACGGCTGTGATTGATGCCCATGTTTTTGACACTGATGCCCTTTGCGGCAAGGATCGCGGAGAGGACGGAGATGGATCCCGGTTCATCGAGAACATCGACACTGAAGGAATAATCGCGCTCGATCGGACCGCGGCCGCGGTTCGGGAAGGAAGAACGGTATTTTCCTGATTCCTCGAACATCCGGTAGATTGCACTTCCGTCATGGTGCTCGAGCGTATCACAGATGGACTCCAGGGACGCGATGTAGCGCTTCAGGAGGGTCAGGATATTTTCAGTATTTGTCATGCAGATCTGCTCCCACATGACAGGGGAGGAGGAGGCGATCCTCGTGATATCTTTAAAACCGCCGGCCGCCAGCCGCTTCATGATCTCGTCCTTCGAATCATTGTCATGGACAAGATTGACGAGACTGGACGCAACAAGGTGCGGGAGATGACTGATCGCGGCGACAGAAAAATCGTGCTCATGGTAATCCAGAACAAGCGGCAGGGCACCGATCGCCAGGGCGACTTCGCGGATCCGGTCGATCTGTTCCGGAGTCGATCTTGCGGTCGGAGTAATAATATAGTAGGCATTTTCGAGAAGATGGTCAGTTGAACTCTCATAACCGGTCTTTTCAGAGCCTGCCATCGGATGACCGCCAACGAAGACATCCTCATATCCGAGACGTTCCACAGCCTTGTGGATGTCGGTCTTTGTGCTGCCGATATCCGTGATAATGGCACCCGGTTTTAAGAACGGACGGACCTTTTCCAGATACATGGCATTGTACTCCACCGGGGTACAGAGAAAGATGATGTCACATGCGGAGAGCGTCTCATCGATCCCGTCAAGGATGATATCGATCGTCCCCTCTTTCTTTGCCTGCTCAAGCTTCGAGCGGGTCCGCATGTACGCCATAATGGTAATATCTTTATTTGCGCGGCGCAGGCCTCTGGCGATCGAACCGCCGATGAGACCAAGACCGATAAAACCAAAAGTAGAATCAGACATTTTGTAATCCCTCCTTTATCTCTTCGATTTTATAACATGGGTGTGGGAATGTCAACAGAAAAAAATCAACACTTTAAAGTGGCAAAATCAAAACCCGGATCATCGATGCATTTCTTATCTTTTTTCTGACTTAGAAAACTGCACGGCACTGTAACGACTGCGGAGGAGAGATCCTATTCACATTCTATAAAACTTTATAAATTGAAAACCCCGCGCTGCCATTCCATTCGCGGGCGGTGAGTTTCCGGGTGGGAGTGCTTGATCCCGGCACTCCCACCCGGAAACTCACCGCAAAACAAATCTTTCCTCAATCTCAAAAATATCGCAGAAAATAAGAAACCCACCCAGATTTTTAAAAGCTTTTCCGCCAAAACGCCCATGTTTTCCGCAATATCCCAAAAACAATCGAAAATATTTTGTGCAATTTCGATATTTAGCTTGAAAAATTCGAAAAGTTTTGGTAAAATATGACCATAGGCAATAAGCAGTATCGCCAGAACATCTGAACTTCGTAATTTGCGGAAGTCTTTTGAAAAAATGGCAAAAAAACATATACGGGAGGGATTCATATGGATATTTATGGAACAAAACAGATCCGAAATGTTGTACTTTTAGGGCACGGCGGCGCCGGTAAGACGACGGTAGCCGAGGCACTGGCTTATCTGACCGGCGTTACAAAGAGAATGGGCAAGGTTGCTGACGGAAATACGATCAGTGACTATGATAAAGAAGAGATCAAGAGACAGTTCTCGATCTCCACTACAATGGTTCCGATCGAGTACGAGGGAGCAGAAGGAAAGATCAAGATCAACCTTCTTGATACCCCGGGTTACTTCGATTTCGTTGGTGAAGTGGAAGAGGCTGTCAGCGCCGCTGACGCAGCGATCATTGTTGTAAACTGCAAGGCAGGGATCGAAGTTGGTACAGAAAAAGCATGGGATCTGTGTGAAGAATATAAACTCCCGAGAATCATATTTGTCACAAACATGGATGATGATCACGCATCCTTCCGTGAACTGATCTTAAAACTTGAGAAGAAGTTCGGAAGAAAGATCGCTCCGTTCCAGGTGCCGATCCGCGAAAACGAGAAATTCGTCGGTTTCGTAAACGCAGTCAAGATGCAGGGCCGCCGCTTTACGAACCTGTCCGATTATGAGGACTGCGAGATCCCGGAGTACACAAAGAAAAACCTCGGAATTATCCGTGACGCCCTGATCGAGGCAGTTGCCGAGACGAGTGAAGAGTACATGGAACGTTACTTCTCCGGCGAAGAATTCACGCAGGATGAGATTTATACCGCAGTACAGACTCATGTGTGCGACGGTTCGATCGTTCCGGTCATGATGGGTTCCGGAACCAACTGCCAGGGCTTCAATGCGCTGTTAAATGCGATCGACCGCTACTTCCCGTCACCGGATAAGGGCGAGTGCGTCGGCGTTGACGTATCAAACGGCGAGCATTTCACCGCAAAATACAATGACGAGGTTTCCCTCTCTGCGAGAGTATTCAAGACCATCGTTGACCCGTTTATCGGAAAATATTCCTTAATGAAGGTATGCACCGGAACATTAAAACCGGACAGCACCCTTTACAATGTAAATAAAGACGCAGAAGAAAAGATCGCAAAAGTCTACGTGCTGAGAGGCAAGGACGTGATCGAGGTTCCGGAGTTAAGGGCCGGTGATATCGGTGCTGTAGCGAAACTCTCCGTGACACAGACCGGCGATACGATTGCCCTCAGATCTGCTCCGATCGTATACCACAAACCGAAGATCTCCACACCGTACACTTATATGCGGTTTGCAGCCAAGACAAAGGGAGACGAGGACAAGATCTCCAGCGCACTCGCAAGAATGATGGAGGAGGATTTGACACTCCGCGTTGTGAACGATACGGAGAATCGTCAGAGCTTACTCTACGGAATCGGTGACCAGCAGCTCGAAGTTACAGTCAGCAAGCTTCTCGGCCGCTACAAAGTCGATGTGGAACTCTCCAAACCGAAATTTGCGTTTCGCGAGACGATCCGCAAGAAAGTGGAAGCTCCTGGCCGCTATAAGAAACAGTCCGGTGGACACGGACAGTTCGGTGATGTCAAGATGTCCTTTGAACCGTCCGGCGACCTTGAGACCCCGTATATTTTTGAAGAGAAAGTATTCGGCGGAGCGGTTCCGAAGAACTACTTCCCGGCAGTTGAAAAAGGCGTGCAGGAATGCTGCTTAAAGGGACCTCTGGCAGGATACCCGGTAGTCGGCATCAAGGCAACTCTTCTCGATGGCTCCTACCATCCGGTAGACTCCTCCGAGATGGCGTTCAAGATGGCATCAACAATGGCCTTCAAGAAAGGATTTATGGAAGCAAATCCTGTTCTCTTAGAGCCGATCGCCTCTGTGAAAGTCGTTGTTCCGGATAAGTTCACCGGCGATGTTATGGGTGATTTGAACAGAAGAAGAGGACGCGTTCTCGGAATGAACTCTCTCCATGGCGGAAAACAGGAGATCGTGGCGGATGTCCCGATGTCCGAGATGTTCGGCTACAATACGGATCTCCGCTCCATGACTGGCGGTATCGGAGAATTCTCCTATGAATTCAGCCGTTACGAGCAGGCTCCTGGCGATGTACAGAAGAAAGAAGTGGAAGCGAGAACCGCAGGCGGAGAAGTGGACGCTTAAAGCTTTTGAAAGATAAGAATAGAGGTAACTATTCAGTAGGTCTGCTCACTTGCTGCGCTGACCGTAATAAAACATGGGACGGAAGGCAAAAATCCCATCGGCGGAGCTGATTTGGAATGGGTTTTTGCACGTAACTTGCCATGCATCCGAAGGAAATCTCCGGGGGAGGTTTCTGTAGGTGTGAGGGCACTGAACAGTTACGAACAGACTACGAATTCAGGGATCAGCCGCAAGGCTGGTCCCCTTTTTTACGCGAACAACGAGCCAAAGTCCGCGCTTGCGCGAGACCTTGGCGACTGTCGCGATAACAAGGGGAAACTTGCGAAGCGTGTTTTCACTTGTTGAGGTCAAAAGATATTTACGTTCCGCCTGATACAGGCAAATTCCATTCCCTGCCTATTACCTTGCAGAAGAGGTAAGAGACTTCCGTGGTCTTGTTAAAATACAGACTTCCTGACCGGAGTGAGGAGATTTCCCGGAACGTTCACAGTTTTGCCGAAGTTATGCCATAGTTTTCCATTGACTTCCATCTGGACAGAAAGAGAGAAAAATGGTATAGTTATTAACTGATAAGCTATAAATGCAGACGAATGAACGGAAAAATCGTTACAGTTTATGGATGATCGTTTTATGAACAAAGACTGGAACGTGACAGCCTGCTGATCGGATAAAAGATTTCCGGGATGCAGAATGCTCCGACAGAAAATGAGGAATTAGAATGAGAAAATGGTTTTTGATCATGGCCGCGGCGCTTGTACTCTGCTCCGCGTGCGGAAAGAAAGACACTTCGGTGAACGGTGTGACCCAGGAAGCGCAGGCAAGTTCAACAGAAGCGGAGAGCCTTTATAAGGAAGGAGCCGGGTATGTTGGAGAAGAAGATTATGAGAGTGCGATCGAATCACTGTTAAAATGTATTGAACTCGATCCGAATTACAGCAAAGCTTATATCCAGCTTTCCAAGGCATATATCGGAAATGAGGAATATGACGAGGCGGAGACAATCTTAAAACAGGGATATGAAAAGACGAAAGATCCGTCCCTGGAGAAAGAGCAGGAGAACTGCATCCGCTCGATCTGCCAGGTCCTGACAGACAATGAAGACTATGAGACTGCGATCCCGTGGCTCTTAAAGCTTCAGGAGATCGACGGGGTTACCGTGGAGAACTCCTTACAGCTCTCAGAAGCGTACTCCATGATGGATGACTACGAAAACGCAGTGGCAGTCCTCCAGAAAGCGGATCAGAACGATGAGAGTATTAAAAGTGCTCTGCTGGAGGCGAGAATTTCCTACGGGCAGTATTGTTATGACGAAGGGAAAAATGACCAGGCGATTGAGACTTTAAAGGCCGTGATCGATGAGGCTCCGGACCGGATCGATGCGTATTCCATGCTGATCACCGTGTATGTTGATACCGGAAAGGCAAAAGAGGCGGAGAGCATCGTCCAGAGCGGACTGGAGCGCTTTGTCAACCAGAATTCCACGGTGACGGATGAGCAGCTGGATGAATTTTTAAATTCAGCATCCTCCTATTATATGGAACTTGAGGATATGGATGCATGCCTGAAATTCTGGGAGAAGGCAGCTTCCATGAGACCTGGAAATAAGAGCTATAAAGAGGAACTGGACAGTTATCGTTCTTCCGCAGCGGATGAGGCATATGCGAAAGCAGATGAACTCCTGGAGGCCGGAGATGTGGAAGGCGCTTCCAAATATTACAAACGTGCGTTCGCACTGGCTCCGTCCAACTATGACGCGGGCGTGATCAGCGGTGGAGATTATACATATTGCCTTAACAAGGACGGTTCCTGGAGACTTGGATGGTATACGGATGAGACCGGCGGCTCTTATTACTTCAGCTCGGCGGCCGGACGCCTCTATGCGAGTGCAGTGACAGGATACCAGCAGCTTGACGGCGCGGTATATTACTTCGAGGATGACGGAAGAATGCTGGTGGACGACACGACTCCGGACGGACGTTTCGCGGATGTGGACGGAAAATTGTTGGATCACAATCCATATGAGGATGATGAGACAGCCGGCGATGAGACGGATGCTGCAGATGAAACGGAAGAAGAAACGGCGGCAGAGACCGAAGAGGAAACTTCCGCTGCGGCAAAGGAGACGACAGCGGCGGGAAAAGAAACTGTGAAGGAGACCACAAAGGCAAATCCGCAGCCGACACAGGCAGCAGCCGTAAATTCCGGAAATCTGAAACTGAATGCCGATACGCTCCAGGAGGCAAGCGACAAGGGCGGAACAAACACTTACGAGAAGACGGAACTCTTTGACGGATCGACTGGAAAACTTACGATGGGCGATGTATATAACTGTCTGTCCAAATACGGAAAGACCGAGTGGGTATCCCAGAAGCTTCCGTATGAGCTAAAAGTTGCAAACGTAAAGGTATGGATTCTTCCGGGCGACAACTGGAATACAACAGGACTTGTCATCAAGGATGCATCCCAGTATTTCGAGGTCCTGAAGAAGAAAGCACTTCCTGACAATGTACAGTTTGCGGTCGAGTTTGACTCCTCCGCAGCCGATAAGCTGGATATCAGCAAGGTGAGACGTACGAACGGAAACTAAAAATTGCAATAATATAAGAAGGGGCGGGAATCCCGGCAGAAGTGTCAGGGTTCCCGCCCTTTTTCCAGTTTGCGCGAACAGCGAGCCAAAGTCCGCACTTTCTTATGAAACTAAAAAGTGCCGCCTGGGATCCATAATAGAAACCGGGCGGCGTAAAAGATTTTCTGAAATTCAGGATTACAGAAGTCCCTCGTTGTACTTTCTGATGAGCTTCTGGATCTTGTCTGTCGGGGACAGGGAGTTTCCGATGGAAACGTCGTGGTTTAAGGAGTTGATGATGGCAGCAATGTACTTGCTCATATCAGCTTCCACATACCATTCCTTTGTGAAGAGTTCCGGGGAACGGTAGTTTAAGTTTGTTGTGACAACGCTGTCGATATAACCCTTCTGGTAGAACTCGTCGAATTTGTCGAAGCCTGCAGTGAAGAGACCGAAGGTACAGCATACAACAACCTTCTCAGCTTTGCGCTCCTTTAACTCTTTTGCGGTGTCGAGCATGCTCTCGCCGGATGCGATCATATCGTCGACAACGATCACAGTCTTTCCTTCTACAGAGCTTCCGAGGAACTCATGGGCAACGATCGGGTTTCTTCCGTTGATGACCTTGGAGTAGTCTCTTCTCTTGTAGAACATACCCATATCAACGCCGAGGTTGTTGGCGAGGTATACGGCACGGCTCATAGCACCCTCATCCGGGCTGATGACCATTAAGTGGTCTTTATCGATCTTTAAGGTATTGTCATGTTTAAACAGTGCTTTTACGAACTGGTAGGTCGGCATGAAATTGTCGAGACCGGATAACGGGATCGCATTCTGTACACGCGGGTCGTGTGCATCAAATGTGATGATGTTGGACACGCCCATGCTTACTAACTCTTCAAGCGCCATTGCGCAGTCTAAAGACTCTCTGTGAGTACGCTTATGCTGACGGCTCTCGTAAAGGAACGGCATGATCACGTTGATGCGGTGTGCAGTTGATGCGGTCGCACCGATGATCCTCTTTAAGTCCTGGTAGTGGTCATCCGGGGACATGTGGTTTACATATCCGGACATCTTGTAGGTGAGAGAGTGGTTTGTCACATCGACCATGCAGAAAATATCGGTTCCGCGAACAGACTCATTTACGATTCCCTTTGCTTCACCGCTTCCGAAACGCGGGCATGCGCAGTCGAGAAGGTAGGAGTCAACATCGTAGCCGCGGTACTGTAAATTGCCCTGACGGCGAATTAATTCTTCCGTATCGTTGCGGCGGAAGTTTACGATGTGGTCATTGACTTTCTGCGCAAGATCACGGCAGCTCTCAAGAGCAGCGATCTTAAGCGGCGCGAGCGGCAGACGGTCGTTGAAAACGTACTGATTAGACATGTCAGATAATCCTCCGATTTTTAGTGGTGCGGTCTGATCTCTTGTCAGGTCAGACTGTCCGATCATATTTTTGACCTGCATTTCCTTATTATACGGGATGAGCAGGCATTCCACGCCGAGTATACCATTTTCGGACATTTTTCGTCAATAGTTTCGCATGAAAATTCGTCAGAACATTCCTTTACAAATTGAAGGAAGATTGGTATGATTGTGTTTAGAACCATGCAGGAAGGGAAAATAAAGTGAAATATCAGGGACATAAAATTACGGCAGTCGCTCCCGGTTCCATCGCAGAAGAACTGGAACTGGAGCCGGGCGATGTGCTTCTTACCATAGACGGGGAAGAACTGGAAGATATCTTCGACTATGATTATATGACGGACGCTGAGAGCTTCGTGATGGTCGTCCGGAAAGCAGACGGCGAAGAGTGGGAACTTGAGATCGAGAGCGGCGGGGAGGACTTAGGACTCACCTTCGAGAACGGACTCATGAGTGACTACAAGTCATGTTCCAACAAGTGCATCTTCTGCTTTATCGACCAGATGCCGCCGGGAATGCGTGAAACTCTCTACTTTAAGGACGATGACTCGAGACTTTCGTTCCTCCAGGGAAACTACATCACCCTGACAAATATGAAGGACAAGGATATCGAGCGTATCATCCGTTTCCATCTGGCTCCGATCAATATCTCGGTCCAGACGATGAACCCGGAGCTGCGCTGCAAAATGCTCCACAACCGGTTTGCGGGGGAGGCGTTAAAGAAGATCGACCGGCTTTACGAGGCGGAGACGGAGATGAACGGGCAGATCGTTCTCTGCAAAGGTGTCAATGACGGAAAGGAACTGGCGTACACGATCGAGCAGCTCTCAAAGTATGCGCCGGTAATGCAGAGTGTGTCGGTTGTTCCGGTCGGACTCTCGAAATACCGTGACGGCCTTTATCCGCTGGAACCGTTTACAAAGGAAGATGCCTGTGAGGTCATCGACCTGATCGAAAAATGGCAGAAGATCAATTATGAGCGCCACGGGATCCATTTTATCCATGCAAGCGACGAGTGGTATATTCTGGCGGAACGGGAGATGCCGGAGGAAGGACGCTATGACGGATACATCCAGCTGGAAAATGGCGTCGGCATGCTGCGTCTCCTTCAGGAAGAGGTGATGGACGCCCTGGACGGGAAGAAGGACGACGGGGTGAAGGAAGAACTCTCGATCGCGACGGGATACCTGCCGTACCCGTATCTGGAAAAGCTTGTGAGGGAGATCGAAAAGGTCTATCCGGGACGAAACGTCCATGTATATCGGATCCGGAATGACTTCTTCGGGGAGAAGATCACGGTGGCCGGCCTCATCACGGGGCAGGATCTGATCGCACAGCTGAAAGAAAGACCGCTGGGAGAGAGATTGCTTCTTCCGGCCGTCATGTTCAAAAGCGGAGAAGAAGTTTTCCTGGATGACATCACAAAGACCCAGGCGGAAGATGCTTTACAGATTCCGATAAATATAGTAAAATCAAGCGGATATGACCTTGTTGATGCGATCCTCGATCCGGAAGCGGCGAGAGAGCAGACTGCGGAACACGGGGCATATGAGCTTACAATGAAAGATGCCGGACTCACGGAAGACGGAGAAGTCATTCCGGACTGGGACGGCGAAGTATAGAAATGAGGAAAAAATATGAGTAAACCAGTAGTGGCGATCGTCGGCAGACCGAATGTGGGAAAATCCACACTCTTTAATGTACTTGCCGGCAGCACGATCTCGATCGTAAAAGATACTCCGGGTGTGACAAGAGACCGTATCTATGCGGACTGCACCTGGTTAAACAACAACTTTACCCTGATCGATACAGGCGGAATCGAGCCGGATTCCAAGGACATCATCCTTGCCCAGATGCGGGAACAGGCTCAGATCGCGATCGATACCGCGGACGTGATCATTTTCATCGTCGATGTCCGCCAGGGACTTGTTGACGCGGATTCCAAGGTTGCGGACATGCTCAGAAAGTCCAAGAAACCGGTCGTTCTTGCGGTCAACAAAGTGGACAGTATGGCAAAATTCGGAAATGATGTATACGAATTCTACAACCTCGGAATCGGCGATCCGGTTCCGGTATCCGCAGCGTCGAGACTCGGTCTCGGTGAGCTCCTTGACGAGGTAGTAAAATACTTCCGTGAGGACCAGTATGACGACAGCGAGGACGACCGTCCGAGGATCGCGATCGTCGGAAAACCGAATGTCGGAAAATCTTCCATTATCAATAAGCTTCTCGGCGAGAACCGTGTGATCGTGTCCAACATCGCCGGAACAACGAGAGATGCCGTTGATACGGAGATCGTGAGAAACGGCACGGAATATATCTTTATCGATACGGCCGGTCTCAGAAGAAAGAGCAAGATCAAAGAGGATATCGAGCGCTACAGCATCATCCGCACGGTAACAGCCGTTGAGCGCGCTGACGTGGTCCTCATGGTCATCGACGCCGTTGAGGGGATCACCGAGCAGGATGCGAAGATCGCCGGGATCGCCCATGACCGCGGAAAAGGCGTGATCGTTGTTGTCAACAAGTGGGATGCGATCGAGAAGAATGATAAGACGATCTATGAGTACACAAGAAAATTAAAAGAGACCCTGTCCTATATGCCGTATGCGGAGTATATCTTCGTGTCCGCCCTGACCGGACAGAGAATGGAAAAACTCTTTGAGCTGATCGATATGGTCCGCGAGAACCAGACGCTCCGTGTGGCGACCGGCGTCTTAAACGAGATCGTGACAGAAGCTGTCGCGATGCAGCAGCCGCCGTCCGATAAGGGCAAACGCTTAAAGATCTACTATGTGACCCAGGTTGCGGTAAAACCGCCGACCTTCGTAATTTTCGTGAACGATAAGGAGTTAATGCATTTCTCCTACACGAGATACCTGGAAAACAAGATCCGTGAGGCCTTTGGCTTCCGCGGAACATCCCTGAAATTCATCATCCGTGAGAGGAAGGAGAAGGATTAAGCGATGGGCAGAGTGCTTTGTCTTGTTATGGGTTATGTGTTTGGATTATTCCAGACAGGATATCTTTACGGGAAGATGAACCATATCGATATCAGAAATTACGGCAGCGGAAACTCCGGAACGACAAACGCGCTCCGGGTTCTCGGAAAGAGGGCGGGACTCATCGTCTTTGCGGGCGACTTTTTAAAGACTGTTTTCGCATGTCTTGCAGCCCGGATCATCTTTAAAGCAAGCCCGGATACAGACCTCTACGTGCTCTATGCGGGTCTCGGAGTTGTCCTTGGACATAATTTCCCGTGCTATCTGCACTTTAAAGGCGGAAAAGGGATCGCATCCATGGCGGGGATCCTCGTGTCCATGGACTGGCGCGTGACGCTCGTCTGTGCGGCTCTGTTCCTCGGCGCTGTGATCATCACAAGATATGTGTCCCTGGGATCGATCCTGGTCGTGATCTCATTCTTCATCCAGATGCTGATCTATGGATCACGGGGGGATTACCGTGTGTCCGAAGGAAGTCTCATGGAGTTTTTTGCCATCTCCTTTATTCTGATGGCGATGGCGATCTGGAGACACAGGGCAAATATTAAACGACTGTTATCCGGTACGGAGAATAAGCTCTGGGGCGGAAAGAAATAAACCGGCATCAGGTGCGTACATAAGAAAATCAACCTTAGGGCGTAGAAAAAGGAGTTCCTGAACATGGAAAAGATTGGTATTATCGGTTCCGGTACATGGGGAACCGCAATTGCGGTACTGCTGGTAAATAACGGACATGAGGTGACACTCTGGTCCGCAATCCCGGCAGAGATCGAGGAGATGGCAAAGACAAGGACCCACAGGAATCTTCCGGGTGTGACACTTCCGGAAGGACTCATCTATACTGCGGATCTTGAAAAGGCGATGGCGGATAAAGATCTTCTTGTGATGGCAGTCCCGTCTGTTTTCGTGCGCAGTACGGCGCAGAAGATGAAACCGTTCTGTAAGGATGGCCAGCTCATTGTCGATGTCGCAAAGGGGATCGAGGAGAATACTCTCGATACAATGACACAGATCATCAAAGAGGAGCTCCCGATGGCTGAGACGGCCGTTCTCTCCGGACCGAGCCACGCGGAAGAGGTAAGCCGCGGACTCCCAACGCTCTGTGTTGCGGGATCCCACAAAAAGAAGATCGCGGAGTATATCCAGTCCACCTTCATCAGTCCGGTATTCCGTGTATACACGAGTCCGGATGTCCTGGGGATCGAGACAGGAGCAGCGTTGAAGAACGTTGTTGCCCTGGCGGCCGGGATCGCTGACGGTCTTGGTTACGGGGACAATGCAAAAGCGGCCCTCATCACCCGCGGAATGGCGGAGATCGCGAGACTTGGCGTTGCCATGGGCGGAAAATATCAGACTTACACAGGACTCTCCGGGATCGGAGACCTGATCGTGACATGTGCAAGCATGCACAGCAGAAACCGCCGTGCCGGGATCCTCATCGGAAAAGGATACACGATGGAGGAAGCCATGAAGGAAGTCCAGATGGTGGTGGAAGGCGTTTATTCCGCAAAGGCTGCGAGAGCGCTTGCAAAGAAATATAACGTCTCCATGCCGATCGTTGAACAGGTCAACGAGGTCCTGTTTGAAGGAAAACCGGCGAAAGAGGCCGTTGCTGACCTGATGCTCCGCGACAAGCGCATCGAGCACAGCGACCTTCCGTGGGAATAAAGATCCGGACAGACCTGCCGCATGAGTGAATAAAAACATCCCCCTCGCGCATACACTGAAACAGTATATGCGAGGGGGTATTTTTATGGATGATTTCCATGTATACAAGGATATCGAGGCGAGGACGGGCGGTGAGATCTATGTGGGCGTCGTGGGACCCGTGCGCACCGGGAAATCTACGTTTATCAAGCGGTTTATGGAACTTCTCGTTCTCCCGAACCTTCCGGACGGGCAGAAAAAGTCGCAGACCAGGGATGAACTCCCGCAGAGCGCCGCTGGGAAGACGATCATGACCACGGAGCCGAAGTTTATCCCGAAGGAGGCGGCGGAGCTGGAACTCGCGGAGGGGATCCGGGCGAAGGTGCGGCTCATCGACTGCGTGGGATTTATGGTGGAAGGCGCCGCAGGACACACGGAAAACGGGGAGGAACGGCTTGTGAAGACTCCCTGGTACGACTACGAGATCCCCTTTACCCAGGCGGCGGAGATCGGGACGAGAAAGGTGATCCGGGACCATTCCACCATCGGTATTGTCGTGGCCTGCGACGGGAGCTTCGGGGAGCTTACCAGGGAGGACTTCCGGGAAGCGGAAGAGCAGACAATCTCAGAGCTAAAGGAGATCGGAAAGCCGTTCCTGATCGTGCTCAATTCCACGAGACCATATGCGGCGGATACGAAAGCGCTGGCGCTTAAGATGGAAAACCAGTACGGAGTTCCGGTCCGGGCGGCAAACTGTGAGCAGTTAAAGAAGGAGGACATTGAGGAGATCCTGGGGACAGTCCTTCTGGAGTTCCCCGTGACGGAACTCGACCTCGAGATCCCGAAGTGGGCGGAGATCCTGTCGGATACCCATGCGATCAAGGCGGACATGATCGCGGAGGCGGAAAAGCTTTTAAAACGTTCTGTTCAGATGAAAGATGTGCCGAAGGAGACGGTCCCGGAAGAAGACCGGGCGGTGAAAAAGCTGATCGCGGATGAACTCGATCTTGCGAGCGGGCGCGTGACGATCCGGGTCGTCGTCGACGAGAATGCGTACTTTGAGGTCCTGAGCGACATCTCCGGACTGCCGGTGCGCGATGAATACAGCCTGTTTAAGATCCTAAAAGATTCAGCGGAGATGCAGGGCGAGTATGAGAAGGTGAAAAATGCCCTGGCGGAGGTCCGGCAGAAAGGATACGGCATCGTCCTGCCGGATAAGACGGAGATTTCCCTGGATGAGCCGGAGCTGATCCGCCACGGCAGCAAATACGGGGTGAAGATCCATGCCCAGGCTCCGTCCATCAATCTTATCAAAGCGCGGATCGAGACGGAGATCGCCCCGATCGTCGGAAACGAGCAGCAGGCGAAGGATCTGATCGCGTACATAAAGGACGGGGAAGCGACGGAGGACGGCGTCTGGGATACGAATATCTTTGGAAAATCTGTGGAACAGATCGTGGAGGACGGCATGCAGGCGAAGATCTCCCAGATGACAGAGGATTGCCAGATGAAACTCCAGGATACGCTACAGAAAATTATCAATGACAGTAATGGAGGAATGATTTGCATAATTATCTGAAATTTGCTATAATAGATGCAAATAATACAGCTGATTTGCAGCGCGAGGAGGGGTTCCATGAAACTGACATTTATCGGCGCGGATCATGAAGTGACTGGCACCTGCCATTATCTCAATGCGGCTGGAAAAAACATCCTGATCGATTATGGTATGGAACAGGGCGGAAACGTCTATGAGAATGCGGATCTTCCAATCCCGTTCTCCGATGTGGATTACATCTTTATCACCCACGCCCATATCGACCACACGGGCCTTTTGCCGTTGATCTACGCGAAGGGCTTCAAGGGTCAGATCTTTGCGACCCAGGCGACCTGTGATCTCTGCAACATTATGTTAAAGGACAGTGCCCACATCCAGGAGATGGAGGCAGAGTGGAAGAACAGAAAGGCGAGACGTGCCGGAAATCCGGAAGTTCAGGCACTCTACACGGTCAATGACGCTGAGGGCGTCTTAAAGCACTTTGTCCCGTGCCACTACGGCGATATCCTGACGATCTGTGAAGGGATCGAGGTACGCTTTACTGATGTCGGCCATCTGCTCGGCTCCGCGTCCATCGAGATCTGGATCGACGAGGACGGCGTAAAGAAAAAGATCGTGTTCTCCGGCGATATCGGAAACAAGAATAAGCCGCTGATCAAGGACCCGCAGTATACGGATGAGGCGGATTATGTGGTGATGGAGTGCACTTACGGCGACCGCTCCCATGACAGGACCCATGAGCACATCGAGGAGTTCGCGAAGATCATCCAGAGAACTTTGGACCGCGGAGGAAACGTTGTGGTCCCGGCCTTTGCGGTGGGCAGGACTCAGGAGATCCTTTACTTTATCCGTAAGATCAAGGAAGAGGGACTCGTCACCGGACATGACGGATTCCCGGTCTATGTGGACAGCCCGCTGGCTGTCGAGGCGACCCATGTGTTCAATAAAAACATTTCCGAGTGCTTTGACGAGGAGGCAATGGATCTTGTGAACCGGGGTATCAATCCGATCGGATTCCCCGGACTGAAACTTTCCGTCAGCAGTGACGATTCCAAGGCTATAAACTTCAATTCAGAGCCGAAGGTCATTGTTTCCGCGGCAGGTATGTGTGATGCCGGACGAATCCGCCACCACTTAAAACATAACCTCTGGAGGCAGGAATGTACGATCGTATTCGCCGGATATCAGGCTATCGGAACGCTTGGGCGAAGCCTGATTGATGGTGCGGAGGTCGTAAAGCTCTTCGGTGAGACGATCGACGTGGAAGCGGAGATCGTGAGGTTAGACGGACTTTCCGGTCACGCGGACAGGGAGGGACTTCTCACCTGGATCAATGCATTCAAGAAGAAACCGGGCCGCGTGTTTATGGTACACGGCGATGACCTTGTGTGCACGAAGTTCGCGAATCTCCTGCGGTCAGACTACGACCTTGTGGCGGATGCCCCGTTCTCGGGATCGGAGTTCGATCTGGCAGCGGGTGTATGGCTCAAACAGACCGTCGGCGTTCCGATCCAGAAGGAGACTGCAAGACAGAAGGAGAACAAGTCGATCTTCGCTCTTCTCGTGGCTGCAGGAGAACGTCTGGTGCGGATCATCCAGAAGAACCGCGACTGTGCAAACAAGGATATCAAGAAGTTTACGGCGGAGGTCAATGCACTCTGCGAAAAATGGGATCTCTGACTGCGGCTTATGACTGAGTGAGCCCGGAATATCATGAAATAAGACATCCTGAGAGGAAACAATACGACATGAAAGTGACACTTTATACAGACGGAGCGGCCCGCGGAAACCCGGACGGGCCGGGCGGATACGGAGCAGTGCTCCAGTTTATCGATAAAAACGGGGTTCTCCACGAGAAGGAGCTGTCCGCGGGATATGTGCGGACCACCAATAACCGGATGGAGCTGATGGCCGCGATCGCGGGACTTGAGGCGTTAAACAGGTCTTGTGAGGTGGACCTCTATTCGGATTCGAAATATCTGGTGGATGCCTTCAACCAGAAATGGATCGATGGCTGGGTGAGAAACAACTGGGTCCGCCCGAAGACAGGACCGGTGAAGAACTCGGACCTCTGGAAACGGCTGCTTGCCGCGATGAACCCGCATAAAGTGACGTTCCACTGGGTCAAAGGCCACGACGGACATCCCGGAAACGAGCGCTGTGACCGGCTGGCCACCGGCGCCGCGGACGGAGAGAATCTGCTGGTGGATGAAGGAGTAGGAAACTAGGACTGTCAAATGCCCGGGTATTCCAGCATGAAAGTCCGCTGGTCTGCACGGTCGCTTGATGACACTTTTTACAAAAGTCTTACAATCTATTACTAATTTGCGTTTTTTGTTCACAAAGATCTTCCGATATGGTATCTTTTTAGTAGAATGACAGCAGCTGTAAAAGGGGGCTGTAACTGTGAGAGTACCGAACAGTTACAAGAGACTGAAAAGAGCGGGAGAGAGCATATATGGGCAGACGCAGAATATGGTTGATCATTATCGGGATCCTGATAGCCGGGGTATCCATCACGTGGGCAGTGGAACGGTTTGTTTCCTCACGGGGAGTGGATACCGCGGCTGTCGTTGGTTTTGAGGCGGATGCCCTGCCGCAGAGGCCTGTGGACGCGGGAAATCCCTATGCGGTAGAAAACAGGATGAAGGCGGCGGGAACGCCGGATCCACAGACTCCGGAAGATGCGGAAGTCAGTGCCCTTGCAATGGCAGAGAATGAGATGGCAGTGGAGGAGAGCGAAACAGGGGCAGCGGCGGAGAACGCAGCAAAAGATCTGCAGGCTTCTGAGGAGACCGTGAAATCCCCGCTGGAAACAGGCAGTGCCGTTTCGGAGGCACAGAAGAACGAGAAATCTGCGGCGGAATATACGCTCTCAGACTTTAAAGAACGTCTTGAGACGGCGCGGACCGAGGCGGAAAAATACCAGGATGATCCGTCGATGAGCCAGACTTCCCGGTATGCTGCGGCGGAGTATGTGCGGAATCTCTGGGACCGGGAGCTGAATATAATCTACGCAGAGATCCACAAAGCGATGGACGAGAATGCGGCGGAATCGCTCCGGCACGAGGAGGTGGAGTGGATCAAAAAGAGGGATCTTGCGGCAGATAAGGCCAGCGCAAAAAGATCCGGTACACCTGCCCAGAGCGTCGAGTATGTCCGGACATCGGCCAATATGACAATGGACCGGTGCTATGAACTCTTAAAGAGCTATGGGGACTATCTGGAACCTGGGGAAGGTCCAGGGGAAAAGTAAAAAACATCTTGCCAACCGAACAAGAAACGATTATAGTATAAGTTATGAGAATCTGCGCCAAAGACCGTACCACCGGCTTTACGGGCAGATTCCGAAAAAATAATATTATAGAAACTGTACAAATGTGTCATTTTAAACACAGGCGTCTGAATTTTGGACAGCCGGAAAAGGAGGCGTTTTTATGTCCGCATTTTTCGCATCATTTGTTTCAACAGCCGTCAAAGCTGTGATTCTGGCCGCAGTTGCCCTGGCGGGAATCGTTCTGGGTAAGAAATTCAGAGATAAAAAAAGTACACAACAGTAACCAGGAGGCAGTACCATGCAGAAATATGGTGTAAACGAACTGAGGAGAATGTTCCTTGAATTCTTCGAGAGCAAGGGACATCTTGCGATGAAGAGTTTCTCCCTCGTTCCGCACAACGATAACAGCTTACTTTTGATCAACTCCGGTATGGCACCGTTAAAGCCGTACTTCACAGGACAGGAGATCCCGCCGAGACGCAGAGTCACCACATGTCAGAAATGTATCCGTACCGGCGATATCGAGAATATCGGTAAGACAGCCCGCCACGGCACATTCTTTGAGATGCTGGGCAACTTCTCCTTCGGCGATTACTTCAAGACAGAAGCGATCCACTGGGCATGGGAGTTCCTGACAGAGTGTGTGGGAATCCCGGCTGACCGTCTCTACCCGTCGGTTTATCTTGATGACGATGAGGCCTTCCGTATCTGGAATGAGGAGATCGGTATCCCGAAAGAGCGGATCTATCGTTTCGGCAAGGAAGACAACTTCTGGGAACATGGCGCAGGTCCGTGCGGTCCGTGTTCTGAGATCTACTATGACCGCGGAGAGAAGTATGGAACAGGTCCGGAGGACGTTATGGGCGGCGAAGGAGACCGTTTCATGGAAGTATGGAATGTTGTATTCTCCCAGTTCAACAATGACGGACACGGAAATTACACCGATCTGATCCAGAAGAACATCGATACTGGTATGGGACTTGAGAGACTGGCTGTTGTCTGCCAGGATGTTGCATCCCTTTTCGACGTAGATACAAACCGCGCTCTGATGGACGAGGTGGGCACTCTGGCTCACTGCAGATACGAGGAGGACGACAAGAAAGACGTTTCCCTCCGTATCATCGCTGACCACGTAAAGAGCTGCACATTTATGGCATCTGACGGGATCATGCCGTCCAACGAGGGCAGAGGCTATGTATTCCGCAGACTTTTAAGAAGAGCTGCACGTCACGGACGTATCCTCGGGATCGAAGGAAACTTCATGACAAAGCTCGCCCAGGTTGTGATCGACCTCTCTAAGGACGGTTATCCGGAACTGGAAGAGAAGAAAGATATGATCCTCCGCGTCATCGACCAGGAGGAGGAGCGCTTCGCAAACACGATCGACAAAGGACTTGAGATCCTTGCTGACCTTGAAAAAGACATGGAAGCAAAGGGAACAAAAGTCCTTGCAGGTGAGGATGCGTTCAAACTTTACGATACTTACGGATTCCCAATCGATCTGACAAAGGAGATCCTTGACGATAAGGGACTCACTGTCGATGAGGAAGGTTTCCACAAGGCAATGCAGGTTCAGAGAGAGACTGCGAGAAGCGCCAGAAAGACTACAAACTACATGGGACGCGACGATATCTACCAGAAACTCGACGCATCCTTAACATCCGCTTTTGTCGGATATGATAAGCTCGAAGCTGAGTCCAGACTGACAGCTCTTGTAAGACTTGCTTCCGATGAAGAGGGCGAGGATGAGATCACAGACGCAGTGACAGACGGCGAGAAGGCATGTGTCATCACATCCGAGACTCCGTTCTACGGAACCATGGGTGGTCAGGTCGGCGACCGCGGCGTGATCGAGAGCGCAAACGGCAAGTTCGAGGTAGAAGATACGATCCACCTTCAGGGCGGAAAGATCGGACACATCGGACACATGGTAAGCGGTATGTTCCAGACAGGCGAGGCGGTAACTCTGAAGGTAGATGAGGAGAACCGTGCCCTGATCGGAAGAAACCACAGTGCGACCCACATCCTCCATAAGGCTCTGAGAACCGTTCTCGGAACTCATGTTGAGCAGGCTGGCTCCCTTGTGACAAGAGACAGACTTCGTTTCGACTTCACTCATTTCTCCGCGATGACTCCGGCTGAGATCAAGGAAGTAGAAGCGATCGTAAATAAAGAAATCCGTGCGGCACTTCCGGTGGTTACAGACGTTATGGGTCTGGAGGACGCGAAGAAGACAGGCGCGATGGCGCTCTTCGGCGAGAAGTACGGCGATAAGGTCCGTGTCGTAAGAATGGGAGACTTCTCCACAGAGCTCTGCGGCGGAACCCATGTAAAGAATACTTCTGAGATCAGCTGTTTCAAGATCCTCTCTGAGGCTGGCGTTGCAGCAGGTGTGAGACGTATCGAGGCACTGACCTCCGACGGTCTGATCCATCATTATGAGAATGTGGAGCAGGAGCTTCATGCGGCAGCGGCTGCAGCAAAATCCACTCCGGCAGACTTACAGACAAAGATCGAGTCCATGATGGAGGAGATCAAGGCGCTTCACTCTGAGAATGAGAAGTTAAAGAGCAAACTTGCCAAAGAGGCAATGGGCGATGTTATGGATCAGGTTCAGGATGTGAAGGGCGTAAAAGTTCTCGCAGTCCGCGCAGACGGCGTTGATATGAATGGTCTGAGAAACTTGGGCGACCAGTTAAAGGAGAAGCTTGGCGAGGGCGTTGTTGTGATCGCATCTGTTCTCGACGGCAAGGTAAACCTGATGGCTGCTGTGACCGATGAGGCCCAGAAGAAGGGCGCTCATGCAGGAAACCTCATCAAGGCGATCGCAGGCCTTGTAGGCGGCGGCGGCGGTGGACGTCCGAACATGGCGCAGGCCGGCGGAAAGAAACCGGAGGGCGTTGCGGACGCACTCGCAAAGGTTGCGGAAGTCGTTTCTGAGCAGGTAAAATAGTTAAAATCGTAATATAATCAAAAAAATTTAAAAAAATGTATTTTTCCGGTAAAAACGGGTTGACGAATGTGTAATTTATGATATAATCATACCAGTGCTAAAAAATACCCAAACAGTTGTATTATGCACAATTACACAACTGGAGGGAGGTTAGGTGTGAGCTATGTCAAACGTAATCGTTAAAGATAACGAAAGCCTGGACAGCGCTTTACGCAGATTCAAAAGAAACTGCGCAAAGGCAGGTATTCAGCAGGAGATTCGTAAAAGAGAGCATTATGAGAAGCCGAGCGTAAGACGTAAAAAGAAGTCTGAAGCGGCAAGAAAGCGCAAGTACAACTAATAAGCGTACAGGGGCTGTTCCTTTGGGGACGGCTCCTTTTCTTTTTGCGCGAAATACAGGATTAGAAAAAGCTGTTGCGGGATAAAGACGGGCGTATTATACTAAAAAAAGAGCGGACAGGGCGGCTCCCGGAACCGGAGACGACAGGCCTGCGAAAATAAATGTCATCTGTGAGCCAAAGATTCGGCCCACAGACAAGGTGACGTAAAATACATTGCATCAGAGGAAGGAAACAAACATGGAAAAGAAAATTGAGAGTCTGATCAGAGAACATAAGATCATCGCGATCTTAAGAGGAGTACCATCCGATAAGGTTGTCGATGTTGCGAAAGCATTATATGACGGCGGTGTCCGGCTTCTGGAGATCACATTCAACCAGAAATCCGAGACAAAGCTCATCGATACACCGAATGCGATCCGCGCGGTCCGTGAGGCGCTCGGCGACAAGATGGTGATCGGAGCGGGTACTGTGATGTCTGTGGAGGAAGTTCACGCTGCAAAAGAGGCTGGTGCGTCATTTACCCTTGCTCCGAACGTGGATGAGTCTGTGATCAGGGAGACAGTAGCCTGCGGGCTGGAGTCGATCCCGGGTGCGATGACTCCGTCGGAGATCGCCGATGCTTACCGTTACGGCGCATCTGTCGTAAAACTTTTCCCGGCCGGAAACCTTGGCCTTTCCTACTGCAAAGCTGTCATGGCGCCGATCAACCATATTCCGATGATCGCGGTTGGCGGTGTGGATGACAAGAACCTTCCGGATTTCTTAAAAGCAGGTTTTATCGGTCTTGGGATCGGCTCCAGCCTGACAAATAAGAAGATGATCGAAGAGGGCAGATATGACGAGCTGAAGGCCCTTGCCGAGACTTATGTGAAGGCAGCTGTAACTATTCAGTAGGTCTGCGCATTTACTGCGCTGACCGTAAGAAAACATCGGCTTGAAGGCAAAAATCCCATCGGCGAAGCCGATCTGGAATGGATTTTTGCGCGTAACTGTGAAGGTACTGAACAGTTACAGGCTGCTGAAAAATAAGAAACGGGGAGAACCAGTCAAAAATGAAAAATTATACGATCACGATCGATACAGGTACAACCAACACTCGTGTATTCCTGTTTAATGAAAAAAATGAGGTGGCGGCATCCGTGAAGTCTGAGATCGGTGTCCGCATCACCGCGATCGATGGAAATAATAACCGGTTAAAAACGGCGATCAGGGGCTGCCTTGAAGAAGTTCTGAAACAGGCGGGGATCACCTATGATGAGGTGAAGAAAGTCGTTGCCTCCGGAATGATCACCTCCAACGTGGGTCTTGTGGAGATCCCGCATGTGGTTGCTCCGGCATCTGCCGAAGACCTTGCAGAGGCTGCAAAGAGCGTGCTGATCGAGGACGTATGCCCGCTTCCGATCCTCTTTATCCCGGGGGTAAAGAACCGTGACGGAAAGCTGGATCTTGCGACTTTTGAGTCCATGGATATGATGCGCGGTGAGGAAGTGGAAACGGTTGCGGTCGTTGAGAGCCTTCCGAAAGGACAGGCGTACCTTCTCGTCCTTCCAGGTTCCCACACAAAGTTTGTCTCTGTGGACTGTGCCGGAAAGATCACGGGCTGTCTCACGACGATCAGCGGAGAGCTCCTCTCTGTGATCACAAACGACACCTTGATCGCGGATGCAGTGGGTCATTCCTTCGCCTCCGAGGAGACTTATGCGAAAGAGTATGTTCTCGCCGGATATGAGACTGCAAAAAAGGCCGGGATCGGCCGCGCATGCTTTTCCGCGAGGATCTTAAACACGTTCGCAGAGCCGGATAAGACGAAGATCGCAAGCTATGTATTGGGTGCTGTTTTGCAGAACGATATGGAGGCGGTCAAGAACAGCGGCGCATTGAAATGCGACGCGGATACGACGGTTGTGATCTATGGAAAGAATCCGTTGAGAGAAGCACTCATGGATCTCTTCACAGAGGAACATTTCTTCCGCCATGTGACGGAATTCATCCCGGAGGATTCTGTTCCGACATCCGCAAAGGGAGCACTGCATATTGCGTCCCTGGCGGAAAAATTTATATAAAATTTAGAAAACTTAGACATAATTTACATCTGCTTTATCAATCTATCACACGATTTAACGCGTTCTAAGCGCCGGACAGGTTGACGGTGAGGGCCAGTTTTTCTAGAATAGATATGTATAAAGAATCTCTAAAAATTATAAAAAAATTAGAAAGAGA
>OBWK01000135.1_pt1 | contig 56367 bp, 68 predicted proteins | sample 1495251 | NCBI WGS metagenome assembly OBWK01 (sample SAMEA2580065, study PRJEB22360) | human gut metagenome | biome: human gut; feature: human-associated habitat; material: faeces | place: Denmark | collected 2008/2010 | reverse complement strand
AGTTTGAAAAGGCGGCTATGTATAGGGATCAACTGGCAGCTTTAAAAATCATTCAGGAACAACAGGATATTGTTACTACCGGTGCAGGCGATACGGACGTTATAGGTTTTTATGCCGAAGGAGATAAAACGGCCGTGCAGATTTATACCATTCGCGGCGGCAAGCTTATGGGGCGGGAGAACTTCAGTCTTGATAACAGTAATGATGAATCGACGGCGGCTCTTACCGGGGCCGTATTGGATCAATATTATGTAGAAGGCGTCTTCATACCTCGTGAAATTGTCGTCCCTGATGTAGAAGATAAAGAGGCTTACGAACATCGGTTGGGAGTGCAAAAAGGGCGAAATGTAGATATTATTATTCCCCGCCGTGGAGTGAAGAAACGGCTTCTCGAAATGGCCGAAAATAATGCAAAAGTACTTTGGGAACAACGTCGCTTGCAATGGCGGAATGACAAGAACAAGACGACAGGGGCTGTAGAGGCTCTGGCAAAAGTTCTCGATCTCCCGTGTCTGCCTGTACGCATGGAGTGTTTTGATATTTCCCATACTCAAGGGATTGAAACGGTAGCGTCCATGGTTGTTTTCGAACAGGGAAGACCGGCTAAATCGGAATATCGGCGGTTTAAGCTAAAGACCGTACAAGGAAAGCCGGATGACTTTAAGTCTATGGCCGAAATTATGGAACGCCGTTACAGTGAAAAAGATTGGCCCGTTCCCGACTTGATTATTATTGACGGCGGTAAGGGACAGTTACATGCGGCACTTCCTGTTATCAGACGGGCCGGAACGGACGCACCGGTCATCAGCTTAGCTAAGCGAATTGAAGAGGTATTCGTTGAAGGTCGCAGTGAATCGATTATTCTCAGTCACCATACGCCGGAGTTACAATTGCTTCAGGCCATTCGTGATGAAGCTCATCGTTTCGCTATTACGTATCACCGTAAACTGAGAGGAAAACGAAGTCTCGTATCCGTCCTTGATCATATTGAGGGAATCGGTCCGAAAAGGCGTAAAGCGGTTTGGCAAGCTTTTAAGACGTTGGATGATATTAAGGCGGCCTCTATAGACGAATTGGCTGCCGTAGACGGTATGAATCGCAGTGCCGCGGAAAATATTTACTATTTTTTCCGCCTGGGTACGGATGAAAAACGAACGATTATCAAAAAAACTTAAGAAAGGCGTTGTAGCGCCTTTCTTTTTTGTTATATAAAATTACGAATGGAAGGCGGGAAAAAATTGACAAAGAAGAAAGTATGCGAAAAAAAGCGACCTTTCCGCCATGCGAGTATTTGTCAACAAGCTCTGAATAGGATATAATTAATCAGTATGTGAAGTATGTCTGTATGTTTAGATGGAAGGAGGCGTATTTTCGTGTCCTCGGAAAAACAAAGAACTATCGGCAAACCTGTTTTTTATGAAGGCGTAGGTCTTCATGCAGGATTGCCTGTACATATGACCTTAAAGCCCGCAGGAGTTAATGAAGGTATTTGTTTTGTACGCACCGACTTGCCCGGCAACCCGTCCGTGCCGGCCAATCAGTCGTATGTAACCAACACGATGCGTGCGACGACTCTGGAAAAGGGAGAAGCCAAGGTATTTACGGTAGAACATGTGTTATCGGCCTTGCAAGGTTTGAAAATTGACAATTGTGTTGTCGAAATGGATTCGCCTGAACCGCCTGTAGGTGACGGTAGCAGCGCCGTTTTTGTCGATATGATTAAAGAGGCGGGCGTTGTCGAGCAGGATGCTCCGCGTAATGTATATGCCGTAACGAAGCAACGGGTGGTGCAAGAAGATGATAAATTTATAGCCGTGTTACCTTACGACGGATTTCGTATTACTTTTACGTCCATTAATCCCCATCCCCTGTTAGGAGTGCAGTTTTTCGACAGTGAAGTGACGGAACAGTCTTATATCGACGATATTTGTTATGCCCGCACGATTGCTTTTACGGAAGAGTTGGAAATGATGCGTAAATTGGGTCTCGGCAAGGGCGGTACAATAGAAAACGTCGTCGTATATGATAAGGATACATGCTTGTCTCAATTACGGTCTGATGATGAATTGGTACGTCATAAGGTGTTGGATATTATCGGCGATTTATCCCTTATCGGCAGACCCTTAAAGGGCCATATTATAGCTGTTAAATCAAGCCATAAATTAAACAATTTGTTGGCTAAGTGTATTTATGAAGATATGTAACGGGAGGAATTGAAATGACTTTGGAAGTTACGGATATTATGGAAATTTTACCGCACCGGTATCCCATGCTGTTAGTGGATCGCATTACCGAATTGGAACCTATGAAATATGCTGTAGGTATCAAAAATGCGACTTTTAACGAACAGTTTTTCCAAGGGCATTTTCCGGGAAAACCGGTTATGCCCGGAGTTCTCTTGGCCGAAGCCATGGCACAGGTCGGTGGGGTAGCCTTGTTGTACCCTGAAGAAAACAGAGGCTTAATACCCTTCTTTACGGGTATTGATAAGTTGCGTTTTCGTCACCCCGTTCGACCGGGTGACCAGGTTATTATGCGGGCCGATATTATCAAAATTAAAGGTCGTATGGGAAAGGTTACGGCACAGTGTCGCGTAGGCGATACGGTTTGTGCTGAAGGGGAATATCTTTTTGCTCTCATGCCCGGTCAGAAAAAATAAAAAAAGCTGAAAATCGACGAATAAGACAGAAAATCCGGTAATCGATAAGATACGGAGCCGTAATCGGCTGTATTTCCGGTTATAAAAAATTCTTAAAACGGGATTATATAAAAAATTCAGACGTACGGCACCGTCTTTCGGTGCAAAGGATATTGAGGAGTGACATTCATGACCGACGAAAAAGAAAGAGAATCTGCCGACCTTATTCATCCGACAGCTATTATCGACCCTAGAGCTGATATCGGAAAAGGCGTAAAAATCGGTCCTTATGCCGTTATAGGGCCTAATGTAAAAATCGGCGACGGTACGGAGATTATGTCGCATGTCGTTATTGACGGATGGACAACAATCGGTAAAGATTGCCGCTTTTTCCCGAGTGCATCCATCGGTTCGGAACCGCAGGATCTAAAGTTTAACGGTGAGAAAAGTTATGTCATTATCGGTGACCGCTCCGTATTTCGTGAATTTGTAACGGTTAGCCGCGCTACGGGTGAAGGTGAAGAAACCCGTATCGGTAACGACTGCCTGTTTCAGGCTTGTACGCATGTTGCCCATAATTGTATAGTAGGCAATCACGTTATTATGAGTAACTGTGCCGGCTTGGCCGGTCACGTTACTGTAGAAGATCGTGTCGTTATCGGCGGCATTGCAGGCGTACATCAATTTGTCAAGGTGGGTCGAAATGCCATGATCGGCGGCTTGGCCAAAGTCGTTCAGGATATACCGCCTTTTGTTATTGCCGACGGACAACCGGCGCGTATTATCGGTTTAAACAGTGTCGGGTTGGCACGTGCCGGTATTTCCGAAGAAACGCGACGGGAGCTGAAAAAAGGGTTCCGCCTCTTATATCGTTCGGGCCTTAACTTGGGTCAGGCCATCGAATCGATGGAACAGGAATTAAACAGTAGTGAAGAAGTAGAACACTTATTACGTTTTTTGCGCAATGCGGAACGCGGTATTTGCAGAGGGGCTAAAGACTGATAAAAAGGGCAGGTAAGCGTTGTCTTGCCTACCCTTTTTTGCTATATCCGTGCTGACAGAAAATGTCGTTTTTTGGTATAATAAAATGTAATATTTAAAACAACAAAAACAACTGATATTAAGCTGTTTTATTTCGAATCGTTAATAAATTCGTCAAAAATTAATTTGAAAAAATTTTAGCCACATCTTCGGCGGCTTTCATTCTCATATCATCGGAGTAGTGAATATAGACATTAATAACCGTGCTGACCTCGTCGCCGAGTAAACTCGCTACCGTCTTTATATCGACTCCGTTAGCTAATAACTTGGTTGCGTATGTGTGCCGAAGGTCGTGGAACGTCTTGCCGGGAACGTGCTTACCGATAACTTCCGAAGGGTATGCACTGTATCGCTGAGGGAACAGCGTCGGCGTTTGACTACGGCTCTTATATTCTGCCAACATGTTACACAATACCGGGGGGATTGGTATCGTCCTGTATCCGTTTGCAGACTTCGGCGGCTTAACTCCGCACTTCTTAGCCCCTATCTTATTTAGTTGCTTATTAACGCTTAACGTTCTCTTGTTAAGGTCGATATCTTGCCAAGTCAAGGCAAGCACTTCGCCAAGCCGACAGCCGGTATAATAAGATATGGCGATCATCATGCGGTATCGTTCTTTCACATTATCGAATAATATTTTTATTTCGTCGTCCGTAAAGACGGCGATTTTTTTATTGTCTAATTTTCTTCTGGGAATCGACCTAAACGGGTTTGTCGCAATGATATGATACGGGGATACCGCGTAATTCACAATTGCGGTTAATGCTCGAAGGTGTGAATTAATTGTTGCAGGGGCTTTGGTTGTCCCTTCCAACGCCTTGGAAACGTCTATATGTGATATTTTACGAAGCGGCACATTTGCCAACTCGCGGAAAGAATTAAGTGCGGTCTTATACATGATATGCGTATTATGCGTAAGGCTTGCTTTTTCTCGCAAGTATAACGAAGTGAATTCACCGAGCGTTATATCCTTTAGATTCTCGTCAATTGGCGTTATTTGCGTTTTTAAGGCTTCTATTATCTGCTGCCCGTATTCCTTGGCTTCTCGTTGTGTTTTAAACCCTTGTTTGGACTTTTGCCGCCATTTTCGACCGTCTTTATACGATACTATGACCTGATAGGCGTTGTCCTTCTTACGGGTCGTTATATTACTTTGCATTATCCTCAATCCGTTCTGTAAACTTCTTTAACTCGTGATTGGTTATCAGCTTAATCGGGATATATCCGACCCAAAGCCCAACGCCCGCAATGAAAAAACCAGTTTTTCCGCCGTCTTTGACTAGTACAGAAACCAAAAAACCAATGATGAATGCCGCCAAATATAACGGTAAAATAGACCCGCTATAAAAATCCTTAAATTCTTTTAACATGTCATCACCTCACACGACTTGGCAATAAAATTCAATCCCTTCAGCTTCCGGGATAATATCACTTCGGCGAATCATTTCTTCTATCATGTTTGCTTGAATTTCTCTATTAAAATCATTGCTTACTATGTGGCTCAATTCGTGAACCACTTCTTTTTTTGCCTGTTCTCGTGATAACGCTTTACTTACAATTATTGAATAACTTCCGTCGTCATTTTCTATTACAGAGGCTTTAGCGTAGGGAATAGAAGCAAATATTATATTAATTGTCATTATATTCTTCCTTGGCTTTTAGATATTTAATAAAATTGTACGCTTCTTGCATTTGTTCTTTGGTTAAATCTCTACTTGCACTAAATAAAACTCGTAAGTCTTTATTTGTTCTTAACTCTTCGGCATATTGTGCTGTTTGAGGATTAATATAATAGCCGTCGTTTTCATCGTATGTAGAGGTTTCTTTTTTAGGTTCGTCCCAACCCATTAAATACACCGGCGATACATTGTAGGCTGCGGCAAGCTTTTCCAGTTTATCAGCCGGCACGGCGATATCAGCTTTTTCATATCTTGAAATAGTGGCATTGCTTACGCCTATTAATTTCCCTACTTCATCCATTGTTAAATCTGCCGCCAATCTAGCTTCTTTAAGCCGTCTTGCTAGTCCTTGTTTTTCTTCAGTAATATCTTGTCCCCAACGGTTCTTTGCTGACATATTTATTACTCCTTTATAACAACCCGACGATAATTTAATGACAATATAGCCCATTTCTGCCTAACCGTCAATGTTTTTTACATTAAATTAAAAAATTCTGCCTAAAAGGTATTTACATTGTAACAAAACCGTGATACAATGAACTTGCCTTTAAGGCAGAAAGGAGAAAACAATGAAGATACAAGCGGATAGAATCCGCGGGGAAATCGTTGCCCGTGGATTTAAACAGAAAGACCTTGCAAAGGCACTTGGTATAACGGCTCACGCCTTCCAATACCGTTTAAAAACTGGGCGTTTTAATTCTGACCAGTTGTATACGATTGCCAAAATGCTCAAATTGGAAAACCCTTGGCAAATTTTTTTTGCTGAAGACATTACCTAAAAGGCAGAAAAGAGAAAAAACATGAGAGAAAGAAGCATTACGTTTGGTTGGGCGGGGTTTCCCGCTGAACATGCCCAATCATTAAGAAGAAAAATTGCCGCGGCATGGGCAAGACGGCACAAGGCAACAACAACGCCTAAATTGATAAGGCACCTTGTCAGAGAATGCCGCATTGCAGACGCTGAAGCGGTGAAAGAAGCGGCAGTATGAACGCCGTAATGACGGCGAAGGAAGTGGCTGACTTCTTTCAAATCTCCGTAAATGCGGTTTACGCAATGCGGAATGAAGGGAAACTTCACGCCTTGGAAGTTCCTGGGCTGCGGTTCTCCCGTGAAGAGGTTGAAGCGTTCGCAACGCTCAGAGTTGAATATTCGGCTACAGGCTACAGAAGATTGCAAGCAGAAGTAAACAGGCTACAGGACGAAAACGCCGAGCTTAAACGGCGAATTAAAAAGATTACAAGTGATTTGCTTGTGATTAGTAGTGATATTTAGGAAGGAGTTGAAAACGATGACTAGAGGACTCACACAACCGCCCGCATGGGTAAATTCCCGCCACGGGCTGACGGAAGGAAAGGCGATCCGTTTCGCGGAAGAAAGCGAGGTAACGGAATGGACGGAAACGACAGCGTTATGGCTGTTTATTGGCGGCATGATTATCTTCGCAGCAGCACTGTAAAAAAGAAAAGAGCCGTGACGGCGGCAACCGACACGACTCAGGGTAAATGACCTATAAGGAGTATAGCACATGGACAATGAAAAGGAAATATTAAGGCGGTTGGAAGTCATAAAGACAATCGCAAACAAACTTAGCAGCGATAGACTCAGCACCAGAGATTTGACAGAAACATGGAAATGGATTATTTGCGACCTTGGCGACGACCTTATCAATATAAGGGTAGAAGCCGACGTTATCGGATTTTTGATTAAAGGAGAGAACAAATAATGGCTACTTTATACAACATCAATCAGGAATTACTTAACTGCATTACGGTAGAGGATGGCACGACGGTTAACACCGAAACAGGCGAGGTTATCGATGTAGCCGCATTGGAAGCCTTGGAGCTTGAACGGAGCGAAAAGATTCGTAATATTGCCCTTTGGATTAAGAATTTAAAATCTGACGCAACCGCACTGGACGCGGAAGAAAAGGCGTTTAAGGCAAGAAAAGACGCGGCGAGGCGGAAGGCCGAACAGTTAAGCGGCTACCTCGCAAGCGTCTTGAACGGCGAAAAGGTGACAGGCACGGACTTCGCTATCTCGTGGCGTAAATCGACAGCCGTCAACGTGACCGACGAGAAGGCATTGCCGCCTACATTCCTTGTACCGCAACCGCCTAAGGTTGATAAGACGGGAATTAGTAAGGCGTTAAAAGCGGGCGAAGCCGTAACGGGTGCGGAACTCGTCGAACGGCAGAACATGACAATTAAATAGAGGTGACACAGATGAGAGAAATACCGTTATTGACGGCTAATGATGTTGAGTGCCGCATAAAGAAGATAACGAATGAAGGGGCAGTTCTTTTGTTGTACAAGACGGCAAGGGTAGATATGCGTATTCTCGACGAGGTGTACGGGTCAATGAATTGGCAACGACACCACGAGGTGATAAACGGCAATTTGTTCTGCACTATATCCGTATGGGACAGCGAAAAATCCCAATGGATAAGCAAGCAGGACGTAGGGACAGAAAGCAATGCCGAAGCGGAGAAGGGACAAGCGTCCGACGCTTTTAAGCGTGCCGGATTTGCTTGGGGGATTGGCAGAGAACTCTATGACGCTCCGTTTATCTGGATATCTGGGAAGGTCAGCAAGTACGACCGCTTCCATGTAACTGATATCCAGTATGACAGAGAGAAGCAAGAGTTTACCCGTCTCACGATTTGCGACGATAAGGGCAAAGAACGGTATCGCCTGAACGGAACAAAAACGGATCGCCAGAAGGCTAAAGAACCGACAGAAGAAGAACGGCGGCAAAAGGGGATTGCGGAAATCGCTAAACTTGTCAAGAAACACAAAGCAGAACAGCCGTTTATTGATTGGCTCAAAGACACAATGAAGGCTGAAAGCCTGGACGGGCTAACGGTCGAACAGCTTGGAGCCGTTTATAAAGGCTTCAAGAAATGGCTTGAATCATGAAATTTACAACGAAGGGAATACAGGTAATTAAGTCTTTCGGAGTCGGTCTATTTATTCCGTCTCCGAAAGACAACGAATTATCACAGATAGACGAATCACAAGAATATACGGTAGAGATTAGAAAAGTATGCAAAAAAAGAAGCCTAAACGCTAACGCTTTTTGTTGGGTTCTTTGTCAGAGAATCGCGGAGCATTTAAGCCGAGATGGTCAGTATTCAAGCCGTGAAGACGTGTACCGCAAGGCAATAAAGGACTGCGGACACTTCACGCCGATACCCGTACGAGCCGAAGCGGTTGAGAGATTCAAGGCAATATGGGCGGCTCATGGTATTGGTTGGATTACCGAGGATTTAGGCGAAGCGAGGAAGGCAAAAGGGTACAGGGTACTTGCCGCTTATCATGGGTCAAGTACCTATGATACCGCCGAGATGACAAGGTTAATTGACTGCTTGGCTGATGAGTGCAGCCAACTAGGCATACGGCTTGAACCGCCTGAATACATGCAATCACTCATAAATGACTGGGGGCATACCGATGATAACAAATCAGTACGGAACGTATAAGGAACACGGACACCGACACACACGGCTATACAACATATGGAGCGGGCTTAAAGCACGGTGCAATCGCAAGAGTAACCCCGATTACGCAATCTACGGAGCAAGGGGCATAAAGGTATGCGACGAATGGAACGACTTCATAGCCTTCTACGCTTGGGCGATTGCGAACGGATACGGCGAAACGCTCACAATCGACCGTATCGACACGGACGGGGACTATTGTCCGAGTAATTGCCGGTGGGTGACATGGAAAACGCAAGCGAATAATAAGCGAAACAATCACATGATTACATTCCGCGGAAAACGGGCAACCCTTCAGCAATGGGCTGACGTGGTAGGGATTAAGGCAAACACCTTGCTCTACAGACTCAAAAGAGGTTGGAGCATAGAAAGGGCGTTAACGACATGAACAAGAACACTAAGCAAGATAGGGAATTGTTCCGCAAGACAAAGCGGCAAGCGATTGAGAGAGACGGCAATTGCTGCGTAATCTGCGGCAAATACGGGTGCGACGTTCATCATGTTGTATTCCGCAGCCAAGGCGGCAAGAGTACTCTTGATAACCTTGTGTGCTTGTGCCGGGATTGTCACAACGACAAGGCACACGGAGCGAAGGCGAAGGAGTACAGAACAATGTTCAAGTTATATATAGCTAGGAAAGGAGAATGAAAATGACAGGAGAAGAAAAGTACAGATTCTTATGCCGAATGATTAAGAAAATGCCTGATATGCGAAACATAGACGCAACAAACCCCGAACCTGATGATGATTTTGAACTTGGGTTTTCGGCGTTCTACGACAATGTAATTACGGTGATTGAGTTGATAGACAACGAGGGAAGCATAAATGGGGATTAAACGAGTAGTAGACACGTCCTTCTGGACAGATGATAAAGTGCTTGAGTTTACCCCTGAAGACAGGTACTTCATGCTCTACCTCTTGACCAATCCGCATACGACGCAACTAGGTATTTACAGTATTTCGCCGAAGGTAATGGCGTTTGAACTGGGGTATTCCGTCGATACCGTGGAACACCTGTTACAGAGGTTTGAAGGGAAGTACAACGTCATCAAGCGAAAAGACAACGAAATTGCCATACGCAACTACCTTCAATACGCAATTATGAAGGGCGGCAAGCCTGTTCTTGATTGTCTTGTTAAGGAGTCGAAGAACGTCAAGCATTACGAGTTATTGCAGTGGATTAAAGAAAAAAACGAGAACAAAGCGAGCATAAACGAAACCGTTCGTGTGTTCTTGTCCGAAAACGTCCGCAATGACAATGACAATGACAATGACAATGACAATGACAATGACAATGACAATGACAATGAAGTATCGTACCACGATACGTACCACGATACGTACCACGATACGTACATTCAAATTGTTGGAATGTTGAATGAGACAACAGGCAGTAACTACAAGGCAACAAGCAAGAAGACGCAAAGCCTTATAAGAGCAAGATTGCTTGATGGCTTTACTGTCGATGACTTCCAAGCCGTCATCACGAAGAAAGCGAAAGAATGGCAAGGCACTGACATGGCACAGTATTTACGACCGGAAACGCTGTTCGGTACAAAATTTGAAGGGTATTTGAATCAACCCGAAGTGAAGAACAATAGGCGATCGCCTACAAGCCGAGCAGAGCAAGAACGGCAAGAAGCAATAAACGTTGTGAATGAATTAATTGCAGAGTACGAAGAAGAGGAGCGACAAAATGGACAAAGTAAACACGACGAAAGCAATAGCACCGCTTCAATTGGCTTTTAAGGGTGCATTAGAAAAAGACCGGCTACAGTTCTACGTCATGATGTTATCGGACATACCGCCCCAAATACTTGAAGTGGCAGTAAAGAAGCTGATAATGACGAACAAGTTTTTGCCTTCAATCGCAGAGATAAGAGAAACAGCGTACGGCATTAAGGGAACAATAAGCGGAACGGCTGCACCCGACGAATCGGAAGCCTGGGGCGAAGTGGTTAAGGCGATACAGTCCGTTGGGTATTACAGAAAGCCGAAATTCAGCCACGAAGCCATAACAACAGCCGTCAATAATATCGGATGGCAAGATATATGCACGACTCCGAACGACGGGATGAACACGCTACGGTCACAGTTCAGACGGGCGTATCAGTTAGCGGCACAACGGCAGAAAGATAACCGAGATAACGCGGTGCTTGGTATAAGCCCGAGCAACGAGAAGTTAAAGCAGTTGACGGGGAACCTTGTGAAGAAGTTGAGTTAATTCAATTTATAAATGAACTGAACGAGTTGAGAGGAGAAAAAGCAAATGTCATTCATAAAATTTGGCGAGTATGAACCGGAAGATGAGGTAATAACCACTGATGTGTACAATAAACCTGCCATGCAACATATTTATTTATTTGCAAACGGGTACGGAGCAAGTGTAATTCGGAATAGCTACAGTTACGGACATGAGTACGGGTTATATGAACTAGCCGTATTAAAAGACGGCAGGTTGTGCTACAGCACACCGATTACAAGCAACGTTATTGGGTATTTGACTGCTGATAAAGTAGCCAAGCACTTAAGCCAGATAGAAAAACTGCCGAAGGAAGGAGAATAGGCATGAAAAAGACAGAAAAGCGGTACATGACAATAAAAGAAGCTATGGAGTATACGGGCATGGGCGAAGTGACGCTATGTGGAATCCTGGCAGATATTGACGTATACCCGGTACAGCCTTGCGGATACGGAACACGGCGGTTCATTGACAAGGAAGATATTGATGAAGCGTTCCGAATCCTGAAAGACAAGGAGCGAGTTATACGACACACACGAAGCGGACGGCACCCGTTTTAATGAGGTGCATAGACTGCGGCGAGTGGCATGACGGCGATGGTGATTTATGCCCTTCGTGTCGTAAGAAATATGCCGAGAGACTAAAGGAAAAACGGGATTGTTGGATATGCCCTATATGCGGCGGTTCTGTACGGTTCAGCTACTGGGCGAGAAAGAAAGACATATTGAGCAGAAAAATATGCTGTAGCCCGCATTGTAGCGATATTTTAAGGGCATTAGAAGAAAAGGAGAGCTAAAAATGAACATTGTACAACTGGAAGGCAATTTGGCAAGAGATATAGAAATCAGCTTCACGAAGTCGGGAATGGCGGTAGCCCGTGGAAGCGTGGCATGTAATCGCCGGGTAAAAGACGGTAGTGAGTGGAAAGATGTTGCGGACTTTGTTCCGTTCGTCGCCTTTGACGCCTTAGCCGAAGGCATGAACGAATGGACTAAGGGTACACGGGTTTGGGTAGTTGGACGGTTCTCGACAACAAAATACGAGAAGAATGGAGAAACCCGCTACTCTTCGAATGTAGTCGCTACAGGAGCGGGAACGGCGATATTCCCGTTCAAGAAGAAGGACGGAAATAATTCAGGATTCAACGGATTAGGAACGGAAGTGGACAAAGAAATTCCCTTCTAGTATTGAAAAATTTGAAAATTTGGCACTTCTGACGAGTTTTAGAACAACGGACGATAAAATTACCGTACAAAACTCTAAAACTCGTTAGAAGCCAAAATACGACGAAAAAGGAGTAAATAAAAATGGACAATAAAAACGAACGCGACGAAATCATGGAACTCGCGGAAGAAATGATGAAAGAGTTCGGATTAACCGAGACGAATCTACGGAATCCGATTAACGGACAGATTGAGGAGTCGGACGAGGTTCATAAGCCTAACCATTACAACTGGAGAGGGATTGAGTGCAAAGACGTTATACGGCAGCTATTAGGGGCCGACGGATATAAACGATATTGTGAAGGGAACGTTATCAAGTATCTGTATAGATATACACACAAGGGTACGCCCACAACGGACATTGCAAAGGCTGCAGAGTACTTACGAATGATTGCAGAAGAGGAAGCGGGGGAATAATAATCATGATTATAATCGCTGACGAAATAGTGATATCAACACGTGATTGTAGAATATGCACAAACGCCAGTTGTGTTCAAGTATTCGAAGATGGCTATATTCATGATATTAGGTTTGATGATGAAAAAATAGTTAAAACGGCGTTCCAATTAATTAAAGAAGAGGTAAAACGGCAATTATCTTCTTGCCCGTGCGAAATTGTTATTGATATTAGCGAAATTAGGGAAAGAATCAAAACAAAAGGAGATAAGTATGAACGGATTTGAGCTGATCGGCTATGTGTGCAAGTCGGTAATGTTCTTAGTAACGGGCATGATTCTGATTATGATATACGCGGAGATGAGTAACCGATGATACGAAGCAAAAAGACAGTAATAGACGGGATAACGTTTGATAGTAGAACGGAAGCGGAGTATTACGAGTATCTAAAGAGTCTTGAGAGAGATAAAAAAATATATCGGCTTCGCTGTCATCCTACGTTCATATTACAAGAAGCGTTTGAACGATACGGGAAGAAGTACAAGGCAATTAAGTACACAGCCGATTTCAAATACTGGAACGAAGAAAAAAAAACGCATGTAATTGTAGACGTGAAGGGCTTTGCGATGGAAGACGCAAAGTTGAAGCGGAAAATGTTCGCGTATAAGTACCCGTTATATAAACTCGTATGGGTCGCAAAATCTAATAAGTATAGTGAAACAGGATGGATTGATTACGACGAATTACAGAAGTTAAGACGGAAGGCGAGAAGGGAGCGGAAAGAATGAGAAGCGAGCAATTTTTGATGGCTTGCAAAAAGGCACGGCAATTACAGACCGTAACACATAAGATAAATAAGCACATTTCGGCACTTAAATATTACCCGGAAAATGTCCGCGACGAAGTAGAAGAAATAATAGAAATGGAATTACTAGAACTTGAGCGGGCGTTAACACTGGTGGAAGAATTAAGATTGAAACTCAATAAAAAGGTAAAAGAAAACGAGGACTCAATAATTCACGGGGAATACAGACTTGCCGATTTAACACTTCAGGCGAAGAAACAAAGACGAGAAGAAAAACGAATGGAGCGGAAAAAATGGCGAGAAAAAACAAAAGACGACACTATCAAGCTCATCGTATTGTAATCATAGGGAAAACGGCGGAGAAGAAAGGCGAAAGACCTAAGCCCGTGTCTCGGTGTGCGTTTTGTGGCCGTCCGTTGTTCCGTGAATCCGCATGGCACTGGATATACGACGAGTTCGGGCAACGGGTGAAAAAGTGCAACAATGAATCACTATGCAGAGAGTGCAGAAGTCAAGAAGGCGAGGACGCTTATATTACAGCAGTTACGGGAAGGAGACCGAGACATGACGATGAAGAAGTACACGAAACGGAAGCCTGATATAGTAAGGGCAATTCAATTTACGGGCGAAAACGCAGATGAGATATTGATAGAGTTTTTCGGGAGTTGCGAAACTTTTTCGCTCAACGTCACGTGGGAAACAGGTAGGAACGGCGGGCGTGTGAAAGGACTTACGCTAAACAGTGATTATGTAGTAGACTGCGAGCTTTTGGAAGGGGATTATCTCGTAAAAACTATGAGTGGGGAGCTTATCGGTTACAGCGAAGATAGATTTTTGGAATTATACAAGGAGATAGAATGATAGAAAAAATATTAATTCGATTAGGAACAGCAATTGCAATCTTAGGGGCGATTGGTGCAATTGTAACGGTTCATGTACAGGCATATGACAAATTTCAGCTGTCTGATTTCGCACTCTTTATAACATCGTTTGATTTCTGTTTGGGTGTAATACTGGTGTGTATTGGGGAAGCAAGGAGATAGAATGAACGGACGTGAATATCTTGAGTATGTGAGAAGTTTAAATGTCAGACTAAGAATAAAAGAAGATCGCATTGAGCAACTACGCAAGGATATATGTACTTTGCAAGCGATTGATTATAGTAAAGACAGAATAAGTGGAACGAGTTCATCAGACATAAGCGATAAGATTATCCGGCTAGATGAGCTTATAAGTAAGACTTCTACAGAATGGGATAGACTAATCGACGAACGTGAACGAGTGGAACAATTAATTAATTCGCTATTCGACGTATATGAGCGACGAGTATTACAGTTACGGTATGTGTACTGTAAGGGTTGGAACGCGGTTGAAGACGGACTAAACATGTCGCACAAACAGACCTTTAGAGTTCATAAACGGGCATTACTTCATTTTAATGAACTCTATAGAAGAGGACATAAGATGACACAATATGACACTGAATGACACAACCAAAGTATGATATAGTGTATATGTAAAAAGTAGGGGATGAAGTTCATGCGTGAACTATTCCGAGGAGACAGCTGCGGCGAGTCTCAACCACTAATTCTATATTTATTTACAGGTCGGGGCGGTCATATTGGCCGCCTTTTGCCGTAAAAAAATAAGCCCTCTTAATTGAGGGCTTTTATATTTAAACGTCGTAGAACTCACATACTTCGGTCGCTGTAAACGGTATAACTAAGCCAATGGAAAGAAGGTGAGAGTATATGAATGAAGAAAAAAAGAGTGAAAAATTAAATCCGAAGCAAGAGAGATTTGCTATTGAATACATTAAAGACATGAATATGACAAAAGCAGCGGAAAGAGCGGGATATAGCAAAAAGAGTGCGATAATGCACGGCTCAAGATTGCTTACGAATGCTAAAGTACGGGAAAAGGTCGCAGAACTAGAAGCAGAAGTAAAAAACGAAGCGATCGCAACGGCTCAAGAAGTTGAAGAGTTCTTGAGTGCAGCAATGCGGGGCGAGTTGACTGAAGAAAAGAGCTATATAAGCGACGAGAAGAAGAAAGAGCGACGGATCGCGATGAAGGAAAGAATAAAAGCGGCTGAACTCTTAGCGAAACGTTACGCGTTGTTGACAGAAAAGACGGAGTTAAGCGGTAAAGACGGACAGCCGATTGTTATAGAGTTCTCACATATGCGAAGAAACGAAGATACAGAATAGTTTTATATACATATGTAAGGAAAACGAAAGTGTTGGAATTGATAGAATTATTCCTTGAAGTTGCATAAAAGTATCGTATAAGCACAGGATAGAAGAAGAAAAACGGAATAAATATGAATATTACAATCGATTACATGCCGAATATGCGGCAAGATGAATTTCATATGTGTAACGCTCCGTACGCGGTTTATGGCGGTGCAAGAGGCGGGGGAAAGACTAAAGCCCTCGTCATGGACTGTCTCGCGTACTGCTTAGAGCATAGCGGCTGTAATGCGTATTTGTTCCGTGAGACATACCCGAACTTAGAAGCGAACGTAATAAGAGAATGGAAGCGTTCAGTACCGAGAGAACTTTACGAATATTCGGAGCAAAAACACATTGCGACACTAATAAACGGATCTAAAGTATTATTCCGATACGTACGTACTGAAAAAGACGCGGAAACATACCAAGGTCAAGAGTTCGACTACCTTGGTATTGACGAATTGACAAAGCACACGGAGCGAACGGCCGAGTTATTAACTGCATGTCTTCGTTCATCTCGCGGCTTTCCTGTCCGCTTCCGCGGTTCGTGTAATCCAGGCGGTAAGGGACATGGGTGGGTTAAGCGTAAATACGTAGAAGCGACGGAATACGGCAAGCATGAAGTTATCGACAAGACAACGGGACTAGAAAAGATGTTTATACCCGCACGTGTATATGATAACGACGTTCTTATGAAGAACGACCCGAATTACGTAAAGCGTCTTGAAGCACTGCCGGAGCAAGAGAAGAAAGCGTTTTTATATGGAGATTGGGATGTATTCATCGGCCAAGTCTTCACCGAGTTCAACAGAGATAAACACGTAGAAGAACCGTTTACAATTCCTGACGATTGGATAAAAGTCCGCTCGATGGACTGGGGATTTTCTAAGCCTTTTTCCGTACATTGGTATGCGATTGATTACGACGGTGTTGCCCATTGTTACAGAGAATATTACGGCTGCACAGGCGAACCTGATGAAGGGTTGAAACTTACACCCGATGAAGTGGCTGCCGAGGTCGTTAGGCTATCAGGCAATGAACGATATGCGTATGACGTAGCGGATAAGGCGATTTGGCAAAAAGATGACCGTATGAAATGGAGTATTCAGGGTGAAAGCATAGCCGAGATTTTTGAACGCCACGGGATTTGCTTCACTCGCTCTAATTCTGAACGTATTGCGGGTAAACTTATGGTCCATCAATACTTAAGAGAAGTAAAAATAAAATTCTTCTCGACGTGTAAGCATATGTTAAGGACGCTTCCCGAACTCGTATACGATGAATCGAAACCTGAAGACGTAGATACAACTCAAGAAGATCATGCATATGATGAGTTGCGGTATTTCTGTATGAGTAGACCGATTAAACCGACACGGCCGAAGAAGGAATTTAGCGACGGGTATAAAACGATAGACGATAGCGAAGAGGTGACAGCATGGGGGATTTAAAAAGCTTTGATATAGAAGCGGCTAGACGAAGGGTAAAAAGTGCGTTAAGTGCTACTAGCGATTGGCGAGACCGAGCCAAAGAAGATTACGAATTTATGCAAGGCAAGCAATGGGCTGACGCGGATTTATCACGCATGAAGAAGGCGGGAAGACCGGCAATTACGATTAATCGGATCCGACCCGTTATAAATCTTCTTTGCGGATATGCAGCACAAAACGAAACGGAACCCGACTTTCTTCCGAGGTCTGAAGAAGACGATAGAATAAGCCGAGTTGCCAAAGGGATTACTAAGTATTGCTTAGACCGTGCGAATTATCAGCGAACGAAAAATAAATGCTTCAGAGATAAAGTAATATGCGGACTTGCGAATTACTGGATTACGTATGATTTCGATTACTCACGGCTTGACGGGACTATCAAGATTGACAGAGTAAGCCCGTTTGACGCATTTATAGACCCTGAAAGCCAGCAAGAAGACTTGAGCGACGCTCAATATTGCGGCCGTTATTCGTGGGAAAGCCCTGACAAACTACGGCAAATATACAGCGATAAGCAAAAGGAAATAGACACACTACAACACAAGCTAGATAGCACTGAAACAGCCGTTGACACGATAAACACGGAAAAACTTTGGTATGACACTGACTTTAAGAAAGTACGAGTTGTTCAGTATTGGTATAAAGAGTACAAAACGCAAGAAGTCTACATGACCAAAGAAGGCGTTGTTACAGAAGACAATCCGCTATTTATACAGCTCAAAGCGACGGGAACGCCACCGACAACGATACCGAAGACGGTTATACGATATGCGACGTTTTGCGATGATGTTTTACTAGAAGAAGGCGAAAGCCCGTATAAACATGGCAAATTCCCGTTAGTGCGTGAATATTGCTACTACACGGGAGAACTGTCAGACGCCGAGTTAGAACCCGCGGGAGTTGTTCGAGATATAAAGGACGCACAGAGGGAACTAAACAAAAACCGCAGTCAACGTATGCACATTGTCAATCAACAGTCGCTAGGCGTTAAGTTCTGGACTGGTGTCGTTGATGAGCAGTTAAAGAAAACGATAAAAGAAAAAGCAACAACGCCCGGAGCGAACATATTCTTACCGAACGGCGTGAGCTATCAAGATGGTACACCCGCTTATGACAGTTCAGCGAATATAAATCTTGAGCAGCAATCAAGCAATGATTTTTACTCTATTAGCGGCATAACGCCCGAATCGTTAAGCGGTAGCGTTGGAGCCATGAGCGGCAAGGCGATCGACTTACGTCAGTCAGTAACGACGGTGCAGACAGCGGGAATATTCGACCAGACGAAGGAAACAGAACGGCAGATTGTTCAGCTTCTTTGGGGTGATAAGAATGCTGAAGGACTTATCCCCCAGTTCTATAACCAAGATAAAGTAATGCGGATACTGGGTGATGACGGGCAGAAAGAATTTATACAGATTACGCCGAATTTAGGGCAACCTATGCAAGAACAGTTTGCAGTTGACCCGACAACAGGAATGCCGAAAACAGACGAAGACGGCAACCCGATTAAGAAGATATTATATGACCTTTCTTGTTTTGATTTTGATATTGTCATTACGACTTCTCAAGCATCCGCAACGGCACGACGGGCAAACTTGTATCAACTTCTTGAAGCGAAGAAATCGGGCGTTGATATTCCTATGGATATTATTCTCGACTTCATGGACTTCCCTGAAAAAGAAAGTGTTAAGAAACGTATGCAAGAAGCGGCAGAACAACCGAATTTGCCCGATGTACGTATAAATGGACGGCTTGCGGATTTACCCGCAGAAGCGTTAAGCACAGCCCTTTCAAGCATAGGCGTACAAATGTCTCCTGAAGAAATATTGCAAGAACGGCTTGCCATGAAAGGCTATGCACCGCCGCCGCAGATACAACAACCGCAAGGCGTACAACAAGTAGGGCAAGACATGCAACAAATGCAGTTATTACAAAATATGCAACAATTCTAAAAGGTAAAAACAGACCTGGACACGTCTATAAACTGTCCCCTCCTTTTCTCGTCCTTAGCAAGACGTTAAACGGCTAATTGTAAACCACATTCGCCCGGCAACGGCGTTAAACTGCAATTATATTTTCGTCCGGCAATGACGTTAAACGGCAGAAAGGATATTACTATGGATAACAATGAAATGGTTAATGCTGAAGAAATGGGCTTTACTCAAGAAGATTTAGAGGTCGTGAAAGATGAAATGGAACAGGACAAACCTGAAGAATCTGACAGTAAAGAACCCGAACCGCAAGAAAGCGGCGAAAAGCCTGAACAGCCTGAACAGTCTGAAGAGTCTGAAGACCAGGATGATCAGGCTAAAGAAGCTGAAGGCGAAGAACACGCCGAAAATTTAAAGGCGGCACTTGCTCAAGAACGGGCAAGACGCAAAGCGGCTGAAGAACGGGCAAGAACATTACAGGCACAGCAAGCACCCGTTACATTACCTGAACAGGAAATAGCTAATATCCGAGATTTTGCAAAACAAGAAGCGTTAAAACGATTAGGGGTAAAGGCTGAAGACGTTGAAGGGTTAATGTATGAAGATGAACAGAAATACAAAGACCTTTTGAGACTACAGACGCAAATTGAGTATGTAGTTTCTAACCAAATGCACAGCCGATACGACCAGATACAGAAGAATCAGACGTTTGTGAATGAAATAAAATCACTCCCGAACTTCAATGAACTGTATCAAGACGGTGTAGAAGCCCTTAACGAAATGACACTGAAAGACGCAAGACCGATTAACGACGCATTCGCCAATATTGACAACGGTGAAGGAACGGAAGCGGACTTTGAAATCGTCCGTAAATTCGTAAAAGAGTTACAGGATAAACGGGCGGCAACAACCGTAAAGGATAGCCCGTTAAATGTGGCCAAAACCTTACCGAAGGCGGGAGCGTTAAGCGGTGGCAACAACACACCGCCGAAGTTAAGCGATGAAGAAATTTTAGAAGCGTATCAGAACGGAGAGGCGGACAAGCTCCCCGAAGATGTACGTAAGTATTTTGATAATTTACTTGAATAAGGAGAATACACATGGCAAACGAAATTCAAATTCCCGCTAATTTAATACCGAAAGTATGGGCTGCGAAAGTATGGACGGAAGGCGTTAAAGCGTCTTATTTCGACAAGTTTACAGACGCAAACGGCAACAATGTAATTCACAAGAACGTTAAATTAAAAGGCGTTAAAGGTGACAAGGTATACTTTGGCCTTGCAATGAACCTTACGGGTGACGGTATCAAGGGCAATAATACACTTGACGGACACGAAGAAGAATTACACATTTACGATTTCGCTGTTCCCGTCGAACTCGTTCGTAACGCTGTCGCTCGTTTTGTGGCGGACGATCAGAAAAGCCCGTACGAAAACCTTCAGATTATTAAACCGGCTCTTCAGCAGTGGGTTACGGATTGGCTTGACGATACCTTCATTAAGAAGTTAACCGCTTCCCCGACAACTGGAGAAGTTATTTTTGCTTCGGCTGCAGGCACTGAAGCCGGCACGACGGCAAACGATAAATTAACGTGTGCGTTGATTTCTCGTGCTAGACGTAAAGCAATGCTTCACGCTCCGAAGGTGAACCCTGTAAAAGTAGACGGGCAAGACCGCTACATTATGTTAGTTTCGCCGTGGGCGGCTAAAGACCTTAAAACGGATCCCGTATGGGTTCAATCTCAAGCACAGGCAAACGTCCGCGGCCGAGAAAATCCGATTTTTACGGGTGCGTTAGGCGAATACGACGGCGTTATCCTGTACGAATATGAACGTATCCTTAACACAACGACAGGGTCAAGCAGTGCCAATGTATGCCATAACTTGTTGCTTGGCAAACAAGCTGCGTGCTTTGGCGTTGCTAAGGAAGCTACTCCGATTAAACAGGTTAGCGACTATGGTAACCGTGAAGGTAACGGCATTTCCTTGTATGCGGGGATTGAAAAATCGAAGTATAACGGCAAGGATTACGGCGTAATTCAAGTTATTACGGGCGGAACAGTAGAAAAATAATGAACGCAAAGGACAAAGGGGGAAGGGCTAACCTTTCCCCTTATTCTTTTATGAGGTGTATATGAGAGTTAGAGATTTAATTAATAGGGCGTATATGCAAGTTGGCGATACGTCACAAGAGACATACACGCCTTATCAGTTTTTAGAGTTTTATAACGAGGGTAACCAGTTACTAAACACGCTCATGGGAAAATATTGCCCTAGCCTTGGAGTTGCTACGTATGAAGATAGAGGAGTCGGGCAAATTTTTCTACCTAATCAGTGTGTGGCAATTAGAAAGGTTACGGCAGACGGGCAAGAGGTTGACGGGTATCAGGTTCTAAATTTACAAGACATACGGTTTAAAGCAGATAAAGAACAAGCTATATCCGTTGATTATGTGCCGTCGGCAGAATATAAAAAATTCGATGATAACAGTAATTACCCGGCTGAACTTGAAACTCTTTTAGTTGATTATATGGTTGCCCGCATTATGAACATAGATGTATCGGGAATTACAGGAAGCATGATAGAGATTTTACGGTCGCTTAATAACAGTACTGATAGTGAAAGCGGCTACGTTCTTTCTAAGGGGTATTTTAATTATGACAGTACAAGAATTGATTACACTGATTAGTGTAGAAAGCAATGAGATACTGGACGATAACAACGACTATATTCAGTATATAAACGCTGGCATTGATTACCTCTCTATGATACTGGTTGCAATCCGTGATAATGAAGTGGTTAAGAGTATGACAATAACTAACAATAGCGACGTTCCTACCAACTTTATGGGGTTCGTGCCTAAAAGTGGGTATCCCGTACGGATTGTAAACGGACTGTTCTTAACGTATGACGGCGATGACGTGCAAGACGTGTTTTACAGTATTCGCAAGAACCATATAAACTCTATGGATTCGGCAGTCCCGTTTAGTGAGTTTTTCACATCGTATCTTGTGCAAGTTGTTTCATTTCTGATTAAAAAGAAGTCGCTAATGATTGATTACGCTAATTATGATAAAGGGTTTATTGACCACTTGACGGAGTTAATCAAGGCGGCTAGAGGGCTTACATAATGGGCGAGAGAGCAATAGCAAGTACAAACGGATATAGGCTTGGCCTTGACTGGAGCAACCCGCCCGAAGGGATTGATATACAGGCACTCACTCAAGCGATGAATTGCGAGTTTGATAGAACGGACAACGCCTTAAGAACGGTATCAGGGGTAACCATTGCGTATGACGCGGGAATGTCGATAGACACATTGTATTACGATGTGTATCGGCACAAGTGGTACTTTACACACGGAATAGAATTGTATGAAACAGATCTAAAAACACGTAAGCGATTAGGAACACTCACGGGACAGCACAAGCCGAAGTATCACGCTTACAGCGGTGATATTCTCATCGCAAGCGGCGGGAAACTACAAGCCATAAGCGGCACGGGGGAATTATCAATGGTAGACGGTTCTCCGTCTTGTGAGATTGTAAGCAGCCATGCGGGGCGTGTTCTCGTTGCGTCTATTTATTCACATCGGCTGACGTGGTCGGCTATTGGCGATTATCACAGTTGGGAGAACAATAAAAATGACAGCTCAAGCGGGCAGTATTTAGACGTAGGGTATAAAGACAAGGGGGCAATAGTTGCCGTCGATTTTCTTGCACGTGCAATTATTGTATATAAGGAATACGGCAAGGTTTATCAAGTTGTTGGAACGCCTGACGAGGGGAATTTATCCGTATATCCTTTGTCTAGCACGGGGTTTTGTAGCGGGTCGGCGATTAACATAGACGCCCGCAGCTACTACCTTGGAGAACAAGGCTTGATGTCGTTCATGCCGACAAATACATACGCAGAGATACAGCCGTTTGAGACAGGGCTAAACATCAATTCTTATCTACTCACTTATGTGGGGAAAGATTGCGAGATGTGGCATTGTCCGAGCCGTAAGCAATTATGGATTAAACCGCACAACGGCGGCGGCATTTTCCTGTATCATTACTTGCCGAGGTATCAGGACGGCAGAGGAGTGTTTACGTCACGGCAGTTTGTTTATGATGTACATGATGTAGTAGATGTAAACAAAAACATTTACGTTGCTTACGGCAATAAAATAGGGGTGCTTGATGACCGCACAGACTTAGATGACGGACAGCAGATAGAAACGTCTATAGTAAGTGGAAATAGACTTGCAATGCGGCTGTTCGTTCTTATCATGAATTACAACTTTGTAACTCATAACCTGATAGACGGCTACGGTAGCGTACAAATATCGGACAAGACTCCGAAGCCTGTAACGTTCGCTAGCAAGTCAACAAGAACATATTACGCTGATGAACGTACCTTTAGTGCTGATGACAAGTTAAACGTTAATGAATACACAAAAGTATATAAGATCGGCGGCGGTGCTAATCGTAACGTACAGTTTAAAATTCATGTGCAAAAGGGAGCTATTTCCTTACGGCAGTTGGATTACACATATGAAGAGGTATAGCCTATGGCATATAAAGAAAAATACGCACTTGATATAACACCGCAAGGCGATACAGTGCGACAAAGTATTAAAAAGAACCGTGATGAAATATTAGAAGTCGCTAGAACGGTCGAATTAAAAAGCGGCGGCGGTGCGACGGGTCTCCGCAATAGATTTCTTAACGGGAAGATAAGCAACGGGGAATATTCCTTTTTGACAGGTGATAACTTAGGCGTAACGCTCGACGGAACGCAAACGCCCGTAATTGTTTCGTTTGCAGACGGGTATAACGAGTTCGGGGCAGTTGATTACGTCGCATCTATTGATAGTAAGGTGAGTGCATGGAGCCTGTTACCGAACAAGACACAGTACATATATGTAGAGCGGACTGGAAGCGGTGCCGTAAGTTATGACAGCACAACCGTAAAGCCGGTACGACAATCAACGCCACCCGATACGGTTTTAAACGCTATGTACTATAACGACATTATGGATATGATGTGCGTATATAACGGTTCACAGTGGGAACGTAAACAGCGTGTACTTATTGCCGAAGTAGTAACGGACGGATCAAGCGTAAAGACTATTAAATATTATCAGCCGAGTATGAACGGAAGCGGCATTGCGACAGGCTCTATTACAAGTACGCAAATTGCTAACGAGGGCATTAAATCCGTAAATGTTGGGAGCGGAGAAGTAAAGACGGTAAACCTTGCTGACAAATCCGTAACCAAAGCAAAGTTAGCAGATGACACGTTAAAGCATATAAACGACGCTGACAACGCTGTTAGAAGTGACTTAACCAATCACAAAGCCGACGCGTCCGCACATAAGCCGATATTTGACGGATTTGTAAAGGCAGCGGCCTATGACAACGGCAAGTTAAAAGTAACTCACGGAAGCGGGGTAATAGACTCCGTAAACATTATTACAAGCAATGCTAACGACACGAATTTATCATTAGGCGTTTCGCTAGGTGCTGTTAATTCGATTATTTCGGCTCTTCATATTAAAGACGGTAATGACGTTGTACAAGCATTGGGGAATACAGGGCTATCGTCTATCGGTATGGAATTTAATACGAGCAATCCCGACTTATGGTATATGAAATTCGGCAAGGCGTTTCACAATTTCACCATACAGGGCGGTAAACGACAGGTTGGGAAACAGGTTGATACACGTAATGACCCTATGATATTTCCTCGCCAAACATTCGCTACTGCCTTTAGTGATAAATGTTTGTGGATGGGATTCACCATTACACCTGTTGCCAATGGAACGTATGGACGCTTTTGGGGGAATTCAGCCGCTTCCGTATTTGCTCGCGAAATGAACAAAACCGATTTCACGTATGAAGTTCATTCTATGCTTGAAGGGATGTTGCTCGAAACGGCAACAATGAAATGGATCGCCGTGGGGGTATAGTCATGAAAACAGACAGCTTACAAGACATGGTAAAAGACTACGAACGGCGAACGGGTGAAAAGGTTTCATTTGATGGCTTTTTCTTTGACGAAGGTAATCACTTCCGAGATGATAACTTTCAATATTTTAACTTCTTCCCTAACGAGGGTTTCATATTCTGGGGGATTAACGAAGAACATGGGGAACGCGTGTTTAGTATTTTACAGACATACGGAAACATGAAAGTAATCGGAAAATTCATTGTAGACGTAATGGACAAGAACAAACTTGATACAATCGTTACGGCTACGGCACGAAAAAGCGTAAATGGATTTGTCAAAAAGTGGGATATGAAACGGCTACCCGCCTATGACTACACTTATTACGGGAAGGATTATAAGGTCCTTATAACGAACAAAGAATGCCTTGAACGCACCTTATAGGAGATAAACATGATATTTAACTTACAGCTTTTCGGCGGCGGCGGTAAAAAATCAAAAGTATCGCACACTGAAGCCCATCTGCCTGAAGCAAGCGTTGAAGAAAAAGGGTTACTTCAAAACCAGTTAAACTGGATTAACGGGGCAAACGCTAGTGCTAATAGGCTTCAAGGTATGGGAGACGGGGCGTTAAATAACGCCGTAACGCCGAATTATCAAGACATGTATAACAATTACTTGGCTGCCAATAACGGCAACCAAAACGCATTGGCGGCACTACAAAATCAAGTATCATCTGCGGGAACAAGAAATCTTGCGGATAATACAAAGTATGCTCAGCAACTTGGAGCGGCAACGGACGGAATGGTAAATAACGCCGACCGTTTAGCCAACGAGTACAACGGAGCGGTACTAAAGAATCAGACCACCATGAATGACATTACTCAAGGCAATATCCCTGAAGCGTACGCAAAGGCACGGCAGACGGCGTTAAACAACGACTTGCAAAGTACCGTTGGCAATGCGTTATCAGGCTTGGCCAGTCGTGGGATTATCAACTCTTCACAGGCTGACAGTGCTATCAATGACATATCCAAAAACGCAACGAACGCACTGGCAGCACAATACACGCAAGATATTAATACGGCGGCTAACCTCAACAATCAAGCTTATACCAACGCTTTGAATGGCATTGGAGCAAAAATGAATTTGTGGGGCAACCAATTCAATAACCAACAGTCTGGAATTATGAATCAGGCGGCGTTAATGAATCAGGGCTACACCAACCAGGTGAACAATGCGGGAACAGCCGCGGGGCTTGTCGGACAGCGCGAAGGATTGGCGGCCGCTCCGATTAGTACAGGCAGCTCGACACAACAGGCGGCAATACAGCCGGCTAAAGATTATTACACCATGGCACAGCTTAACAACTCAGATAATGAGGACTTGTTAAAAGCCTACATGCAAGGACGTTATGGATTAGCCGCACCCGCACAAACAACGGTGCGACAGGGAAGCGGCGGATTTTTAGGGGGATTTATGAGCGGATTTTGTTTTGCGAAAGGCACAGAAATAGCAACAGTTGATGGAAGTAAGCCGATTGAAGAAGTTATTACAGGGGATAAAGTCGTATCCCTTGGAAAAGTGCTTAATGTCATTGCTATGCACGAAATGGGAGAATCTCCGACGGTTCGACTTAATACGGAAGATACAGGCGTGGTTACTACTGCCAGTGAAAAGGTACTTACTAACGACGGATTGAAACTTGTATCTGAAGTTGAAGTTGGTGAGCCTATTATGACGGTACACGGTTGGCAGAAGATCACAAGCAAGGAAGACACAGGCATTACAGAAGCGGTATATGAACTTGAATGTGACGGGGATAACCTGTTTTACGCTAACGGTATCTTAGCTGAAGGGATTAGCCAGGAAGAGTTACAGGCCTTGAATGATGGCGAAAAGAAGAAAGGCAGTAAGAAAGGAGAAGCCTAATGAGTACGATTTATTTACAGGACTTTGAGCCGTGGGCGGCACTTGGTAAGCTTGCGGGAATGTACGCAACTCACAGACTGGGACAGCTGAACGAAAACAACATGGCCAAGGGGCTTAATGATGTTCTTGGCGGTGGTGGGAATGGACAGGTTGCGGACAAAACAGCCGTTGTAGATGACGGCCGTAACGGATTATGGAATCAGTCGTTGCCCGCTTCGCAATTTAACGCGGGGCAGTATATGAGTAATTCCCTTCGTAGTCAAATCGGCAATGGAAGCGGTGGATTATGGGGATTTGGGCAAAGTCAGAACACAACGCCTATTACTCAAGCCGCACAGGCTACACCCGTAACACCTACGCCGACAACGGCACAACCGATACAAAACAGTAACGCCGACACAACGGCGGCACCGGCTGCCTTTTCTTCGACACCTTCGTTTAGTCAGCGTGGCGGGGTATGGGGGTTTGGCCAAACACAACCGCAACAGCCGCAAGGGTATTTGGGCATGGTAACGGGGAATCCGAATTTTTTCGGTAATGCGTCCCGCGAGGTAGATAGCACTGATACGGATAACAAGACGCAACAGGACAAGCCTGGCTATCAAGTTCCGAATAAGAGCGACATCATAAAGGACGCACGGAAGCGGCTAGGGGCTGACGTATTAACACTCGTTAAATCGGGTATGGACTTTAAAACCGCCAAGGGGATCGCCGAGGAACTCTATAATACCGATGTGAACAACGAGTACACTAAACAGGCTAATGCGTTCTCCGATAACGTTCTTGCTCCTATGCGTAATCAAATCATACAGAGCCTTATTTACACCAAAGATAAGGACGGTAATACGGTTGTTGATACGTATAATTCGCAGAAGGTTAAGGGCATAGCGGCCGCCGTTGATAGGTACAATTACTACGCTAATAAAATAGGTGCTGAAAAGATTGACATGAACAACCTTAACAGTATTTATGCGTTGCATGATGATTACAAGTTCCAACAGATGAGTAACGGGCATGTTGCCCGATTCAACATGACTCAAGGCACAATTGACGATGTTGGCAACTACGCAAAATCTAACATGCAACAAGCACAGAACGGCCAAATGTTCGTAATGACCGATGACGGCAAGATACAAAACCTTGGTAACTTCGGCAAGAAAAATATCAAGGTCATGAATGACGGAACCGCTTACATGGTAGGGGCTGACGGCTCAATGAAGTACGTCGGCAAATACGTTGACCCGACGAAAGCGGCAACAGCGAAGGCGGCACAACAGAACGCAGCCGTTAGAAACCTCGTTACATTACATAAGGCATGGCAATCAAGCCACCCTGGAGAAGACGAATCTGAAAGCCCGTATTATGCTAAGATTAGAACGTCTATGGGCTTAGCTAACCCGACGTACTCCGAGGAAGAGCAACAACAAGTTGCTGATAGAATCAATCAGCTGAAAGCGTCAGGGATATCGTCAGCACAGATTAAATCCGAGTTAATCGCAAAGGGTCTTAACAGGTACGCCGACTGGGTGCCTGATGATTAATAGAAGGGCGTTTATAACGTCCCTTCTTGTTTATATATGAAAGGGCATAAAACATGGGAGCGTTTGACAACCTTTTTCCGAACGAACAAGATAGTTTAAATTACACACCGCAAGGGTACTTTGATGATATTGTGGAAAACGGTATCATTCAGCAGCAGTTAGCCCAACAAGCGGCACAGCAAGCACAACAAAGCGGCAGCGGGTCTATTATTGATGGAATCGCCAACAACGTGGAGTATGTAAAAAACGGCATTGCGAACAATGTGGAATACGTGCAAAACGGGTTTGATAATGCCGCAAAGGCAGCCGCTGACCAAGCAGAAACAACGTTAACTAACGTGGGAAATACGATAAAAGACTGGGGAAACAATGTAAAAAACGCCTGGGATAATTACAATTACCAAGTTGGGAACGCCATTGTTAACGCAGCCAACGAAAACGGCGGCGTTGTTCCTATGGTTGTATCCGATGACCCTGAAGCAACTCTTACGCAGTATGGCGGTACAGACTACACCAACGCACGAAGAGACTTATATAACGAAGCTATCGGCAAGCCCGCTGCCAATCTTGCTATCACTCCGTTCATGCCGACACCTGTGCGAGCAGTAGCGGGAATTGCAGCCGCTCCGATGATTGCGGGAGACCTTGCAGAGATTGCAACGCAAAACGCCGAAGCCAAAGCCAACGGAGAAGCACCCGAAGGGATTATGGGGAACCCTGTTATAGCAACGGCAAAACAGTTTGCGATAGACCCGATTATAGACCCTGTAACACGTGCAGTAAGTGACCCGTCGGGATTTATTGGTAATATCGTTGATAACCCTACTAATCTTTGGAGCGATGTATTTTTACCTGTAGAGTTAACTAAAGGGGCAGTACCCAAAGGGGTAAAAGATGGCGTTTATAATAAAGTCTCCGATGTAATCCCCGAACGAGTTGGGGAAATTAAAGAAAAGATAGGCGAAGCGGCAGAGAACGCACGTAATAAAGCGGCGGGAGCATTTGACGATATCGGCAGAAACGAAATCAAAAGCGAAACGCCTGAACTTGCAGCCGCATACGAACCGCAAGGCATGTTTGAAGGTGTTATCCCTGAAGAAGCCGTTAGCGATTATGTATCACCCGAACGCCCTGAAGGTGGATACGAAGAAACGGGAAATCTTCAGAACGATATTTACAACCGTTACCGTGCGGCGGGATTTACAGACGTGGAAGCGGCAGCCCTCACGGGGAACATAGGGGCAGAAAGCAGCTTTGACACGGGTGCCGTAAGTTACGACGGAAACGGATCCGTTGGATTAGTACAATTCACCGGACCGAGAAAGACGGCACTAGAAAACTTTGCGGCAGAACGCGGCCTTGACATAAACGACTGGAGAACGCAAATAGACTTCTCCATTTACGAGTTAACGCAAGGCGAAGAAACAAAAGCATTAGAAGCAATGCGGGCGAATCCGGACGCAACACCTGAAGAAATGGCGGTTATCGTTCGCGAAAGATATGAACGTCCTGACCCTGCTGTAGCTAACGACGCAGAACGCCAACGAGTTGCCCGCCAAACGTTTGATGGCAATTATGGGGATTATAAGAGTACGCCGAGAAATGGAGTATCTGAAAACGGGGAATCCCGTCGAATCCAACAAGCTGAAAAGGAAATTCCGCATGAAATCGTTGAAAGCGACAAAAACAATTCTCAAATAAGCGGAGATAAAGAAAATTTAAATATTTCGGCAAAAAGCGACCTCGTAGAATCAGATTTAAACCGTGCTAAAGATGACTTGAATGTGAATACTAGCACCGATGATACAAACGGCGTTAGAAGTGAAAATAAGGCGGTTTTTGACGATTTAGCCGAAAACAACGCAAAAAAAGAGGCGATAAGTCAAAATATTGACATAACGCCTGATAATTTAATCAAAAAACTTGAAGAGTCAGAAACTGTAAACAATACTTTTGCCGAATATAGTCGTAATGAATTTGAAAAATACCGAGGTAAGTCTCAAGAAGAATTAAAAGACCTTATGAGGGAAAGCCTGGGGGAATACCGTAATGGGTTAGTCGATCCGTTAGGCAATAAAGTATGGCTTGATTACGGAAAAAATAAAGAAAATATAGACGGCATGATAAAACACTTTGGGGCGGGGTATGGAAAAGAAAACATACATGCCAAACGAGCATTTGGGGCAAGATTATTAGGGGAAACGGTAACCAATCCTGATTTTATATTAAGTACAACCGTTAAAAAAGGAGAGACGTTAATTCCTAGACATGTTTACCTGAAATACTGGAAAGGAAATGACAATATAGGTCATTTCATAGCCGTAGAAAAAGCGGGAAACGAAAAAGGGAAAGTTGTAACTTCGGCCGTTGGTTCAGATAAGTTAAAAGATAAAGCGGGAGCATTTCGGGCTTATAAAGGGCAAATAAAAAAGGCTGACGCAATAGAATACGTCAACCCTAATATTTCTCAAGAATTAAAATTAGTGAGTCCGACCGAGTATCCGCGCCCCACGTCCCGAGACGATACTGTATCGGTGGATACTCACCACAGTACCACGGGCAACTTTAGTTTACTTGACGAAAACGAAAAAGTCAATAACAAGGACTTGGCTTATTCTGGACACGGCGAAGAACCTACAAGGGAAGGCGTTGAGCGACTTGGGCGGCCTGTTACACGACGGGAAATTATTAATACCGTTAACGACCTGTTTGACCAACGTGTAAAATCGGGACGGCTTGGCAAGAGCAAAGATGTTCTTGGGTGGTATAACCGCATGACGGAAGTAATCCGTACTCGTAATTTTGGCGATATAAATACGCTTATGCATGAGCTTGGTCACCATGTAGACCATAAGAACGGATTCAGCATTGACCCGAAGTTTAATACCGAATTTTCCAAGGTTGTACATGAACGCTTCGGCAAGGTGTATGACAAATTAGGCGATGAAGGTATCCGCAAAGAAGGGTACGCCGAGTTTTTCCATGACTATGTAAGCGATAGAAACAAAGCAAAAGCCGACTTCCCGACGTTTTACGACCACTTCACGGAACGACTGGCGAAGGACAAGGAATTAAACGGAGCGATTAACAAGCTATCCAAGGTTACGCATGAATGGTTTAAGCAAGCACCCGAAGAACGAGTAAAGGGGTCTATTTCGTTCGATGATGGGAAATTGTCTACAAGAATTAAAGACATTTCCGACAACGGCGGGTTTAAAGAAAAGCTTTCTGACTTAGGGCATAGCTTATATACGCATACCGTTGACGAGTTGCACCCGTTCGAACAATTAATGAAGGAAGTAAATAAACAAATCGGAAAGGAAATCCCCTTTGAAAACGACGTATATAAACAGGCGTGGTTATTCAGAGGTGCGACGGGCAAGGCTCAAGCCCTTGTTGAATTTGGCGATAAGGCGGCGGGGGTTAAAGGGCTTAAAGCTATACTAGAGCCTATTGGGATTAAAGAACGTAAAAACTTTAGTGCTTACCTTGTGGCCAAGCATGATTTAGACTTCCATGCGAACGGGCAAAAGGCTACATTCTCTAAAGCTGAAGACGTGGCAACCTTGCGAAAGTTCGAAAAGAACGAAACGTTTAAAAAGGCCGCCGATGAATTACAGAAATACCAACAGCACTTATTACAACAGCTTGTAAAATCAGGCATGTTAAAGCCTGAAATATACGCCGAACTTGTTAAAAAGTATCCGAATTACGTGCCGTTCTTCCGTGACTTTAAAGCAGAAAGCATGGACGGATTCCTTGCAAGTAGCAAGGGCTTTATTAACGTAGCAAGTCCTATTAAGAGATTCAAAGGGTCAACACGGGATATTATTGATCCGCTACAAAGCATTTTGCGTAATACATACCAGTTTACAAATGCTATTGAACGCAATAAAGTAGCTCAAAACTTTGCAAAACTTGCCGATATTCACGGCATGGGGCGTATCGTTGAACAGGTTAAAGAGGGTTCGGCAAGGGCAACGGACAATACTTTTACGGTATGGCAACGTGGCCAAAAGGTAGTATACGAAACAACTCCCGAACTAAAAGCGGCGTTAGAAATGAGCGATAAAAACGCAAGTAACTTGCTTGTAAGAATCATGCAAACTCCCGCTAGTTGGTTAAGAGCAGGGGCAACGTCTACGACAGGGTTCGCATTAGCTAACCTTGTGCGAGATAACGTAAGTGCCGCAATCTTCTCTAAGCATGGGTATTTGCCTGTATTTGATACGCTTAAAGGCGTTTCACAATTCATTAAGAAAGGCGAATTGTATCAAGAATACTTGCGTTCCGGTGCTTCTGGTGCGGCTATGGTTTCTCTTGACCGTGATTATATGGGCGGCCAAATACGTGAAATCCTTAGAAAGGAACCGACATGGCAGAAAGTTGTAAAGAACCCTATAGAAGTAATGCGGGCAATCTCCGAAGCGTCTGAAATAAGTACGCGTCTTGCCGAATACGACAATGCTCGAAAAGGGTATACAGGTCTTGCCAATAGGCTTTTTGGTAGTGAACGTAAATCACTTACACCGCAACAAGCAGCGCTTGAGGCCCGTGATATTACAATCGACTTTAGCCGTATAGGGAAGAACACCAAGACAGCTAATAGGATTGTGGCGTTCTTTAACGCCGCCGTTCAGGGTGCTGACAAGCTCCGCAGAGTGTGGAAGGAAGACCCTGTAGGGGCTTCTATTCGTGCTACTTTGTTTGTAACTATTCCTACCGTTGCATTGTGGCAACTCAATAAGGATAACCCTGAATATCAGGAGCTGCCGCAATATGTCAAGGATACGTATTGGATTCTTCCGAGCGGTGACCACTTAATCAAGATTCCTAAGCCGTTTGAATTGGGAGTATTGTACGGAACAAGCGTTGAACGTATGCTTCAGTGGATGGACGATAAGGAACACGGACGAAAGGGAATAGGCTTTAAAGGGTACGGCGAACGAGTGGCCGACGTACTTACGCCGAGTGTTATGCCTACGGCATTTATTCCCATTGCAGAATGGGCGGCAAATTACTCATTCTGGCGGCAGAAGAGTATAGTACCGCAAGCACAGCAAGACCTTCCCGACGCATTACAGTACGGTCAAAATACGTCAGCAGTAGCGAAGGGAATAGGGTCACTATTTAATGTATCTCCGTATAAGGTTGATAATACAATTAGAGGATACGGCGGTAACCTTGCGACGCTTGGACTTACGGCTATAGACGCGGCCACAGGTGAAACCGCCAATAGACCCGCAAAACGTTGGTACGAAATGCCTGAAATTAATAAGTTTACGGCAACTCCGTATCAAGGCAGTAACAGCGTACAACGGGTATACGATGACTTCGACGCACAGAACAAACTGTTCAATGAAGCGAAGATAACCAAGCAAAAACCTGAAGACTTTGATGTACGCCAATTTGGAAAACTCAAAGAAGCAAGGGAACAGCTTACGAAGTTATCAAGAGCAAGTAAGGCGATTATGAACAATGAGAACATAAGCGGCGAGCAAAAGCGAGAACAGTTAGATCGCTTTAACGTTCTCAAAGCCAATATTGCCCGTAGAGTATACGGGTACGACAGAGTTAAATAGGGGACGCGACAAGCGTCCCTTTTATTATGCAAAGGAGAGGGCAAATGAATTTTATCTTCGATACACTTTCGCACACATGGGAAACGCTTACGACTAATTTTATTTTGAAGGCTGCATTGAGTGCTGCGGGCGGCCTTGCCTTGTGGCTTATCGGTATTCGTCATGTGCAAATACTTGGGATTTTTATTATCCTTGTATTCGTTGATTTATTCACCAAATGGGCAGCAATTGCCTATCAAATGCTAATTGATGAGTATCAGTATAATCCTGAAGAAATTGCAGTATGGGAAAAATATAGAGCCATACCCATAGCGTTTGAAAAAAAGCTTATTTCAAGCCGATACATGCGAAAAGGTTTTGTACAGAAGGTATTATCTTACGTACTGGCAACATTCGCAGCGGTATTACTTGATGAAATGAGCGGACAACGCAAGTTTGCCGTTTCTCTTGTGTGGTTATACTTGGGTTCTAGCGAGTTTCTTTCAATCCTTGAAAACCTTCGGGACGGCGGCAATGTAATGCTAGGTAAGTTTTTAGATTTGGTCAGAACGAAGATTGAAAACAAGGTAAAGTTTTAGAGAGGAGATTATCATGCGAGGAATTGACGTAAGTGAAAACAACGGATCAGTAGACTGGGGAACAGTAGCCGCAAACGGCTATCAGTTCGCAATTATTCGACTGGGTTACGGAAGAAATACGCTTGATAGTTGCTTTTATGACAACATAAACGGAGCAATTAATGCGGGGCTTAAGGTTGGTGTATACCATTACTCTTACGCTTTAGATGAAGACGCAGCCAATCAAGAAGCGGACTTTGTATTAAACACATTACAAAGTTCTGGGCTTACCCCTGATAAATTACCGCTTGGCGTTTGGTATGACATGGAAGACGCTGATGATTATAAGGCTAATAGGGGTATGCCGAGTAATCAAGAATTAACGAATTTTTGCAGTATTTTCATCAACAAGTTATGGCGTGCCGGGTACGCTAAAACAGGACTATACGCCAATATTGATTGGCTAGAAAACTACTTATATCCTGAACAGCTTGGCGGGTGTGGTTTGTGGGTTGCTCATCTCAACCCATATTGCGGCTATTCTGGGGCTAATATCTGGCAATATACCTTCAGTGAGAATATAGAAGGGAACGAGTTTGACGCTGATATAGTTCTTGATTTCGACGTAGAATAAGGAGAAGACTATATGCCTATAATCGAATATGTAAAGCGATTTGCCCCGGTTCTTATTGTTGTGAGTTTATTATTTGTCGTTATTGCGGCGGGGGGCCTTGTTTATCGGCACTTACACAAAGACGAAAAAGCCCCGAAGGTTATCACCATAGAACAGGCAAAAAATCCCGAACAACTCGCCAAAGCCATTAATGTTACACGGAGGGACGCAACAACGATTATACGAGAAGTTGAACGGGCAACCCCTGTAACGACCTACTACACGCCCGCAAGGACGGTACAAGAAGCGGCACAATTGACACGGCAACAGATCGCCCGCAATGATTCTTCCTTGCCTTCTGCTGTAACGGCTAAAACTGACCGTACTGTCATTGTCGAAAATGCGGACAAACAAAAGGTAGATGTATATAAAATAAATCTCCGCAATAATCATAAGATTAAAAGCGGAGTAACGTATGTTGACGGTAAAATGTATGGTTCTGTTGGTTATCAAGCGGGACGTGTGGAAGCGGTCGTACACGCCGACCAAACAGGACTTAAAGGCGGTACAGTCTTATACACAGTTAAGGAGTGGTAGTTTACTAAAACTACCTAAATAATAAAATGCGGATTTTTGAGGTTAGAAAAATTGCCCCTCAGAAGTCCGCACTTTTTTTATGCCTTTATGCCTATTGATTCCAGGAGCAAAGCTACACTTTGAACTATTGGAAAAATTCCAACGGTTCAACTTTACTTTACTTTGTAAGTTTCAAAAAGTAGGGAATTTGGAACTCATTTTTGACGGCAAAAAATCGGCAAAAACTATATGTAATTTATGTTGCTGTATGTAAAATTTCCAAATTCCTGTTCTTTGCCATTGTGCTACAAATACCGTATAATAACATATTAGAGAATTTAAAAGAAGTTGGATTAGAATAAAATGCACTATACATTAATGTAAGGATGGTATACATGGGTAAAGTCGGTTTATTGGCAGGCGTCGGAAATTTGCCTGTCGAGTTTTTGCGTGCCGCCCATCAAATGGGGCATGAAGTAATAGTTATTTCCGTCGTGCCCGATACGGCGGCGGCCTTAAAGACCGAAGCGGACGCATACTACGAGATTAATGTGGCGAAGCTTGATAAGATTATTAAGACTTTGCTCCGTGAAGGCGTTACGGACGTTACCATGATCGGTAAGGTAACAAAAGAAATTCTTTTTAAAGGTATAAAATTTCCCGATTTTCGGGCCGTGAAGCTTTTAGCGAAGTTGCGTAATCGCAAGGACGACACGATTATGCTGGCCATTGTCGACGAATTGGCGAAAGATAACCTTGTGGTTGCCGATCAAACGGCATACTTGAAACCGTTGATGCCGCCGCCCGGTGTTTTGACAAAACGAAACCCGACAGAAGAAGAAAAGGAAGATATTCGTTTCGGTTTTGAAACGGCGAAGGCTATGGGCGGCATGGATATAGGACAGACTGTTGTAGTGAAGCACAAGGCGGTCATGGCTATTGAAGCGATTGAAGGAACCGATGCGTGCATTCGTCGCGGCGGTGCCTTAGGAAGAGGCGGTGCCTGCGTGGTAAAGGTGGCCAAACCGAATCAGGATGTACGTTTTGACGTGCCGGCCGTAGGTAAACAGACACTCTTATCCATGATTGAAAGCGGATGTACGCTTTTGGCAATGGAAGCGCATAAAACCCTGTTTGTAGAGCAAGAAGAAGTATTGGCACTGGCAGATGAGCATCGTATTTGTATTTGTGCCGTTGACGAATCATATTAATGAGGAGAGCCTATGAAAATCATGCTTTCCGCCGGCGAAGCATCCGGTGATTTACACGGTGCCAATCTTGCCGAAGCATTGAAAGCCGTAGATCCGCAGGTTGAGTTAATCGGTATGGGTGGCGAACAAATGCGTAAGGCCGGTGTCCGCATTGTGTATGACATAAAAAATCTCGGTGTTATCGGCATCGGAGAGATTATAAAAAAGATACCTTTCTTTTATAAATTGCGCACTTTTTTAGTCAATACGATGAAAGAAGAAAAACCGGATGCATTGGTTTGTATCGACTATCCGGGGTTTAATATGAAACTCATCGAAAAGGCTAAGGAGGCGGGAATTCCTGTAATTTATTATATTCTGCCGACTATTTGGGCTTGGCATAAAAGCCGCGGCAACGTTATTGCCGAATATACGGATTTGGCCGTATCACTTTTTCCTTTTGAAGCCGAAATGTATAAGAAAATGGGTACGAACGTTGTGTATGGCGGACACCCTCTGCTGGATACGGTAAAGCCGTCCATGTCGAAAGACGAGGCGTATAGCTTTTTCGGTTTACAACAGGAGAAGAAGACCGTACTTTTTATGCCCGGCAGTCGTGTACAGGAAGTACAAAGCTTATACGGAAAAATGTTGGCGGCAGGAAAATTGTTGCAGGACAAGGTTGAAGGGTTGCAGTTTATGGTTCCGAAGGCTTCTACCATTGACAGACATATGTTGGAAGAAGCCGCGCGAGAAGCGAATTTAGAGGTTCATATAGGCGAAGAACGGGTATATGACATGATGAATATAGCCGATGCGGCTATTTGTGCGTCCGGCACGGCTACTCTTGAAACCGCCTTAATGGGAGTACCGACCCTTTTGGTATATCGTGTTAATGCATTGACCTACTGGTTATCAAAGATTTTGGTTCACTTGGACAGTATCGGGTTACCGAATATTATTTCGGGACATCGTATTATGCCGGAACTCTGGCAGGATGAAGTAACACCCGAAAATATAGAAGCCGCCGTCTTGCCCTGGTTAGTGGATGCGGCAGCTTCGGAGGAAGCACGACATTTGATGACCGGTGTACGCTGTCAAATGGGCGAAGCAGGGGCTGTACGACGTACGGCTGAAATCATTTCTGAATTTGTAAAGGAGAAACAACTCCATGAAGCAGTACAATAGTTGGCACAGCTACAAGCGGTTGTTACGGTTTATCGTTCCTTATAAGAAGAAGTTGTCCATTGCCGTCGTTTGTATGGCTTTTTCGGGACTCAGTAACGTTGTAGTTCCTTGGGTTATCAAGGATGTTATCGATAAAGTTCTGGCGCAAAAGGATGTGCATACGCTGAATCTGATTTGCGTCGGTATTCTGGCACTGTTTATCTTTAGAGGCTTCTTTTATTTCTGGCAGAAATACTTGATGAGTTACATTGGACAACATATTGTTAACGATATTCGTGAGGCTCTTTATCGCCATATTCAGAAGATGTCTTTGTCTTATTTTGACAGGCGCAAGACCGGTAATATTATGAGTAACCTCACTAATGACGTTACGGCTTTACAAACGGCTATTGCCGACAATCTGATTTCCTTTGTGCAAGAAGCCGTAATTTTAGTCGGGTCCCTGGTTTCCATGTTTTACCTGTATTGGAAGCTGACCTTTTTAACCTTGGCAGTCGTGCCGCTTGTCGTTTTAACAATTAACTATTTCGGCAAACGTCTACGTAAGGCCGGACATAAGGTTCAGGGAAAACTGGCCGACATTACGGCTCTTATAGAAGAAGCCATTTCAGGCATTCGTATTATTCGTTCTTTTAACAGGGAAGATCACGAAATTGATCGTTTTGTAGAACAAAATGACAAGAATTTCTGGGCTCTTATGGCAACTACCCGATTAACAGCTATGTTGACGCCGTTTATTCAGTTCTTCGCAGCTGTTGCCGTCGTAGGAATTATTTGGTACGGCGGCATGAGCGTTATTGACGGAGCTATGACGGCAGGTGCTTTAATCGCTTTTTTGATTTATGCTATCAACCTGTCGAATCCCGTTCGTCGAATCAGTGAGATTTACGGTGAAATTCAACGTTCGTTGGCTGCAGCGGATCGAGTATTTGAAACGCTTGATACAAAATCGGACGTAGAGGAAAAACCTGATGCCGTAGACTTGAATATCGTTCATGGCAAGGTAGAGTTTGAAAATGTATGCTTCTCTTATGATGAGGAACATGAAGCATTAAAGGACTTTACCCTTACTGTAGAGCCGGGTGAAGTCGTAGCTCTGGTGGGACCCAGCGGTGCCGGCAAATCGACTATTGCCAATTTGGTACCCAGATTTTACGATGTAACCTCAGGGGCTCTGAAAATTGACGACACGGATGTGAGAGATGTGACTTTTTCGTCATTGCGCAGCCAAATCGGACTGGTACCGCAGGAAACGATGTTGTTCAATACATCTATTATGAATAATATTCTCTACGGTCGCCTCGATGCGACGGAGGAAGAAGTCGTGGCAGCTGCCAAGGCGGCCAATGCACATGAGTTTATTAAAGACCTGACGGGTATGCGACTGTAGTCGGAGACAGAGGCAGCGCGCTTTCCGGCGGACAGCGTCAACGAATCGCCATTGCCAGAGCTATTTTGAAGGATCCTCATATTTTGATTCTCGACGAAGCTACATCGGCATTGGATACGGAAAGCGAAAAAATAGTACAGTCGGCCTTGGAAACCTTGATGAAAGGACGAACGTCTTTGGTCATTGCTCATCGACTCAGTACGGTTCGAAATGCGGATAAAATCGTTGTTATCAATCACGGTTCTATTGTCGAATCGGGTACTCACAAGGAGTTGCTTGCCCGCGACGGCTTATATGCGAGCTTATATGCGGTTCAATTTAATCCCGAAGTCGTAACGGAAGGATAGAGTCCTCTTGAAACTAAACATAAAAGCCAACTTTCTTTACTGGGTATATAATATTCTTCTACTCTTGTATTGGGCTACGTTGATACCCGTATTGATTTATCGTCTCTTTCGAGAAGAAGGATTTTTTCAACGGATTAAACAAAGTATCGGTTGGCTGCCGGAAGATTTGAAAAAGAAAATATCCGATAGAGACGCTATTTGGATTCATGCGGCTTCGGTAGGAGAAATCGTAGCTGCCAGTCCGATTGTACGGGAAATGAGGAAAGAACATCCTGAAGAAGTTATCATCGTATCCGTTGTAACGGCTACAGGCTTCAGTATGGCTCACCGAATCATTGAAGGGGCTGACGGGATTTTATATTTCCCTCTCGACTTGCCGTATTTTACGAGTCGTATTTTGAATATCGTCAACCCCAAGGTGATAGTCCTGGTAGAAACTGAAATTTGGCCGAACTTCCTGCGTGTCGCCGAAAGTAAGAATATTCCCGTCATGATGATGAACGGACGTATCAGTAATCGCAGTGCTTCACGTTATCGCCTTATTACCTTCTTTACACGCCATGTACTCTCTTCCATACGCGTTTTTTGTATGCAAAGTCGTATTGATGCACAATATATTATCAGCATCGGTGCCGACCCGAATAAAGTTATTGTAACGGGCAATACGAAGTATGATCAGACGTACGGTATTGTAACGGAAGAAGAACGGGGACGCTTGCGTAAGGAGATGGGCTTTAATGATGATGCTTATCCGATTATGATTGCCGGAAGTACGCACAAGGGTGAAAATATTCCCGTATACAAGGCATTTGTCAAGGTTAAGGAACAATTTCCGCAGGCGAAGCTCATTATTGCACCTAGATATATTTACCAGGCCGACTTAATTATCAGCGAAGGTGTATCCTTAGGTGTAACCATGGTCAAACGAAGTGAAATGGTATCCTGTTGTAAGTCGGATATCCTTTATGACGGTGTTATCTTGGATACGATCGGCGAGTTAGGCCGCGTATACAGCATAGGCGATTTGATTTTCGTAGGCGGCAGTTTGGTTCGAGTCGGGGGACATAATATTCTTGAACCGGCAGCACACGGAAAGCCTATTGTCGTTGGGCCGAATATGTTTAACTTCGTTGAAATTTACGAACTTCTCAGCAGACGTGGCGCTTGTGCCATGGTACGTAACGAAGAAGAGTTTATCGATACGTGTCTCGATATTTTGTTAAATCCTGCAAGAGCCAAGCATATGAAGGAAAGTTGCTTGCAAATTGTCGGCGAAAATCAAGGGGCAACGCATCGTAATTTAAATGAATTGAAAAAATTGTTGGATAAATTGCAGTTATGGGGATAGAAATATGTCTTTACGTGAAAAAGTGACTAAGCGATTTCTTGAATTGACGGAAAAGGGATCACAAAATAAGGGTGATGACCTGATGCTATCCTTTTTGGAAATGCTTGAAAAAGTTTATGAAAAGGCGGTTACACGTCGTCGTCACGCTTATACATCAGGGATAAAGAAAGAAACTTCTTTTGATGCTACGGTTATCAGTTTGGGAAACATAACGGTCGGCGGTACGGGGAAAACCCCTATGGCGGTTTTTCTGACGAAGGAAATTCGCCGCATGGGCTATACGGTAGCCGTTTTGAGCAGCGGATATCGCTCGCAGGCGGAAAAGGCCGGTGCTATTGTATCGGACGGAAATAACGTTTTATTGACACCGGCTGAAGCCGGCGATGAAGCTGTCCTTTTGGCACGCTCCCTGCCGGGAGTTCCCGTTTTATCGGGGCGGCGCCGAACGGAAACGGGGCATATTGCGGTAGACGAGTTTCATCCCGATGTCATTTTGATGGACGATGCCTTCCAACATTGGCAAGTGAAGCGAGAGTTGGACATAGTTCTGATTAATGCGGCCAACCCTGTCGGTAACGGACACTTATTGCCGCGCGGTATTTTAAGAGAACCTCTTGATGAATTGGAACGTGCCGGACTTTTTATTATTACGAAGGCTGATGAAGCCGACAGAGATGAAGTGGAAAAGATCTATTCTCTCCTAAGATACTATAATGAAAGCGCCCCCATTGCCGAAGCGGAACATCAACCGAAATGGTGTGTTCCCTATGCGCAATGGTTGAAGGGAGAGATATCTGCTGAAGGACTGGAAGAAGACAGTAAGGTCGTTGCATTATCGGCTTTGGGCAGTCCCGATTCTTTTGAGGAAACTCTGGAAGAAGCGGAATATGAAGTTGTTCGCTCTTTGCGGTTTGACGATCATCACGTTTACACGGAAAGAGACTTGCGAGAGGCCTCATCTCTGGCGACGGCACAGCGAGCCGTTGTAGTAACGACGGAAAAGGATGCGGTCAAACTTTCGCCGTCTATGGTAGAGTCTATGAGTGTTCCCCTATATGTGCTGGGGATTGAAATAGAAATTACAGCCGGTGAAGAAGAAGTAAAACGCGTATTAAAACGTGTGCTGGGAGGATAAAATGAAATTTATATGCATAATCCCGTCACGATTCGCATCGACGCGATTACCCGGTAAACCTTTAATCGATTTAGCGGGCAAACCGATGATTCAGCGAGTATATGAACAGGCTTGTAAGGCGACAAAAACGTCGGGGACCGTTGTGGCTACCGATGACCCGAGAATTTATGACAAGGTCATGTCCTTCGGCGGTCAAGCGGTTATGACGGATAAGAATCATGAAAACGGTACAGCCCGCTTAGCTGAAGCGGTAGGACACTATAAGGATGCCCATGTGGTCATTAATGTTCAAGGAGATGAACCGCTAATTGCACCGGAAGTCATCGATGCGCTTTGTCAAGCCTTTGAAGAAGATGCAGACTTGCAAATGGCTACGGTAGCTACGCCCTTGCAGCCTGAAGAGTATGATGATAAGGGAGCTGTTAAGGTCGTTGTCAATAAGCGGGACGAAGCCATGTATTTTTCCCGCTCCCTGATTCCGTACCCGCGGCACGACTATACGGTACAACACGGCCCGTATAAGCATATAGGGATTTACGCATACCGACGAGCCTTTTTGCTCGAATATGCGAATATGGAAGTAACCCCGTTGGAAGCGACGGAATCTCTCGAACAGTTGCGTGTATTGGAAAACGGATATAAGATAAAAGTTATTAAAACAACACATACGTTTATCGGCATAGATACGCCTGAAGACGTAGATCGAGTCAGAGAGTATTTTGCTAAGGAGAAGGTTTGATGAAATCTGTTAAAGTAGGAAATACGGTCCTTGACGGGTCGTCTTTATTCGTCTTGGCCGGACCTTGCGTCATAGAAGACCCGGAACGCACCTTGAATATCGGCCGGGAGATGAAGAAGATTTGTGAAAAATTGGGACTGCCTTATGTATTCAAGGCATCTTTTGATAAGGCCAACCGTTCATCTTTCACGTCTTACCGCGGACCGGGCCTGGAAGAAGGCTTGAAAATCCTGGGGCATATCAAAAAAGAATTGAATGTTCCCGTCGTTAGTGATATTCATGCAGTGGAACAGGTCGAAAAAGCGGCGGAGGTCTTGGATATTTTGCAAATCCCCGCATTCTTGTGCCGTCAGACGGATTTGCTTGAAGCGGCGGCGGCAACAGGAAAGTGCGTAAATGTTAAGAAGGGACAGTTTTTGGCTCCTGAAGACATGGGAAATGTAGTTCAAAAGATCCTTCATAAGGGCAATGAAAATCTCATGCTTACAGAACGCGGTGTGACTATGGGATATCATAATCTGGTTGTCGATATGCGCAGCTTTCCCATTATGAGATCCTTCGGCTATCCCGTTGTATTTGATGCTACACACAGCGTACAGCTTCCCGGCGGTGGCGGTACGAAGTCTACGGGACAGCGACAATTTATCGGTAATCTTGCCCGGGCGGCAGCCGGATCGGGGATTGACGGGGTCTTTATGGAAGTGCATGACAATCCTGCCGAAGCCTTAAGCGACGGACCGAATTCACTGTATTTATCCCAAGTCGAAGGCGTTTTGCGTGATATGGTTGCCATTCATTCCATTGTCGCAAAGAGTACCGAAACGGCTATGTAATCGATTCATACGTGAGGTGTGTGCCATATGAATATATTGGAAGAAGCAAGAGAAGTACTCCGTGTGGAAGCGGCAGGAATAGAACGTCTGATACCTACATTGGATCAGCGCTTTGTCAATGCCGTCAATATGATTCTCGAATCTCGGGGACGTGTTATCGTTACGGGTATGGGGAAATCGGGCCATATAGCCCGTAAGGTGGCGGCTACTTTAGCCAGTACGGGAACGCCGGCCTTTTTTCTTCATCCGGCCGAGGCGATTCACGGTGATTTGGGCATGGTAACTATTGATGATACGGTGTTGGCATTCTCTAATAGCGGAGAAACGACGGAAATCCTGAATATATTGCCGTCCTTAAAACGTATCGGTCCCAAACTGATTGCCGTTGTGGGAAATATGAACTCAACGTTGGCAAAAACGGCCGATATCGTTCTTGATGTGACAGTAGAGAAAGAAGCCTGCCCCTTGGGATTGGCTCCGACTACCAGTACGACTGTGGCCTTGGCCCTTGGGGATGCTTTGGCAGTAGCCCTCTTACAGGCGCACAACTTTACGAAGGATCAGTTTGCTGTATTCCATCCCGGCGGAGCTTTGGGTAAAAAATTGCTTTTAACAGTAAAAGACGTTATGCATAAGGGTGTGGATAATCCTGTTATCGGTGAAGAAAGTACGGTTCAGGATGCGCTCTTTATGATGACTGAAAAGGGATTGGGTGCCGTAGCCGTTACGCGTGAAGACGGCACTTTGGCCGGTCTGGTTACGGACGGTGATGTACGACGCGGTCTGGAAACGGGGTCTAATTTCTTACAGTGGCCTGTAGATGCCATGATGACTAAGAACCCCCGACGGATCTCTCAGGATAAATTGGCTGCCGAAGCCTTACATATTATGGAAAAAAATCAGCCGCGACCGATTACGGTATTGCCGGTTATTGATGAAAACGATAAGGTTACGGGTATGATTCATTTGACGGACTTATTGCGTCAAGGTGTCGTTTAATGAAGGCGGAACATATTAAGGTAGTTGCCTTCGATGTAGACGGCGTATTTACGGACGGAACTCTGTACTACGGTGCGAACGGTGATTGTATGAAAGCCTTTTCCGCCCGTGACGGTATGGGTATTTCTATGGTTAAGGCAGCCGGTTTGCGCACTGCCATTATTACGGGTCGCTCATCGCAAAGCGTGGCTAAACGGGCTGAAAACTTAGGAATTACCTACGTAATACAAGGATCGTCATATAAAAAAGAAGGCTTGGCCGAGTTGTGTGAGAAGGCTCAAGTCACTGAAAAAGAGGTTGCCTACATGGGCGATGATATTAACGATTTGCCTGTAATCGCGGCTGTCGGTTTCAGCGGTGCTCCTCAGGATGCATGTCGGCAGGTACGGGAAGCGGTCCTTTGGGTATCGGACAATCCGGGCGGTCACGGGGCGGTTCGAGAGTTTTGTGAATACATTTTGGAGGCTCGGAAACAGTTGGACGATGTTATTGCTGCTTATAAGGGCGGTAAGAACGAGCTTAAACAATAAAGAAAGGAGCGTCCGTTAGAGTGTTAAAAAATTGGCAGTACCATGCAGTAAGGGCTATCGGAAGATTTGTATGCCTTTTTTCTTACGATACAATTGTCAAATGGGGACGAAAATTGGGACCCGTTGCGGGACGACTCCTGAAGAAACAACGCAATCGAGGTATTTTTCATGTCATGCGCGGGCTTAAGTGCGATGAGGCGGAAGCCGTTGCGGTTATTGACGGCGTTTTTGCCAACTTGGGTCAGTCATTAATGGAAATCTTATATACCCCTCGTCTGAATAAGGATTGTATTTCCCGGTATGTAACCTTGGATCAGCCGGATATACTTGAAAGAGCCTTGGAAGAAAATAAGGGTGTTATTGCTTTAACGGGTCACTTGGGAAACTGGGAATGGATGGGAGCCTCTTTGGCTTTATACGGATACCCGGCAACTACTATTGTAAAAAATCAGCCCAATGATTCGGTTACACGGTTTTTGAATGAAAATCGTGAACGCATGGGTTTGGAAGTCTTTGCTCGAGGCGGGAATGAAATGATTATTGCAGCTCGAGCTTTGAAGAAGAAAAAAATTCTCGGTTTTCTTGCCGATCAGGATGGCGGTTTTGACGGTGTGCCGCAGGAATTTCTCGGACAACTGGCCTCGACACCTCGAGGAATTGCTCTTTTTGCTCGCCAATTTCGTTCCCCTATCGTGCCGATTTTCCCGTATCATGATGAAAACCATCGTAATCGCGTCTATATTGGAGAGCCGATTTACTTTGAAGATACGGGTGATAAAGAGCGGGATATTGCAGAATTGACGAAGCAAACGGCGATTATTACGGAAAAATTTATTAGAGAACATCCGACAGAATGGTTGTGGTTCCAGCATCGTTGGAGTACGAAACCGGAGGAAATGACGGCACTTCAGACTGAAGGAGGACAGGAAGGCATATGATACAACGGATTCAAAAATATAAGTTGCCGCTGATTGTAGGGGCCTTCATCCTTTTATTTGCCGCCGTATTGATTCCTCTTTTGCGTGAGGGAGAAAAGCCGGCGGAAGTCAATACGGAGCGTTTTGTTGAGTTTGACGGATCGGAACTGGAAGAAAAGCGTGACGGAAAGTTGGTCTGGCATTTAACGGCCGACAAAATCCTGGTTGATCCCGATTCGGGCAAGGTCTACTTTGTAAAACCCACGGGGACTTTTGTGAGTGATGACGGAGTTCAACTGACGATTACGGCCGACCAGGGTATTGTAGATAGAAACGGAAAAACGATTGAGCTTAAGGCCCCTCTGGAAGCGCATACGGATCAGGGAGATTCGTTGCAGACCGACGGGAGTGTATACTATAATATGGATACTCGTGAAATAACAGGCGGTAAAGTCGTAATTACGCGTGCCGATCAGACCGACTTGAGTGCCGATTCATTTACGGCTAACGCGGCACTTAATGCAGTAACGCTTACCGGTCATGCCCGTATTACCAAGGGGGAATAGAGAATGAAAAAAACATGGATATATACTTGTGCAGTCTTACTGGCTGCAACTGCCGTGTCCGTACCTTCGCTGTCGACGGTAGCCGCACCTCAGCCGGCCATTTCCGTAACAGCCGATCAGTTACAGTATGACGGCAAAACACAGGTAGCTACGGCTAAGGGAAATGTTGTCATCGTACGGGATAATGCGACTATGACCGGAGCTACCGCTATGTATAATTTGAAGACGGCCGAAGCCGATTTGGACGGCGGCGTTACGGTGGAACAGCCGGATATGCATGTAACGGCACAAAAATTACATTCGACGAATAAAAATTATGTCGTAGCTACCGGTGATGTTCGCGGCATATACGGTGATCGTAAATTGAACGGCGACCAGGTTGAATATTACTTGGATCAGGACTACGGCATCGTAACGGGTAACGGTTATATGGAAGCTCAGGGGTCGCAAATGTGGGCTGATCGTATCGATGCCTGGACCAAGAAAATTCTGGCAGTCGGTACGGGTAGTGTTCATATTGAATCGCCGAAGGATAACTTATCCGCTTATGCGAATAAGGCGGAGTATACCCAAACACCCGGCGTAAATGACGGTGTTATCAACCTTTTCGGTGATGTGCACGCAACGCAAAACGGCAGCAGCCTGAACGGTGATAATATTCAAATCCGTCTGGCCGATGATTCGGCTCAGGCCATGAGTCGGTCGACACTCATTATCGTACCGACCAACTAGGCATTTTGAGGAGAGTTCATGTATATTCAGACAAATGATTTGGTTAAAACCTATAACGGTCGTAATGTAGTTAACGGAGTGTCCATTCGTGTTGATCAGGGACAGGTAGTGGGATTGCTCGGTCCTAACGGGGCGGGAAAGACGACGACCTTCTATATGATAGTAGGCATTGAAAAGCCTTCGTCGGGAACGATTCGTATTGACGATACGGATATTACTCAGCAGCCCGTACACATACGCGGCCATGAAGGAATCGGCTATTTGCCGCAGGAAGCGTCGATTTTCCGTAAATTGACGGTAGAGGATAACTTGCTGGCCATGTTGGAAACGACGAAACTTACCAAGGCGGAACAAAGTGCCAAGGCAGAGGCGCTCATGGAAGAGTTTTCCATTACAAAGTTGCGTGATCGCTTAGGGATTCAATTGTCCGGCGGTGAACGGCGGCGTGTGGAAATTGCACGGTGTCTGTGTATGGACCCGGCGTTTATTCTGCTCGATGAACCTTTTGCCGGCATCGATCCCTTGGCAGTCAACGATATTATGGGTATAATCAGTCATTTGAAGAGAAGAGGCATGGGTGTTCTTATTACGGACCACAACGTGAGAGAAACGTTGCGTATTGTCGATAAGGCGTACTTGCTGGCTGACGGCAAGGTATTCCTTGAAGGCGCACCGATGGAAATAGCGGAAAACGAAGTGGCGAAGAAAAACTATTTAGGTGAAGACTTCACCATGTAAGACGTCGGGGGATAAATAAGATGAGAATACTTGATAAATATATATTAAAAGAGTTTATAGGCCCCTTTCTTTTCGGTGTCTGTGCGTTTACGAGCGTTTTTGTCGGTACGGGAACTCTGTATAGAATTGCCAACTTAATCAATCAATACGGGGCGTCCATGTGGGCGGCTTTTCGAATTTTAGTATTGGCTTTGCCTTCCATTATTGTCATTACCTTTCCCATGTCCGTGCTGCTGGGGTCCTTAATGGCTTTCGGCAGAATGTCGGCAGCCAGTGAAATCATTGTCATGCGGTCGGGAGGTCAGAACTTTCCTCGCTTGGCTATGCCCATTTTTATCACGGCCTTGTGTATTTCTTTAGGGACAACGGCTTTTAATGAGTTCGTCGTGCCGAAGGCGAACAATGCGTATAATCGCATTATAAATGAGGAAGTGAAGGCCGGGGCTCAGCCGACTACACAGGATCATATCATTCTGAAAAATGTAAAAGGATCCGATATTTCCAGCCTCATGTATGCGCGCCAATATGACGGCCAGGAAAAACGCTTGAAGGATTTGACGGTGCAGGAATTTGATAATGATGTACTGACACGTGTCGAAAAAGCCGACTATGCTGAATGGGACGGCGATAAATGGATTATGCACAAGGGAATTATTTACGATCTTTCGGGCGGAGATGAACAGCAGGTAACAAGAACCATGACGTTCAACCATCAAACCCTGCCAATTTCTCAGAAACCTAATAAGATGGCTGAATCGCAGAAAAAGCCGGATGAATTAACTATTCGCGAATTGAAGGAGCAGATTAAGGTCCTCGACAATAATTCCGTAGATACGAATAAGATGAAAGTCGAGCTGTTCAATCGTTTTTCTATGCCCTTAGCCAGTTTGGTTTGTGCCTTAGTAGGTGCGCCTCTGGGTTTGCAAAAGCAAAGAGGCAGCTCATCCATCGGATTCGGTATCAGTGTCATTGTTATTTTTATTTACTACAGCATTATGACAATTTCCAATGCCTTGGGAAACGGGGGGCGTATCCCTCCGTACGTAGCGGCATTTCTTCCCGACGTAATTACGGGAATTGCCGGTATATGGCTTATCTATAAAAAATCTCGTTAAAAATTGTGTTACCTTCTTAGCCGGGAGGTAACACAATTTTTGTATAATAAAAGAGAACGTTATGCGAACTTTTTATGTGTAGGTGAAGGAGTGGTTCTCTTTGAGGTCTTTAGGAAACGTTGTTTCAAGTAAAATTCAGACGGAAATATGAAGGGGATTCATCAAAATGTGCGGTGTAGGCAATTCGATACATTGTAAAAATATGATATAATAAGACATTATGAAATGATTTGAGAATCCGTATCGGAAGGAGGGGCGTTTGATGGAGTCGGGCTGGTTTATGTTGATTGTTCTTGCCGTTATGGGCGGACTTATTGCCTATTTAGGCGATAAAATAGGTTCTAAGGTCGGCAAAAGAAAAATAAAACTGATGGGCTTACGCCCTAAGTATACATCCATCTTGGTTACTATCATGACGGGTATCAGCATTGCCGTTGTTACCTTGGGTGTCATGTCCGTCTTATCGGAAAATGCCAGAGTAGCTCTTTTCGGTATGAATAAGTTGCGCCAACAACAGCATGTGTTGGAAGAACAGAGAGATCGACTTTTAGCCGAGGCGGATAAGTTGGCCAGAGAAATGCAGGAAAAAAATGACTTATTGGCTGATAATGAACTGAAGTTGGCTTCTCAGGAAGAACAATTGGACGGAGCCAACGATCGTTTGCGACTGACTCTGTTGGACTTGGAGCAGGTTCAGGCGGCGCGAGACGATGCTTCGGCTCAGCTGGGGATTGTTCAGACGGCCTTTAATCAGGTTCATGCGGACTTGGCGACGGCTCAGGGAGAAATCGAGGAGCTTGAACATACGAAAGCGGGATTAACAAAGACAGTTGCCGCTTTGGATGAACGGAACCGCTTGTTGAATGAATCCATGCTGACTGTTCGTGAGGGAACGGTACTCTTTCGCGTAGGCGAAGTTCTTTCCAGTTCCGTCTTGACAGCCGGTCAGTCTCAGGATGAAACAAGGTCACAGCTAAGCGGTATTATGGTGAATATTAACAATATGATTCGCCAACGCCTTAACATTACGGATGAAAAAGCCGTATTGCTTTACATTTCTCCTGACGAGTTTGAGCGAACCGTACAGGAACTCAGCAACTCTCCCAAGGCTAGTAAACTGATTCGCGTTACGGCTGCCGGAAATATCATTACGGGTGAGCCCGCTTTGGTACATGTAAATGTATATGATAATAACCTGGTTTATAATCGGGGCAGAGAAGTATATACGGAATACTTTACAAGTGAAGAAATTGAGAGCGGAACGGAATTACAACTCCTGCATTTTCTGCATAATGTCAATCGCAGTGCTCAGGCTGACGGAATCCTGCCCGATCCTTTGAGCGGTAACGTAGGGGCGTTGACGGCCGTCGAAATGTTTGACACCATTTCCCGTATGAAGGCCTACGGAAATACGGGACTTACGTTGCGAGCCGTTACGACTCAGAATATCTTTACGGCCGGACCTTTGCGTATTGAAATTCGTGTTGAGCCGAACAGGAGGTAAGCCGTGATTTTAGCTATTGACCCGGGATCTGTAAAAACGGGAGTGGCACTGGTTCATGAAGACGGAGAACTGAAAGAAAAGCGAATTATTCCTACTCAGTCCCTGTTGCAATACGTACAGGAGTGTTACGATTCGGGAGCACTGAAGTCGGTAGTTATGGGGGACGGGACTCGTCACGAAAGCTTGGGGAATCTCGTTAAGTCATGGATCGGCGAAGGGCATGACGAAGTGAGTTTTTCATATGTTAATGAAAAATTCACGACCGTCGAAGGACGTAAACTCTATTGGCAGTATACACCGCGTAAGGGGTGGAGAAAGTTTGTGCCGACATCATGGCAATATCCGCCTGAACCGGTAGACGACTTTGTAGCTTGGATTATCGGGCTCAGATATGTACGGGAAAGGAAAAAGACATGGTAACCAGATATATTACGAAAGCCGTGGCCTTGGCATTCGGCGCACTCATCTATACATTGGGACTGGACGTGTTTTTAACGCCTAACCATGTTATTGACGGTGGCGTTGTCGGCATTTCATTGATGGCGGCGGCCTTGACAAACCTTTCCTTTTCGACCTTTATCGTTGTCTTAAACATACCGTTTTTGTATTTAGGCTATAAAAAAATCGGGGCTCGTTTTACCATCGCTTCCCTCTATTCCATTTTATGGTTGGCCATATGGAGCCGCGTCGTTGACTATATGCACTTAGAGGCGGCAACGAAGGATCCTTTTTTGTCCACTGTTTTCGGCGGGATTATTATAGGTGTCGGCGTAGGCCTTATTATTCGCTTCGGCGGTTCTTTGGACGGTACGGAAATGTTGGCCATTATCGGTGACCGTCGCCTGCCTTTTTCGGTAGGTGAAATTATTATGTTCTTTAACTTCTTCATTCTCGGTGTATCGGGCTTCGTCTTTTCGTGGAACAGCGCCATGTATTCTCTTATTGCGTACTTTATTGCTTACAAGACTATTGATGTCGTATCCAACGGGTTGGATGAAATGAAGGGCGTACTTATAGTGACCAAAAAGGATGAGGAAGTATCGCGAGTCATTACGCGTGAACTGCATCGCGGTGTTACATTGTTACACGGTGAAGGGGCATATGCGCGACATAAGATGTGGGTTCTTTACTGTGTCGTATCCCGATTGGAAGTTATGCAATTGCGCGACACGGTGAATGAAGTCGACCCGAATGCCTTTGTTTCCATCTTTGACATACAGGAAGCACATGGCGGATTATTTTCGAAAAAAGGCTCGTCTCATTAAAAATCGGAGTTTCTTTATTGACTTTGGACGGCGGTTTGATATGATAACATATAACACTGATTTTTAGTAAAAAAATATTAGCGGTCTTAAAACCGCCTGTAGAGGAGATAGAAAGTATGGTACAGCTTAATTTCAATATTGAAGATATTTGCGGCACCTTATCGGAAAACAAGGACGGTTGGCGCAAAGAACTGACGTATATCAGTTGGAACAATCGTGCGGCCAAGTTTGATTTGCGTTCCTGGGATCCCGATTATCAGGCTATGACAAAAGGTATTACGTTAACTAAAGAAGAATTAATGAAGTTGAAAGATATTTTAAATGATATGGATTTCGACAAATATTAAAATAGAAGTATGCATGTGGCGTTTTTCGTATGAGTGAAGACGCTGTATGCATACTTTTTTCTTGCCAAAAGAGGGAAAACAATATATAATTTTCATAGTATGTACTATTAATACTTGGTCATAAAACTAGGGTGATATCATGGCGAGAACGGGACGAGATGAACGGCATGAATTGCTGAAAAAGAGAATAGAGGAAAATCCTTTCATCAATGATGAAGAGTTGGCTGAGGAATTTTCCGTCAGCATTGCGACTATACGGTTGGATCGCATGGCTTTGGGGATACCTGAATTACGTATTCGCATTAAGCAACGGGCCGTAGCGGCCGGACCGGAAACGAAATTGGCCGGTGTACTCGGAGAGTTGGTGGAATGTGTTCCCGGAGAAAGCGGTATATCCGTTATGACGGCTACTGAGGATATGGTTGACGAGGCACATATCGTTAAATCGCAGTATTTATATGCGCAGGCAGGCTCGTTGGCTAAGGCCGTTGCCAATATCCCCGTTTGTATTATGGCTGTAGGCAATGTAAAATATAAGCAACCCGTTACGGTAGGAGACAAATTGGTCGCCAGAGCGGAAGTCATTCGTAGACGGGATGATAAACGATATGTATGGGTAAAAATTCGCAAAAACGCGAAAGAAGTATTTCGGGCTAAGTTTATTATTGAATCATTAGAGTAACAGGGGCGATACGCATGAAAATAGCAGTCGATGCTATGGGTGGCGACTATGCACCGGAAGAAGTGGTTCTCGGAGCCATTGAAGCGGTTAAGGCATATAAGTATGATGTTGTCCTCGTAGGAGATGAAAAGAAAATACGTAAGGTCATGGCCGAACACGGAGCCGAAGAATCGGAACGACTTACGATCGTTCATGCAGCGGAAGTCATTGAAATGGATGAACATCCGGCACAAGCTATTCGTAAGAAAAAGGATGCATCTATTGTAGTGGCAACCCGCCTGGTAAAAGAGGGCGTCTGTGATGCCGTTGTAGCCCCGGGAAGCACCGGCGCTGCCGTTACGGCGGCCTTATTGGGATTAGGGCGTATTAAGGGTATTGAACGACCCTGTATTGCGACTCCTATTCCGTCTAAAAAAGGTGTGAGTGTTCTTTTGGATTCAGGCGCCAATTCGGACAGTAAACCTAAACATCTTGTACAAGCGGCCATTATGGGAACCCATTATGCAAAATATATCTTTAATATCGAGTCGCCGAAAATAGGCTTACTTAATATCGGAGCGGAAGCGTCGAAGGGTAATGAATTATCCCAAACGACGTATCCTATGCTGGAAGCTACAAAGACCATTTCTTTTTACGGCAATATAGAAGGCCGTGATATTACGGAAGGTATTGTGGATGTAGTTGTCTGTGACGGATTCGTAGGAAATGTTATTTTGAAATTCGGCGAGGGTATCGCACTCTTTATCATGCAACTGGTTAAAGATTCTATTCGTAAGGGCGGAATTTTGGCGAAACTTGGAGCTATGGCCGTCATGCCGGCCTTCAAGCATTTGAAAAAACGACTTGATTTTACGGAATATGGCGGAGCACCGTTGCTCGGTGTTGACGGCAGCTTTATTATCTGTCACGGTAGTTCAAAGGCCAAGACGATTCGACATGCCGTTCGCGTAGCAGGTGAATTGGTAGAAGAGGATGTAGTCGGCCATATTCGGTCAAGTATTGAAGAAGAGGGGCAAGAGGATGAAAGTGAAGCTTAACGGAGCCGGTATTTTGGGAACGGGCCATTGTGTTCCCCATAATATAGTAACCAATGCGGATATGGAAAAAATCGTCGACACGTCAGACGAATGGATCAGTACGCGTACGGGCATTAAGCAACGGCATTTTGCACCGGAGGGTGTGAATACGTCCGACTTGTGTACTGAAGCGGCACGACAGGCTTTGGAACAGTCCGGAACGGCAGCGGAAGATCTTGACCTGATTATTGTCTGCACCTTGACACCCGATATGACGATTCCTTCAGCAGCATGTATTGTACAGGCTAATTTAGGGGCTAAGAATGCAGCTGTTTTCGATTTATACGCCGCTTGCTCCGGTTTTGCTTACGGAGTGATTACGGCGACACAATATATTGAAACGGGCATGTATAAACGGGTTCTCGTTATAGGAGCCGAGATTCTCAGTCGCGTGTTAAACTTTAAAGACCGCAATACCTGCGTTCTTTTCGGTGACGGTGCCGGCGCAGCCGTCTTAGGTCCTGTGCCGGAAGGATACGGTATTCTCGGCATGGATATGGGAGCTGACGGAAACGGCGGTAAGTATCTCAACATTCCGGCCAGCGGCACGGCTGTGTTGCCGACTGATGAAGCACGTGAAAAAGGCCTTACGTATGTTCATATGGACGGTAAAGAAGTATATAAATTTGCTGTCAAGGTCATGGGACAGACGGCGGAAAAAGCTTTGGAAAGAGCAGGTATCGACAAGAGTGAGATTGACATTCTCGTACCTCATCAGGCGAACATTCGGATTATCCAGTCGGCAGCTAAACGATTGGATTTACCTATGGAAAAGGTGTTTGTCAACATCGATAAGTACGCCAATACATCGGGAGCCTCCATCCCCATAGCTTTGGATGAAGCCCATCGGGAAGGCCGTATCAAGCGCGGTGATATTGTGGTTCTTACCGGATTCGGTGCCGGACTGACTTGGGCCGGAATGGTCATGAAATGGTATTAATAAAGGAGTGAGCTCATGAAAAAAGCATTCGTTTTCCCCGGACAGGGGGCACAAAAAGTAGGGATGGTCAAAGACTTGTACGACTCGTATGCATCTGTACGACAACTTTTCGAAGAAAGCGATGACGCATTGGGTTTTTCATTGACGAAGCTTTGCTTTGAGGGTCCCGATGAAGAATTGATGCTCACGTACAATACACAACCGGCCATTTTAACGGCCAGCACGGCGTGTAATCTCGTGCTCAAAGAAGAAGGTTTTCAGCCCGACATTGTAGCCGGACACAGCTTAGGTGAATATTCGGCTCTGGTAGCGGCCGGATCTTTGGATTTTGCCGATGCCGTACGGACTGTTCGCTTACGTGGACAGTTTATGCAAGAAGCCGTTCCTTTGGGAGAAGGAGCTATGGCGGCGATTCTGGGCTTGGATGAAGAGAAAATAAAGTCTATCTGCACTCAGATTTCGACACAGGGATCAACGGTGGAAGCCGTAAACTTTAATTGCCCCGGGCAGATTGTTATTGCCGGAGCGACGAAGGCTGTTGAACAGGCCGTAGAATCTATGAAAGAAGCGGGTGCGAAGAGAGCCGTCATGCTGAATGTCAGTGCTCCTTTCCACAGCACGCTGATGCAACCGGCTGCAGAACGGTTGGCGGAAGTCTTGAATACTATTACGATTCGCGACGCGGTCATTCCCGTCGTAGCCAATGTAAACGGTGAAATAGAACGGACGGCGGCGGATATTAAGGCTTCTTTGGTAAAACAGGCAGCCAGTCCCGTGCTCTGGGTTAAATGTGTGCAAACCATGCAGACTTTCGGTGCCGATACCTTTGTAGAAGTGGGACCGGGAAAAACCTTGTGCGGTTTTAATCGTAAAATTGAT